>Ga0209541_10000437_pt1 | contig 81502 bp, 67 predicted proteins | sample RifCSPlowO2_01_FD_184027 | JGI IMG/M metagenome (GOLD analysis project Ga0209541, IMG submission 184027) | Groundwater microbial communities from Rifle, Colorado - Rifle CSP2_plank lowO2_0.1 (SPAdes) (version 2) | ecosystem: Environmental > Aquatic > Deep subsurface > Groundwater | place...
TGTATAGATGGGGCATATGAAAAAATATTCGTGCCCACACTGTCAAACTACTACCTCAGTTATCAGAAAAACAAAGAGAGGCAAATCTATTCGATATTTCTGCAAAGCATGCACAAAATATTTTTCAATCAGTCCGCACTTCTTTAACACAATAGCTCTTTTGAATGACCATCTTGATGGGTTGTCATTCAGAAAGCTTGCAGCAAAGTACAACATATCAAAGTCACATGCCTGGGATATCTGCAATGAGCAGTTGCAAAGACTACCCGATAACAACCAATTTACCCTAGATTTTCCTCGACGTTGGTGGTTGATGGGAAATATTTCAAGGTGAAGGGAAAGAAGTATGGATATTGTCTCCTCTGGGGCGTTGACTACTTCCGGCATGATATCCCCATTTCAATTGTTGCACCATCTGAGAATTACCACAACTGGGCACGATACTTCTCCTACTACCGTATCATCAGCGATCACCCTGAACTGCTCGTGTGTGATGACAATGTTAATATCAAAATGGCAGCCAGAGCGCGATTTCCAGCAGTGACTATACAAACCTGCACCAACCATTTCAAAGAAAACATCAGGCGTACCTTAAAGACACGCTCAGACGACACATACAAACCCTTTATGCGGAGTATTGAAGCAATACTCGCTCACAAACGAACAGATGCTGATATGTTCAAACAACTACAGAATCTGTGGGACACTCATCAACATGATCCGGTTTGCCTCTCTGTTCTTGCCAATATTCAGAAATACCATCACGAATTAACTGGATATCGAGGAGTCACTGCAGCACCAATCACAACCAATATCATTGAGAGCCTCAACAGTCATTTGCAGGCACGATTGAAGCCACTTAGATCATTTGAAAATGTACGACATGCCAAGCTGTGGCTTAACGGATACGTTCTGCGAAGAAGATATACGAAGTGGACCGACTGCAAAGGCAAATTCAGAAATCTTAACGGAAAAAGAGGAGTCGATATGACCAAAAAACACGGGATTGTCCTACCAACCTATTTCTGACTGCTAGGTGCCAGTTTGTGGACGCTTCTGCGAAGGCGGAGGTGGTGGGATTCGAACCCACGTGAGCTTTTGGGCTCGCAGGTTTAGCAAACCTGTGCAATGGACCAGCTATGCGACACCTCCTATGCGAATAATAGTATAACCCATTCTTTTACGACTATCTACCTAATACATTAGATTTCTACAGGCCGATTCTGAAGAGCATTTTTTTATGGAAGTTCAATAGTATCTGCTATGATCTTAGCAATAAATTCATGACCTTCTACTGAAGGATGAATACCATCGGAAGAATTTATGAGCTCAGGTCGACCTTCCTTTTTTTCTTCTTGAAGAGACGGGGTATACGCATCGATAAGCGGTACATGCAAAGGCTGAGAAAGTCCTACTGCGTTCTCAAGCTGTTCAATAATTTTGCCTGTATGTTCATAGGCTGTTGCTGGTTCCCAATTTATGCCATTTGGTCCAAATCCAAACCCCCGTCTTTTTGGTGCAATTTCAGCCAATATATACACGTGCGGTGTGATCTTTTGAGCTTCTTGAACAAGATGTGTTAACCCAAGCCAGTGAGAGTCACGGTCGTGTGGCGTAAGCACATTATAAGCGAAGGAACCCATGACAATTATATCCGGTTTAATATCAGCAATTTTCCTATAATCGCGATCTTGATAGTGAAAAGGTCGATGAAATCTCTCCAGACCATCGCGTACATTATTTGAACCCATACCATAATTATAGAAATGAAATGTTGTTTCGGGATAACGTGTGGTAAGTTCGTGGTCTAAATATTCCAGTCCTGAACCCATTGTATCTTCCATAGAATCGCCATACACAGCAATTGTGTATTCTTTTTGAGAAGGTTTAGGGAAAGGACTAGGTGTTGGTGTAACTTCAACGACTCCTTCTTCAACTATATTTTGTGTAGATTCTGGCGTCGGTATGGTTTCAGTTTCAGATCCTAATACTGCATCATCTTGAGAGGTCTCCAGAACAAGAGGGGACATGACACCCTTTTCAACACCTACCTCCATGATCGTTGCTTTAAACTCAAGACCAACATAAACGATTGCAAGAAACAGCAATACAATGGCCTGACCCATAAGAAGGGCTGTATGTCTTTTCACGATATTGATGTGAGGAGGCGACTGATTAAACAGGGACTTGATGCTTAACATGTGATCTCAAGATACCTAATACCTAATACGTAATCTCAGTATGCAGGATTACGTCAGGGGAGTCAAGAATTAGGATGGTCTCGATCATGCAGCTTGTCTCAGTTCGGATTGGGGCCTAACCATCTCAGGTCGTTGAAACATCAAATCTGCACCATCACCAAAAACGCCAGCTAGATTACGTAGGGCCTCGTGTTTGTTTTTGATATTTGGTTCTCGGTTAACAGCATCTACAAAAACCTTAGCGTTAAATTCACCGTTGACCACAATATATTCCGCTCTAAATTTTCTCCAATTAATGACTTCCTTATTCAATTCTTGATTTCTTTCAGTTACCCCTAATAGATAAAAAATTTCCATGAGATCTCGTTGAATATTTAAAGGCTGATTTTCAAACCACTGAAGGCTTGCACCTTCCCATTGAGTTAACGATTGTTCTAACATCTCAGGACTATTAATTATTCCCCACCTTCTGATTGAAGAGTCGTTTGCCAACCTGTTGATTGTATCGACATCGATAGATTCTGTCTGAGCTATTATTTCAAGTACCTCTCGAGAAGGTCGTTGAGCCTCGAGTCTTTCAATCAATCTTAATTCTGGTCTCCTTGCGCCTCTTTGTGCACCTTCTTGGGCTCTATGAGGTTTCATTCCTAATTTTCTTTCCCTAGTTTCCAACACAATTCCAGTAGCATCATCGATTTTTCCTCTAAAATGAGCGTTGCGAGCTCTTTGGTTTCCTATAACATGAAGTTCATTCAGTGCTTTTTCAGGATCATCAGGGTATCGTGCTAACATTTCACGTATTTCGTCGATTGCAAAGTTGTCCGAATAGAAGTCCGAGACAGCTAACACTTGATCAAAAGCACCCAATTCTTGAACGATAGTATGAGGATCTATAGGACCCATTCCTAATGCTTGTGTTATCTCATTACGCCTATGATAAAGTTCAGCCATTGCTCCAGTTCCCAAGTCTTCAAATCTTCTCGCATTATCAAATATTCTTTGTTGTTCTGGAGTAAACTTGCTATCGTCTTGTGATACCTTATCAAGACGTAAGACCTTTCCATTTTGATCTTTTCGGACGATATACACAGGACTGTCACCTACAGTCATTCCCAGCAACATTTTTTTTCTTTGACCATCAACAACTCCTTCCCAAACATGTACTAAGTCCAATGTTGTGGCACCTCCGTATGCTGCTTGATTTGCAAGATGCATTGCTTCTCGAAGTACTCTAAGAGCATCTTCTTGTCGCATGGAGTTATTCATAGTTTGAGATAGATATCTTTGGGCTTCTCCGACAGCAGATCTTGATGCTTGACCACCACCGGCTATACCTCCTGCTCCATCTGCAAGAATCATGGTTCGTGGCAATACTGCATATGAGTCTTCATTAGCCCGTCCTGTTACATTTCTGTATTCTCCAGCATGTGTTGTAGCATGAAATTCGAGAGGTTTTCCACCTTCGAGAACTTCTAGATGTGGTCGATGATCTAATAAAGCATCTTGCATACATTGATTCTATTCGGTATCTTGAAACAAGTCAATGAACATTGCTTACAACAGAGCAGATATGAGTCTAGTAACATAATATACATAACCTATAACATGATATAATGATTGTATGAGTGTTCGAAAACTCGCACTATTTGCAGCGACCTTTTTTTTCATAATAACTTTTGCTAACTTTACTCCAGTTATTACATCTCCTGCTTATGCTACAAACGGTTATATTGATCCAAACACTGATGGTACAATCGGTATAGATTGGCATACAACCGGCTCTAGTTTTTACACTGAAATAGATGAAGCTATTAGGCAACCAAATGCTCCTACAACCACAGATTATATATATCATTTAAATAATAAAACCGATACTGCTTTTCTTCGTATGTCTACTATAAGTGGCGTAGGTAGTGTGTCACAGATCGTTGTTTGGATTTATCATAATGATGGTTCAAACGGACAATTTCATGTCCAACTTTACGACGATAATGAGTCAACAACACGTTCATCTGAGGCTTCTTTTACATCGAGTAGTTCAAATGCGTGGCACTCAGTAACATTCTCCGGTCTATCACTGACACAGGCTCAACTTGATTCTCTCTCAATGCGATTAAGGAATTCCAAAGTTGGAGGTGGGGGACCAACTACAAATTATATCTATGCTATGTATGCTGACGTTACATATTCTAATGAAGTTTCTATTAGTCTAACAACAGACGGATCAATTTCATTTGGTAATCTTGCTGCGAATACAACACAAGATACCACATCATCAGGGATTAATGACGTCGAGACAGTTCGAGTCGATAGCGGACCTGCAGATCTTGATGTACGAAGTACAAACTTCACTGAAGGTGCTAATACATGGTCGTTAGGAAGTTCAAATGGAAGTAATCAGGTCAAGTGGGAATTTTCTCCAAACGGATCATCGTGGACCACGTTTGCTATTGTAGATACTCTCTATACACTTGCAACAAATGTCTCTCAAGGAAGCACACAGAATATGTACTTACGCCTTACAACGCCCACAGCTACATCATCTTATAGTCAATTCACTACAACCATAACTATTGTTGCGTCAGCTCCATAATTAGGTGTATAAATACCCCTTGACAAAAGGTTTAAAATTTATTCTAATGTATATAGCATGCAAATATTAACCAACTATAAAGTAATTGTTGGAACTATTGGATTTATACTTTTATCCCTTTTCTTCATAAACCAGGCTTCTGCAGCAACGACTGGTACGGTTGCCGCAACGGTTACAGTTCAAAATATTTCTGTAACGGTTAGCGATGGATCTGTAGCATATGGTACTCTTGCAACAAGCGCACAAGGTGACACAACAGCAGGTGGAGTAAATGATTCTCAAACTGCAACGAATGACGGCAACGTGTCAGAAGACCTTGACATTAAAGGAGAAAATACTACCGCATGGACCCTTGCAGGTTCAATTGGCGCAGACCAATACAAACACGATTTCTGTATAACAACTTGTGATAGTACTCCCACATGGACTGCCTTAACAACATCATATCAAGCACTTGCAACGGGTGTTGCAACAAGTGGGACACAAATTTTCGATCTTCGTATTAATACACCAAGTTCATCAACATCCTTCACACAGCAGACAGCTACAGTCACTGTCCTTGCATCAGCGTCTTAAGGTGATACCTATGCATTGCTAAATGAAATACGTTGGTGTATTATTGGAGCTATGTTGAAATACAGAATTCTCTTTCTTGCAAGCTTTCTATTTGTTGCCACTTATTTTTTCACACTTTATGCATCAAATGTTTATGCCCGGATCGGTGTTGGAGTTACAACAGGTAAAATTCAAGTTGATGAGATCCTTAGACCAGGAACTATTTACGAACTTCCACCCTTAACTGTAGTAAATACGGGAGATGAAAAAGCAGAATATCGTGTAGGAACTGCTTATCGTGAGAAGCAAAAAGAACTTGCACCTCCAAAAGAATGGTTTACATTTTCTCCAGCAAAATTCACACTAAAACCAGAAGAGACACAGACGGTTGATATTAAATTACATCTTCCACTCCGAGTGGAGCCTGGGGATTATTTTGCTTTCCTTGAAGGTTCTCCAACAAAGCGTGTGAACAAAGGGGGTGCGGTTGTTGGAGTTGCGGCAGCTGCAAAGCTCTATTTTACGGTAGAACCTGCAAATATCCTCTCTGCAGTTTATTATAAAACGCTGTCTTTCTGGAAAGTTTATGATCCGTGGCCTAAGGTTTTGCTTACTGTTGGGATAGTGCTTTATGTTATTTATCTCTTTAGAAAGCGTTTTAATATTCAAATAAGTTCGAAAAAATCAATTCACAAAGACACGGAATCACATGAATGAAATACATATGGTTTTTGCTATGCATAATAGTTGTTTCTCTTGTTTTACCAGGCATTCCCAACATGCACAGATTTGTATTTGGGCAAACAGCAAGTGATGATATTGCTTCAACAGTGAAGATAAGCGTCTGCGGAAATAGTATAAAAGAGGGTGGAGAAGAATGTGATACCTCAGATCTTGACTCTCAAACGTGCAGCTCTCTTGGGTTTGGATCAGGGAATCTCTCGTGTGATATTTCGTGTGAATTTGATACGTTAGCATGTCTTCCGGTTCCTACAAACACTCCAACGCCAACACTAATTCCAACATCATCTACGACATCGACATCAAGTCCAAGTAATACCTCTATACCACAGGCGACAATAGCTCCAACATCCCAACTACTACCTACACAAACAAGCCAAATCATTCATGTTACACCACAACCACAAACTGCATCAATACCTTTATCTGTACAAGTTTTTGATCAAAATGGAGATGGAACTATTAATAGAACAGAATTAACGTCTGTTGTTAAAGAGTGGTACGACGTATGGGTAGAATATATCCGTGATAGAGTGGTTATTAACGATAGAATTCCATTAACCGAAACATCTTATGAACGGTGTGATGTGAACAACGACAATATTTGTAGCCTCGTTGATTTATCAATCATATTTTATTATGTAAGTTTATGAGAAATATGTCGTGGATCTATACAATAGGAACAATTACAATTCTCGCTATCACCTCATGGATCGCTGTACATGTTTTTGCACTCCTAGGTATCTTTATTGCAGTTGGATATCTGATTTGGTGGTTTTTTGTACCTAGAAAAACGACTTGTTTTTTTTGCCAAACACGAAAGATAGGTGAAGTATGCTTTGCTTGCAATCGAATCATTACTCAAGGTGGTAATCGTCCTGTACAGAATTTTCGTTCTTTAATTATAAACGGATTATTAATTTTAACACTATCAGGCGCATCGTTTGGTGTAGTGTTTATTGAATCTAAGCTCCTTTTTAATATGGGAGTTATTCCGGCGAAGAAAACAGCTTCATTCACCATACCTACAAAGGGCCAATATCGCATCAACGAAATATTTCCTATGAATATTGATGTTGCAGAAATGCAACAATCCATTAACGCGGTGCAAGCAGATATTGGTTTTGACCCAAACCTTCTAGAGGTGTATAAGATCTTAAAAGACGACTCCTTTGCAGATGTTTTTATACAGGAAGAAGTTAATAATCAGGGCGGATTTATGCGTTTGACCGGAGGGCTTCCAAACCCGGGATTTTCAGGTAAAAGTGGGCATTTTGCAACTATACTTTTTAGAACTAAAGCACAAGGAGTAGTTACTGTAAAATTCCTACCTTCATCTATGGTGCTTGCAAACGATGGTCAAGGTAGCAATATTCTTAAAGATTACGCTGAGGCATCATATCTCATAATTCCTGAAATTATGAATAAAAGTGAGGCTGACAAACAAGCAGAATCGTATTTGCAATCTCGTGTTCTTGGAACACAGTCAAAAGATTCACCTAAACTGATTTTATACGAAACCAATGAAAATATGTTTGGAAAATTAAACCCTGATGATCTTATACTTTCTGATAATAATCAAGAACGAGTTCTACCACTTAATATACTGAAAAAAGTAAATGAAGTGATTTTTATAGTGTGGGGTAGTCTCATAAGTGGGATTCTTATTTTATTGTAGGTAATAAGAATACGATCGTGAATTTTATACTCTCATTTTAGTAAAATTGTGTGCCGGAGAGAGGATTTGAACCTCCACGCCCTTACGGACACACGCTCCTGAAGCGTGCGCGTCTGCCATTTCGCCACTCCGGCGATCATAGTATAGTATACCGTATTTTCTACATTAATAGGAAAGGTCTAAGCTCAGAATATATTTTCTTGAAGACTTCTTTAACAGTATGTATTTCTTCTTTATCAAAATCCGTAAGAACATAGTGTTGACCTGCGACCCTGTTTTCAGGATTTCTATTGTCAATCCCTATACGAATTCGATAAAAATCAGGAGTATTAAGTTCTTTTTCAACAGAAAGTATACCATTATGGATTCGTGGTCCTTTCCCTTTTTGTATTTTAAACTCTCCAAGACGAATATCCAGATCATCATGAACTACAAAAATATTATCTGGAGAGATTTTATAAAAATTTCTACTTTTTGCTACTTCTTTTCCAGATTCATTCATAAAGGTTTGTGGCTTTATGAGAACAATTTTCTTCCACATATCGTCATTATTTGATTTTTGTTCCTCTTTAAGATAATCAACAAACATACACCCAACATTATGACGATTTTTATTATATTGATGACCAGGATTTCCAAAACCTACTATAAGCTTCATAATGTTAGTATACTACATACTATGATATTCGGCGGTCATGTATCTATTGCTGGGGGATTACACAACGCATTAATAAAGGGGAGGGAGGAAGGGTTTGACGTTTTGCAAATATTTGTCACCTCACCACGAACGTTTCGTACTACAAGATATACGGACGAGGAAATAAAAGTATTTAGAAGTCAGTATGCAGAATTCAACTTCAAGAGACTTTTTTTCCACGCAATTTATTTAATTAATTTTGGATCACACAATCAAAGATTAAGAGAGTTATCCAGGGAATCGGTCGTTCATTACCTGCAGATGGGAGATAAACTTGGATCGATTGGTACAATCATACATTTAGGAACTGATACTAATCGGGAGAATATTATTAGCGATATTAAAACAGTTCTTTTACACACCCCATCAAGTCAATACTTTATTGTCGAAAGCATGGCTTCTCAAAAACGACTGGGATCAAATATCGATGAACTAATATATATTAATAAAGAGGTAAATTCTGATAGGATAGGATTTTGTATTGACACCCAACATTTATTTGCATCAGGAACGGACGTGAGAGATTTTAGCATATTGAAACAATGGCTTGACGAATTTGACTCGAAGATAGGTATAGATAAATTATTATGTATTCATGCAAACGATTCAAAAACCGAGCTTGGATCACACCATGATCGGCACGAAAACATTGGGGAAGGTAAGATAGGTAAGGAAGGTTTTCACAACATTCTTAAACAACCTCTTCTACAGGATAAACCATTTATTCTAGAGACTCCTGGGTTTGATAAAAAAGGACCTGATAAAAAGAATCTGAGACGTCTTAAATGTTTGCTCTGATATTGAGGTTCATATTTTCGTACACACGCCATATTTCACACCATGTGTGAGCCTCATCACACATGGTGTGTGTGAAGTACACAAGTACTTCATAAAATATAGTATCATCAAGTTATCACACATATGATACAGAATGGGGTTGAGATGTACACTCTTGATGAGCTTCAGCAGATACGAGATCGATTTCTAAAGGAACTCACAGATAGCGCATCAGGGCGAAAGACAAGTCTTTTATTTATACCTAATACTATTCCTCAAAGACCAATTATTGCTGAGAATGAAGAATTTCAAGTAATTTCTATTGGAGGCTCTCATATGAAAAAAGCACGAATGATAAACGTCCGTGGAACTATAGAAATATATAACAAAACTGAGGAAAAAGTTCCTATTTTTAAAGACAAAGATATTTTTTTTGCATTCATTGACAGACACATAGACCATTCAATCAAACATCTCGCAATTAATTTTGCGCAGGCCATTCAGCCAGTAATACGGGGCAGCAAGCTGGATGGAATATTAATACACGCAAGTAAGGAACATAGTTTCGATGGACTTTTAGAAAAAATAATTGGTGAACAAATTGAACGTCATATTAAAAGTAAATATAACAAAGATATTGTAGTTGCCGTTGCAAATGATATTGTATGCCTTGTGCTTTCAGGATTGCAGATGACTAGATATGAAGTAATTATTGGAGGTATTGTAGGCACAGGCGTGAATTTTGGATTTTTCCTAGATAGCAATACTATTATTAACATTGAATCAGGAAATTTTGATAAATTTGAACAAACGAGTACTGGGAAAACAGTGGATAAAGATTCTAATAAGCCAGGAGAATTTATATTCGAAAAAGAGACAGCCGGACGTTATATCGTTCAACATTATAATACCCTTCTTGAAGGAACACATTGTGCTACTACAGAAGCGCTTTCACAAGTTGCTCAAGGTGAAGGTAGGGAAGCGTATGTTGCACAAAAACTATTCGAACGTTCTGCTTCTCTTATTGCAACTCAAATGGCAGGGCTATATCACTATAAAAAACAGAAAAATCTTGTTTGTGCAATGGAGGGAAGCTTATTCTGGAAGGGATGGAACTATAGTAATATGGTGAGAGATTATTTACAAAAACTCGGTGTTCCAGCAGGAAATATGCAGTTTGTTGATATTGAAGATAATTCACTGTTTGGACCAGCAAGACTGCTTATTTAACAAGAGAAAGCAAATATTTTTTTAGATGCATCTGCGCGGTGGTTTGGCTTAATCCTGGGACAATATTTATCTCAAATAAATAAGGTTTTCTTGTATATTTATTCTCTACGATATCCACACCACATACTTCGATTCGAGAAATTCGTGCAATTTTTTCTGCTAATACACACAATTTTTTTATATTTTTGAGCGGAACCTCTTCTCCTTCTGCTCCTTGACTGAGATTGTTTAGATGAGTTCGTGAACGTTTTGAACGAGTTCTTTTATATGCAACAACTGTTTTATAACCAAACACATATAGGCGGTAATCAAAATCGTTCGGTATATATTCCTGAAAGAGAAAATCTTCGTCTTCATCATGCTTTGTTAAAATCTTTTCTACACTATCAAAATCACGAATGAGATAATTGTCCTTTCCTTTTGAGGAAAACGTTGCTTTCATGATAAAAGGAGTTTTAAAAGCCTTTTTGATGAGCTCTATTTTTTTTAACATTGATTCTCGTGGTATATAAAGCGTTTTGGGAAAAGGGAGTTTATGAGTATAAAACATCATATATTGCATAAGTTTGTCTCCGTGTGTCGCATTGAGGCTTTCAGTATCAATGAGAATTACCTTGTGATGTTGCAAATATTGCGCTAGTGAGCGAGTTAATAGATGACGTTTTTTCCACGTTCGCATATATACTAGCTTATATGATTCTAATGGAACGTTATTTATACTAACGGATGTTTTTTTAGGATGTGACATGAAGTCTATTACCAGATCTTTATAGTATCCAAGCTCAATCTCAGGGGTTTTTGTCAAAAGATGTAAGTTTTTTTCATCAATAGGGCTATATATTGATCTAAGTATCAGAATTTTTTTTTGTTTTTTCATACGTTGAGAATTTTTTTCGTTGGGTCAATAAGAAATTCCTTGAGATCTTTTCTTCCTAAAAGCATAGGGAATGTCAACTGACTGCGGTCTTTTACGTTGATCTCAAGATCAAGAGGTTTTTCTCCGATACGACATTTAAGTTCAACCGCAATACGGTAGCTATGGCCACTACTACTGCTTATGGTATGCGTATTAACAATAGAGGGATTTTTTGCAAGTAGTTCTTCATGGAGTTTCTCTTTCCATTGTCGTGCTTCTTTCTCTGAATTCATTGTTTCAGGGACATTGTAGCTTTTGAACAAATCAATTGCGTCTTTATACCCAAGCTCTTTGGCAATTTCTGTGTCAAGCGATGAATAAAATGCTCCTGTGTCAACTTTTGCCTTAATTGTGACGCTTTTTTTACCGGATTTTGAATACAATTTAACTGGCTGAATAATAGAAATGAGTTTTTTACCTGCAATTGCTTCAATTTCTTCTTCTACTTGTCCACCAAAAAGATCTTTACCTAGTCGGATAGCATGAACCATAGATTTGATTTGGAGATGTTTTACCTGTTCAAGCCTCCATTTAAGACCGTCTTGGTTCGCAAGTTGGATACTTAAACCAGGACGGGCATTTAATTCAACAACAAGCGGTCCATCTTCTTTGTCTACGAGAAAGTCAACTGCACAGTAACCAAGACCTGCAATCTTGCTTGCTTTGGAGGCATTTGTAAGAATTTTATCCCAAAAGGGAATCTTGAAACCCGAATATCGAATTCTCTCATTTTGTACAAAATCCACAAAATGAATTTGTCCTTCTTTTGTAGCCTTAATAGTATGAGTTGTAATGCCCGTTGCAAGATCAACACCGCTTGCTGCAGCTCCTTGGGAAAGATTTGCTTTACCATTTGAATCTTGAGTTGGCCAGCGTATCATAGCCATGATAGGAACTGTGCGGAATATTATGACTCTAATATCAGGAGTTCCCTTATAAATAAACGGACGAAATTTTTTATGTGGTTTTACTCGTTCTTCTATTAAGATCTGATCTGGAGTGTAACTATGAGAAAATTTTCCTTCTAAAATATCTGTCATAAAAAGTTTGATTCCACTTTCAGTCAGTCGTTTTGATTGCGTTCCAATAAAGTGTCCACTTTTATCACGATTATAGATAATTTCAATGCCTCCACCCTCAACTCCTTTTACAGGTTTTATAACGAAATCGGTAGGGAGTTTTGAAAAATCAAGATTCTCTAATTCTTTGAAGTTTTTTATTGTTTTGAATATCTTTGTTGTCGGAATATCCCCCTTTTGAAGGACCTCTTTGGTGATAATTTTATTATCAGCGATAAGAGCAGCTACACGTGAATTATATTTCCTCACATACGTAAAATTACGTTCGTTGATTCCTAGAATACGATTTTTATTCCTTAGGATATTCGGAATCATAGAAGGTTGTGGAATGTATATCTTTAAAACGTAAAAATTCGCTTATACGCAAACCTCTCCAGCTACCGATTATTATATTTAGAACAATCGAGTATATAATAACTTCAGGATGTTTTAAAACAAATTCTTTAAAAGAATTTTGTGCAAGAATAATAAACATCACATAAGAAAGGCCAATAGTGTTTGCAATCAATATAAGAGACTTACGCCATCCCTTACGAATATAGCTTCTGATAAAAATTTCCATTACAACGATGACAATAAGGACCGATATTGGATTCAGTTTTATGAATGTATCATTCACTACTTCTGACGCAAAATATAGCAACATAAAAATCACAATTGTAACAAACGACATTGCTATACTTATTTTTGCAAGATAATGTAATCGGATTTCAGCGAGAAAAATTTGTAGGAGCAAAGCTACTAGAGAAGAGAAGAATATCAGGATTCCACCTTGCACCAATCCTATAATCAAGAAAACTTCACCAGAAACATCACGCGACATATGATATAAAGCGAACGTAAGGAGTATTGATGAATAAATGCTGAGACTTTTCCATCCAATGATATATCGTGAAAATGTCACAACCAATGAAACAAGCGGTAGATATAATAGCAAAATAATAGTGTACTCTGGTACACGGGCCTCTATCAAATGCTGTACAAATGTCTCGAACATGTGCATATTATATCACGAGAACTCTATAAGGTATAATGTATTAGGTATTACGTATTAGGTATCGGTTAACATACGATACGGTACACAAACTTGTGAAATCAATAAAAGACGTTCTTAAAAACTTTAATCCTTTAGAAGATAAGTACGTTTCACGTGAATATCAGTCATTTGGTGTGCATCTATCAGAAAAGCTCGATGACCACAAACACAAAAGTCTCTACATTAAGCTTTCTCGTGATATCCCACGTCCTGTGTTAGAACAAGCACTGAGATTTGTTGTAGATTCAGGAGCTCGTAAAAAAGCAGCTTTATTTATGTGGAAGCTTAAAGAAATAGGAGCGTTCAAACGATCTACTGATTAAAAGCACACGAATCACCTTTATTAAGGTTTTCTAGCGTATATATGATATCAAGCGAGTTAATGATTCCATCTCCGTTAATGTCACCTTTATTAACAACAGTAGGTGGTACTTCAAAGGCATATTGATTCGTTACTTCTGAGAAGTCGCTTCCGTTAGTACAACCATCACTATTTACATCACTTGCCTGAAGTTCAGTAAAACCACCTCCTGTAAGTGAGTTTTCATGCGCTACCATTTTATAAATAATATTTTGTTTTATAGTTGTGCTCACTTCGTCCGGACATGCTATGTCTTGTGACTCTCCTTGATATATGATTGAACATCCTACTTTGTATGATGTAACACCTGATGGAAGCTTCATTTCATATTCGACAACACCTCTCTGCGTAGATTTAATTGAAGCATTAATAGATTCAGTGGTGCAAGGGGCTGTACCATAGCACGTTTTCACTTTTACTGTAGATATGCTTTTTCGTGTATTGTTATAGATGGCAAAAGTTGCGTAGTAACTTTCAACGACTGCTGTTCCTGTTGGTGATGGCGATGGTGTGGGTGTATTACTCGGTGTTGCAGTTGTACATTTATTGGTAAACAGATTTCTTATATTTTCCTCTGTTTCATTTGCTGGAAAGTCTGAAAGTTTAAAAGTACACGTTCGTACTTGTCGTGGTTGAATTGCAGAGCTCGATGCTTCCTGAAACTCGTTATCAATATCTATTCCTTGTGCTGTTTGGTTTCTAATACAATGTTCAAAGTTTTGATCGAGTTTGCCGTTACATCGACGCAGTTGCCAATAGATTTTTTCAGCACTTGATGATGCAGATGTATTTGTATAGTTTAATGTAATGGTGTTATCGGCAAATTGAGCTGAACAGGGTGATGAAGCGCTGTTTTTTGAACTATTAAGCGTATCAGCTGTCATCGAGCAATTCTGCAGGAGGCGTTTAGCATCGGTTTCCTTTCCATAAAAGAGTTCAAATGTACGTGCATTTTTATCAGGTAATGTTATATTGAATTCTTGAACAATTTTTTGACCATTTACGGTGATTTTGCATCTGAAATCTCCTCCGACAGGATTTATCAACACACCAGAGCATTGCCCAGATTCTCGATTCACGACAACTCCTGTAACGTCCTTCTTGCCATCAGCTGTGTAATAACCATAAAAAAGCACGATTCCACGCTCACCACCTCCAACTCCGTTTAATGTGTGTGAAGAGTTGTATGGGAAAGGGCCAGAAGCACTTATATTACCTGTGCTTTTATTATCGCCTTTACCGCAATCGCTAATATTAATGGTCCCATCAGCTTTTAGATTGCATGTTTCGATTATGTAATCAAATTTATTAAATCCTTGTTTGAGCTCACCATTTATTGTTACCTTCGCCTCAACATCAGCAGGTTGCGCAGGTCCAGTGGTTGGTGTTGCACTTGGTGTAGATGTAGGACCTGGAGTCGTTGCTACAAAAAGGGCTTTATTAAGTGTTGCGAATTTTACAGGAATTTCTTCTGAGCGATAACCCCATGTACCTTGTTTTATGGCCATTTGGAGTCTTATCTCTTTAACATCTGCAAAACTTATAGATGCAGACGCAACCTTGTCAGAAATATCTGTGAGATTATTCCAATAAATTGCTGAGAATGGTCGAGGTCGTGAGTTTGGGCTACTACACTCGTATATATTTGGATGGGAAGTTATACGCTCTTCCATAGCAGATCCAATTTTATATTCTTGTCCGCTTTGTGTTTCAAGTATTGTTTCGATTTGATATATACCATATTGTGGGGGCGTGACTGTATTAAAACATAGCGTTCCAGAAACAATATCATGTCGAGGGTTAATGTCTCGTCTTCGAGGTGTTCCTTCATATGTTACATTGATATGCCGATTACCAAGATCAGTAATTCCTTCAGGTGCAAATGCCTGTGTTTCTGTGGTCTGTTGTGACGGATTTGTTACTAAAGATGAGCCAATAAAAACACCGAGCGTTATGACAAATAACGCGAGAAACGTCAATGATGTTGCGATTTCACCCTTCCGGCTATTTGTAGTATGGAGTCTCATAATCTTTAATTCTCAATCAAATATTCGTACAACGGCCTCATTCATAAGACCTAGTATATTTATACCACTTTCTGCAACAATAGTCTCGTCTTTAATAAAGCTAATTGAGGTAGCGGTAGAACCTGTTTTTTTTAAAGCTGTGATTTTCATAGTTGCTACGATACCTTCTTTTTGTTGTGCAGTTGTAGCAGAGCGAGCCGCAGAGAACTGAATTTTTCCACGAGATTGTTTGTTGATAATTTCTTGATCAAAGACATCACCGTTTGTCATGTTGGTTATCTGAAGTAATGTAGGATCATATGATAAGACTATATCAACAGCACTTGCTGGTTTTCCTGAGAGTAAAATAGAGACACTTTTTTCTTCCCCAGATTTTAAAATAATATCTTTTGGCTCAAATGATAAAGTCGCTGTTTGTTCTTCAACAAGTGATGGTTGTATAACGTTTTGCTGTTGTACCTGCGCTTTAAATTTAGGTGAAAAAAGTACACCAACAAGGATACTTAGTATAAAAAGGATGATGAGTTGAATACTAAGGAGGAATTTTACTTGAGGACTTAGCGTTGTGAAATCACGAACATCGTATACAAGTATTTGAGCTAGGCTTTTCATATTAATCTTCCACTTCGCTTCCTTGGGAAGAAATCATAACTGACGAATCAAGTGCATTTACAGCATTATCCTTATTGAAATCGCATTGTAAATTAGATCCGTTCTTTCCATATTCATCAAGACAGACTATTAAATCGCTTGTATTGATTATTTTATCGTTATTGAAATCCATTTTTTTGAAATCAATAGTAATGCCTTGTCCATTAAGCGTAGTAAATCCGCTATAGACACAGTTCCGTCTCGATGTGACTTCCTGGTCATTTATAAAACATCGTACAGCAGGCGGATTAGATTTCCACTTAGTGGTATCCCATGTGCAGCTGATATCCTGCCCCGGATTAAGACACCACCAATCAGCTGCTTCAGTCATTCTATCAACACCATCTTCGTTATCTTGGCAGGGGAGTGAGCCATCGGCACAACGATGTGTTTGCCACATAATACGGATCGCATCTTTGTTTCGGATAGCAGGATCTTGTGAGCCTCTCATACTGTTGTTTTTGAAGCCAACTGTTATTTGGTTATTTCCTATGTTGTATCCGCAGGTATATTGACCTTTTGAATGATTGCGTGTTCCTTGGTCATGTATAGGATTACCACTTCCGTTGGTAGCAGCATAACATTGTGCATCTTGAGCATCGGCATCCATAAGTATCATATTAAAGGAATTAAATTGTCCGCTGCCGCTTCCGCCACCACCACCTCCACCGCCGCCTCCACCCCCACCTCCGCCGTCACCACTTCTACCTACACCAGTGAATGACGCCGCATCAGGTTTACTTATGTTTTGTTCGTTGGCATCTTGATAAGCATAGAGATAGGCAGTATAGCGTTCACCAGCTTTAAATTCATTATCGTCTGCTATTTGGATGTTTGGGGGAAGAATACCTCGCTGTTTTTCTGAAATTTTCACGTCAGTATCATTATCTTTCATACCTCTTTTTGAAGCGACAATTACACCATTACTGTTTTTAATAAGTATCCAGTATCTATCTGTCCCATCTTTAAACTGAGAACAATTTGTTAATCTTTCCCATTCGAAATTAACACCGGTTCCTGAATTTTTAACCTCAGTAACCTCAAATCCGCGTGGGGTACAAGAATCATCCTTCATAGTGCCTGTTTTATCAGAAAATACATCGTCACTAGCTTGTGGGGGAGTAGTCGATGGTAAGATGGTAGGTATGGGTGTTGGTGAAGCTTGTATAGGCTTTTTTTCCAGTATCCAACCATAAGAAATATCCGTTCCACAAGTAACCCTTAGACCATAGAAATCCTTATTGGTTTCTGCTTTTTCTGGGAAATTTTTTCCCCATTCATACGATTCATTTGGACATGCATGAATACCACCTGTACTAGTACAAATTTGACCAACGACATCGTATTCAGACGCGTAAAGTCTTACATATGCTAAACCATCTCTTCCATATGGTCCATAAATGAAGTCAATATCATTATTGATATCAACAGCAGCAAAATCTATGGAAACATCCAGCGATCCGTTTCTAAAGGGTGAAACTACTCTGCCTCTATATTGTGGGTCACCAGTGGGATTATCAAGTCTGATAACTTGTATATCATTTGTTGATCCTTTTGTATTGCCGCCGTCAAGATCTGTTGTTTTAGTAAGGTTTCCATTATTGTCACGAACATAAACATTTGAAATAGCATGGAATTGACAAGGACATGTTCTTCCTTGAGCAAAAATCGTTAGATCTTGAGTTGTTCCAGCAGAAACAGTTTTATTATCTTCTTTTTCAGATACATAAGGTTTATTAATAACCAATGCATTTGCGCTATGAATGGTATATTCTTTTCCTTGCTCCAGAGCATCTCCATTTGGATCGAAAGCTATGCTATAAGAATATAGATAGGTTTTATCATTGCTAGTATCATTAAGCCACACTCCGTGAGTGGAGGGACCAGATGTAAAAGGTACGTCTGTGCACTTATTGGAATTTATCTTATCACATAAGGTTATTTGTACCTTGCTCGGTTCAACGCAGGTTAAGACCGTAATGCGTCCAGTAATATACACAGGAGGGGGTGTAGGTGTTAGTGTTAATGTTGGTGCGATTGATGGTTGAGCTGTAGGTGGCACTTGAGTTGGTGCTCCAGGTTGTTGTGTTGTGGGTTGTGCTGTAGGTTGGGTTATCGGTGTGGGTACGCCATTGGGGCATAGAAGAGATCTATCAATTGTTGCAATTTCCTGCTGAGGCAATGGACGCCAGTTACCTTCTGTTGTTACTTTTACGCTGATTTCAGGACATTCTTCAAGCCATCTCTCCTTTTCAGGAATGTTAAAGGGCGCGTTAAACGTTGCGCTACGCAGATTTGCAGAGTTACAGCGTAGTGTAGCAGGATGAGTCACGAGTTTTGACACAGACGCTCCAATAATTTCCTCAACAATATTAGCGGGGTTGTTTTTATCCTTTAATCTCATGGAGAGTTCTACTCGGAATTTACCATTTGCAGATGGGGGATTAGAAGTGAAACAAAGATTACCTCCCAAAATATAATCCCAGGTTCTTGAACGAATGGGATCTTCTAATTCACTCTGAATATCACGATTAGGTATCAAATGTATGAATTCAGTATCTGCGAATGATCGTGTATTAAGGGTATTCTGTACGAGTTTTTGACCAGCAACAAAACCTACAGCTATAACAACAAGAGCAAATAAAGCAAGGAGAGAAATAGCACCACGTTGTCTCTGTTGTTTGGTTTTTTCAGTTTTCATAGTTTTCATAATTTTCGTACTTCACACATGTCAGGTGTGATGTACTTCACACATCGCTAATTTCCAACTTCAGTTCCAAATGCACTTATAACATACGTAATATCGAGAGCATTGACGGTACCGTCATGATTGAGGTCAGGCGTTTTTTCATATTCTAATGATTTGATTTGCACTGTTTCTTGCGCATAGTGTTCTATGACAAAAAGAACATCAAGACTATTGATAACTTGATTATCGTCGAAATCCATATCTTTAATATCAATATCTAAAGATTCAGTAGAAGCTAATCCTCTTCCCATATACTTCACACAACAATACCAGTGCGCAGGTCGGTAATCTGAAAAATAAGTGACCCTTTTTTCAGTACAGCTAAATTCTCGGCAAACTGAAGAACACGTTTCTTGCGCTGCTGCCTCATTGCCTCTTTCTCTATATGCGAAATTCATACTGGTACAAAATTCTTGTTGACGTGGTTGTGGTGTTGAAGGAGGTTCCTCACCACAGCAATATAAACCACTTCTTTCTGGTTCGCTAAATATTCTGCATGTTTTTCCTTTTCCCGCACAATAATCATGGCATTGTGGAATTTCATGTGCTCCATAACCAGTTTTTTCACATCCGCCGCTTGATGGTGGAGGTGGGGGCGGTTGGTTCTTAGGACAACAGAACCAGCTTCCAACATTACTTGCGCTGCAAATTCCATCTGAACATGCAGAATCTCTCATGCATTGTACAAATGCTCCAGTATCTTTCCCATATGATTTTATGGGATTTGAACAGGGGAGTGTTTCTTGTTGCTGATTTGCTTCCGGACAGCAGAACGCCGCGTTTGAAGCGTTATCAACAGTGCAGTCCTCACGAGATTCGTCACATTGGCTACATGCTGATCTGCCACTTCCTACAGCTCTACATTGACCCTCTCTTGTTGCAAATCTGCAACATTGATATCCACCGCCTGATGCACCTATGCAATCAGATGGACACAATGTTTCTCTTTTACATGTACCTGCATTTGAATAAATAAGTCCACATTGCGCTGGTCTCTCAGTGGAAGTGGTGCCACAGCATGTTAATCCTGTACTGCATAAACCTGGTCCTTGGAATGGAGTCTCACCTGATCCACATGCAGATTTACATGTCCCTTGGCCATTACTGCATGATTGTCCAGCACCTCCACCCGGCCCCCTACCGGATCCAGAATCAGGATCGCATGAAAAACCGTTTCTGCAACTACCATTTGAAATGGAGCATGTTTGTCCATTCGGACATTGGCTATTGCCTAAGCTTCTATCGCAGCAACCTGGCAGGTCAGCGCCACCACCACTGCCTCCTGGGAGCTCTGTCCCCGGAGGGCAACACCATTGTTCATTGCTACCACCACATGATTCACCTTGGGGGAGTCCTCTTGGTTCAAAACCTCTACTTCTACAATATTCTGGAGTAGCACACCATTGTGGACACACGCCCCCAGAGCTACCTCCGCCACCTCCGCCTCCGCCTCCTCCACCACTCCCTCCTTCTTCTATACAGCAGAGGAAGCTAGAAGGTCCTAAACGAACGATTTTGTCTCCACCATCCTGGTCACAAATCGCGCCAGTAGTTACATTAAGTTCACATTTATCTCTATCAGGCTGATAAACAACCGCAGTATATGATTTATTTCGAGCATCTTCACCTTTAGTAATCTCAATATTGTCCATTCGGTAATAAGGAGCCGGAAGTTCATCTCTTGTACATTGTTTGGCAATATCCAATCTACTTTCATGGTCGACGCTGATTTCTAACTCATATCTCCCAAAAGGTAAATTGCTAAAATTATACCCAACGCATCCGCCAGATTCCTGACCCTTTTTATCACTGTAAGATTTAATATTTTGTTCAAATGTTTCACCTGTATTTTTGTTAGTAAGTTTCATCTCACATCCACTACGGAACCATGCTGAATTACCACCAACAGTATCTCGTAGTGTTCTGAGATGACAACTGTTTGGGGCTCTACCATCTGTTGTAACAAACACAGCAACTTCAAGCTCACCTTTGTTACTTGGTTGTGGGGTTGGTGTTGGTTTTGCTTCTATTATCCAGCCATAATCGAGATCCGTACCGCATGTAACGCGTAGGTTTTGGAATAATTCCGGTTGGATAAGCTCTTGCGCAGAGGCTGAATAGCTATTCTTGTACGTAGGGCAAGCGGAGACATCTGGATTGTTACTCTTGCATTCTTGGCGAAGGACTTTGTATCCTGGTGCAATAAGCTTTACAGAAGCGAGCGCGTCATGACCAAAACTTCTCACACTCATAAAATCGCCAAGGTCAGTATAATGTACGTCGATTCGACCTGAATTATTTCCAAGATGATTGAAAGGGAAGTTAGGAACAGGAAAATCTCCTTTTTCAAAACGCTGTTTATTGTTGTGCGTCCCAGCAAGGCCTTGTTTACCATCAAGAGCTGAAATATAATTACCATTCACATCTTTAATATAAGAAACTGCGTTAAATGGACAACCACATGTTTTCTGTGCATCTATAGTAAAGTCTCTTTTATCTCCAGTTTTCACACGAAGTTTATTTTGAGGATCCTCGCCTTCTGACCAATATGGTGTATTAGCAAAATAAGCTCGAGCACCCTTAAATTCATACGTTTTTTCCGGGGAAAGATTTTCACCATTTGAATTTTTGGAGATCTTATACTGGTAAATCCATGTATTATCTTCATTGGAATCAGTCAACCAAATGCCGTGTTCTTGTGGAGAAGTCCCCGAACTACGTAAGGGCGAACTCAAATTACACGTCGCGTTTTCACAGTAAATAAGTTGGACTGCATCGGGTTGACTGCATGCATAAACCGAAATTTTTCCTTCTATAGAGCCTGTTGCAACAGGGGGTGTGGTGGGTGAGGGCGTAGGAGTGTTTGTTGCTACAGGTGCACTGGGTACTGCTGAAGGCACCACTTTTGGAGTGCAGATGTTTTCGTGATTTTTTAAAATGATTTTTGCGAATCGGTTAGTATCTTGAAACCAAAAACCTTTATACCCAAGATACACGTCAGGACAATAATCGCTGTTTAATGGTTGGGGAAAGGTCGCAGTCACAGTAAAATACTGCCCACGCTCAGCGTCATAATCAGCTTCACCTGTATCCCTATTTGAGTATTCACACGATGCCGGAAATCCCGTTCCCGTATATATTTTACCCGAATCAATATGTGCGCTCGTTTTCCCATCCTCAAGTACAAATCCGTTAGATAAGTTCGGGAAAACAAGCCATTCCTCTCTACCACCTGATCGTAAGTCCTGAGCATAACAAAATGATGCCCTAATTTGTATTTGATTGTCTTTAATTTTAGTTAATGTAGCGCTGTCTTTTATTAAGCGAGCATCTGCAGTCATAGTATCAGCCTCAACTTGTTTATTGAGACTTCTATTGTTCAACTGCAAACCAGCTACAGCAGTAATTATTGCAACAACACTAATTCCTGCAAGCAGAAGACCAGAAATGGAGCCTTGTTTTCTATTCATGCCTATACCACTTTTATTGTAAAAATTGGCTATACCTAACGTAGCCCCGATTGAATCGGGGCGTAGTGGTATATCTTCATAGTAGAGAAGAAAACAACGGAAGTCAAGCTTCATTTAAGCTCGTTTAAGCTCAAATCCCACCTCGGGAGTGGGATTTGAGGCAGAATAACGGGGCTCTAATAGAAATTTAATAACTTTCTGATATATTAGCGAAAATGCCAGGAAGAAAGATTCCACTAATTCAAGGAGAATATTATCACGTCTATAATAGAGGTGTTAATCGCCAAAAGATTTTTTCAGGTAGAGAATCATACGAGAGAGCTTATAAAGCAATATTTTTTTATCAAAATGTCAATCTACCTATGAAGTTATCAGATTTTAATAAATTACCACCCTGTGAGCAGCAAGTACTTTTTGATAAAACCCGCTCAGAAAAGAAATTCCACGTTGAAATTTTAAGTTTTGTATTAATGCCTAATCATTTTCATTTTCAGCTCAAACAATTATCCGATCATGGTATTTCTATATTTATGTCAAATTTTGAGAATAGTTATGCTCGCTATCTAAATACAGCGATAGAAAGAGTTGGGCCTCTATATCAAGGTAGGTTTAAAACCCAACATATTAAAACTAGAGAACAATTTATTCACACTTCTGCCTATATTCATCTCAATCCTTATAGTTCAGGAGTCTTGTCTTCAACTGAAGAGCTTCTGCAATATAAATATTCATCGCTTTCTTTCTATTCTGGCAAGGAGAAAGACGATTTAATAGCTACAGAGAAAATTTTGTCTTATTTTTCAAACAGAGATTCATACATGAAATTCGTTTTAGATAGAGCGGACTATCAAAAGAGGCTAAAGTCGAACTCCAAGCTCAAATCCCACTCCCGAGGTGGGATTTGAGGCGAAGCTGAGGCTAGCTTATTAGTTTACTACTTGGTCAAAGACAATTGTGTAATCGAGCGCATCTACTCGAGAGTCATTATTGAGATCTGCTACAGAAGTATCTGAGCCGCGTTTGCCATACGATTCCAGCACGATAAGGAGGTCAATAGTGTTACATGCACTATCGTCATTCAAATCGCACGTTTTGAACACGGCTTTACGATTTTTGGAAAATGAGGAAGTATTTTGAACAGTTTCCGATTTTCGTAAAACAACCCATCCAAGGTCTAAATCCATATTACATTTAAGCGTTATTCCAGAAATAGTGTCTAAATTTTCTTGTAGATCTGGCTTACATAGCCATTGTTCGCTTTCTGTTGAGTTGCATCGAATTACTTCTTTTCTCAAAATATCAAAGTTATTTTGGTTATACAAAAAACGTACGAACGTATTTGAGCCCTCCTCATAAACCTCATCTACTTCAGGAAAAGGCACAAATGATAATTCGCTCGCGTACATAGAATATTGGACATATGTATCATGATTAAATGAAATCGCTTTTCTATCTCCGGTAGAAGTGTGTAAGGCATCCACAAATCCCCATTGAACATCATCCTCGCGAACATCGGACATCTGTAAAAGTATTTCCTCGCCGTCTTCTGTGGCTTCTTTAACATGGATATTTATACGAAGTGGGCACTGGGGTAGGGAAAAGGTATTTGATGTAATATTTTCTTGATTTTGTGCGCGTGGATTCGTGCTTAGGAAATTTCCACTTCTGAGAAACGAAACACCTGCTACGAGAACCAATATTATAAAGATGAGCATTGAGAGTAATAAAACAGATGTCGTAGCAGTTGGTTTCACAATTACTTGGTTTCCGTTGGAACTACCGTACCATAGTCAGCAAATATCTCAGTCACATCAAGAGAATTCACAATTCCGTCGCTATTAACGTCTTCGGGAATGTTTTCACCTTGAGCAAAGTAATTATCAAATATGAGGAATAGATCGACGCTATTGATGATTCCATCACCGTTAACATCTTTAGACTTAAGTGATTTCACAAAGTTAGCTTGCATAAGGTTACAGGTGTTAAGTCCTTTAATAAGACCATCTACAACAGCTGTAACTGTTGTAGCATTTGGATTAGACAAATAGTGCTTCTTTTCAAGAACCAAGCCTAAGTTTGGATCATTGTATCTAAATTGATCATTGCTTGGGCAGTCACTACCATCAATACACGAAGCGACTTTTCCGAGAATATCAGGTCTAAAGGTTACTTTATCACTATCGTTACCAATCGCCATTGAAATAATGACTCTTCCTTGAGTATTCTTTAATCTGTTCGCAATGTCGTAAAGTTTTTGTTCCCCAACAAGCACTCTTCGAGCATCATTTTGTGGATCAAGAGGTGGGCATCCATAGCGAGTATGGCATGGATTGACCCCACCATCGGTTATAAGAATAATAACTTTTTCTGTATTTGCATTTGTGAAGACTTCATCAGTGAGAGCCAAACCTTCATCAATCTCAGTAAATTCTTGGTTCTGTAGACGATTCGGGTCTGAAAGTATATCAAGAATTGCGTAAGTATTTTCTTTTGGTGTTAAGCGAAGTTCAACGCGGGCATCTCTATTAAACGATACTAATCCTATTTGATTTATATTATTAAATGACGCGAGCTGGTTTTCAACAAAATCTTGAAGAATTGCTTTTGCAGCAACAATTCTTTTTACCCCCTTGTTGTCTGTGTTGTCTAACATTGTAGATGACGTATCAACCACAAACACAAGATCAAGTGGTTTATCGATACATTTTAGAACAGTCCAGCCATATAAGATTTCGTCTCCACACTGTACATTGAAGTTGCCGATATCAGTGAGTGATGCTTGTGTATCCACAGGACTATTACCTTCTGTATTACACGCTGTAAGCCCATGAGTATTGTCACATCTTAGAATCGCATTTCCTGGGTAACTTCCTTTATTTGGAATAATCCTATATTCATCTTCATCTAAGTAAAGTCGTGAAAAGGCAGTTTCACCATTAAAGTACTTTTCAGCTTCAGGAGAATCTTCAGGAGAATTGTCATTTGGTTCAAAGATTTTAATTCCACTATCTTTTCCTAGATCAGTTGGATTTTGTCCAGGAAGCAGATTAAATGAGACATCAACTGGTCTCGCAAAGAAATCTCTAGTCGTTCCTCTACTGTCTACTTCGGTCCTCAAGTTTCTAAACTTTGTACCTACCAACGGATGCGGTGGGAGAACAGGATCGACAAGCGCGTCTCCACGATTTTTGATCTGTAGGTTGTTTGCAATGCCCCATTTTTTTGCATTTCTAAGTTCTGTAGGTTCAAGTGGCTTTGCAGATTTACATATGTTTTGCGCAAAATCAAAATCAGCACACTCTTGAATATAAGCTATCGCATTATATGTACATGCTTGAGGAGGAACTTCTGTTGGTGTAGGTGTGTCTGTTGGCGTAGTCGTTGGTGGTTCACAAGCAAGTTTTGGCGATGAGCAGTCATCACCACTTGCGCATGATGTTGGAAGACAAAGACATTCAGCAGAACTCGCTGTACAGTTACCTACTACTTGAGGACCAGTTCCAGAAGGTCCGCGTCCACTTCGATCTTCTGAGAAGCTATCCGAAGTATCATCCGCTGGGAATCGGGGAGGAGTAGGTGTGATATCTGTTTCTACTTCATAACATCGAAGTGGTCCTTTTCCAGGAATTACTTCATCTCTACACGTTATTTGAGGATCTCTTACACTACATTCCTCATAACACGCAGCTTCAAAGGGAGGAGGGGGAGTTTCTGTAGGAGTGAGCGTAGGTGTTTCTGTGGGTGTCTCGGTTGGAGTCTCTGTGGGAGGAGTTGGTGTAGGTGTATCTTTGGGACATAATCTATTTTTTTCCTCTTCTCCAACCAAATCTTCCAGATCAATCTTTAATATATTGAACGTATCGAGTTTTCCATCCCTCTCAAGATGAATATAAACAGCACATTCTTCAGTATTATAAGGTCTGCTTGTATCATTTTTTGCAATTTCAATATCTCGAATAAAATCACTTCTCTCAAGATGAATCTTGAATAGTAATGGATTGTTTTTTGCTTGATAGCGAGATTTACTTTCATCGTAAACAGGATTGTCTCGATCATTACCTTGGAACGAACAGACCTCTTGTCCTGGGCGAGCAACAGTAAGCGTTCCATCAGAGTCCTGTGCGCTCTTTAATACTTTTTGAGCTTTTGTCATATCAAGAGGAACGATACCTATTTCACCATCTTCAGTTACATATTTTTGCACTGCATATGGACTCATGTACAGATCAGCTGTTCCCAAGTTGAAATTTCTCGTATCCGTACCTGTATTTCTTTTTAAACACAGAGTACCATAAACATCTATAGATTGAGGACCACTCCCACTATAATTGAGAGGATTAAAAACTATTGCTGGGACACTTGCGTTACGCACAGGTTTTATTAATTCATCCTGTGTTGATCGTACTACTGTTTCAACAGTTCTAAAAGAGCCAGGGTATAGTCGTGTTCGACAAAATGGATCAAAGATCGGATTGTCTGTATCTCCAAATGGATAGCATGCTTCGTCGTGTTCGGGAACCGGAACTGTAATAAGGCTGAATATTTTTGGAGTTGGTGAAGGTCCTGCGGCTCGTGGGGGAACATTGATAGGACCAGCCTGACGACTTACCTGTGATCCCACAAAGAGTCCAAACGCAATAACGACCATTGAAACAATGGTCAATAATGTGGCAATTTCGCCTTTTTGATTGAATCGACTGTCTAATTTCATGTTACAGCGTATTATCGTGCGACTGTGATCGTTGCTCCTCCAGCAGTTCCTAATGTATTCACACCATTTTTCGCGGTAATTGTAAGTTTAGGATCAAACTCAAGTACTCCTTTTCCAGCTTTAAGAGCTTGAAGTGTAAATGTGAATACGTCACCGGTTTTTAAGTTTGTTGGATCGCTTGGACTTACTGTAGCTGATACAACAACCTGTCCGTCTTTAACCTCACTTCTCAAAATATCATCATATACGGTACCGTTTACAACATTTGAAGCTTTGAACATGGTTGGATCAAAATTCACAACCAAATCGACTGCTTGTACAGGAGTTTGTGCGAGTGCTACGGTTACTGTTACAGTGTCACCAACTGCAACTTCTGTTGCGCTTGACGTCATAGAAAGAGTTGTTTTATCAGCCTCCTGTGTTTGTTGAGTTGTGCCTTCTTGTAATGAAGGAAGTGAAGTTTTACCTTTAGAAAGATAAACGCCGATGAGAATTGCAGAAACGAAAACGAAAAGAAAGATTCCTAGAATAGCAAGTTTTCTATTAGGATTCAGCTTGTGAAAATCCTTAATGTCTTTTGAAACGTCATCCATGCTCTTCATTCTACCCATACTACAATTTATTTGTCAAGAAGCAAATCAATTTCTTGTCCATAATCAAGGAAAATGAGTGAGGAATCGAGAGAATTTACGATATCATCACCATTAATATCTTCTGACAGATTATTACCTTGTTGAAAATAAGCTTCGAAAATAAGAAGAAGATCTACTGAGTTAATAATTCCATCATCGTTAAGATCCTTTGATTTTACATATCGTGCATAATTGAGTCTACTTACCGCGCATGAATTGAGTCGGTCACCAATCTTAGAATAAATTTCATTTATTGTGCCTGCTTGTTGTGCTCGATTTGTGTCAGTTGAGAAAGCCCATGTTTCATCGGTGGCAATTGGTTTAATAATAGTCTCGTAAAACTGTGCTCTGGGAAGTTCACGTATATCCGAACCAGCTTTTAGAGGATCTCCATATCCAATTGAAGCAATGGTTATGTCCGAAATACTTTTAAGTCGGTTTGCAGCTCTAAGAACACCGGGTATGTATCCCTCAGCTGGCCCGGCCCCACCCGGGTTGCTATTAGGAAGACCGTCAGTGAGTATAATAACCACTGGTTTTCTTGAGGTGTCAGCGCGACTTAGAATAAGATTTCGAGCTTCATCAATGCCGCATTCAATACACGTTCCCTCTCTCACAATAAGTCCATTGCGCGCTATATCCTGCAAACCATTAAAATCTCTTGAAAAAGAACTTCTTACAGCGCTCATTTTATTAAATTGTATAAGTGCGACCCTGTTGTCGACGGTACTTCTACTTATATTATCTATAAAACCTGTGAGATTGTCTTTTAGCACTTCAATTTTGCGCTTTCCATAAAAAGGATCATCGAAGTTTGCCATTGATGTAGAAGTATCCACGACAAAAATATAATCAAAGACCTGCTGACATTTTTGCAAAGTCCATCCATACACGATGTCTTGTCCACAATTAATAGTAAGACCGTGAACAGTATCAACATCACTACGATTCTGTTCAAATGCATTTATATTGCATGCATCAGTTCCAGTTAAACCAATGTCTTTATTTTCACACATACGTATTTCCTTACCTCCTGATGGGAGGAAATTATACCGGTCACCATCTATGGTTATAGATACATGTGCATCTTCGCCTGGAAGATACGGGCTTATATTATAATTGTTAGTTCCATAATACGTTGCTGTTATTGGTTCACCAGATAATAATCCAGCAAGAGGTTTGGGGCTTACTGGAGGGTTGTTATAAAAAATAATCTTGCCGCTTCGTGCGCTTTTATTATTGGTATTTGACCATAAGGGGAATTCGAGAGTATGTTGAGGAGGTTGGGTATTTTGCGAATATTGGGGTAAAACGACTGGTTTACCAATCAAGTGTCCTTTCTGATCCTTTTTACATATGGCCAGTTCTTCATTTTCCCACTCAGTACATTCTTGTACAAAAGCAAGCGCTTCAAACGTACATACTCGAGGTTCTGGAGTAGGTGTAATAGTTGGCGTTGATGTTATGGTTGGTGTTAATGTAATAGTTGGCGTGGGCGTATCAGTTGGAGTTACTGAGATAGTTGGTGTAGGGGTTGGTGTATCAGATGGTGTTGGAGTAGGAGTATATGTTGGAGTAGGTGAAGCTCCAGGACAAATACGATCAAGATCAGGCTTTTCAAGTAAATCTGCAAGGTGAATGCGTATAAGGTTATATGTATCTTTTGGTCCATCACCTCGTCCGTTATATCGTAAGTGCACATAGACGCTACATTCTTTTGTATCAAACGTCCTGTCAGGACGTCTAAATGATCGTCCACCGATTGTTTCAATTTTTTCAACAAGCTGGCTCACTGAAAACTGGATGTTGAAAATAAGTGGGTTTCCGAGATTTTGATAAGAATCACGTCCGTTGGTGAAAGTACACACTGATTGATCCTCGTGAACAAGTGCAAGTGTATCTTGAGCTGATCCTCGCTTATCTTCTGCGCTTGCGACAAGTCCTTCGAGTGCTGTGTTTATATCGTTAGGTACAACCCCAATGTTTCCACCTTCATCTGCGTATTTTCGTACAGAAAATGTACTTAAGAAGATTTTTGTACCTTCTGTTGGGATAACGCTACTTCTTCCCAATGAATTATCATTTAAGCACACAGAACCGTATATATTAATAGTTCTTTGATCTCCCCGAGTTGTTGCGACGATCGCTGGATTAGGATTGTTTTCATCTCTTCCAAGTCTATTAAAGATAGCGCGTACATTACTTCCACCATTCTCAATGAGGTCATCAAGTTGGTTAGGGTAGAGTCTTCCTCTACAGTATGGGTCGATAACAGCATTACCTCGTGTTCCCATTGGAAAACAAACTTCGCTGTGAACATTAACAGGCTCGGTGATGACAGGTTCATTATTGTTTTTATCATCTTCTTCGACATGCGAACGCAATATACTTTCCAGATTGATATTAAAGGGTAAAGGAATAAATTGTTCAGAAGCTTGAGAATTTCTTTGAAAAGAACTGGCGTATTGTGTGGCTTGATATCCAATAATAAGACCAATGCTTGTGACCAAAAGAGCGATTAAGGTAAGGACTGTTGCAACTTCACCATGAATAGATTTTGTATCCTTTACCATATCTTTTATCATACCATATCCGATCCGAACCTCTTGTTTAATTCGCCGGTATCATGTACCATCTCTTATATGCAATTGCATGCGAGATATACGCTGTTTATAGTTGTTGCAACAATATTTCTTCTCGGATTCTCCTCGAGTGCATACGCGGCATATTTCACTTTGGAACCAAGCTCAAAAACGGTGCGAAAAGGAGAGCAATTTGATGTTAATGTAAAAATTAATACTGAAGGAGAAGCGCCAAAAACAGTTGAAGCTGTTATATTATATGATGAATCACAATTACGCATTGCAAGTATAAAAGAACCGTCTGATAGTGAAAAATTTTTTCCGCTTTTTTTTAAAAAAATCATGAACAATAAAGTAAACATGGGAGCATCAATAAATCCCGGAGCTGCAGATGGGAAATCCGGAGAGGGACTCATTGGCACTATTGTTTTTGAGGGTGTTCTTGAAAGCAGTAATGTTGTTAATTTTTTATGTCAGCCTGGTGATACACGGGATTCAAACATCAATGTGAAAAAAGGTGCTCGACCTACAGATATTATCGAATGTAGCAAGCTTAACGAAGCAACTTTCATAGTGTCTGGAGTAGGGGGGAGCGCAACACCAACACCACGTCCAACAGGTGATATTATCCCAACGCGAATACCATCTCCAAGGTCAAGTATTACGCCAACTGGTCGAATCACTCCTTCAATTACACCTACTCGAACAATTACTCCTTCAATTACTATCACGCCTTCTATAGCACCTGTAGCTACAGCAAGCGCGACACCGTCTCCAGTGAGCATAAGTCCTACACCATCAGGACTTCCGGCAACAGGTATTCTAAGAACAACGGGTACAGCGATTGGAGTTGGTATATTATTAGTTGTTATTAGTATAATAGTCAAAGTATTGATACTATAGGGGAGTATGGGAAAAGAATTTTTGTTAAAATTGAAATCTGATAAACGACTTTTAGGAATCGTTCTTTTGGTTGTACTGCTTCCGTTTTTAGTTGTTAGTGCTTTTGTCGTTACACGCTTCAGACCAAAAGCAGAATTTGCTTCTAAACCGACCAATATTACGACTGAGAGGGTTTCAGGAACAGGATTTAGAATTTCATTCGTGACAGACCTAGAGGTACGCGCTACAGTTGACTGTTCAATTGGTATTGATGGAGCGCAGTTTAGATGTGCAGAAGATTCCAAAGCAACAATTACTCATGATCTTTCAAACCAAGACCTCGATCCACCTGTGAATCTTAATCCAGGAACAGGTTATTATGTACGAATACACACAGGACTAGCAAGTCCAACATTAGCCTATATACCTGCTGCGCCTGATAACCGATTATTCTCACTTAGTTTTAATTCATTTACCGAAGATGCTTTATGGCTCTGTCAGGAAGATGAAGGATTCGATCCTGCACTCGATGTTAATCAGGATGGATGCGTAAACCTGCTAGATATGGCGGAATTGTATAGCGAGGAATAAAGCACGTTTGTTCTGCCTAATACCTAATACATAATACGTAATACGTATTAACTCTTGACATTCCTAAAAAACTTCTCTAACATGAAACTAATTGCATGAAAATTACCTTATATACCATAGCAGATGATAAAAGCGCATTTTGTAAAGATGTAAAAGCGTATTTGACAAGCAAAAGTCTTCCATTTGATGAAAAAAGAGTAGATCAAGATCGTGAAGCTCTCTCTGCAATGCTTACAGTCTCAAATAATTTTGCTGGAGTCCCTTTCACTGTAATTGAAAAGGATGATGGACAGAAAGTTATGCTTAAGGGATTTACACAACCTGAGTTTGATACAGCCTTGACAACCGAAGCAGCAAAAGCGGGTGAACCAACCAAACCACAAAGTGCCGGAACGAGTACTCCAGTAAATCAGAATGTGCAACAAGCAAAGCAAGCTGTTCAAGCAGGACAACCTCCAAGTTCTAACCAGCAAACTACTACAAATCTACAAGATCCAAAGAGCTCAGATGGCATCAAAGTTAATCAGACAACCAAAGCACAGGAAGAGCTTGATGGAATTTTAAATGATCTTAAATCAAAAGGCGGTGTAGATTTAGGAGTCCAGCCGACCCAAACTCCACAAACTCCACCGGCACCTCAAGCCCCTCAAGAACCAGTGACTCCTGCAGTTCCCCAGATGCCACAGGTTCCTTTAACACCTGAGAAACCTAAAGAACCAATTCCTCAGACTCCTCCAGCGCCGCAAGGTCCTAAAATTCCAGACTTTCCAGCGAAATAAATGAGATTCCACTCTTGCAATAGTTATTTCTTCCGCGTATAAAGAATATATGATAGATGGTGATCAATCTGCAACCTACAAGCCCCAAGATACAAGAAATTCACCCCGCTTCGCACTAGGGCTACGCCGGGGCGCGCAACCTCCAAGCTCCAATTCGCATTCACTTAACGAACAACCCAGCGAAGCGTTTCGGAAATGGATAGAAATGGAAGTACTTAAGATAATGAAGGAACTAGTAGGTCGAAAAGATGTCCAAAGCAAACGTATACAGGAAATCGCAAATCGAACTTTGGACCTGATTAAACCAGGAATGACTATGGGAGCCTTGTTCCAAGCAGCAATAAAGTTGAACGATGGGTATCCTGAGCTCGACCCTCTTGTAATCAAGTTAATGAAAGAATATGAACAAAAATACAAGTATAAAGCTATAGAACAAGTAACTGATCTTGTAGAAAATGGAAAATATGATGAGGCTGAGGATGTTGTGAAGAAAGTGCTTGAGTTTAAAATGAGCGAATAAGAAAATTTCGTACTTCACACACCGCATGTGTGAAGCTCAATTTTTTTTACTTAATTTATGGTAGAAGGTCCACGTGTAGAACCACCAGCGCAGGTAGTCACCGTAGAACCACCACGACCTACTTTAACAGCTGTCCAGGAACGATTAGCTCGACAGCTTGAGAGACAAGGAGTTCCGCTCGTGGATGGATCACCGCGAGAGCCAGCAAGAGAAGATGGCCCGGAAGCCGTAACAGCTGAACCAGCAGCACATGAACGTAGAGAAGCTCCTCCTGAAACTCCAGAAGAATCTATTCCTATAGAACAATGGTTAGCTCTTGATGCAAGTACCGAAACTGCTCGCCAATTAATGTTATTGAGTTCGATGCAAACAAGTATCCACGGACTTGAATCTCGCTACCAAACTATGAGAAGAACGTTGAAAATAGAGGTTGATTCTCATCGTATGTCGCTCAAACAAGCTAATGAGATACTTGGAAAGGTCTATACAACGATCGATAGAAAAAAAGCCCAGATGAATAAAATGCAGGAGGCTCTTCGATCAAGCGAAGATCCGCATGATAGAGCTTTGGGAGCTGACCTAGACATACATCTTGAAAAAATGGAAATTCAAGGACTCGAAATGGAGCGTAGGCTATTACGAGAAACAGGTGGAGATACAACTGAGATTGATAAACGCATTGCAGATAAAACACAAGCGCTTCAGGAACAACAACAGTTGCGTGAGCAAATAAAGGATGAAAATGATACTACTATTGAAGATCAAATGCCACCGGGCGTGAGAGCAATAATTGAAAAAAGCAAAGTTGAAGAGGTGATTGGTCACCGGATGACTGATGAACAACTACAACGTCTTGCAACAGAACCATTGAATGTACTTGAAGAGTTGCTTTCAGAAGTCGTAGATCCAGCTAATCCACAGAGAATCAGAGAATTGGTCACCAATCTTGCTGGGTCAGGACTCATGAATAATGAACAAGCCGATGAAGTTCGGACTGCTTTAGAATCATCCTATCACAGCAAAGATTCTAAACTTGCAGCAATTGGTGTGTCACTTGGTGCGATTTTGCTGGCTTTAGGCTGGGCTGCATCTCAGAGAAATAGAGCTGGCCAGATGCAACAAGGATAAGGATACGGGGTTGAAATATGTTGTAATAAGTTAAGAATAGGTTCCTGTTGACTTTTGATTAATGAGTTTGCTACATTGAGAGTAGCATAGCACAAAAACATATTATAACCTATTTCAACCTATTGTAACCGTGGAAAGGGGGTGAAGATATGGACGATCAAAATACACAACAACAGAATAACCAGCTCACCATACCTCAAGAAGTACGTACATATTTAGAGGGGATGCTTCAGGATGCAGGAATGACCATGGAAGATGATGATATGAAAGAGGAGATGATAAAAGAACTCTATTTAAGACTTGATGCATATATCACATCCGTTGTTGCAACCGCTTTACCAAAAATGCATTTGGATGAATTTATCAAAATGAACGAAGAGAAGAAGTCGAGAGAAGAGATTGAAAAATTTTTGATAGACAACATGCCTCATTCAAAAGAGGTTTTTGCAAAGGCATTTGCAGATTTTAGACAGTTATATCTGGGGAACGTTAAAAAAGCTCGGGAAGGGGAAGGAGCAAATTAAAACTTACAACCAACAAGTTCCAACTAACAGATAACCAGAACTCACAATAGGAAAGTTGTAAGTTGGAGCTTATAGGTTGTAAGTTATTTGTGAATTGGAGCTTGGTAATTGTGGTTTGACTATAAAGGATTATGCAAGACTTAGAAGCACCACCAATAGGGGGAGAACCAGAACCAATACCTGAGCCAGTAGAAGATCCTGGTGATCTCGCTCATCTTCGTCGCGAGTTCTATATCGTCAATCGTACTATTGATGTTCGAAAAAGAGCTCGAGAACTTACTGAAGAAGAAATTCGTCACCAACAGCGGGAGGCTGGTCCTTCAGAAAGAAAATGGTATAAACCGTGGACATGGTCTGAGCGTGTCTCTAGCTTTTTACAGAGAAAGAAATTTCATGTTTTTGAGGAATACTATCGCCAAAAATGGACAGAATCGACTGTTGAGGCGATGAATAATAATAACAACTCGTTTCTATCAATGGATTTTGTTCGCGGAATTGCAGCAGATGCCACCCATGAAAGTGATAAATATTTCGAATCTGGCCAAGCCAAAATTGGAGAATTGAAAACTGAAGTAGAGGAAAGAGGAGCCGATCGCGCCGGAGTGGTTGAAGCAGAAGATGAACTCAAGAGACTTCTTTTAGATGAAATCATTCGCCCAGTAGTTAATGGAACCATAACAAATGAGGAAGATATACAGAAGAGACTTGCGGAATTTATGGAAGCTCATGGGGACGAAGATGTTGTTAGGAGGCTATTTGGCATAGAAGCAAATCAATATGGAGAAGCAGCGAAACTTTTTGCTACAGATCTTTTAGAGATGGGTAGTATAGTACGTGCAGATATTGCTGCTCATCGTTATTCACTCGATCAACTTGATCAAAAAATATCCATCAAGCTTTCAAATGCGCAGTGGGCGAGACAAACAGAAATTAATGAGACGCTTGCAGACAAAATGGCTGCATTTGGGAGAAAAAATAAATATACTGCACCCTTTTGGACTCCTGCATTTCTTGGGGCAGCAACAGCTATAGGTACAACGGCAGTTCTTCGAATTCCCCGAACTACGCTTCGTGCGATGATGGCTGCGCCACTTGCCGGTTCTTTGGTGGGCGCAGGGTATGGGGCTCTACGACGCTGGCGGGAAGTCAAGATTGACCGCGCTATGCATATGGGTGAACGAGCGTATGGTATGGTTTCTCCTGACACAGCAAAGAGAAGAAAAGAAATGGATACGCTTACCTATGACATGGCTCAAGCAGCAGATCTTCTCGATGGTGGAAATCGAGATGAAGTTCGCGGAAAAGATAGAGAAGGATTACAAGCCATGCTCGATCGTCTTAGTACCAATCCTACCAATGATGAATTACGACAAGATATACTTTCCCGTGTTGCTGAAATACGCACACGTCTTGATAAATCGACAGGAGACAAAATTGATCTTATTAGTTTTTCATCCCGAGAAACTGTTGAACAAGAGAGATTTGAGCTTGTTAGAAACATCGCTGCTGCAAAAGTTGCCCTTCGCAGAGCTGGGATGAGCGACGCTGATGTTACAAGAATTACTGGTGATTTTGAGAGTCAATGGCTTGACAGACTCATTAGTGATAAAGCTTCTAAAGATCGTGCCTATAAATGGTTCCAGCTCAAACAAACTTCTATCGCTGCGGGAGAAGGAGCCATAACTGGTTTAGTTTCAGGTATTGTTTTACAAGAATTAGGAGAGCTTGGCGTGATGAGACATATTCGCGCTTCAACATTAACCGCTCTTGAACACACGCCTGGAGTTCGAGAAGTACTCGAGAAACTTTCTGAGCTCGGTGGTCCTTTTGAAAATCTCCCACCTACAGGTTTTACCAGAGAAGAATTAGTTGCCCAGCTTAAAGCCGGAGGTGTTTTAGATCTTGGTGAAGTTAATGGTATTGAGTATGAAGCTGTTATCGATCCTGGTACAGGGGCAATTGAGCTGTGGGATGCAGATACCCACTTACCGCTTGCTGGTGATCTTCCTGATATAGTACTAGATGCTGATGGTAACCTTTCTATTTTTGGTGAATTAGACCCAGATATTCAGGAAGCCCTAGAAAATGCCGGATTCGATATTCACCAAATTGATACGAGCGATCTCACCAAATTCCCTCCTTTAAAGGAAGTCATTCTTGAAGATAGAGATTCATATGTTTTTAATGCCACTGGACAAAACGTCCATATTCCTGAAGGCACCACCTTGATTCCCGATCCTGTTGATCCTGCGAAATGGGATTTGGTGTTGCAAAGCGACCCAACACACGTGCTTGTTGAAGACCTTAGTTTTGATCCTCAGACCGGCGAGATAGTGCCAGGCTGGACATATGGTCCAGGCATGGATGATACCACGATTAATATCACCGAAGGAGGGACACATATTGCTACAAAAGATGATGCCTTGGCTTTTTGGGATAAAGCCCATACGGAAATTGATCGAAGAGAGTGGTATGCATATGACCAGGCAGGTTCCCAGAACAACGAACTACGTGCATATACCATAAAAAGAGGGAATACCTTGATATTAGATATGAGCAAAATGGCTGTTGGATGGCAAAAAGGATTGAGCCCAAATCCTATTGATGTACAACAAGTTATAAGCGGGGGACAAGCGGGTTTTGCCTTTAGTCTACCAGGTATGACCGATAAACCTATCTGGATTCCTGATAGTGCAGATGGAGTCGCAGATGGTTTACTTCATTTGGACCCAAGTAGTACAGCAGAAATAGAATTGTCAGATGGAACACGAACAACGTTGGGTGAAGTCTCACGTATGTTAGTAGATCAGGATGCTCTTAATCAATACGCTGACGGCAATATTGGAACTGAATATTATGGCAGACGTGAAGTTTTTAGGCTTGGCGTAGATGGAAAAAGAGGATTTTGGGAACCAAGCTGGTATACAGAACAAGATGGAGAAAAAGTACTTAAAGTCTTTGCAACCGGTATGGGAACAGGGGAATTGGGTGGGGGTCAGATAGGAACAGAACCGCTCATAGATCTGTGTGGTGATATAACAAAAGATATTCCCCAGATTATTCACGAAGCAGTTCCAGGAGGCGAACCTATTCCAATAATACCAATCCCCATGATCCGCCGCAAACCGCTGGAGGAGATGGAACCAGGAACAAGACGCGAGCCGCCAGAAGAAGAAGTACCAACTCCATACACACAATATGAAACAGGATATGGGCAAATAGGTGACGAACAAAGAAGAGAAGAATATTCCGAGGTTAGATCGAGACTTCATGTTCACATTGATAATACTCCACTTCTTCTAGATACAGAAAAAGATGATGCAAAACGAAAAATAAATGACTATTTATCAAGTCGAGAATTAAGAGAAATATCAGCACAAGAAGCAGAGCGTTTTTTTAATAATCTTTGGTCATTCCTTGAGAGCAACGCAGACTTCGATGCTCTAGAGAGAGATGATGGAACCCTGTCAAATACAGTAAAAGCTCAACTTGAACCAATAATTGCGCCAATAACAGCCGATGATACTGAACGTAATAGATATGTCCAAGCACTTGGAAAGTTTATCGCGGTAAATCCTGGTTACGCAGCGTATGCAACATCAGGTGATGAGAGAAAATTAAAAGCCCTTGTAGCTGCATATCGATCAGTGCGATCAATTTTAAGTCCAATATGATGATATTAGCTTACTTATATGCAAGAATCTACAACCCCTGCACTTGAGCTTCAAACAGGTCCATTACCAATTGAGCAACGTGTTCTTCTTTATGATCCCGAAGGCTTTTCACACCACTTAATGTGGAGAAGAAAACGACTCGGAGTATTAAGTAATGGAAGTGCAGCACCAGAAAATGCAGGTGAAAGAGATCGTCTTGCAGCCGAAGTTGCAATAATATCAGCTCGAGCAACACTTTTACGGGGAGATAGAGAAGCCCCAAATCCTCAAACTATTAAAGATAGACTTGCTCAAGTAGAAGCTGAACTTAAAGCTTTATCTCCTCATGATAATCTTGCTCGAAAAGGATTAGAGACGAGAAGACAGTTGTTACTTGAGCGTAGAGATCAACTACGAAAAACAGGACCTTTAATACGGTCCAGAGACAGAAGAGTATGGAAAAAGGATGAGAGACACAATGGTCAAGCACTTCCTCTAGACAAATGGGAACAATTGTCTCCGAGGCTTAGAAGTAGTCCAGATGCTGAATTACGAGAAGGTGAAGAATATCAGTGGTACATTGGTTCTCTATCACCCGAGAGACTAAGAGAGGTGAGGTCTTTATCAGATCAAATGCAACCGTTAGGTGATGGCGTACGTGCGGTTGTTTGTATGCCTGCTTTTCGAGAAGGGGGAAATATTTATAGAACTTTACGGAATTTTGTTGGTCAAACAAATAGAGATGGCACACCGCTTGATTATAGTCAACTTCGGGTTGTTGTTTTTGATAATTGGCCAGCAAGTGGTAGACGGGATCAAACTGGAGCTGAAGTAAGAAGGTTGATTGAAGAAGCTCGTCGTCTAGCTCCGGGGTTACAAATAGATTATGTAAAGGGAGTGATGGATCCACGTGCTCAGACGATTGGCAACATTAGAAATATTGCAACAGCAGCAGTTATTGATAATGCTGCTAGACATAGAAAAAAACCCTCTAGTGATTTGATTTATGTAAGTAATGATGCTGACATGCCGCAAGGAGCTTTAAAGCCTACATATGTTGCCGATATAATTCATGAATTTGACACTCATCCAGTCATGGATGCAATGGCTGGAAAAATAGATTTCCCCCGTGAGTTAATGGCTAGAGTACCAGTCCAGTTTGCAACACGTAGACTTTGGCAACTAATGGATCTTGCTCATATGAAAAAAACATCAAGAGAGCCGTTCCTTGTTGGTCGTAATTCAGCCATGCGCTTGAAAATGGTTGCTGCAGTTGGGAATTATGACCAAAATGACGTAGCAGGAGAAGACGTTGAAATAGGTAATAAAATTAAATGGGTAAGAAGCTGGGATCCGGTTAGAAGAAGATTTGAGAGAGCACGGATTAAGGGTGGTGAAAATCAAGAAAATAATCGCGTGAGGTATTGCGGTAGAATTTCTGTGTTGTCGGATCCTAGGAGAGACCTCGTGAGAATTCTAGGGAAAGAACTTATACAAAGTCAATATTCAGCGTTCGATAGAGATGATTCAGTCAGGGGCAAAGCAGGTGAAGAATTAACAGAGAAAGCTGTTAGAGAGGGTCATGGTGGATTTAATCGAAGGGAGTTTGAGCGTCAAGCAGCTGCATTTTACCACAGCGCCTTATCATGGAGAGCGAGAGGCGGTCTTGATGCTTTTAATACAGCGATGAGATTACTGGGTGTGAAGTATGAAGTAATTGATGGAAATTTTAGAATTACAGATACATCTGCATTCGAGGAAGGGATGAGAAGGGTCCATAGTGTGGAACCTCGTGCTCATACGAGAGAAATCGCAAATTTTCCAGATGAGCTCAGAACAATTGGTTCTTGGCTTGGAGTTGATATAACTTCGGCGCAAGAGTACAAAGTAGGGACTAATAATAGGGTTTATTCTGTAAGGACAGCTGATGGCAGAGAACTTATAGTAAGAATAAATAATAGAAGTGGTCGAGATAAATATAGCGCTGAAGAATGGGCAATGGATCAAGCTCGGAGACAGGGGATACCAGTACCAGCCGTAGTTAAAGTCGAGAGTGCTGGATCTGTTATAAAGGGGATGTGTATATCAGTTATTGAAAAAGCACCCGGAGAAATTGTAAGGAGAAATATCACTCGCGATTCCTTAAGACAAGCTGGAAGAGCGCTGAGGAAAATACATGCCGTACCAGTTCCAGCAGGCTATGGTTTTCTTGATGGAAATGGGAGAGGAATGAGCCCAGACTGGGAAAGTTTCATAACGGGAACGATGCAAAGAGATCACGCCCAATCATTTGTAGATGCTGGATTTATTGATGCAGCAGATATCGCAGCAGCGTTGGAATATGTAAATACTAATAGACGACTTCTAGGCTCCGCACCGCAACAATTGCTTCATGGTGATTTTTCACTTTCAAATATGGTTTCTCAGAATGGCAGGCTAACAGGAATTTTTGATTTTGAAAATGCAAAAGCTGGAGACCCCTTATTGGATCTCGCGTATTTCTCGATTTTCGATAGGCCGAATACTGGAACTGATGGATTTAGAGAGCTCTTGCGGGGATATGGAAGGCCGGATTTACTTGATGACCCGAATGCTCGTACAAGATTCAATATGTATCGATTATCAACGATTTTTGCCTCAATGCAGTGGCTTGCTACAGGTGAGATTAGTGAAGCACGAGGTCAATGGCTTAGAGATCAATTAAGAGAAACCCTTGTTGATATACGTAGTGAAGCGCAGTCGTCGTCCGGACAACCCACACCAGAACCTCTACGTAGAGCTGAAAGGATTCAAACGCAGCCATTATCACGAGGTAAAATTGACAGTCTTCTTAAAGGAAGATTTCAGAGAGCGGTTGATTGGTTTAGGGATTTTTATGTAAAAGGGTTAACTAGAGAAGATCAGGAATTTGTGACAGCTCGAGATCGATATGTAGAAATTCAAGACGTTCTACACGCCGCTGTACAATCAGGCGATCGAGCTTCAAAAGAAGCTCTTTTTCAGGTGTTGAAGAGAGATCCAAATGTCAGGCTTGCAGATTTTGAACTTCGTCGCCATATTGACAGATTGGTTGTAGCCCATCGAGCTAGACCACAACAATTCCGTGAACCTAATCTAGAAAATCCTGCATATCGTTTTCTTGTCTATGCACGAAATAGGGGAAGTCTGAAGCGTTATGAACAAGAATATTCATTAATTCCTGATGTGAATTTTGCTGATGTGGTTTTTGATATTGCCCGAAGAAGAAAACAGCAGGGTAAAATTATGTATATATTAGATGAAGGCGGAACGTTTGACGTTGCTCTCCAACAAGCGGGTCAAGTAATCGGAATGCGCGTTCCAGGTTCGCGCCTACATCTTTCCTCAATCGCTGCAGACGACATGGCTACAAGGTTTGCTGATTGTCATTTAATTCCTGTTGAACACCATATGGCTGATGTCCATACCTTAACACAAGTTTTAGGTAGAGAGAAGCAAGATCTTATCATATCTGAAGCTGCCTATAAGTTTTTTTGGGATCCACTTGGTGCAGTTGTGCAAACATCAAATGCATTGAGAAATGGAGGTTGGGCTTTTATTGGAGATATACAAGAAAATGTAAGTTATAGTTTTGATAATTTGTTTCTCGATGGAGATGGTAGACCTATGGATCCGGTAAAGTTTTTTGAATACCTCAATACTCTCGATTTAGGATATAGATTTTATCCAGCAATGCATACGACGACATCTATGGGAGATGAACGAAGAGTTTTAACATTAGCTATCCAGAAAAGTACAAATACTGATATTCAGTTACCAGTCTTCTATGGTGAACGCCAGATAGATCCAGGGGAAAGTTCCTGGCGAAGTCCTCTCGTATATATTGCTCCATCTGCTGGTTCTAGTAAAAAATATGGTGGTTATACAAAAGTAGCTTAATAAATAGGACATGGTATAATCCAAAATCATGCATCCATCACCAGAAGAACTTAAGTTTTCCCGCGCTGAATCACTTATCGTTGAAACCCTCAGAAAAGGTAGACCATTTGACCGGGAATTTACTGGAAATGATTTTTCTATGCTTGTTCGAGGAGGTTTATCCACCTATGCTGACGCATTGGAGCAACGTAGAGGAGTTAAGCTCAGTATTATGGATGTAAAAACACCAATACGTGAAGGTCGGGTTTTGGTTACTTCAAGCGGTCAAGCACAGAAGAGAGTGGCGCCTGGCATATGGACACCAAGTATTGCTTATGAACTTTCTGCAGGTATTCGACAAGACACTAAGCCAGGGAGATTATTCGTACCTGATTTTGATTTTGAACCAGATTCATTTTTTGGTATAGATATTCGAGGTCGAGTAGCACCTCATATAGAGGGAGATGCTATAAATGACCTGTTATTTGAAGGTCTACAATTTGGGCTAAGAGCAAAAGGTGTTGATCTTACATATTTAGGATTTCGTATGCAACCAGAAACTATATTCGTCCGAGCTCGTGGTGGACCTGCAAGGTAAATAGAAAATTCGGGTTTTTACTTTCTATATTGGATTGTCAAATCTTGACTTTTTATACTAGCTATAGTATACTATAGGCTATATTTAGGCACATGATGGGAGATTTGCGTCCCATTCTCGTGCTTATTTTGTTCTTTGAAAATCGGGTCGCACGTTTTTTTTTAGAGTTGGAGGCTGGAATCTGGAAGCTAGATAAAGCTTCTAGTTTCCAGTCTCTAACGTCTAGAGACAAAAAAGAAAGAGAGACACCGCCCCATGGATCCGTCCCACAACAGAATAGTCCTACTGGTCTTTTGCGCGCTGGTCCTGCTGCTGCCCCTCGTGGGCATGTACGCGGGATTCGCCGTGATCGACCGACACATCGTTTCGAGCGTAACGAGCTCAGAAGTAGTCGAGCTCAGCGCGCTCACCGTGCAGCAACCAGTTACCTTCATCATGCTCGACCAACCGGCCGAGTACCCGTGCTCACAGGGAGGAGAAGAGCAATGAATCCCGGAACGTGGTCCACGCTCAAGGCGATCGTCGTTCTCGTGGCCATCGTGGCAGTGCAGGTGGTGGTGGCTTTCGTCACCGCCATCGGAGCATTGCCGTATATCGTCGGCCTGTTCCTCATGTCGATGTGTGGCTTGGTAAGCACGCTCGTCGTGCTACTGGGCTCGCTCGGCCTGCGGAAGCTGGTCGCGATCTTGGTCGTCGTGCTCACCGTCGTCGGGTGGATTGTCTACCCGTTCGTCGGAACCTCCGTCAGCAGTTTGTCGATCGAGCCGATCAGGGTGCAGGGAGGAGGTAGTTCTGCGATCTGGCTCATCATCCTGCTCGTGCTCGTGGCTGCCTTCGTCGTCGCGCTCGCGCGCGGATATCGCTTCTACCCACAGAAGAACGCGAGATCGGCGGGAGCCGGGGTTCGCGTTCAGCGCAACGGAAGAACGCTAGCAACGCTCGGAGTGTTCATGTACAAGCCCGTGGCGCGCAGGTCAACTAGGTAGTACCAACCCAACCTGCCCAACTCACGAAAGGAGCATGGGGCAATGAGAACGCTTCTGAAGTTTGTCGGAATGGTCGCAATCGCGGCCATCGTCTGGTTCGTCTTGGACCGGGTCATGGGACTCGGCACGGAGACGGGTCTCTTCGCCGCCATTCTGGTCGGCTTGATGATGCTGGTCTTGGAAGACCGCCGCATCTCGCCGAGCGAGTGGCCCGTGGCGATTGTGATCCTGATCGGTCTCGGATGGCTGATGTACGCGTCCTGGCAGGGCCCTGCCCTGCACCTGATGGACGAGTACGTCTACCGCCTCATCGGCGCGATTGCGCTTGGCGCAGGAGGTGTCGTAGCCTTCGTGTTACGGAAGTACCTTCTGGCGGCGTTCCTGCTGGCGCTGACCGTCGCTGTCTGGGCGGGACTTCCGTGGACGGTTCTCCTCGTCGTCGGTCTCGGCTTCCTGTGGTTCTGGTTCGTGGTCGAAGTTCTGGATCTCGAGCTGGAGGCACGTCGAGGAGTGATCGACGGAGGTCGAGGCGCGTACGTCCGCTGGCGTATCTACGCCAAGCGTGGAGGAACGCGCCGATGGCGTTGGTCTGTTGCCCAGAGTTTCGGGCGAATCGATCCGCCCCCACCGCCTCCGGCACCACCCGCCCCGTAGGGACGGAAGCACACATGACGTGCGGCTCGCGTGGGGACTCCGGAATCATCCGGTCGATCGCAGCATGCGCTGCATCACACACCGGTTGTTTTCCCGGAGTCCCCACGAAGTCGTTTCTGCTAAAACCTACAATCGATAAGTGAAGAAATCACTTCTTGCCTGGTTCTTTTTTAGCGGCAATAACGAGCAGTAAGATGGCGATAGCCGCAAGAAGTCCGAAAAACGTAAATGAGTTATATGCCTGTACGATAATATTTTGATCCATTATATCGATGAGGAATTAATAACCATGAAAGAGTTAAAAATATAGTACTACTGATAATACCCTTTGTCAATAAAACCAAAAGCATAGTAATATCTTGTAGTGATAATACGGGATTTACAAACGTAACTATAAAATAGGCTTTTGAGATATCAAGACAAAAATCTGATAAAAGTTTTTTTGTAGTATTCGCAAGAATTATCATAGCGGGAGAGTATACCAAATATATATTAAATTTCTCTTAACTGAATAAAAAATACAAGAAAGAGTACTTAGAGTTGTTTACTTTGTTTAGCTAGCTCTACGATTTTTTGTAACGTTTTTTTATTCTCCTGTGTGTATCCAAGTAGTGTATATTTTTGATCATCCTTTTCTATAGTAATCACAGGTGTTGCAATTTTTTTTGTAAGTTTATACATTTCTAAAAGCGCTTCTGGATCTTCATCGACCTTCTTATGAATGAAATCCACATTTTGACTTTTCATATCATCCACAACCTGCTGTGAAAACGGACATACTCGCCCTGTATATATGATTATGTTCATTTCTCTTCGGCCTTTTGTAACAATCGATCAAGCATTTCTTGTCTATGTGCTGAAGTTGTAGTTCCATGTTCATAATCAACAACGATTTGATCGATTGCAGGTAATTGTGGAGGAGCTTCTCCTTTTGGTAATACATCTGCTTCATCTGGCATATAAGAATTGTACTAAAAAAAATCAATTACAACCAGATCTCGGTTAGATACGAAACAGACGTAGAATTACGTAAATTAGTGAATTTCCACCTGTTGCAATCAGCAAGTACATATTCAATCTTCTCATGATTTCCAGCGTAGTTTCAGACAAAAATATTCGTGTGATATCGATATTAAACCCTACTAATATGGAAAAAATAAGTATGATGAGCGGGACAATAATGATTGTACCTTCCAAATCTTTTTTTGACGAAAACATACTCGAAGAAACAGAGAAGAGGAGATAGAGCGAAAGCACATTTATCCATATGTTTTCATTAGGGAAAATATCATACTCAAACATAAAAAAGAAAAAACCAAGTCCTACAAAAAAAGGTGCAATGCCTACGAGCATACTCCTGAAATAATCCTTTTGTTCAAATACTACAGAACCTAACTTTACATATCGTTTATCATCATCTGACTTTTTTACTACTGGAATGAGATCCATCTCTTTAACATTGAGAAGTAAAGCAACCGCAGTTATAAAGTGAGACAACTCATGAAGAAGAGTACCGGGAAAATAGAGTAGTGCGAGAATATAAGAACTTACGAACGTACTTTTTGTTATTCTATATAAGGCTCGAAAAAGATGCTGTATAGTCCACTGACTAATGAAGTAGATGAGGATAATTTGGGCGAAAAAAGCTACATACAAAATCATTAGTACAATTATATACCAATTTTATACTGTAGTGCTTTCGACTCCAAGAAGACGAAGTATCACTTCTTTGCGATATCTTCGATCGCCACGAGAATTAATACGAATTGCAGGGAGTTTTCCTCTTTTACCCCAGCGCTTAATAGTAAGTGGAGAAACTCGTAGAATTTCTGCAACTTCTCGAATTGTTAAAAGATCCGGTAAGTCATCGAGTGATATTTTTTTATTCGATGTGTTCTCAATTGACATGGTAGGTATTATAGATAACGAACATAATGTTGTCAAGCGCGACAGAATGGTCTTATTTGCACCCCTCAGATACAAGCTTAATGAGTTGCAATAGATTTCAACGAATGGTACATTAAGAATTAACATGTATCTCGGACCATTCTATTTTGATACAAAAGAAATTTTTCTTCTCCTTGCTGCCATTTTCATTGGAGCAGCTGTTTATTTCAACTGGCCTTTATGGGAGTTTGATAAACCAACACTTTTAACCCTGACAATAATAATGCTCATTCTTAAAGGACTTTTGCCATCACTTCACAACGAAGCATTTTTTTTACACGCAATTGCAGCAATATTTCTTACATTATTTTTACCACTATTCCAGGTGCTTTTATTCTACTTTATTACGTTTTTTTTATTGAAGGCTGTAAAAGTTATTTGAGATTTGAAATTGGAAATTTGAGAATGCATACCGGAGTTACATTTTCAAATCTCAAATCTCAAATTTCAATTTCTATTGTAGAGTGCTCTTCTAATCCATTCGAAGAAAGGCCCAAGTGTTACAGTTCCAGCTTTAAATTCTCTCTCCCAAGCAAGCCGATCATTATCATCTGTGACTGAATTACAATCATAATTTCCTTTTTCAGCTTCAGCTGGGCAGGGATGTGTACCACCTACGCTTGGTGTAGGTTGTGGGGTAGTGATGGCAGGACTAAAGGTAGGAGTCGCAGTCCCTTGTGGAGGATTTGTAGGCTGGGATGTTGGTCCACCTGTTGGTGGATTATTGCCAATGGCATTAAGTGCAGCAGGAGCGTTGATAATTCCACTTCCAAATTTATCATCTCTACCAGCTGGTCCCAAATCCACTGCTGTTTGAGAAAGTTTTTCCTTGATTTGTTTAGGGGTAAGTGAAGAATCTTTTGAAAGCATGAGCGCCGCAAGACCAGTAACGTGTGGAGCTGACATACTCGTTCCTGCCCATGCATCATACGCTCCGCCAGGTAGAGTAGAGTGTATGCAGTCACTTCCATCATTTGCACATGTGCGACTTCCATTTGGAGGATTTCCACCTGGAGCTGTTATAGTGACTGGTTGTCCATAACTTGAGTATTTAGCCCATTCGTTATTTGGTCCTGTAGCAGCGACGGTAATAACGTTATCCATGGTTGCTCCATATCGGGCAGGAAAATAGTGACTTGCATCACCGCCTTGAGTACATGCTGGATTATTCGGATCTCCTTGATTGGGGGGAAGATAGCCACAGTTTCCCGCAGATGCCACAAACAAAACATTTGGATTTTGTTGAATAATAGCTTTTACCGAAGGATCATCACCAGGTCCACCAAAACTCATGTTAATCACTTTTGCACCGTTTTGAACTGCATCCTGAATTGAGCGAATAATATAGGTCTCTGGGAGACCGTCGGTTCCTGCGCAATACCCAAGGATGCTTACTGTCCAATTTACACCTGCGACTCCACGATTATTATTTCCCATAGCCCCGATAGTACCAGACACATGGGTGCCATGACCAACAAGATCTCCTTGCGATGGGCAGTCTGCGCCAACTTGTTTGGTGTAAATAACATTATTTTGAAGATCTGGATGTGTTTTATCAACACCTGAGTCAACAACAGCCACTTTAACATTTTGTGATCCCGTTGTCTGATCCCATGCAGTTTCCGCATTGATTTTATCCATTCCCCATAGATAATTGTAATCAGTATCATTTGGTGTGTTATAAAAATAGAGCAGGTTAACGGGCTCAATATACTCAATAGGTAGATCCTCATACGCGGCAAGGACTTCCTGAAGGGTTTCTGTACCATTTGTTTTATATACAAACGTATTTGTAAGTGGCTCTAGAGACTCACGTGTAGTAACTCCTATATTTGTATCAACAGATTGATAGTGTGTGAGAATTTCTTCCGGTTTATCTTCACCTTTGATCTGTAAAGAAAGATCCTGCTGGAAGTTTTGGAGTATACCTAAGGGGTTTTGACTCCGGTTAGATCTGACAGCAACTTGAGTTTGAACATCCTGAAGAGTTTGATTCTCTTTAAACTTAATAATATATTCATTTTCAACAATATTATCAGGAGGGAGTGGAGAAGAGGGATCAAATTGAGCATTAACGGAACTATGAAAAGCTCCAACCAGAACAAGGAGTATAAAAGAATTACGTAAGCTTTTTCTCATTATTGTTGATAAAATTGTAAAATATTATGTACCTCTGCATATTCAACTTCTGGCAATGACGAATATGCTTTAATCATTTGCTGTACTGTTTTTGATCCATCAGTTCTTATTATATACACATTTGGACCAGCTTGTGCCGATCCTTGTAACAAACGCTCTTTCTCTATAACTCCAAGTTCAATATCGGTCTTTTGCAGTCGAGAAAGTTGTATCTCAGGATTATCCTGTTTCGAAAATTTTAGCTTTAAATCACCAAAGAAAAGTTGAATTCTCCCTACAAAAGAGCGCTTCATGTTTTGTCGTTCACTAACCTGCAACTCGAGTTCATCTGGTGTCAGATTGTCTTTATACTTCACAATCACTTCATTTTTGACATATTCGCCTTCAATACTATTATCATCTGAATTTTGAGCGTAAACAAGAGGAGAGAAAAGTGCTCCAACAATTAATAAAAGAAACAAAATCGTTGCAAAAAAAATTCTCTGCATAATTCTACAGTACAGAATTCGACGGGTGATTTCAAGTAGTAGTGATTGTAGATGTGTAAAGTAGATAATGCATCGCGTATGTGATGTTTAAAACCTTTTCGTCTTGCAATTGTCTTTTACTTCTGTATAATATACTTTTGTCTCAAAGATCGCAGGTTTCCTGCCAGAGGCGGGATTAAAACATTTTCCGGCGGGAGAGAAAACTATGCCAAACTTACAAAAAAGAGAATACGTTTCTCAATTATATAATCAACTCGCTCATAATCCTCATTTTGTACTCGTTGGTTTTACTACATCTAGTCACAAAAGATTAGAAAACCTTAGGAAAAAACTTCGAGAAACAGGGAATCAAGCCCATTTTACTGTTATAAAAAATACTCTTTTAAACGTCGCACTCTCACAGTTACAACTTTCAAACAATTTGTACACAAAAGACGTAGTGAAAACCTTACAAGGAAATGTGCGAGGACAATCTGCGCTCTTATTTCTTTCTGAAGATTGGATGAGTGGGCTTAAAGCTTTTCATCAATTCTCCAAAGAAGAAGAAGGTTTAATTTTCAAGGTCGGGCTACTAGATGGCGAAATTTATGAAGAAGCAAAACTTGTGCAACTAGCAGTTTTACCAGGAAAGAACGAGTTAATTGCGAAGATTATTACATCACTGCGCTCGCCACATTCAAGAACTGTATTTAGTATGCGTTATAGTTCAATGAAGTTAATACAGGTCCTGAAGAATGCAAGCGAAAAAAGCATTAAAAATTAAGATTTATAAATTATAAATTAACGAGGGGGGTGAACGTTATGGCAGATGACAAATCAGAGGATCAAAAAGCCGAAGCAACAGAGAAACCAAATAAAGTAGAAGAAACAAAAAAAGTAGAAGAGGAAACAAAAAAAGCTGAGAAAGAAGTGAAACAAAAAGAAGAAAAACTTGAGCCCAAGAAACAAGCAAAAGCCGCTTCAGCAAAAGTGGAAAAAATAGCTAAAGAAATTGAGGGCTTATCAGCGCTTGAGCTTTCAGAATTAGCCGGTCATCTTGAAGAAGTTTTTGGAGTCTCAGCTATGCCTGCTATGGCAGCTGCTCCAGCAGGAGCTTCTGCTAGTGGTGAAACAGGCGAAGCTGCTGAAGCTAAATCAACCTTTACTATTGTACTTGCTGATGCAGGAAGTAATAAATTAGCTGTTATTAAAGCAGTACGAGAAGTCAAACCTGATCTTGGTCTTATGGATGCAAAGAAACTCGTTGAAGGAGCACCAAAAGAGATATTAGCTGGTGTTAAAAAAGACGATGCAGAAGCTGCAAAGAAAAAGATTGAAGAAGCAGGTGGGAAGATAGAGCTGAAATAACACAAATATGTATTACGTATTAGGTATTACGTATTAGGTATCGGATTGAGAAAAAGAGTCCTTTATCAGGACTCTTTTTTTGTTGACATACGGAGAAATAATATGTTATGCTGGAACTATTCAATATATTTGATATGAAAAAAGTACTTTTAGCCTCATTTTTTTTAATTGCTCTTTTTATTTTTCTTAAACAAGATTCTTTCGCCACTACACAGAACGCATCTATTCTCGCTCAAAGCGGACGTAGACAATGTGGACAAAGATGCGGACTTAGATATGGAGGATGCGCAACTGGGCTTAAATGCATGTATAGTTCAAGATCTGGTAGCTATGTATGCGTATACCAAGCTCCTGGACAAACATGTAATGGTCGTAATCCATGTTGTAATCTCATACCTATACCCACTGCCCCGAGCACTAATGTTACTGGTGTTATTGCGCGTCCAAGCGTAGTAGTTCCAACAGGAGTTTATGATTGTAGTATGTGTGATGTTGATGGAAATGGAGTTGTTGACCAAAATGATATTAACATCTTACAGCAAAAAGCTGCTTCAGACGCAAATATACAACCGTTGGTATTATTTTGCACAAATCAGTGTATGGGTTCCGGTCTAACTGTCACACCTCCCCAAACCACACCACCACCAACAGGGCAAATCGGAGATTGTGCGAGTAGCCAAGGACCCGGAATTAAAGATGGAAAAGTTGACCTTTTGGATATCGATCAGTTACGCAATGAAATCAATCAACAGTCTCAAACTCTTTTTTGTGATTTTGATGGCAATAGTGTTGTTGACATTTTTGATTTCAATGACTTGCGTAAGGTATTCGTTTCGCAATCTAAAATCTAAAAATATATGGATTCAAAAGTTCGATTTACAATTTTAAGCCTCGTCTTCGTTCTCTCAACAGTATTTTTCTGGATGATGTTAAACAATTATCTTTTACCTTCAAAAGCTCAACTTGATACAAACATGAAAGTTTTTATTTCAGAAAAAGACATCCCTTGTAATGCAAAAGGACTATGCCTTGCTCATATTTTTGGATCAACCAATACAGGAGTTGGTGTTGCAGGTGTTCAAGGGTCTTTTAGATATTCTGATAATATTGATGTCCTTGGACTTATACAAGATGAATTTTGTAAAAATGCTTCGTTTAAACTAGATACAGAACTTGGTTTTCGTATAGATCCAGCTTCGCGATCTGCAGAGTTTGCGCTTGGGGCTCTACGAAAGGACGATTTACTCGAGAGTGGGGCAAAATGTATTACCGGCGTTATTTTACAACCAAAAAGTGGGACCACAACCCCTGCCCAAGGATTTATACAGTTAGCTGATAGTCCATTATGGAAAGCTGCTGGAGCTCAACCTTTAGTAGTTAATGCTGATTCTTCCCAGATTACCATAAACATAACAGATGATGCACCGATTCCATCATTGACTCCACCAATTGATAAAGACAAGGGATGTTCAACATATAGCAAAGGTGATTGTAATTGTGATGGGGCTATAGATCTTGAAGATTGGGAAAATATACGCTCATCAATGAATGGAGAAGGAGCAACGTGTGATGTAAACGGTGATGGTGCCTCAAACAATATTGATGTAAGTATATGGCTAATAAATAACGAATTTATTCAATAAATATGTTTACCGTTTTGAAATCAAAAACATATATTTTAGTCGTGGCGACAATAGCTGCGCTTGTTTTTTTTGGACTGTTATATAGAGTTTATATACTTCGATCACAAGCTGCGGTAAGCAATATCGATATCGAAATGAATCCATCCAGTGGTCCTGTCCCCGAGACTTCCATGCAAGTAATATTTAAACCGCAAGAACCTGGAAAAAAAATATCTGCAGTTGATGCTGTTTTTAACGTAGAAAATGGTCTTTATATAGGTTCAGATGGATGCGCTAATCTCGAAACAGGCGACACCTCTATTTTTAGTGAGTTAATTTCTGAATCTAACGGTGCGAAAGGCAGGTATGGTTGCGCAGTGCTTAAGAAAGATGAGGAATTACCAAACGCTGTGGTAATCGGAATCACTGTAGCTTGTACTAATAATGATCCTATCAAAGTTACATTTGATTCACAAAACTCTCAAATTGTTGGTAATGTTGATGGGACACAATATGGCTATGGAAACGTTGCTACAGCAACATTTGACTGTTCTGGGGGTGAACCACCACAAGGACCACCAGAAGAATTTAGTCAAATCAGTGCTTCCTTCGTTCCAGAAGTGTGTGATACCCAAGTTGGAGCAACGTGTGATTATAAGCTAAGAATCGCTGCAAACAATGGACAAGATAAGATTTCAGGATATTATGTAAGAGTGGCTTATGATAAAGGAATACTTAAAGGACAGAGTGTTAAAGGTCCTGGAATAGAACTTCCAGATAGACCAACATTACCACCATTGTCTGTTACACCTATACAATCCGGTACAATGTCTGCTCGACTTGGAACTTCAGTAGTACTCGGTGAGTTAGCACAAGCGGCTCCAAGTCCAGGAGCAGCTATTACATCGCCAACTCCAGGTACACCAGCAACTTCATCTACACCAAGTCCCACAACAACCATACCTAATACGCTTGTTTGTACAAATGACCAGGACTGTATTAATAAATACTGTAATGGAAATCCAACATGCGGACTTCGATGTGATATTCAACCGGGTCAAACACAAGGTGTGTGCGTGCCTCCTGTAATGACCCCAGTTCCACCGGTATCACAAGTCCCAACTGGAGTCTTAACTATCCCACCCCTTCCATCAGGAGTACCACCCCTTTCATTAGGATGTCAGGTAGTTGCGTTTAATGTCAATGATGAAGCTGGTCAAATAGAATTATTAGTAGTATGCGATCAGTCCCAGAATGAACTTTTAAGTTCATACACCAATACGTTGAGCCTTAAGGCAATTGGTAATGGTGCTGGCGAACTCACAATTGCTTCAATTCAGGTGGTTGGACCTCAGGGTAGTCCTTTATATACAGTTGATAAAGGCATAGCGGCATACGTAGTTGGCGGAGGCGCAGAAGAAAAAGGGAATGTTACCTTGAAGCTTAAAGGTCGATTACAATGCGTTCCTCAAAAACCAAAAAATCCACCTGAAAAGTTTTCCGCACAAATCGGATTAAAAGATGGTGGACTCAAAGCCCCAATATTTAAAGATGTAGAATTGACATTTGATGACAAAGGACATCTTAATGGGGAAGTTACTTTTGATGTTAATACCAATGAAAAAGAAGGGTATGCAGTGTACTCCAAATTTAAGAGACATTTGAGAGAAAAGATTTGTGATGCTACACCAAAAGAAGATTTCCCTGGGGCTTACCGATGCGATAGAGGTAGAATAGATCTTAAAGCTGGAGACAACGTCATAGACATGTCCAACATTGTTCAACTCTTTGGAGATCTTGCATTTGAAGATCAGGATGGTGTAGTAAATTCATTTGATATGGCAAAGATTCGATTATGTCTTGGAAGTAAAGATGAGGGATGTGTGCGTAATGGAGATTCGAATTTTGACAATATTGTCAACGCAAGTGACTGGGCATGTGCCATTGCTGCGCTTAACGAACGATACGATTCAGAGTAGTGGACTTGTCGAGTCGTGGGAATCCACTCGGTCTCCAACCTTTAATATCAATGTGCCATTATGTTACCTAATAAAATCTCAAAACAAAAAAATAGGTTTCTTTTACCCGTCATTATGGTGGGTTGTGTGATCGTTCTTATTATATTTTTTGTTTCTTCAAAGCAATCATTTCAAGAGCGGATAAAAAACAGTCAAAATTCACAAATCAAACAAGACAAGATAAAGACTGAGGGTAAATTTTTCCTTCAGACTGAGTTTGGACAAAACATATATAATCCAGGAGATGAGATTTCTATAGTGTTGTACGGTGATTCTCAAGGGCAGGAAATAGGTGGTTATGATAGCGTGCTTACGTATGATACAAATGTACTTACCTTCAAGAAAGGAGAGAATATCATTGAAGGATTCGAGTTATTCACTAGTGAAAAAGAGAAGGGAGTTTTGTCTCTAACTGGTGTAAAAAATCTACAATCAACACAAATATATAAACTTTCCAATACTGCACTTGCTACATTGACGTTTACTGCTGACGATGAGGGACTATCACCGTTATCTTTTGTTTTTATACCGGGTAAAACCAATGATTCAAATATTGTGACAGTCGCAGCAGAAGACATACTAGGGTCTGCGCAAGGAGTTGTTATTTATGTTGGCGAAAATGTTACGTTGACTTTGCAAAAACTATATTCTATACCACAAACAAGCATGAAGGTAACTCTAAAATCTATTGAGATTCCCGAACCAGTTTGTAAAGACTGTGAGACTTCGGTAGAACTCGTGGTTTCTAACGGAAAATCACAAGAGACTCTTCGTTTCATAACTGGAGGAATAGGTGGAGCACAGTTGAAAACGAGTGAAGCTTTTGGATATGTTTTTGAGGTTAGTGACATTAAAGAGAAATCTGTTGTATTGAGATTTGCTCCTAAAAACTAACCGAGGCTTGATATGAAAAATAAACTGTCTCCATTTCTTTTTATAGTTATACTTATTCTATTCATCGTAGCCTTCGCTGTTTCTCGCTATTATTCAATTGATAACAAGCCCTTTCCACAGAGAAAGAGTCAAGCATCAAATCTTTTATCAATGAATGAAGCTGTTGTAAGTACAGATTCGAATTATATCGAAGACGATTCGACTGCAATTTTTTATATTACTACTGGAGCACGAAACGTTGGATTATATACTCTCGCAGAAGATAGTAGTAATAACGTTATTCAATTTTTGTCTGGAGAACCTGTATATTCAACAACAAGCCCTATCCAATACCGTGGTACTGATATTCCCAGTGAAGAGACGCGAAAGCTTATCCCTGATGATCCTGCTCATCTTTCCTTAACCGCACGTTTAGATGATCGAGAAGCTCAATATCTTCAGTTAGCACAAATCTCTGTTAACGCTACCCACTATTATTTTAGACAAATTCGTTGCAATGATGTTCCCGTATATGGATCATATATCAATCTTCATGTTGGAGAAGATACTGAAGTGTATAGCATTTCAGGAGCTCTATTGAAAACTGATAGTGAGTGCATTGCACAAATATCAGAAGAGCAAGCTCATGAGATTGCACTTGATACATTAAAGAGAGATGTGCAAGGAGCAGGTTCATATAATGTTAGGGCTTCAGAACAATCTATTATTAATCTAAATCTCATTGGAGAAAGTGAAGATAACACAAATTATTTTACACAAATGATAACTACCTGCGCAGATGAAGATATATGTAGGATATATTTTGTTGACTTAGTTTCTGGAACTGTTGTCTACGATTTTCAATTATCATCAGGAGCAGTAGATCGAAGAGTAACTTCAGATGGAGGTGTATCTCGTACCGAAGGTCAGGGCCCAGTAAGTGATCAAGAAATCAACGAAGCATATGATATTCTTGGGGACATCTTTAATTATTTTAACACGACTCATGGTAGAGATGGTTTAGATGGGTCTGGTGGTCAAGTATGGACGTATATAAAACAATGCTACGAGCCCAATGCAAGTTGGAATGGACAACGTATTTCAGTATGTTCTGGACTGGTAGCAAATGATGTTGTTGCTCACGAATACCAACACGGTGTAACAGAATACTCAGTACAGAGGGGCATAGGCTTACAGGGTGGAAATGAGTCAGGTGCGCTTGATGAGGGCCTTTCTGATATTACCGGTTATGCACTTGATAGTGGTGATTGGACCATGGGTGAAACTACTACCATAGGTGCAATACGAGATATGTCAAATCCTCCTTCAAAAGGACACCCAGATAGGATGTACAGCGCTCGGTATTATTGTGGAGCAGAAGATGATGGTGGAGTACATGTAAATAACGGAGTTGTAGCTAAAGCGTTTTACCTTATGGTGGTTGGTGGTACCTTTCCAGATGCTTCTGCAAATATCGGACAATGCCAGATTAATCCCGTTGGAAAAGATAAAGCGTTATTAATTTTTTACCGAGCATTGGTTACGTATTTAAAGAGTAAAACAGCAGCGAATTATGCCGATATGTATGAGGCGGCAAATCAGGCCTGTTCAGACCTTTATGGAGCGACATCATCAGAATGTATAAATACGAAATCAGCCATGCAGGCGGTACAGATGGATATGCAGGAGAAGGGGAGAATCCAAGGTCCAAAGTGTTGGGGAAAAGCAGAACAACGTGTTACGTGCGATGGAAGCACTCCGCCTTCTGGTCAACCATCACCAACAGGATTTACTCAACCTACACCAACTGGTGTCCGACCTACGGCGATACCGTCGTTAACACTTACACCTACACCACTTCCATTTAAGAAAACAACGAAACTTAAATCAATAGTATCTGCACCGACATTTACCAATAGTGAAGTAACCACAGAATATGATGGATCATTATTTAAGCTTACTTCGAAACTAAACTTTTCCCTTATGACGCTTAATATTAATGAACCGATTGGTGATGCTGTTGAAATACCCATACATGGGGAATTACTTGGGCCAAATGTTGTTAACACAGGAAGATTTGTAATAGATGAAGCTGGTAATATAACGAATCGCTTTAGCACCTCAAAAGATCTCCGGAATTATTATGCATATCAAGTAGTTGTTGAAGCAGAGGTAACAGACGTTGGAGCAGACCTACCTATACTTCTTGCTGATCTTTCTCCAGAGAACCCAGAATTACCAATTGATTCGGAATTAGTTTGGCTCGATATAACGGTTCGAATGCAAGGAATTAGTCAAAAACCCCGTTTTGCAGATGCAATTCTAGTTAGAGTTGGTATAACTGGAGGTTCATTGGCAGATACAAAATATTTATATGTCCCATTCATTTCAGATAACCAGGGATTGTGGCGAGGAAGAGCAGCATTAGATATCCCTGAGGATGATTCGTATTGTCTACTTATCAAACCACAACGACATACACAAAGGAAATTCTGCGATAATAATCCTCAAGAGTCATCTCCGGGAGAATATAAGCCAGAGGAAGAAAACATTTTCCTTAAAAAAGGTATGAATACACTTGATTTTAGAAACGTTACACAACTCGCTGGTGATTTACCAATGCCTAAACAGGATGGGGTAGTAAATTCGAGAGATATTCTGAGAGTAAGACGAAGTTTGAATTCTGTATATATAGAAGATCTCGCGATTGCGGATTTGAATAACGATGGTGTTGTCAATGGATCTGATGATGCACAAGTCGTATATACACTTGGGATTCGAACAGATGAATAAAAAATTTAGAATTTGAACGCGTAATACTAATTGCATCTGAATAGAAGTATTATGTATAATGGAGAAACTAAAGAATATGGAGGGTGAAGAAATAAATAAGCCCAAGATGGGCGTGAAATTAGCTTTATTTTTATTAATAATAGGTATTATTCTTATTGGTTTTATAGCATTTAACAGATCCATTTTCGTAAGAAATCTCAAACCAGCATCTCCAGAAACTCAGAAGTCGGCAAATACCATAGATGCAGCAACAAGTCGCTTAACAGGCATGATTGGGTTAACCCCAAAAGGAGGCCAGACCACCTTTTCTAAAGGTCAAAAAGTGACGTTATTTGTATATGCTGATTCAAAAGGTCAAGACATAACTGGATATGATGCTGTAGTGAGATATGATCACACATATCTTGCATTTGAGGAAGTAAAATCTTTACCAGAAGGCATTGATATTTACGAAACGAATGATGAGATGAGTTCAAATTTTTCAGATCTTATTGTAACAGGAGTGAAAAGCTTAAACCATGAAGACCCTTTTATTTTTGATAATACCGCAGTTGCAGAAATAACATTTACGGCTCTAGAACGAGGAGAAGTTAATCTTTCGCTTGTGTATGAACCAGGGAGTAGTAGTGACTCAAACCTTATTGATAACAAAAATCTAGATATTTTAAATGATATTGTCGGGACAACATTAGTAATTAATTAATCCGAATAGATCTGTAGAAAAAATGACACTTTCTAAATTTTCACTATCAATTCTTGCCTCGATGATAGTACTTTTTATCATTCCTCTTTTTTCTTCGGCTTTTGCAGCTACTCTTCAGTTCAACCCAAGTTCTTTAAGCAAGAAAACCGGCGATACCTTTGAGCTTGAAGTCATTGTCGATGCTGGAGACAAGCAGGTTTTAAGTGTTGATGCATTGATTAATTTCGACGGTAATGTTCTACAAGTAGAAAGCATAACAAATGGAACATATCTTGATATCGGGCAAAAGGACTTCAAAAATACCGGGAAAGCATACATTGCAGGAGTTGTTGCTGGTCCAGGCGTGACCGTAACAGGCAAAGGTACGTTGGCAAAAATACTTTTTAAAGCAAAAGCTAAAGGAAGAACAAATATTACATTTATATGTGAAATGGGTGAGAAAACAGAATCAAATATTTCAGAAGCATCTATTGATGCAACTGATTTAATTGAATGCTCCCAAAATGGTCAGGCGGTAGTTGTGGTCGATGGAGGCGACACTGATAGAACAAGCACCTCTTCAGGTAGAACTGGAGGGGGAACTGGAGAACTTCCTCAAACTGGTATTCTTGATAATCTTGTGATACTTTCAATAATCGGCGGCATTCTATTTATAGTAGGAGTAGGAGCCAAGATGCTGCTTTAAGGGTTATGAACAAACGTATTCAACGCATTGTATCAATCATTATTGGTCTTATTATCGCTGCGCTTCTTATTTATATTGGATGGCGTATTATTCAACGTAGACAGAGTCGTGCAACAACACCTGTTGAATTGCAGTGTGAGATTCAAGGAACGAATGGCACTGTAACATGGCGAGATGCAAATCCTGAAATTGAAATCATATCCTACGGCACTGTTTCAAGTGATTCATATCCCTTTTTATGTGAAGAGGAAAATACTCCCACATCAGGGGAAGAGGGTCTTTATGACCACACTTGTACAATTGGACCTTTGGTAAGCGGTACAAATTATGCAGTGTCGATCGGAGATGTTACCGCCCAATGTAGTGCTAGTGAGACCACAGAAGAGGCCGTGATTTCAATAGAACCAACATCAGAACCACAGCCTACAGAAGCTCCAAGTCCAACCCCTGAGCAAAACGTTGAAGTTACTCCAGTTCAAGATACACAGCTACTTCCGCAGGAAAAAGTTACTGCTTATTTTGATGAAAACGAAGATGCGACAATCGAAGGGTGTGTAAATGAATTTGCTTCAGAGAATTATACAGGACTCGGGCAGATGTGTTCCGAAGAGTGGGCAAGTAGGAACTATGAAGAGTAATTGAAATTTGAGATTGGAAAGTTAACAACTGTATATCATTTGCCCAATCACTGATTTTCATTTTCAATTTTCAAATCTCAATTCTCAATTCTATTCATGCAACTTGATGACCAAAAAAAGCGACTATTAGCCATCGGAGGCGGTGTGGTTACATTTCTCCTTGTACTTTTTTTCATTATTCGTGCTATTTTTGGTCGAGGAGGGGAGGAGGCTATCCCAAGCGACATTCAATGTAGTAAGAATGGCGCTATCGCAACAGTGACGTGGAAGAGTAAAAGTTCAGATAAAGGCTTGATAAAATATGGCGTTCAAACAAGCGGAGAAATGCCATTTTTAGACGAAGAGCAGAAAGATCCTGAGAAAGTAAATGGAGGACTTTATGCACATACTGTGAATCTTGAATCATTGCTTACCAACAGTTCTTATATCGTGGGTATATCAGGATTCGATGAAAAAACAGTCATTTGCCAGGATAACGTTGCAGCAGGCAAGGGAGGATCGTCTCAGACGAATCCAATTACATCCGTCCCTACGAAAGCCCCAATAACACCACTACCAAGCCCTGTTGTTTCTTCGCCCACACCTACCATTGTTATAGATTCCTCTGATAGCAGTCTTTTGCCACTTGTGAAGGCAACCTCATATTTTAACGACAATCCAACAAAAACACTTTTGGACTGCGTGAAGCACTTTAGTAATATGTCAGATGACTCTGGTAATTCCTATTTTGGCCTTGCACATGTCTGTTCAGCAGCATGGAAACAAGTGAATACGAGTAACTAAAGATTGGAGATTTGAAATTTGAAAATTGAGAATGTAATTAGGGAAGGAAAAGATTGATTATAAAGCCAATTACCGGACTTACAAACACTTCCAGCATCGATCTTCCACCAGCAAAGGGAAATATGAAAAAAAGTAGAAATAATATGCCGTAACGTTCTAAACTATACCACTGTCTTGCCGAATGTTCTGATAACATACCTCCTACAATCTTAAATCCATCAAGAGGAGCAATGGGAAGTAGATTAAAAATCCCAAGAACGATATTGATATAAACGAAAATTTCAAGAAAACCAGATCCAGCAAACTGTGTTGTTGGATGAAAAAGAAGAGAGCCTATAAGATCTATTTTATAGAGTTCAAATAATATGATCAAACGAATAATAATAGATCCTAGTAAAGCCATAACAAAGTTTGACATAGGACCCGCTAATGATATAAGAGCTGCGTCTTTGCGTGGATTATCTAGGTTAAAAGGATCAAAAGGCACTGGTTTTCCCCATCCGAAACCAACCATGAGAAAGAGAAATGATCCCAGTGGATCCAGATGGGCTCGAGGATCAAGAGTAACCCTACCCGCAAGTTCAGGTGTTGGATCTCCTAACTTGTCTGCTGTTTTTGCATGCATAAATTCATGAACGCTTACAGCTATAACTACAGAAAGAAGAAAGAGTATGACACCGACCGGATTATTAAGGAATTGCAGAATGAACATATTTTTGTTATTATACTAAAGTCGAAGATGGAAGTTGAGAGTTAAATTCATTTTCCAATCTCAAATTTCAAATAACTTTATACTATGGCCGCAATCTGTTATCACTGTGGAAAGGGGACTATGTATGGGCGTACACACACGCACCATCGAGGTGTAGCCGGAGGTCGTTGGAAAAAACGAGCTCCTAAAGTTAATCGTGTGTTTAAAGCCAATCTTCAGCCAATAGCTATTATTGAGGCAGGTGAAAAAATAAGGGTAAGACTGTGTACGAAATGCCTTAAAAGAGTGAGAAAAGACATGAGTGAGGGCAAAAAACCATTTGTGAAGCTTGCATATGTACAAACTACACCCACTAAGCTCCAAGAATCAAAAAACCAAAAACCAACAAGTCCAAATGTATAGATACTTAATTATCTTCCGATTCCTATTTTCAAATTTCCAATCTCAAATTTCAAATCTCTTAAGTTCACCGTCAACTTCTTTATACATTTGATTTCCTTGTTCCAACACTCTTTGAGTAAAGAGAATTCCGTTAAGATGATCCATTTCGTGCTGCACGATAATAGCTTGAAAACCAACAAACCATTGTTTATGTGTTTTTCCATCTATATCGGTAAACCGTAACATAACTTTTGGAGCGCGATCGACTCTTCCCCACATATAAGGTATAGATAGGCAACCTTCAAGTTTCTGTCTCTTTTTTTTACGTTTCTCACCTTCAACTTTATGCCCTTCGGTCGGCTGATTCGACGGACTTAGGGTGGGCTTTCCATTTTCAATTTTGATAATCTCCGGATTAAAACAGATAATAGCATGATCTTTCTTCGTTGGTTTCACAATAAACAGAGCATAAGGGAGTCCAATTTGATTTGCAGCAAGCCCTACACCTTCAGGGTTTTTCTGGTTTTCTAGAAGATCAATCATATCATAAGCGATTTTCTTTATTTTTTTATCAATTATATGCACAGGTTTTGCCTGCGTATTAAGAACCGAATGCGGTACATGAACAATTTTCATAGAATATATTGTAGCAGAGAATGAATTCGCGTACATCATACTTTGCTTACACGCATGTACTTTATTTTACACATTAGGTCGTGTGTGAAGCACATCACACACCGCGTGTGTGATGAGGCTCACACATGGGTATACCCAGAGGTTGAGCCTCAATTCAACCTTAGAGGTTGAATAGGTTCGTAACCTTGGGGTTACGAACCTAAATAACCTTAGAGGTTGGAACTTGAGGCTCTAGATTCGTAATATGTTGTATACTATGAGTAGGCTATGAGCGACACAGTAAAGAAAATACTGGCTTTTATAAAGAAACGTCCAGGGCTTAGTTTTATCGTTGTAATACTTTTTCTCATAGAAATTGTTACTATTCGCCCTTCTTTATATTTATTCGGTTGGGATAATTATTCTTCGTATTTCAATCTTGGTACGAATATATTCCGTACATTTTTTGCTACGTGGAGAGATTACCGGGGGCTTGGTGTTGCTTCAGATTCTGAATCGCTTGATCTTTTTAGACAAATTTTTTTCCTCATTACACAACCCTTTGTTGCTAAAACACTTGTTGACCAGTTGTATATTATCTCAGCATTAATCTTAGGTGTCGTAAGTATGTATCTTCTTTCATTTATGATTCTGAAAGATGTATTGAAGGAGAAATTATCTGAGACCATACTCGATATCGCAGCTGCCTTTTCTGCACTATTTTATCTTTTTAACCTCAATACAACCAGCACATTTTATTTCCCGATGATAATGTTTATTAATCGCTTTTTTTCAATCCCTCTTTTATTTTTGTCGTTTCTTATTTTACTGAAGGAAAAACATCTTTCACGCAAAGCGTTGGCAGTATTAGTTGTCATCTTTTTTATAACGTCAGGAAGCTATCTGGTTGCAACTGTTTTTATCACCATGATGATTGCATTAGTTCTTTTCACATATTTTTCTGCAGGATTTAAAAAAGCGTTATTAACTATCGTTGTCTATTGTGTATTAAGCTCATTTTGGCTTTTGCCATTTATCAACTACACTATAGAAAAATCCCATCTTCTACCTTTGGCTCCAACGTTTATTGATGCAAATGAAAGTCAGTTGAATAAACCTAAAGATTTTTTTAATCTTACGAGACAAAGCACACTTTATCCTAATTTTTTTGATACAAAGTATACCGATCTTAAAACAAATACACAGAAATCTCTCCACCCCCTTGCTGACAAATTACAGGAAAAATCATGGAAACCATTAACGTTTTTGTTTCCGCTTATGTATCTTGTGGGAGCAGTTCTAATTCTTTTACGTTATCGGCAGAAAAAGATTCTATGGATTCCAACCATGCTTGGATTGTTTCTTTTCCTATCATTTAAGGAATTTTCTCCACTTGGATTTCTATATCAATTTGCAAGCAACGCCATACCGTTTTTCAAAGTTCTCTTTAGATTTGGTGATACGAAATTTCATACATACATAGCATTTTCTGGAAGTATTGCCTCGAGTTTTGTTATAGTCTTTCTGTCTGAAAAACTTCACAAATATGCATTTCCATTAGTCGTTGTGGTACTTATCATACCCAGCTTGTTGCTTTTCCAGTCATATTTTAAGGGTAATCTTATTGGTCCTTTTATGTTTAATAACATTCCAGAGCCTTATGGTGACATGGTTAAGTATATTAACAATGATAAGGACCATTTTAGAGTTCTACATGTTCCCTATGATAGGAATGCATATTGGAAATCATATTCGTGGGGGAGTTTCGGATCGTCGTTTTTACACTTTATGCTTAATAAACCACTCATCGACAAAACATTTGAGCCAGCCAGTATGGAAAATGCATATGTGGACGCACAGCTTCGCAAGCTCGTTGATAATACACAGTCGCTTAATAAAGAGGATCTTATGCAAAGAGTTGATCAGCTCTCTAGATTTCTACGTAAGACGAGTGTTAAATACATCATTGTTGATGGGACAGTTTCTGCAGAATTAGAAACGCGCGATATGTTATTGTGGGGTAGTTTTGATAGTCCAGATAGCATGTATCTTTTGAAAGGACTTAAAGAATTTGGATATGCAACGAGTGTTATGGAGAAAAAAATCGGAGATAAAACTATAGAACTTTTGAGATTGAAAGAAACTGATGATTTTGTGACATTCCAACCTCAAGCACGCATTGTGGATCCGTATTTTTCAACAATCGTCGATTCTGATCTTATATTTGATGACAAACCTTTTATACAAGCCAAAAATCTTACATCGCAAAGTGTATATTATCCGCTTAAAAGATTAGACGGAGCTTTGTCGTGGTCTGGTAACTCTGCAGTTTTAACCTTGCCAGATACGATTTTGCCAAAGGGGTCTTATACTATTGATCTCCCTTCGCGTACCGATATGGAAGCACAGGATATTTCAACGATGGTAGAGATTACCGGTAAAAAGATGGGTGATGAAGTTGTAGTATCTTTTTATAATAGAATTCTTCCCCTTATTGTACAGGAGTCATATCGTGAGCCACTTGGAGAAATACGCATTCCCTATGCTGATATTGGTCAGTCCAAACTTGCAGTTAATGATATGCTTGTGTCTATTCCCGCGGCAATAGATGATACAGAACAATCACTTCAAAATCTTATGATGAGGGGTGAAAATCTCGATGTGCAGGTATTGCGCCAAGATTCAATTCAAGCGATGAACCTGCAAGGCTTTGTATTAACTGATAACCCGAATTGTTTTGGCGATACGTCAGGAGCATATTCGTTTGATTTCAATGTGAGTGAAGGACTGCGATTACAGACAACAAATGGTTCAACATGTTTATTACAGAGATTGCAGGATGTCATAGGCGAGAATACAAGTCATATAGAGTTTATTCTCGATGCAGACATGCAGCAGCAAAATGATGGTGAAAAAGAAACGGTTAAAAAAGCCATACAAAAATCTTCAAAACCTGGTTTATCACGTGTCTTATTTTCTCAAGACAAACCGCAATATTTACAGTGGTGTGTTAAAACGTCAACCATAGATGATTGCTATAACACGAATCAGATTCTCGAACTTGGTGAACGAGCTATTTTTGAACTTTCAGTTGATAAGTCTGTTAAGGGCGTTGATGATCTTTTAGTTTTGTTAGTTCTTAGAGGACTTGGAGAAAGTCACTATGATATGAACGTACATAGCTTCAGCATTGCTCAATACGTATCGGTTGCTGAAGCGCATTTTGTTTTTGATCCTCACAAACCTTATGCAGAGACATTTGGTATTAATCAAGAAACAACAATACAAATGGAGCTTCCTGTGGCAAAAAGTTTTTACGCACTCAGCCAGGGACAGGAGACACATGCATATTTAGTATCCAATACCATGTGTGAGCAACCAGACGGTTATAGAACGTACCGTATATACAACGAGCAACTCATAAGTTATGTTCAGAAGTGTGCGAACGATCTTTCATTGGAACTTCCTTTTTCGAGCAACAACTTTTATATGTGGACCTTCGACTATAATTTGTTATCAGGAAAGTATCCGAAATATATTCTTGATGATGGGCAGAAGCATTACATTGATCAATATATTGGCCTATTTCAAGGATATCCAGATGTATCAGGTTTTTCTTTATTTCAACAGCCTCACGGAAAATTGGCAGATATCTTACGTCCTAAAGGTGTAGAAAATACACTCGATCAACTACAGCTTCAGTCGTTTTATACCTTTGTTCCTCCACAACCAGAGCTGAATGACAACAATAACAAAAACTTTACCATACATCAAGATTCAGAAAATGAAGGAGTGATGATGATAGGGGATATGAATGTAGTGGAGTTTCCTAATAGATGGAGAGATCTGAGGATATATCGGGAAGATGTTGTAGCAGAGTTTGATGTTCCAGAAAAAGTTACATCAAAACAGATGTTGCCTTCTTTATGGAAAATAACTGCGGAGAAAAAACAGGGAGATCAATATCTGCTTGTTGTAAACACGGCATATGATAGGCAGTGGAACCTGTACCGTTCATTTTTTGACATGATAATAAACAGGCCGGTTGAAGCAGATCATATCACATGCAACGGGTATGCGAACTGCTTTATTCTTGAAACTGTTCCTCAAAAACTTTACGCATTTTATGCACCAGAAAGACTGAATCTTTTGGGGTGGGGGATTACACTGGCAAGTCTTTTAATAGCTTTTACATATCTTTCCAGCAAGCGTCGCGAAACATACGATATATAGAGAACTCGTTTTAATATCCTATACACATGCCAGTTAAACTGAGGGGGAAGTGTCATGCCTGCGATAAACTGTATCATCCAAAACGCTTTTATAGAAAGTGAGGCTTTTTGTATATTTTCATCTGCCCAAAGATGCATTTTGAGTGTACTTAGCGCAAGTTTTCGAAAGTATTTTAGTGAAGCTGCATTTTCATGCCAGCGTACTTCAACAAGTGGCTTTGGAATGTTTGCCAGTTTTCCAGCCATACCCATCCTATACCATAGGTGTGTATCGTCTGCAGGCCAGAATGATTGGTCGTATCCGCCTACTTTTAAAGCAACACTTTTTTTGTACATGACAGATGGATCTGCAAATGGGCTAACGATATGCCAGATTTTTTTAATATCTTCGTCCTCTTCTAAATATGTGATGATGCGGGTTGCTCCTTGGGGAGTAAATTGTCTTATGTACGATCCCACTGCAACCACGTCTTTATTCTTTTCTAAGAAATCAACTTGGGTTTTGAGACGGAAGCGGTACATGCGGTCATCCTGATTTATGCGACAGATATATTTTCCTTTAGCTTTTTGTAGAGCAAAGTTAAGTACCCGACCTAGACCCTTATTTTTACTAAAGGAGTAAAATCGAACTTTTTTATATCGTTTGGAAAGTTGTTTACATATTTTAGTGCTGTGATCCGTTGACCCGTCATCGATAAGTAATATTTCAAATCGTTTGTATGCGCTGTTGAGTGCTGAAGAAACGGTTTCTTCAAGATATTCGGCGCCGTTAAACACAGGAATAATAACCGAGATCATCGGCTGTTGTGTATGTTTTATGTGTGTTTTATTTTTCATATAAGGTTCCTCCTGCCGCCTCTAAGCATGATAATATCAGATCCTGAATCAAGTTCAGGATGACATTAAGAGTAGTGTCATTCCGAACTTGTTTCGGAATCTCGATCATACTTATAGGCGGAAAGAGGATGGATCAAGGAAGAAAAGTGTCAGAAGTTGCGTGAGCAACAAGGGTGCATACAAGCGCACCTTTCTGACGACTCCTCGTCGCTTGACCCATTCCGAAGGACGCTTTGCCATAACTGGCTCGGCCCTTCCTTCGAATACGTCTGCCCTAGGGCAGTCGTACCTCTTTCAGGGTTTAGGATGTCAGGCTACGGCCGACAGTAGTCCGGGTTGCCCCACCAGGGAGCTTCCGAAGCCCAGTCGACCGCGCGGTTCCACGCGATGATGTGCGCCGCGTGACGGGTCGTGTATTCGCCATTGCTGACGATCACATACAGCACCCGTCCGGTGTCCGTCGCTCGGTGGATCATCATGAGCGCGGGATCAGCGGCTTCGTACCCGGTCCAGAACGCACGAGTGCCACTCGCTGCCGCGCTGATCGTGGTGGATCGGCGAGCGTCGTAGCTGCCCGCGGGGTTGTTACCCCAGACCTGGTTGATCGCATCGAACAGACGGTCGCCGTTGCACTTGTACCGATTGATCGCCGCCACGTACTCGGCGGGATCCGCCGTGGACGTGATGTTGAAGCGATCGGTGCTCGTGTCGGCGCCGAAGGAGGCGATCAGGTCGCGCAGGCCCTGCAGCTGGGCATTCGTAATGCCTCCGCAGATCCGCAGGGCGCTACCCGGCGAACGAAGCGACAGGCCGTTGCGCACGATCCCGACACCGTCGAGACCCGTGTAGACCAGAGGCTCGATCTTGCCGCCGAGGTCGAACGTGGGACCAGCGTGGCCGAGCCAGACAACGTAGACACCGTCTGCCGGGATGTCGATGAAGCTGTCGAAGCGGTAGCCCTTGCGAGCGTCCGCTTCGCGTGTCTTGTCTAGGCCGGGGTACAACGGCTGCGGGTGATCCACCCTCGGCTGGTACGTGCGAATCAGCGCCTCGAGCTCCGCGACCGTGATACCATAGCAGGCTGCCGTGGTCGGCACCGTCGTGGGCAACACGGGAGGAGTCAACGTCTTCGTCGGATCCGGGACGCTCGTGCCCGGGTAGGGGTCAGTGGTCGGGCCAGGGCCGGGGGTCGGCGGTTCCTCGGGGTCGAACCCGCAGAAGAACCGGATAGCATCGCGAAGCTCCGGCGTCGGGTGACGCCCGTAGTAATCGCGTAGCCACTCGCACAACGCGCTGTCGTCGCTCGTCGGGACGTCGCGCCCGATGATGACGATGACGCCGTCACGTACGATCACGGTGGTGCCGCCGATGTAGAACCACGGACGGCTGTCGACATAGACGCTCACGTCGTTGTTCACCGCCACATAGTCGTAGTGGTAGTTGACGTTGTCCACCGTGACGCTCTGCGTCTGCCCCTGGCTCTGCGACTGGGCCGAATTGCCCGAATCCGAGATCGTGGCGCTTCCGCCAGCTCCGCCGGCACCACCTCCAGCCGACTGCGACTGCGAGCTGTTACCAGCGTTGGTCACGCTACCACCAGCTCCGCCACCTGCGGACTGGCTCTGGCTCGCGCCTCCACCGCTGACGTTGCCGAAAGCGAGCGTAAACGGCCCCGGCTGGCTCACACGAACGACGCGGTTGCCGTTCTCCGGCGTCGCGGGCTGGTTGGGCTGCGCGGGCTGCACCGGCTTCGTGCAGTCGGGCTTCCCGTCACGGTTGCGGTCATCCTGGCACCGCTCGCGGTGTCGCTCGGTGACCCTTCCGTAGGCCACAACCTCGTGGTTCGTGATGCAGTAGACCACGAGCTTGATGCAGGTGACGCATCGGAAGCGGACCTCCGGATGCTCACGGGCGTAGCGGGTCACGGCTTCGCCGCGGCGGTTGATGCAGTCGACCTTCGACTCGCCCTCGTTGCACGCCTTGGCTTCGCCATAAGCGTCCTCCTCGAGCTCGTCGATGATCGCCAGCATCCTGCGGTCGAAGCAGTCTGCCGTGGTCTCGCCCTCGTTGCACACCTGCACTTCGCCGAAGAGACCGTTCTCCATGCCCTCGAGGCGGGTGAGATACCCGCGGTCGCGGGCTGCGGTCTCGGCCGCGTCGGCATCGGGAGCGCAGCTCCACGCGCCGGTGGTCAGCACGACGAACAGTAGGGACAGCACGATGGCTGCCCAGCGGACGGGGTTCTGCATGGCGTTCACCTCCTGGGGTGCGGGGGCCTGCGCGACTAGCGCGCTGGCCGGGCGGAACTGAATTCTGCGCTGGTTGCGCATGGCCTTCTCCTTTTGTTAGGCCTGTTTTGGGAGATTTCCCAAGACTAAGATTGAGTTATGCCCCGATTAAATCGGGGTTTAGAGAATTTTAATATTTGTATGATATAGTTACTTTTATGAAACACATTTCAATCTCAACATTTAGAAGTGTTCGCGATGCTTCAGTAAACATCGCAGTTATTTATTTTGCTTCGGTTTTTGTCTCACAAAATGTAATTCGACTTGAGAATATTGCTTTAACAATTCAACAGATAATGTTAGCCATGGTATACTTTATATTATCAGTTTATATCGATTCGTACCTCGTATGAACGAAGTATCACTTCAGACATTCCAGATTCAACTTGTTATCGGTGGAGCACTATTACTCATCGTGTTTCTTCTCATGTACATCGCCTTTTGGAAAGACGATCTCAAGAAGAGACGAAATAAATCGGGATCCTGAATCAAGTTCAGGATGACGTTTTCCACTCTCATCTCTCAAATTTCCAATCTCAAATCTCTACCCCTAACGAAGCCACGATTTAATCGGGGCGAAGTGGGGCTCAATCCCAATCTTGGGAATTCTCCCTGTTTATATCCTAAACCCTGATTTTCAAAGTGCTTGCCTCGGCATCTGGATTGATAATCCGAGATGTAAGGCAAAAATCAGGCACATCACAGCAAAACGCAATGCGCCCAATTTATGCCCTATAGTATACCTCTTAGAAATCCAGAAGTCAAGTATAGTTAGCAGTAGACCCGACTAGCCTCATTTATCCACGCGATGTTCACATGATTTATTCCCGAATTTCTATAGGACATTCCAACTTCAAATTATTCTAAATTGTCTAAATACCCTAGATATTTTAGATATTCTAGATAAGATTAATATAAGTCGAGCGAATTCCCACCTCGGGAGTGGGATTTGAGGCTGGAAATCATGCATTTAATACATTTTTAATATACTTTAGGTTGTTAGGTCTTATTATTTAAAAATTAGTAAATAATTTGTGTTACAATACCACATATGTATCTTCCAGACGAACATATTCTCAGAAATTATGCAAAAGTTCTTATAGATTTTGCGCTTGGGAGCGGGAAGGGGATTAAGCCAAAAGAAGTGGTCTATCTACAATTTGATTCTCCAGCTTTACCACTGGCATTTGAGGTGTATCGCCGCATTCTTGAGCGTGAAGCATACCCAATTGTAAAAATGGGCGAAGAAGATTTTTCCCGCATTCTGTATGAACATGCAAAAGATCATCAGCTTGATTTTTTCCCTAAAAAATACATGAAATCTTTGGTAGACACAATGGATCATAGAATATACCTCATTGCTGAAAAAGACCCCTTTTTGCTTAAAGATGTGCCTCCTACCAAACTTATGAAAGGGCAAAAAGGTCGACAAATGATGAAAAAATGGCTTTTCGAAAAAGAAGATAAAGGAAACTTAACCTGGGTTTTGGCTTTGTACGGCACTGAAGGTATGGCAAGTGAGGCTAGTTTAAGCTTGGAAGAGTTCTGGCAACAGATAATCAAAGCTTGCTTTTTAGATAAACAAAACCCTTTAGCAACATGGCAGAAAGTGTTTGATGGTCTTGAGACTATTCGGACACGACTGAACAAACTTTCCATAGAAAAACTTCATGTCACAGCAAAAAATACTGATTTATGGGTAAAGCTTGGGGCAAACCGTCAATTTATGGGCGGTTCTGGTAGAAATATTCCCAGTTTCGAATTGTTTACTTCACCGGATTGGCGAGGAACAGAAGGCCATATTTCTTTTGATCTTCCCCTGTATCGATATGGAAATCTCTTGACTGATGTGTATCTTGAGTTCAAAAATGGGAAAGTTGTAAAAGCGACAGCTTCGAAAAATCAAAGTTTGCTACTCGAGCTCATTAAGCAGAAGAATGCAGATAAAGTCGGGGAATATTCGCTTACAGATAAACGGTATTCACACATAGATAAGTTTATGGCTAATACACTTTACGATGAAAACTTTGGGGGAGAATGGGGAAATACACACTGTGCTTTAGGTTCATCCTATCATGAAGCGTTTCGGGGTGATGTGAAAGCTATGAAGGAAAAAGACTGGGAGCATCACGGATTTAACGAATCTCCAGAGCATACGGATATTATTGCCACAACAGATAGGGTAGTTGAGGCTACGTTGAATAACGGTGTAAAGAAAATAATCTACAAAAAAGGCGAGTTTACTGTCTGAAAAGGTAGTACGCTCGGGACCCATTCGGGTGCATTTTTTTGACCCACATCTGGGTCCCGAACGCAACTACGGTTCGCTTCGTTGTCTTCTCCTTCAATCTTCTTCGTTGTAAGTCCGGGGCAGGTAGATGGTCCAGCTCGACGTCGCCTTGGTCGGGGTCGCCGTGGGTGTCTCGGTGATCTCGGGCGTGTTGGTCGGCCTCGGCGGCGTAGCCGACGGGGTGGACTGCTCCGGTGTAGTTGACGGGGTCGGCGTCGGGACTCCGTTCACTTGGATCGGTGCGACTGGGAACGTGAACACGCCCGTTGCTCTGATGGAGTCCAGAAGTTGACCACGAGCCTCCACGGCGTTCCACGATCCAGCCTCAAGCGGTTGGACGCGGTAGGTGAGCGTGATTGCCGTTGTTGGTTGCTCGAAGTTCCACGTGAGGATGTTGTTCTGGAAGTCTGCCGGCGGCATGACGCTGTCTGTGACGAGCGTCATGTTGATCGGGATCGTCGAGCTGATGACCGTCGAGCCGAGCGCGACGTGCGTCTTGGCCTGGATGTTACCATAGGCTCGTTCCAGCTCGCCCTGCGATTTGGCCTCCCAGAACCAGTCCAGGCTAGTTGCGATGTCCTTCATGCAGGAAACATCGCAGTCCGAAGTGAAGCAGATTGAGCCTACAGCCACATCCTGGCTTTTGGCAGAGCCTGCTTCGCGGACTACTGGCGTACAACCGTCGTTGTTCACGCCGTCAGTAAGCACTATGAGCACTTCATGAGCTGTGGTTGGCCGGCCGTCCCGGAGCACTTCCATGCCTTCGCGGATGCCCTTGTCGATGGCAGTCCCGTGACTGGCATCGACCTTGTTCACGCAGCTTCGCAGCTTCCCAGCGTCGTTGGTGAGTTTGCACAGGGTCTGAGCCTCATCGTTGAACTTGACGATGCCGACCCGAATGCCGGGGTTGCTGTTGAGCTCGAGTGTCTCGATGAACTTGGTGGTCGCCTGCCGCAGCGACCGGTTGCGGTTCTCCGAGAGCATGGATCCAGAAGCGTCCAAGACCAGCACAAGGTGCAGGTTCTGGGCGCAGGCGAACTGAGTCGTGAGGCTCACAGCGGTGGTTTCGCCGAGCTCGATGATCTGAGGCTCGACGGACGACGAAGTGGTGGCGGTGCACGAGCTGACCATGTTGTCAGCGCGTGCGAGCAGGGGAGCGAGCGCGACAGCAAGCAGTATCGCTGTCGCGAGGAAGACGCGTATTTTCATGACTCCGTCCCTCCTTAGGGGGGTTGAATGGACGAACTTGTCCTGACTGGATAGAAGAATTTTGCTTCACAATCTTTCAATTTAAACGGGGCCTGTCATGGCCTCCTTCCCAGCCGGTGCTCCCCCGACTCGAGTCGGGGTCCGCTCCGTCGGGAAGCCCTTCCGGCCATGCCACCCGCTGTTGTATAGTAAGCCTTATATCTTCCTACCCAATCAGGACAAGTTGTCCTTCTTTTTAAGCGAACCGTAATTTTCAAGGTGCGCCGATGTAGTATCAGCACATCGTAGACTATGCGCGTATCACTTTTTCCTATCATGCATAACAATAGAGTCAGGTGAACGCGAATATGAGTAGGAGAATTATAACATACGAAGTTGAAATGAGTTGAAATTAGTTAAAATATGTTGAAATAGGTGCTTCTTATTATTTACTTTTTAAGCTTATTACTTAAAGCGAGAATTTGATTTCGTAATACATTATACGAACTCTTGGTTTTGCTTACATCAATCTTGTAGACTTCTTGAACAATAATAAGGAGAGCAATTACCTCGTTTGCTGATCCAGATGAGATTTTTAGATGGTTCATAAACTGTTTTTTTGTTCTGAAATACCCTTCTGCAATATTGGCTGGTATAGAAACAGAAGCCCTGCGTAATTGATCTACTAGCGAATAATCATTTTTGAGTCGAGCTGGTTCGTATGTTAGTTTATAAATTTCCTTTACAAGTTCAATTGAATTTTTATAGATATGAAGGTTTTCCATGAGGACGATTGTATCAAAAAGTTATTAAAAGAATATTAGAGGTTCTCAGAAACCTATTGTAACCCATTTCAACCCATTTCAACCTATTTCAACCTTGTTACGCTTTCCGCCCGTATTTTTCCTTAGAAAGTCGAATTATCTTTTCCCTATTATCATTTTTCAAGCTTGGCAGCGGGAGAGTTCGAGCGGGGAATGGTTCTGAGGTTTGACCGTCGACAGACAGCTTCATCACTGTTTCAAATTTCCCAAGCGATACAAGATCTTTTTCCGTATAAATTTCCCCAAACTCTTTCGATAAAAGATACGCATCTCGCGCACCAGTGACAAACGACAGAATTGTTCCCACATTTCCAAAAATAGCTTTACTGACGTCTTCATCGAGCTGGTCAATGTATTGATTAGCCAAAGTAAGTGAAAGCCGGTATTTTCGAGCCTCAGAAAGAATTTTAATAAATGATTCAGTTGCAAAGTTTTGAAACTCGTCTACGTACAGGAAAAAATCTCGTCTTTCTTCTTCTTTTTTAAACGAACGGCCCATTGCAGCAAGCTGAATTTGAGTTATAATCATAGCTCCAAGAAGGGAAGCGTTGTCTTCTCCAAGCTTACCTTGTGAGAGATTCAAAAGCAGGATCTTCCCCTCATCCATGATTTCAGCAAGATCTATAGTTGATTTAGGATGTCCCAAAATATTTCGGATCATAGGGGAGGTTACGAACTGCCCAACCTTATTTTGAATAGGGGAAACAGCCTCAGTTTTGAGCTTATCACTCATCCGATCAAACTCAGTTTTCCAAAAGGCATTAATCACAGGATCGCCAACACGCTCAAGAATTTGATTTCGATATTTTTCCTGCGTCATAAGCCGAAGCACATCGGGAAGTGTGGCCTCTGGTATCTCAAGAAGTGTGAGAATAATATTTCTTAAGATATATTCCAAGCGCGGTCCCCAGCTGTGACCATAGAGTTTGAAGAAAATAGCAACAACGCCTGAGGCTACCAGATGTTTTTGTTCTTTATTTTTCACCTCAAGGATATTTAAGTGAAATGGCCGTTCTTGGTCAAATGGTTCAAGGTAAACGACATCATTTATCCTGCGTTTAGGAATGTAGTCAAGAATAATATCGCACAAATCGCCGTGTGGATCAATGATACCGACACCTCGGTCGCGACGAATATCATCAATTGCCATGTTTGCGATAAGTGTTGATTTACCAGCTCCGGTTTTACCTATTATATAAAAGTGTTTACGGCGATCTGGTGTTCTAACCCCAAAGATCTGTTCTTTATTTTTGAACTCTGTTTTTGCAAAGAAATTAACCTCTTTTTTCTCTACATCGGTAATCTCTTCAGCGATGGGAATATTTTCGGGTGGTTCACCAGAAAGCGTCTTGCCCCACGCGATATTTTTTACACCAGCAAGGAGAATTCCAGGTGGATGCCACATAGTTGCGAGTTCCGCTGAGTTCAAAATCTGTTGCCTATGCTCGAAAAAATGCGTAGAACGTTGCATCATGCGATTTAGGAGACTTTTCTTTAAAAATTGAGGCCGTTTGAGCCTAAACTGGTTACCCTCACCTAGAGAGAATGTACCAAAGGTACCTGCAAGATTTTGAAGGTAAGATACCGCTAATTCCTGTGTATCCGCGCCTGTAAGGATGCGAATAAGAGCTTTACCACCCTGAAAAGACGATTTTCGGTTAATAAGCATTTTTTGAGAGTTCGGATTGTATTTATCAGCTTTTGTGTCGTAAACAGAGGCTTGTGCAAATGAAGTGGCTTGTGTTTGCCAGGGAAAAGTAGCAGGGGAAATAAGTATTTGGATTGCAGATTTTTGTGTAACAGAACCTCTAGCAAGAAAACCTAAAACTGATGAAAGCGCGTCGATGTCCCTAAAATCCTGGAATGTTTTTATGGGAAGGTAAAAATACGAATTTATCACGAGTTCTCCTATTGCCATATATTTGGACTTAAGCACATATTCAAGAGGATCTTTTGTTTTAAGAGCAAGAGAGCTTGGAAATGACGAAGAAATAAGGCTTTTCGCGAACTCTTCGTTTTTTTTCAAACATGTCATATAGAAATAGATCCGCTGGCTTAGATAATACAGCTCAAAAGCGTAGGTAGGAACGGTTGAAGTAAGACCAGTGATCCATGAAACAGATGAGGGTAAAAGTGAGGCGAAAATCTGTGTTCCAGCCTCAATTGGGGTCTCGTCGTCTTTAGGATTACGGATCTGTAAATGAGAAAGCGCAGCCATGGGAACATTATAGCATTTACGAATTGAGAATGGGATCCGCCGATTGGTAGAGAGATTTGAAAATAGTGTCTGCTAGTTGGCGGAGAGATTCGCAAATGGAGATTTGAGAATGGAAAATAGAGAATAGAAAACCCTAGCCTCAAATCCCACCTCGGGAGTGGGATTTGAGGTTGTATTGCGGGGTGATAAGAATTTTTTAACAAAAATATTTTTTTGTGGTTTATTCTTATAGGTGCATGCAGATTTAATTTTAATATCCTATAAATTATCTAATTTATGTTACTTCAACATTCTTATTAATCTAGATATTAGGAGTTTTGAGGCTAGAAATCAGTGTAAATTACTATATTAATAGTACTCTATTTCAGATTACCTATAGTATTGCAATAAAACCTATAATATAGTATAATACCACTATCTAATTATCGTTGGGTGGAGTGCGTTTGCTGCAATCCTCTCGACATAATTATTTATTCTACAGCGCTTTTCGTTGTAGAGCACTTTGACAGAGAAGGGATACAAACATTTTTAGGGCATACATCAAGCAGCCCGACGCGCGGTATGAGTTAGTCCTCATTGGTAAAATTGGTCCACATTCATTCGAATTCTATAGTAAACCGATTTAACCAATAACAACTGATTTCAACCTCGCTTCGGGCTGCTTGATAGGGCAATCAAGCTAATAGGGCAAAAGGGCGCTGAAGGGAGCAATCCCTGAGACAGGTAGATTTCGGTCTACCTGAGTGATGATAGTAGTACTAGTTACAAGCCCGTAAGGGCAACCCACACGCCCGAGAGGGCACACAAGATCTCAGGGAGGAAACAACCATGAATCCGAAGCGCAGGAGTTTCCTGCTATCCATCCTGTGTGCGTTCGCGGCGGTCGCGATTTTCTTCGCGCCGCTGCCGAGCAGTGCGCAGGCACCCGAGAGCCCCACCGTGATGGTCGCGCCCGATGAGGGCACGGCCGACGTCCCGGTGCAGGCAACACCGCCAATGTCGGCGACGGCAACGATCACGGCTTCGGCCACGATCACGTCGACGGCAACGGTCGCGCCTGTGCCGACGCCTTGGCCTACTGCCGCACGCCATCCGGACTGGATTCCGTTCCAAGGTCAGTGCTGGCAGGAGATCTGTCAGACCGGAGACCCGTTTATCTACAAAGGGGACTGGGTTCCCGACGGGCTTGGTGGAATCGATCTGTTCGCCACCCACGGCAAGGTGGCTGTCAGGAAGCCGTGGTGTGTGATCGCCAAGTGGTACGACTGGGCAAAAGACGGTTTGGTCCACGTAGGGTACCCCAAGACGGGTACATGGCCACCGTCGAGGCCGGATCCGGGGAGGGTCTATGACTTCTTCACGGTCCCGGTTGCGCCCGGTTACGCCGGCCAGAAGGTACACATCACTTGGTGGGAGGAAGGTCGGGTCTCGCCGATCGGGCCGTACTATGTGGAAGGGTGTCCTCTTCAGGTCACGCCGACCCCGACGGTGCCAACGGCCACGCCGACTGAGACGCAGGTGGGTACGCCCACCCCAACGTCCACGGCAACGCCGGTGGTGACCTCAACCCCCACGGTTACGAGTACGGTTACGGCGACGCCGGTGGTGACCCCGACGCCCACAAGGACGTCGAGCGTGACCCCGACAGCGTCGACGACCGTCACTCCGACCGTGACCAGGACCAGGACCCCGACAAGGACGCCCACGCAGCCGACCCCAACGGCTACCATAACTGGTACGCCGCCCAGTCGGACGCCCACGGCAACTCCGAGTCGGACCTTGACCCCACCCCCGCCGTCGCGCACGCCTACGGCAACCGCGACTAGCCCGTCAGCTACGCCTACCGCGACTGGGACTCGGCCTACGGCCACTCCCACGTCCACGCGGACGCGTACGACGGAGACTCCGCCCCCGAGCCCTACGGTGACGCCGACCAACACGCAGCGTCCGCCCACGGCGACCCCGACGGCCTCTGTGCCGCCGACCAGGACGCCCACGCGGACCAGCACGCCTCCGCCCACGGTGACTCCGACCACGACGGCATCAGTACCGCCGCCCAGTCGGACGCCCACGCGGACCGTGACCCCGACGGCAAGCCCGCCGTCTGGGAGCGTGACCCCGTCACCGACAACGACGGCACGCCCGCCGTCGAGCAGTACTCCGGGTACGCCCACGGAGAGGATTCCGCGCAAGCGGACCCCTCCGATCCCGGAGGAGGATCGCCCTGGCCCCACGCCAGAGTTGCCTGAGGTGCCCATGCTCAAGACGGGCACCAGCGACCTGGCGGGGAGCTTGATGCTGTTGGTGAAGTACCTCAGCATCTTGCTCCTGGGTCTGCGGAGCGCGCTGTACGGCCTGAAGGCCGTGCGCTCCTAGCAGACCGCTAGGGCTGATCCAAAGTAGACGGGAAGAAAGAGTGTGGTTAACTGCTATGCAGTTAGCTCTGGCAGTCAATGCCACACTCTTCATCATCCCATCACCGTATCCCTTCTCGTCTACTTTATGAGTTGGAAAATGATATTCAAGCTCATAAAGTAGACACATAATTGTTAGAATTTATACATTACAATTACTATATGACAGAATTAGATAGACAACCAGAAGACACAATTATTACCGGAATTGAACCGGACATTATTACTCCTGAACCACGAGATGATTTTGATTCCCAAACAATCGAACCAGTAGTACCAACTCATATTGAAATGGATACTGGTGTAGTTGATGTATCCCGAGATGCCGAAATAGGCGCTACTGCTGGATATATTGCCGGAATGGTAAGAGATAGTCTTTTATCTCATGATACAGAACCACATACAAGAGCTCAATATGCTGCAAGATCCCCACTTGTAGAACGTGAGGAAAGGGTTGGTAAAACAGGAAAAACATTTGAAAGACTTAACCTTACTTCAGATGGAAAACGAGCTGTCAATTATATAGAGACGCTTGTTCGTGGCGAAAGCGCATATTCCCGAGAATCATACGCTGGGGTAAAAGTGTATTTACAGGAAGTATACAATGAGGTAAAAACTATCCTTGATGATGAACAAGATACACAATTAAAGAGCGCTCAACTAGGGATTGCTCGTACACTCATAGCTGAAGTGCGGTCAAATGCTTATGAAGCATATAAGAGACAAGAGAAAGAAATTCGTCAAGCTCCAGTTCGTGAGCTTATTGCTGTTGCCATAGGGCATTTAGGCCTTGCCAATCTTGTAGAAGAGAGTTCGCTTCAGGAAGTATATCGCTATCTTCGTGAGCATCAGACTGAAGAAAATATTTCCGTGGTACGATCTGCTCGACAGCTTGTTCGACTAGATCATGAGAAAGCTAAAGCTCAAGCAGAAGCTCGAGCTCAACGAGAAGCTGAACGTCAAAGACTTGCTGTACTTGCTGAAGAAAAAGCTGCTCGTGAAGCTGCGATAAAAGAAAAATCTCGAAGAGTTGAAAGGGCTTTACGTATACAAACTGCAGAGAGAGTGATGGGTTTAGGTGTAAAACTTACAACTGCTGCTATTGCAGCAACACTTGCTATAGCTGGTGGAGCTCATATATTTCAACAAGCAGAAGCAAGTAGGCTTAGAACTCTTCCCACAGCTGTTGCTGTAGCTCCTGAAGAGCCTCAAGCAAGGTCTCAGCAGGTTGTCTATACAGAACAACAAACCCCAGAACAACAGTCAGTTCCTGTTACCATACGAGAATCAGGTCCAATTTCCCTACACGTCCGATATAAAAATGAACAGGGTTTACAAGATCTCAAGTTGGGGTATAAAGGTAAAGATCCTTCATACCGATTCTTTTCTATAAATGGATTAACTCGACAACAGCAAGACGCTGTTATTGCGCAATATCGAGCTGCTGGAGATAAAATGAAGTCAAACGAAGTATTTGCATTTGAATATGGACCCGTACTTGTTGAACAAGGACATGCAGCTATGTATTTAGATAGACAAGTATACGGACCTCTTGTAAATCTTTCTGAACAGATGATTGATTCAGAAACGGGAAAACCCAAATCTGATCAACCGGCTTATATTGAAAAACGGGATAGAAAAAACAGACAAGAGTTTGGTAGGGTAGTCGGGTGGGTTCGTGTTCCACGTTTAATAAAAGATATACAAACCGGTAAAACGAGAGTGAGGACTCTGAGTGAAACAATCAGGTTCGTGCAAGGTCAACTTCCGGGTGTTAAATTCGATGGCATCACAAGCACATGTCTCATACGTGAGGGTACAGTTGTAGGAAGTCCTGAGTTTTATCTCACTGCTGTAACAGTCCGTGTAACTCCTGACCAGCTTCCTGCTGAAATGAAACCGCATTCACCCAACGATCAAGGTATTGAAATGACATACGCGGATGACGATATGGAACAGGGCGAAACAGCAGCTCGAAATCCATTAAAACATAAAAATCCGCTTAATATCTGGCAGGAAAGACAGGCTAGACTTCAAAGACAATTAGCGAGACGCTAAAGTGGTTTAACTTTCCTCATTTTTTCTCGTGCTTCTTTCCGGGGTTATTATCATACAGTTTCAAGAAGATCATCATCAGAAAAAAAGCAATCATTGTTAATGAGAATGCTATATGAGAAAGAGTGAAGTATTCTGATAGATCAATCATATATTTCTAATAAATCTTCTAGGTAAACAGCAAATCTAATCGTGATTATAACAACAACGATATTTTCAATCAAGGCTATTGGCGATTTTATTGTAATAAAGCCTAATATAAAAGCTGCAGAGATATCAGATATAACTGATGAAAATACTGAGAGGTGAGATTTTCTGATAACTGTTGTTTTCTGCATGGTGTTACTTTACCATGCATATATTAAAAACTTCTTAACGGATCCCATCTTATAGTATAATACTCGGTATTCAAAAGAAGCGTCCACAAACTGGCACCTAGCAGTCAGAAATAGGTTGGTAGGACAATCCCGTGTTTTTTGGTCATATCGACTCCTCTTTTTCCGTTAAGATTTCT
>Ga0209541_10000440_pt1 | contig 81343 bp, 80 predicted proteins | sample RifCSPlowO2_01_FD_184027 | JGI IMG/M metagenome (GOLD analysis project Ga0209541, IMG submission 184027) | Groundwater microbial communities from Rifle, Colorado - Rifle CSP2_plank lowO2_0.1 (SPAdes) (version 2) | ecosystem: Environmental > Aquatic > Deep subsurface > Groundwater | place...
GATCTTTTTTGGCTGCTGTCCCATAAAAATCGGGGCGGCGTCAGGCAATAGCAGATATGGCGGGTGTCCGGTTTGGTTATAATGCCTTTGGCGAACGAGGCCGATATTGATATAATGAGATCGAAATTATCAAAATTGAATTGTTCGATGCCCAGAGGCATCAGAAGCGGAAACGCGTAGTGATGGCTCTTGGCAAACGGCATTTTCTGAAGAAATGAAGTTCGGATTTCTCTGTCCTTAAATATCCCGTTGGTGGCGGCCTCATCGTATATAAGCGTGTATATCGGCGCGTCGGGAAAAATGTCGCAAAGGGCTTGGAGCATTCTTTCGGCTCCGCCGAATTGATTCAAATATTCGTGGACAAAAGCGATTCTCATTGCCAATCACAATATCAAGACCGGCTAGTTGTTGCAACAACGCGTTAAAAGTGTAAAATATCTTAAGAACTCGGAGGAATTTATGCAAGTTCTTTCAGGAAAAGAAGAATGGGAATGGATTGGTCTTACTCTGCCGAGGTCTTACAGGTTTCATGAGGTAAAAGACCGAGTCGAAAAAATTTGCCGTAAACTCAGGCCCGGAATGAGAGTGAGGAACGGCAACACCCATACGATCGGAGTTCTTACCGCGAATCCGAATAATCCAAAAAAACTTGAACTTGGATCATGGATATTCGTCATGGTCACAGCTAGAACTAAAGCCGGTAAAACTATCGGTCGCAAGACAAAACGCGTATGGTATTTAGGTCACATCCAAATTCCCGCCAAATCCAGAACCCGCTAAGGGTTCTTTTTAAACTGCCGAAGGGTCTCGAAACATTTTAAGGAATGTCCGGAATATTATTCTCATGTCCAAAAGTAAAGACCAGTGTTCAATATAGAAGCTGTCAATGGCCACTTCTTCGTCAAAAGGAAGATCAGAACTCCCCGATATCTGGGCTAATCCCGTGGCCCCGGCTTTTATGGCCAGAACTTTTTTGTGATGCTTCTCGTATTTTTGAATCTCATCCGGCTGATGCGGCCGGGGGCCAACCAGTGATATGTCCCCTTTTAATATGTTTATAAACTGGGGGAGTTCATCGATTCGGGTTCGGCGCAATATCCGGCCAACTCTCGTCACCCTGGGATCATCTTTCATTTTAAACAAAGGCCCGTCTTTTCTTTCGTTGTAAGCGATAAGCGACGGCTTTAACTCTTCGGCATTGGCAATCATTGAGCGGAATTTGTATAAATAGAATTCTCTGTTTTTACTGACCCTCTTTAATCTGGCAAAAACAGGACCCTTGGTTTCGTTCTTAATTATGAGAGCGCATGTTAAAAATATTGGTGATGTTAGAAGCAGTCCTAATGAGGCGGCTGCGATATCGATGCTTCTTTTTATAACTCTTCCCCAGCCGTCCAATGATGTCCGCTTTAGCTCAATCACCGGAAAGCGGTCAATCAAATCAATCCCGAAGTTGGTGGTCAGAGTTTGATATATGTTGGGAATGAATTTAAAAACAATATGGTTGTCGTTGCAGAAATCAACCAATTCGCGAACGCGATCGGCCGGATAATTCGGATTAGCCAAGATTACTTCATCAATGTCCGATTGAATCTCCCGAATCTTCAAAAAATCCGGTTCAATAATATGGCCGACGATTCTGTACCCATGGTGCGGATTCTCGCTAATCCTCGCCTTAATTGTTTGGGCCACTTCGTCGGCGCCAATTAGCAGAACCCGGTGGATACCGAAATCGTATTTGCCCACGAAAATTTTCTGCAAAAGCCTGACTAATTGCCGGCCGATAGTCACTAACAATATGGCAAAAATCCAACCGCCTAAAACCAGGAATCGGGAATTAAAAAGCTCCTGGCGCAAGAATATGAATATAATGACAAGCATTATGCCCGCCGAGGAACCGATAATTATTTTTACGAATTCTTCCCAGCGCCCAATTTTGGCCCTCATCCCGTAAAGACCGACGGCGGCGTATGCTCCCAGAAATACAAATGACACAAAAACGACTAAATATAAGAACTGGGTCAAGGGCAAATTGAATTGGAACAATACCGGACGATAACCCGATAAGAGCTGGGTTCGGAAAATATACGCGGTCAATCCGGCCAATAGCAGCATCCCAAAATCTACCGGCAGGCGGATAACATTGAAAAATAGGTCGCTTTTCTTCATTTATACAGGAAATATATATCTTTTTGCATTAATTTTCAATTAAATAAAACCTGTGGTATAATATAGTGTCCTTGTACGCTAGACAATCGCTGTTGGCCGCCTTCGCTCTTTGAGCATGTGTTGGCCGATAGAGGAAAGTCCGAGCACTAATCCCTGAGCATTGCGAGGGCTTGTCCTGAGCTTGTCGAAGGGAAAAACGGTAGCGGGTAACGCCCGTCGGAAGTGATTCCAGAGGTGCGAGCAGAGACGTCCCGAGTCGAAAGATGAGGGAAAGCAAACCCAAGGTTTTCTTAATCAAATTATGGAAACCGAGCTTATTTCCGATCGGGGGTGAAAAGATCGGGAGTGAAACGGCTAAATCCTTACCGGAGTGCAAGGCCAGCGCTGTGTTCTGCGAAGCTTTAAGCGCAGCAGAATGCTTCGAAAAGTTAGGCCGCTACAGGTTGATAGTAATATCAATCGCAGATAAATGATTGTCCCGCCTCTCGGGGCGACAGAACTCGGCTTATTGCGTGCAGGGACATTAAAAAATTCCTCTTCGGAGGAATTTTTTAATTCATATGTCTAATTTACTGTTCTCTCTGTCCAAAACTTGGTTGACCAAATTATCCGCCCCGGCATTCTGCTCACGGAAAACATGAGCGAAAGAAACATTTTTGAAATCCAGTTTTAGATTCCATATTTCAACAAAGAATTTTTGAATCGACGGGTCTTTTAACTTATATTCCCCGTTCATCTGCCGAACTAACAGTTCGCTGTCGGAAAATATTTCTATGTCCACCAGCGCCGCTTTTTCCGAACCAACCAGTGATTTTGTTTTTTTAAGAGCAAAAATTACGGCTTTGTATTCAGCTTCATTATTTGTCGCTTCACCCAGATACTCGCCGTATTCTTTCTTTCCGATTTCCGGCGATTCTAAAATCACGCCGATTGCCGCCGGCCCTGGATTCCCCCTTGCCCCACCATCAGTATGAATCGCTATTTTCATATTGAATTTACTTCCTCTATCTTTTGTTTCAAAATTTTATCATTTTTTCCGAAATTAAACCTGGCTTTAAACTTCTTGCCGGCCAAAAAGAGCGGTATCCAGAATTTATCATCCGGCCACATTAGATCAAACGGGATATTATCAATCGGAAACCATTTTGGCTTCATTTCTTCCGTCTCCTTTGCCCGTCCGCTGAACTTTTCAATAAAATAATTATGACATTCAAGAATCTCGGGTTTGCCCCTGAACTTAAACTCAATAACACTAAATTTCGTCATCCTTTTTATTTTAAGGCCCGTTTCTTCCCAGACTTCCCTTTTGGCCGCATCATAAATACTTTCATCGGGATTAACTTTACCGCCAAAACCGTTCCAGCGGCCGGCTCCAAAGCCTCTTTTTTTCATACCTAAAAGGACGCGGCCTTTTCTTTTAGCCAAACATAGAGTAAAAAGTTTTCTCTGGTTTTCAGTTTTCATTGTAACGCTGTTATCCCCGGCAGTTGCTTGCCGGAAAGAAATTCCAGCATCGCGCCGCCGCCGGTTGAAACAAATTTGAATTTATTCAAATTTATGCCTGATTTTTTGACTGCGGAAATAGTATCCTCTCCGCCGATAATTGTCCATGCGTTTGAATCGGCAATCGCTTCCGCGACAATTCTTGTGCCATGAAAAAATCTTTCGTCTTCAAACAGACCCATTGGTCCGTTCCAAATCACCATATTCGCTTGAGAAATTATTTTGGCGTACAAGCCGGCTGTGCGCGGACCGATGTCTAATCTCTTGCCTTCAGAAATAACGTCATCTATGGGTCGAGCCACTTCTGGATGAGTGGCCATACTTTTATCCCTGATTTCATTTCCGACCACTCCGCCAGTCAAAATCGCCTGGGTTTTGCCCATGAAATTGTTTATGACCGGAATCTTGGTTTCTATTTTCGCTCCGCCGATTATAACAACTTTGCCTTCCGGCGGTGCGGTAACCGCTTTTTGAAGATTGGCGATTTCTTCATCCAATAAAAGTCCGACGTAACCGGAAACATATTTTGTTATCGCGGCAACGGAAGCATGATTACGATGGCACACCGAGAAAGCGTTGTTGACGTACATATCAAATCCGGCGGCTAAATTCTTGGCTAAGGCATCATCGTTGCTAGTTTCGCCCGGAAACGACCTTATATTTTCAAGCAGGGCGACGGAAGGAATATTCCTGAAATCTTCTAAATTTTTTACAAAATTAATATCGATTCCCAGGATTTGCCCCAATTGGCCAACAACCGGTCCGAAGGAAGAAATATCGGATGCGTGGGCGATAATCCCGACTCTGGCGCCGTGCTGAATTAAATATTGCAAATTTTCTTTTTGCTTTTCTATACGAAAAGAATCGATGATTTTATTATTGACCACGGGCACATCAAAATCAGCCCGGAGCAGAACTCTTTTATTCTGCAAATCAGCAACAGAGCGGATTAAACGCATAGGTTAATTCTACTATTAGGAAAATAAAAATAAAGAACCCAGATTAAGAATTTTAAGACTACAGAGTTTGGAGGATTTTGATAAACTCCTCTTTTTGGGTGCTGGCTTTGCCAATCAGAACCCCGGAAAAAACAGAATTTGACGTAAAATTGCGAATATTATCAGCCAATATGGAGCCGCCATAGAGATAGGCACTGGGGGCTATGTTATAGGAATTAAAAAGGATACCAGAAATAAGACGAACGGATTCGGAAGCGGAGTCGGGAGAATCGGCCGAGGCGCCGGGCGTGGAGCTGATAGCCCAAACCGGTTCATATGCGATTATGCATTTTGAAATGTCTTCCCCTCTCACGCCCGCAAATGTATTTTTTGTCTGGTCTTCCAAAAACTTTATATAACTATCGTCCCTCGATTTCTCGCCCAAGCACACGACGGGACAAATATTCATCGCCAGCGCTTTCTTTAATTTCGCGTTTGTTGTTGCATCGTCATCACCCATTCCCCATCTTCTGTCGGAGTGGCCGATAAGAGCATACCGCGCGTCCGATGTCTGATCAGAAATGTCCTGCAGTCCCAAAGAAGCAATTTCGCTCAAATGCGATTCTTTTAGAAGCTCGGAGATTTCGGCTGTTAATTCCGGCGCCGGAAAAAAAGCAAGGGTAAAGCTGATGTTTTCTCCGACAGAATCCAGATACTCATCTGCGGCATCTAAAATTTCCCTGGCTTGGGCCGAAGATTGAATATTGTTTTTCCAGTTGGAAAATATTAATTTCTTCATTCGTGAGTCAAATGCCTTCCGGTTTTATGCCTGTAAACATATGCCGCAACCAAAACAACAATCAGGCCGATGGCGATGTAATTAAATCTCTCGGCCCAGTCCAAAATGCGGTCAAAATTATCGCCCGCTTTCATACCCGCATATACATACAAGAAATTAAGCGGCATGGAGATGAAGAATGTATATACCGAAAAACGCCGGACATTCATGCGCAGTATCCCAGCCAGTACCGGCACGAGGCTGCGTATTGACGTCGGCAAAAAATAACCCCAAACCAGAAACTTTTCACCATACTTTTGGAACCAACGATCCAAGTGTCCAAGTTCGTGGCTCGTAATTAAAAAGTACTTGCCGTATTGCTGCAAAAACGGCCGGCCGCCTTTATAGAAAATGTAATATAAAGCCAGATTGCCAAGGAAACTGCCAATCGTAATCCATATCATGACGGGCCAAAAAGGAAACCGGCCTTGGCTGATTAATATGCCGAAAGCCGGCAGAACTACCTCCGCCGGAACCAGAAAAATGGTCAAACGATCCAAAAAGGAAAATGAAAATACGCCGGCATAGCCAAGAGTGCCCAATATCTCGGTCGCCTTTTCCAGAGATGACGCAAGGAAATTAAACATTCTTCAAATTCTTAGCCGCTTCGTCGGGATCGACGACATTCACAAATACGTTCGTGCCGAGTTCAACGCTGGCAATGGCGGAAAGGCGAGGCACAATTTCGATGTGCCAGCGATAGTGCTCGGATATCAGCTGGCCGTTGTCATGACGCGGTGCGGGGTGGATATAAAAATTATAATCCGGGTCATTCAGCGCCATCTTCATTTTTTTTAAGCTCTGCCGGAGAATCTGGCCGAGCAGCGTAAGTTCGTCGTTACCAAGAGACCCAAATTGCGAATTCCTATTTTTGGAATAAATTCTCATCTCATAAGGCGATCGCGAGGTATAAGGACAAAACAGCACAAATGAATCATTCTCAAAAATAATTCTCTTGCCATCCGTAATTTCTTTTTCAAGCATGACATCAAATCCACTCATGCCCTTTTCCTTGAAATAACGATCGTTATTTTCAATGCTCGTCAAAATGCCCGGTGGCACGAAAGGTAAAGATAATATTTGGGAATGATTATGATACACGGAAGCTCCGGCCGCCGGGCCGTGATTGTGAAAAATCAAAACATAGTCTCCACAGGCGTCATTATCAATTACTACAAATCTTTCCTGATAGGCCGTCATCAGTTCGAACATTTGTTCATCCGAAAAATCCGGTATAAATTTATCGTGCTCATTGGTAATCACCAGCTCATGATAACCGGTTGCGTCGGCAGTCGGCCAAAAATCAGAGTTATCAATCGGTAGGCAATTGCCGTAACTGACGCCCGGAAATTTATTTCTTACAACAGCCGTGGACCATGCGCAGTCCGGCGTCCAATCAATCTTCATGCCTTGTGAAAAAACTGAAAGCGGCTTATCTCCGCTCGCCTTCTCGATATTTTCAAAGGGGCACTCCGAAATCGGCTTGTATATCGAAGTAATTTTTTGACCAAGGTGGCCTGGCGCGCGCGAAGTCACAAATAGAACCCATTTCCCCGATATTGGATCTTGTCGAAATTGATTAAGCGGCATGCTTTATTTTACAACAGCCTGTTTTGAAATAGTAGAGTTGTATTTGCCGGTTAGGAGATTCCAGCGGACACGGACCGTATCCATCAAGACATTAAAGTAAGCACCAAAACGCGGACGAGATTCCGAATGGGGATCATTTTTCCAATTAATACCCACTTCTTTTATTTTATACCCGAATTTTCTGGCCAAAGCCAAGACTTCGATGTCAAATCCGAACCGATTGATGGTCAGTCTCGGAAATATGTCATCGGCCGCCCGGGTCGAAAATACTTTGAATCCCCTCTGCGTATCCTTGATTCCCGGCACAGCCATTATTTGAATAAACAAATTGCCGGCTTTGCCAAATATTTGGCGCCATAGCGGCTCGCTGCCTTGGGCAACTTGGTGATCTTTGACGGCAATGGAGGCTATTATCACGTCGTAGCCTTCGGACAGAAAAGGAAGCATTTTTTCCAGATGATCTATTGATGTGGAATTGTCGGCATCGGTAAAAATCCTGACATCTCCTCCGGCTTGCATCATTCCTTGTTTGACGACAAAACCTTTTCCGTGGTTAACGGGGTTAATATTAAACTTCAATGTCGGAATGGAATCCGCTAAATTTTTTACGATATCCGGCGTTTTATCTTTCGAGCCGTCAACACATACGATTATCTCATGATCAGGATAATGTTCGGAAACATATTTATGAATATCCAAAATCGTGTCCCGAATGTGTTTTTCGTCGTTATAGGCTGGTATTATGACAGACAGTCGCATGACAAAAATATTAAAATTGATATATTGGACTTACTATGAAATCCCTGCGAACGGGCACTCCAAACATAATCGAAATATCCCAATCCGACAAGGCCTATCCGAAGTTACTCAAGGAAATTTCAAATTCACCCAAACGCCTTTACTGCCGCGGAAATCTGGATTTGCTGAACTCGGAATGCTTTGCCGTCGTCGGCTCGCGGGCCATAACGCCGTACGGACAGGAGGCGATAAATAAAATCGTGCCAAGTCTTGCTCGTCATTTTACAATCGTGAGCGGCATGGCCTTGGGAATAGACGCGGCAGCCCAGCGGTCGACCATCAATGCCGGCGGTAAAACAATTGCAGTCTTGGGTACGGCGGTAGAAAATCCGAGCCCAAGATCAAATGTCATGCTGGCTAATGATATTTTGAAGCATGACGGTTTATTAATTTCAGAGTTCTCGTCGAAAGATAAAATTTTCCCCGCGAATTTTGCGATTCGCGATAGAATCATTACCGGTCTTTCCAAGGGAGTCTTGATTGTTGAAGCCGATATAAAAAGCGGATCGTTAGTTTCTTCGCGTATGGCAGTGGAGCAGAACCGCGATGTTTTTGCCGTGCCAGGCAGTATTTTTTCTGCCCGAACGGCCGGGCCCCATTTTTTGATTAAGAAAGGCGCTAAACTGGTTGAGAATGCCGATGACATTTTGGAAGAATATGCCATGCTTGATTTAAGGCCGTCGAAGGAAATTCAAAAACTGACCGGCCTTGAGGATAAAATTTACGATATTCTTAAAAATGGAGCCGTGACGACGGATGCCTTAATCGAGTCGGTCGGCCATGATACGAGCGCGATAATGGTCGCGCTTACGAAAATGGAGCTTAAAGGTTTAATCAGACAGCTGGACAATGGCAAGTATATAAATGTATAATTCAGCAGAATTTTGTGCGTATACGGAGAGAGTGTGAGCAACATAATAATTAAGTTAAATGCAATTAATAATAGTCGAGTCGCCCACTAAATCTAAGACCATAGGCAAATACCTCGGCCCGGATTACCGGGTTCTTTCGTCTTACGGCCATGTCCGTGATTTGCCAAAAAAGGAATTGGGTATTGATATTGATCATGACTTTAAGCCCAAGTATATAATCCCGACTAAAGCCAAGAAAACAATATCGGAACTAAAAAAAGGCGTCCAAAATGCAGATTCTGTGATTCTGGCAACAGATCCTGATCGGGAAGGCGAAGCCATTGCTTGGCACTTGGCCGAAGCCCTGGGGCTGAATAAAAAAACGAGCGCAAAGAAAATTTCGCGGGTTGTTTTTCATGAAATCACGAAGCACGCCATCGAAAAAGCGATTGCGGAACCGAGGGAAATAGACAATCATCTAGTCGACGCCCAGCAAGCCCGACGAGTTTTGGATCGCCTCGTCGGCTACAAGCTTTCGCCTTTTCTCTGGAAAAAAGTCCGCTCCGGCTTATCGGCCGGCCGTGTTCAATCCGTAGCCGTAAGACTTGTTGTCGAAAGGGAAAGAGAAATACAGAATTTCAAGCCTCAAGAATACTGGTCAGTGGAAGCGGTCTTGGCCAAAAAAGACGAAGAAAAAAGCTTTAAGGCCAGGCTTATCAAAGAAGGAGAAAGAAATATCGGCCGTCTTGATATCAAGTCCAAAGAAGAGGCGGAAAGAATTTCCAAAGAATTGGAAAATTCCGAATACGAGGTAATCAACATCGAAAAAAAAGAAACCCATCGCAATCCCTCAGCTCCTTTTACAACCTCCACCCTACAACAGGAGGCGTCGCGCAAATTGGGATTTTCGGCCAAACAGACAATGGTCTTGGCCCAGCGCCTCTATGAAACCGGATACATTACATACATGAGAACGGATTCGCTTAACATTTCTGAGATAGCCTTGGCTCAAGCCCGAGACGTCATAACAGATAAATTCGGAAAGAAATACGCACTGGATGCTCCTCGGCATTATCAAAATAAATCCAAAGGCGCCCAGGAAGCCCATGAGGCGATACGGCCGACTGACCTGTCGCTCACCCCGGAAGCATTGCCGAAAGCCACGGATCCGGGCCAAAGGCGCCTTTACGATTTAATCTGGAAAAGAACAGTAGCTTCGCAGATGCAGCCGGCGGTCCTTGATCAAACCGCGGTGGACATATCGGCCGAAAAAAAATACGTCTTCAGGGCAAACGGCCAGATAATTAAATTTGACGGCTTCATCCGCGTATACACCGAAACAAAAGACGAAGATGAAGAATCGGATGAATATTCCGAAGGCCAGCTGCCAGACTTAGCTCTACGCGAATTCTTAAATTTTCTGGATCTTTTAAGGGATCAGCATTTTACCGAACCGCCAGCTCGATACACCGATGCGACACTAATTAAGATTTTAGAGGCGGCCGGCGTCGGACGACCTTCGACGTACGCACCGACTTTAACGACGATTCAAGACAGAGGATACGTGGAAAAAATCGAAAAGAAATATCATCCCACGGAAATCGGAATCCTCGTCAACGATATGCTCGTCGCCAACTTTCCGGAAGTAATCGACATTAATTTTACTTCTCACATAGAAGATGAACTCGATGACATCGCCGAGGGAAAAATCGGCTGGGTTCCGGTCATACGCGAATTCTGGGAACCGTTTGGAAAAAACCTGAAGGAAAAAACGGTGAGCGTCGAAAAAATCACGCAGATTTCGGATACGCCTTGCCCGCACTGCGGCAAACCCATGGTTATAAAATTCGGGCGCATGGGCAAATTCCTGGCCTGTCCCGAGCCGGGAAGCAAGGTTACCCTGCCTTTGCCTGAGGAAGCGGCGAAAATAAAGGAGCTCGAGGAAAAAACTAAAGACGAGCGCTGTCCGCTATGCGGCAAAGACATGAAAGTCAAAAGGGGCCGCTTCGGATATTTTTTGGGCTGTACCGATTATCCGGCATGCAAGGGAATATCTAAAATTGTCAGCCGAACGGGATTCAAATGCCCGAACTGCAAAACCGGCGATGTCATTGAAAAGAAATCCCGAGGCCGCGGAAAAATATTCTATGCCTGTTCCCGCTGGCCGGAATGCGATTTCCTTATGAGCAAGAAACCGGAAACGGAAGCAGAGATTGCCGAAGCATTTGCTTTATGGCAGACAAAACCCTTAAAAAAATCCTCTAAAAAAAGTGATAAAAAATCTTGATAAATACTCCGAAACCGATAGATCTCTAATAGAGAATGCCTATAATTTCGCCGTTCAGGCCCATAAATCACAAAAGCGTCTTTCCGGAGACGCCTTTATTACCCACCCGCTGGCCGTGGCGGAGCTTTTGAGCGAACTCAAACTCGACGCCTCGACAATTGCCGCGGCCCTGCTTCATGATACGATTGAAGACTCCGAAGTTTCTAAAAATATTTTGTCCGAGCAATTCGGGACTGAAATATCTTTTTTGGTTGACGGGGTGACAAAACTAAAGCAAATCGGATTGCCCGCAAATTCTGATCCGGAAAAGATACAAAATTTTAAAAAAATGTTTTTTGCCGTGGCCAAAGACGTGAGAGTGATTCTGATAAAACTGGCCGACCGATTGCACAATATGAGAACCGTCGCTTTTCTTCCCGATCATGACCGGAATCGGGTCGCTTTGGAAACATTGGAAATATACGCTCCCATCGCCGCCCGCCTGGGCATGGGCGGCTGGAAGGGAGAACTTGAGGATCTTGCGTTTCAATACGCGTATCCGACAGAATTTTCATGGCTCCGAAGAAAGGTCAGGCATAAATATTTAAATCTGACCCGATACCTTGAGCGCACGCGCCCCCTACTTATCAAACACTTGTCGGATGCCGGCGTAAGTATTCTTGAGATGCATGCCCGCGGCAAACATTATTACAGCTTGTACCAGAAAATGCTGCGCCGAGACATGGACCCCAATAAGATTCATGACATCGTCGCGATGAGAATCATAGTGCCGGATGTAAAATCTTGTTACGAAGCCCTGGGCGCCATCCATGCCCACTACACTCCGCTCCCGCGGATGATTAAAGATTACATTGCTTTGCCCAAACCTAACGGCTACCAATCAATCCACACCACAGTTTTTTGCGAGAAAGGAAAAATCGTGGAGATTCAGATTAGGACGCCCCAAATGCATGACCACAATGAGAAAGGGGTTGCCGCTCACTGGGCATACGATGAAAGCGGTAAATCCAAAATTTCAACCGCGGACCGCGGAGAATTGGAATGGATAAACAGATTGAAAGATTTTCTTGACCGGTCCGAGCCGGCAGAAGACATCTCGGCATTAAAAATAGACTTCTTCAAGAACAGGATATTTGTTTTAACACCTAAGGGCGACGTCGAGGATTTGCCCGAGGGAGCAACGCCTATTGATTTTGCTTATGCCATCCACAGCAATCTCGGCCACGCCGTCAAAGGCTCGAAGATAAATGGAAAAATCGCTCCCATAGATTCAGAGCTTTTAAACGGCGATGTCGTCGAAATCTTAAAAGGCAAAGAAAAAAAGCCGTCGCAGGACTGGCTTAGATATGTAAAAACGGCGAATGCCCGACATAATATCAGGAGTTGGTTTGCCAATCAGAAAAATCGCTAGTCGATGATGCTCTTTGCGATTTTATTGAGATCCTCAAGAGTGGCGAAACGCACAACTATGCGTCCGCCGCCGGCGCCGGCATGGATTGCGACCGGCGTCTGAAGGGTTCGGCTAAGATTCTTTTCCAGTTCTAAAAAACGGCCCTCATTTCGAGTCTTCGGATTTTTTTTGGCTTGAGACGCCATTTTTTCCAAATCGTCTTTGGACACGGCGCCGGAGATGAGCTTATCAAAAGCCAGCCTCTGCTGGTTGGCATCGCTGAAAGCCAGAAGACCTCGGGCGGAAGAATAACCGATTTTCCCGTCTTTCACCGCTTGCTTCATGTCTTCAGGCAATGAAAGGAGGCGGATGATGTTTGCCACCGCTACCCGCGACTTGGAAACTTTTTCTCCGATTTCTTGCTGGGTCAAGCCATACTCTTTTTGCAATTTCAGATAAGCCTCGGCCTGTTCTATCGCATTTAAGTCTTCTCTTTGGATATTTTCGGTCAGGGCTACCTCAAGTCTCGTTTTATCTTCGTTAAAATCGTCTCGTATAATCACCGGCACATGGGGCAAACCGGCTTTTTGAGCCGCTCTTAGTCTTCTTTCTCCGGCAAGCAATATGTATGAGACATCAAGACCCCTTGGAGAATTATCCTCTATCTTGGCAACAAGAAGGGGCTGAAGGATGCCGTATCGGCGGACTGATCTTGCCAAATCGGCGATGCTTTCTTCGTCAAAATCCCTTCTGGGCTGATTGGGGTTGGGCTTGATTTTATTTACCTCCACGTAAAAAACATTCTCTTTTTGATTTCGAGGAGAGTTTCCATCGCCTGCTGGGATTAAAGACCCCAATCCTTTTCCGAGTCCGAATAATTTCTTCATAAGGGATGCTATTTGGTAAGCTTGATTATTTCCTCGGCCAGCTGTTTGTACGCCTTGGCCGCTTTTGAGTCGGGATCGAATTGCAATATCGTTTTGCCGTAGCTTGGCGCTTCGGCCAAAGATATCGTTCGCGGAATTATTGCTTCAAAAACCCGGCCCGGGAAATTTTTAGAAACCTCGTTTACGACCTGTCTAGCCAAATGATTTCTCTTATCATACATTGTAAGTAATACCCCCATGATTTGCAAATCCGGATTCAGGCCGCTGCGCACAAGTTCGATTGTTTTCATCAGTTGGCCCAGGCCTTCCAAGGCATAATATTCGCATTGGACGGGAATAATCACTTCTTCCGCCGCCGCCAATCCGTTTACGGTCAGCAATCCCAATGACGGCGGACAATCGATTAAAATATAATCATAATTGGTGCGAATTGAATTCAGAACTTTCTTCAGTCTTGTTTCGCGGTAATCCATCTCCACCAGTTCCACATTCGCTCCGGCCAAAGCCTGCGAGGCGGGCAAAACGTCAAACCCAAATACCGATGTTCTTTTTAAAAGCAGCTCGGGGTTATGATCGTTTATCATCGCGTGGTAAAGAGACGGGTGATCGGGATCCAGTTTTATCCCCGCTCCGGTCGTGGCGTTGGCTTGGGGATCCAAATCGACAAGAAGCACGTATTTTCCCATTGCGGCCATAAAGGCGCTCAGGCTGGTAGCCGAGGTTGTTTTTCCGACCCCGCCCTTGGCGTTGCACATTGCGATTATTCGAGCCATGAGATCAAAACATTTTTCAAATTCATCATATCACCTGCCTTGTATTTTGCAATTGAAAATGGGGTATAAAAATGATAGAATTGTTCAATATCTGCCGCTGTGGTGGAATTGGTTTTACACGCACGACTCAAAATCGTGTGGCCTCACGGCCATGTGGGTTCGACTCCCACCAGCGGCACCACAAACGAACTAAACGGTTTTTTGAGAAGCCACACATCATGTCTAGACAAAAATTACCTGACATAACTTTTCCTTGGACTCCAGACTTGGCCTACGCAACAGGCCTCATTGCAACGGATGGAAATCTGTCCCCGGATGGTCGGCACATGACTTTTAAATCTGCGGACAGACAGCTGGTACAAACCTTTAAAAAATGTCTGAATCTTAAGAATAAAACATGCAAAGACGGGATTCTAAATTGTTACTATGTTCAATTTGGAAATGTCCAATTCTATAAATGGTTGAGAACAATCGGAATTCATCCCGCAAAAAGTCTAACTATTGGTGAGATTAATATTCCAGACAAATATTTCAGAGATTTTCTGCGTGGACACTTAGACGGCGATGGGTCTATTATTCTCTATAGGGATAAATATGGTTTGTACAAGAAAAGACATTACGATAATTTAAGAACGTACACATACTTCATTTCTGCGAGCGAACGACACATTCTTTGGCTCAGAAATAAAATTATTAAAATTACTGGAGTATCAGGAGCCTTGATCAGACGCGAGTCAAAAATAAAAAACAGGGCCATTATTTGGCAGATCAAAATTGCTCGTCACGAATCAATATCACTTTTGAAATGGCTCTACTACTCTATCAAAATTCCTACACTAATGAGAAAAAGGAGAACGGCAGAAAAAGTATTACGACTGTCAAAAAATTGGAAAAGAAAAAATTATGTATTCATATAAAGGACAAATCCCTCACACGAGGGATTTGTTATTGGGTCGGGTTTGGTTGTTCTTTTGAAGCTTCGGGTTGAGTTTCAAGCTGTATCTCCGGTGATGGCTCGACTGTGGCCTGGCTTACCGTGGAGTTTTCGGCAGGTTTTTCAGGTACTGCATCGGCCGCTTTTTCAGTTTTTACCGGCGCATTCTGCGGCGATGTTTTTTCCTTCTTTTTCGGCTTCCATGTCTGCATCTTGGGCCTATCCCATATTTTATAGTTAACTAACAGATTATTGACCGTCGGCGAAATACCCGCGCCTTTTGATATCCAGTATTCAATCCGATCAAGCTTAGCCTCCAGCTTGTTTTCGTGCGGATTATAGTAACCTAAAAGCTCAAGGACCTCGCCTTTCGGTTTCTTGGTATGTTCGGCGATGATTATACGAAAGTGGGCTTGGCCGCGCTTTCCGGTTCTTTGGAGTCGTATATTTAACATAAAGCCTTGAAATAATAACAAATACGGCAATTTTATGCAAATTTTAGCATTTAAAAAGATATCAACTTTTAAATCCGCCGTTAAAATTATATGATTTGAGAGGCACACAATGCGAGTTGAAAAATTCGTCCAAAGGCAAAATCTTCTTCTGAAATACACGCGAACGCTCGTTACATCAGAAACTATAGGTTTAAACAGAAGGCGACGCCGGGACGTAGAGGAACATCACTGGCATTGTTGTATTCTCTATAAGCTCTTTGATTTTCCGGTTATGGTCGAGAAAAAAATCAAAGACGAACTTCTCCTCACGTCGGTCGCAGAACTCAAGATCGCCGCCAAGACTCGCAGAGAGTCTCGTTTGGAGTTGATCCGTCAAATCAGAGGCCGGAAAATGGTCATCAAGGAATTGGCTGGGACACGAACCTTAGCTATCCCCGAAGACCTCACCTAAAGCCCGCGCAAAGTCCGCGGGCTTTGCGTTTACCAGTTTTTCTTTTTTAATCCTTCGTCGGCGGCTTTTTGCTGGGCTTCTTGTTTTGACGGTCCTTCGCCCTCGGCAATCAATTCTTTTTCGAGAAACACACCGACCTTGAAATTTCTAGCATGGTCCGGGCCCCATTCGTCAACTACCTCGTACGTCGGCGTGATACCGACTTTTTCCTGGGCTTTTTCCTGAAAAAGACTCTTGGCGTCGCGATAAAGTTTTTGGGAGATAATCTCCGGCAATTCTTTCAGCACGAAACGGGCGATGAATTCCTTGCACGGTTCGTATCCGCTATCAAGATATATGGCTCCAATCAGCGATTCAAACGCGTTGGCCAATATGTATTGCCGGGCCCGGCCTGTATCTTTGGCCTCACCTCGGGAGAGCAGGACATATTCATTCAAATCAAACTCATTGGAAATCTTCGAAAGTATTACGGCATTCACCAGAGCCGCCCGCCAATTCGTAAGTTCTCCTTCGGGATTGGGGTAATTGTTGAATAAGAATTCAGTTACCACTAATTCCAAAACGGCATCGCCCAAAAATTCCAGCCTTTCATTATGATCCAGGGGCCATTTCGGATTTTCATTGAGATAGGATCGATGAGTGAGCGCGGTCAGGAGATGGTCTTTGTTTGAAAAAGAATAACCGATTTTTTGCTCCAATGGAGAAATGTCCATTACATATGCTGAAGGTGAAGATTAGACATTCAGCGGACACGTGTCCGATGAATGGCTAAGCTGAACTTTCAGCTGATTTAATTTCTTCTTTCTTTTTTGACGTCTGTTCCTTGCCCGGTTCTCCGATTTCACGATATACCGTGCCCAGAACGCCGTTCACGAATTTACCCGACGATTCTCCGCCGAAAGACTTGGCCAGTTCAATCGCTTCGTTTATCGCCACTTTGGGCGGCACCTCATCCCTGTTGCCGTGCAGCAGCTCGTACAGGCCCAGCCTCAAGACATTCCTGTCCACGATGGCAATTTGTTCCAGCGGCCATTGAGGCGCCGCTTTTTCTATAATCTTATCCAGTGAATCAATATTTTCGATTATGCCTTTTACCAGCATGTATATGAAAGACGTATCTTCCAGCCCGGAAGCGTATTCGGCAACGTTGCGGTCGACTATGCCAATCAACTCGTCATTTTTGCGCCCCCTAAAATCCCACTCGTAGAGGGATTGCATAGCTACGCTTCTTGATAAGTGTCGAGATGCCATTAATGAGCTGCCGAATGCTGACGTTTTTCTTTTTTCTTCAGTTCTTTAGCCAAAACGTTAACAATTTCACGGCCTTTGTAATAACCACAAAATTTGCACATCATATGCGGCAAAATATTTCTTTTGCATTGAGGACAAGCAGATAATTTTTTCGGCTTTAAAGCAAGGTGACTGCGTCGCCTCTTCTGCTTGCCTTTAGCCATGTGGTGACGTGGTACGGCCATATAAGTTTTTATATCTTATCACATTATTTATGAATATTCAAGCTGTCGTATGAATCAACATTCAATTAGAAGTTGTCCACGTTGCCTGACCGGGGCGGAATGGTAAAATGGAGCCGATGAAATTCGTCCACCTCCATACGCATTCCCATTATTCCCTTCTAGATGGCATGTCGAAAATAGACGACATGGTCAAATTGGCCAAAGAAATGGGCATGCCGGCAATAGCTTTGACGGATCATGGCGCCATGTACGGCACGATTGAATTTTACAGCGCGTGCAAAAAAAATAACATCAAACCCATAATCGGAGTTGAGGCATACGTGGCCAATCGGACGAGATTCAATAAGGAAGCGAACGTAGACAACAAGCGCTATCATCTTACTCTTTTGGCATATAACAATGTCGGCTATCAAAATCTGATTAAACTCACGACGGCGGCGCACCTTGAGGGCTACTATTATCGGCCGCGCGTGGACAAGCAGCTTCTTAAAGAAAGCTCCGAAGGTTTAATATGCCTTTCCGGCTGCCCGGCCGGCGAATTGGCCCGCCTTATCCAATCGAAGCAACTAGAAAAAGCAGAGAAATTGATTCTCGAATACCAAGAGATATTCGGAGCCGAAAACTACTTTCTGGAAATAATGCATCATCCTGATGTCGAAGGATTCTGGGACTGGAGAAAGGCGATAATCGATTTTTCAAAAAAATTAAATATTCCCCTAGTCGCAACTCAAGATTCCCACTACTTAAGGCCCGATGACGCTTTTGCCCATAAAACACTTGTGGCCATCGCCACCGCCACCGATGTCGAAGACATGAATATATTTTCCGGCACCGGAAAATACCATTTAATTTCTACGGATGAGGCTTTGGAATGGTTTAAAGACATACCCGAAGCAGTTGAAAATACCGAAAAGATAGCCGAAAGATGCGATGTCGACATAACATTGGGAAAATTTGTTTTTCCGAATTTTCCTCTGGAAGAGGGGAAAACGGCCGATCAAATGCTCGATGAATTGACTAAAAAAGGCGTCATCGAGAAAAACCTCGGTGAAAATTTAGAAATAGAACAGAGGAGAAATTTCGAACTTCAGATAATAACACAGAAAAACTATTCTCCGTATTTTCTGGTAGTTGCCGATCTTTTAAGATTCGCGAGAGAAAAAGGCATATACACCACTGTTCGGGGTTCCGCAGCCGGCTCTCTTGTCGCCTATCTTTCCGGCATCACAAACGTCAATCCGATTGAATTTCAGTTGCCTTTTGAACGCTTCCTAAATCCATTCCGTCCTTCCGCGCCAGATATCGATATGGATTTCGCCGATGACAGGAGAGAAGAAGTAATCGAATACGCCAAACAAAAATACGGTGCCGACAAGGTGGCCCAAATCGGAACATTCGGAACCATGATGGCCCGAGGCGCCGTCAGGGACGTCGCCCGCGCGTTAGGCAAACCTTATGAATTCGGCGACCGCATCGCCAAATTAATACCTATGGGCTCCCAAGGATTTCCAATGACGATTGAACACGCCATGGAAATGGAGCCGGAATTAAAGAAGATATGCGAAGAGAATAACGAAGCCAAAGAGGTGTTGGACATTGCCAGAAAGCTCGAAGGAACTGTCCGTCACGTATCAGTCCACGCCGCCGGCGTCGTTATTTCTCCCAAACCTCTCATTGAATACGTACCGATACAATATGATCCCAAATCGGGAGACAAGCTGATAACCCAATATGACATGTACACGGTCGGCGAAGACGGAATCGGGCTAACAAAGCTTGATTTTCTGGGCATAAGAAATCTGGCAATTTTGGAAGACGCTGTCAGATTAGTCAAAAAACTAAGAGGTATAAATATTGATATTGAAAATATCCCGTTCGACGACAAGAAAACATTCGCCATGCTCGCCCGCGGAGAAACTGAAGGCCTGTTCCAGTTAAACGGCTCGGGCATGACCAAACATCTTGTCGATTTGAAGCCGACATCGGTTGATGATATCAACGCCATGGTCGCTCTGTATCGTCCGGGGCCGATGAATAATATACCGGAATATATTGCCCGAAAGCATGGGAAAAAAACAATTTCATATTTTCATCCCAAGGCGGAGAATTTTTTGAAGAGGTCTTATGGCATTCTAGTCTATCAGGATGACCTTCTTTTTACGGCCATGGAATTGGCGGGATATAACTGGGAAACGGTGGATAAATTCAGAAAAGCAGTGGGAAAGAAAATTCCGGCGGAAATGGCGAAGCAGCACGAAATATTCGTGGCTGGGTGTCAGAAACACAGCGGCATGACAAAAGAAGAAGCCGAGAAAATATGGGACCTGTTCGAGCCTTTTCAGGGCTACGGGTTTAATAAATGTTTAAGCGGCGATGCCCTAGTGTACGATTATGACACAGGTAATCTGATTAAAATTAAAGATTTATATAACAATAACAAAAAAATAAAAAGAGTGTTGTCCCTTGCTGATAATATGAAGCTTAAGCCCTCCAAAGTATTGAATGTTTTCGAAAACGGAACAAAAAAAGTTTTTGAACTTAAAACAAGAAGTGGACGGTTTATTAAAGCTACTAATAATCATCCATTTTTGTGCGCTAACGGCTGGTGTCGCCTAGACAAGATTTCTATCGGCAGCAAAATCGCCGTACCAAGATTAATAGAGACCGCCAAAATCACGACTGCCGTCCCAGATTTTAAATTAGTTGTTTTGGGTTATCTCTTGGCAGAAGGAAATTTGTGTCATCCGTCTGGAGTTTATTTTTATTCAACCCAACACGATGAGATAAACGATTATTCGGATAGTCTTAAGAAGTTCAATAACACGACTGCCGTTCTAAATACAAGCAAAGCTGCAACTTCTGTATATTCCAAAAGAGTGAATATAAGTCGGCCTTCGGAATTGGTTGAGTTCATAGAAACACTCGGATTAAAACATAAAAAGGCGACAGATAAATTCATGCCTGATTTTGTGTTTAATTTGCCGAAAGAAAAATTGGCCATTCTTATTGGAAAAATGTTCCAAGGAGACGGTAGTATTACTTTAAAAGAAAATTGGCCCCAAATTTTTTATGCAACTTCCTCTGAAAAACTGATTTATCAGCTACAACATCTTTTGTTAAGATTTGGAATTTTAAGCACTGTCCATAAAAAATCAGTTAAATACCGCGGCACAATTAAAAAAGGATTCGGTCTTTATGTAAGCCGCTGGGACAACATAGAAAAATTTATAAAAAACTTCTCGCCTTATTTTATTGGACAAAAAAAAGAATGTTCTAATGATGTTCTTAAAAAACATCCAATAATCAACGGCTCTCTGAAAAAATGGGCCGCGCGAGGTAGCGCTGATATTATCCCTGTTGATTTGATAAGGGACATTATCAGAAAGACTATTATCGCTCAAGGTTACAGCTATGCTTCTTTCGCCGCCATGTCCGGAGTGTCAGAACGACTGCTGCTTAAAGACAAAAGAAAAATAGGATATTTAAGAGAAACTATCCAAAATATGGCAGATATTCTACATAGTCAGGAGATATCAATATTATCAAACACCGATATATATTGGGATGAAGTTAAAGAGATAAAATATGTCGGGTATGAAAAAACATATGATCTTGAAATAGAAGGAGAGCATAATTTTGTGGCCAATGATTTTATTGTTCACAATTCTCATGCCGCCTGTTACGGGCGCGTCGCCTATCAAACCGCCTACATGAAGGCGAACCATCCCGTCGAATACATGTGCGCCATTTTAACTGCCGAAGCCGGTGATGTGGAAAAAATAGCCGAGATTATAACCGAATGTAAAAGAATGGGAATTCCGGTTTTGCCGCCAGATGTCAATTCTTCTTATAAAGATTTCACCATTATCGAGGACAAAATAAGATTCGGCCTGCTGACAATTAAAAATCTGGGCGAAAGTCCGGCCAATGCCATTATCGCCGAGAGAGAAAAAAACGGCCCGTTTGTCACCATAGAAGATTTTGTCACCAGAATTCAAAGCAAGGACATCAACAAAAAATCTCTCGAGAGCCTTATACGCTGCGGCGCCATGGATCAGTTTGGAGAAAGAGGATCTCTTCTGGCCAATGTGGATCTCCTTTTAAATCACGCCCGGGAAAAACAAAAAAATGCTTTAGGGGGACAAACGAGTCTTTTTGGAAACAGCCAGATTGTAATGCCTTCCCTGCGCCTAATAGCGGCCAATCCGGCAAAGCGCTGGGAGAAACTTATGTGGGAAAAAGAACTGCTGGGATTGTTCGTTTCCGATCACCCCCTGGCCGATTACCAGGAACAAATTTCCCGACACCGCGTAGTGCCGATTAAAGAAATACACGGCAACGGCAGTCTCATAAAAGTCGCCGGTATAGTGACGAAGACGCAAAAAATATTTACAAAAACAGGCAAGCCTATGGTTTTTTCATGGCTGGAAGATGTTTCTTCAAAAATCGAATTGGTTGTTTTTCCGGGGTTGCTTGAAAAATATCCCGATGCCTGGAAAGAAAACAGTGTCATTGTTGCCACCGGCAAAGTCAATGACAGGGACGGCACGCTGAAAATTTTATGCGATGATGTCCAGACAATCGCCGCTTTAAGTTAAACTCTTCTTTTTGAATGCGTCTAGATTTCCACAGCCCCCTTCCTTGATTAAATAATATCTGCTATCATTGTTTCATGATTCCAAGCCGAACAACGTCTCGAACTAGACTGCCCTAGAGAGAGGATGTTGTTTGGCATTTTAGAAACTCCTGCTCTCTATATCGACTGTAGAGCAGGAGTTTTCATTTAAAGCAAACTTTGGTATCTTCAAAAAGAATGAAATATCCGATTGAAACAATAAGGCACACCCTGGCTCATGTCATGGCTTATGCCGTGAAACAGCTATATCCCGATGTTAAATTTGGAATCGGCCCCGTTATAGAAGACGGCTTCTATTACGATTTTGACTCGGAGCATAAATTCTCGCAGGAAGATTTTAACGAGATAGAAAAAAAGATGAGAAAGATAATCGCCGAAAAGATTCCGGTTGAACATTTGCATATTCCGATTGACCAGGCGATTAAGGACGCTTCGGTGCAGGGCCAGAAATATAAATTGCAGCTCTTGGAACAAATTAAATCCGGCGAGAGAATGGCGATTGAGGAAGCGGATATTGAGAAGCAAAAAAGCGGTGAAATATCTTTTTACCACATTGGACCAGCCGCGGGCGGGTTCACCGATCTCTGTAAGGGCCCACATGTCGAAAACACGGGCGATTTGCCAAAAGATGGGTTCAAATTATCGCGCGTCGCCGGCGCATATTGGCAGGGCAATGAAAAGAATCCCCAACTCACGCGCGTTTATGGCTATGCTTTCGCCACCAAAGAAGAACTCGATAACTATCTGGCCATGCTCGAAGAGGCCAAAAAAAGAGACCATCGCGTCCTCGCCCAACAGCTTGATCTATTTTCCCAGCACGAGGTATCCCCCGGCACAATTTTCTGGCATCCCAAGGGAATGATTATTTGGAAAGAAATGGAAAAATTCATCCGCTCGATGAATGATCGCTACGGCTACGGCGAAGTCTCGACACCGGTTATGGTCAAAAAGGAATTATACGAAACATCCGGCCACTGGGAACACTATCATGATAACGGATTTTGGTTTGACATTGATAAGGAAACTTATGTCTTGAAGCCTATGAATTGTCCCGAAGGCACATTGATATATTCTTCAAGGTTGCGTTCTTATCGCGACCTGCCGATTCGCCTGGCCGAACCGACAGGCAAATTGCACCGCAATGAATTGCGCGGCGTGTTGGGCGGTCTTTTCCGAGTCCGCCAATTTGTCCAAGATGATGCCCACGTTTTCTGCCGGCCAGATCAAATCGAAGACGAGGTCAGCGATCTTTTGAAATACACACAAGAACTTTACACAATTTTCGGTTTGCCAATCAGTTTCAGGTTTGCCACCAGGCCCGACAAGGCCATGGGCGATCCCCGGCTTTGGAAAAAAGCCGAAGAGGCGCTCGAGAGCATATTAAAAAAATTAAAACTGGATTATCAGACTAAGCCCAAAGATGGCGCTTTCTACGGACCGAAAATTGATATTCATGCCAAAGATGCCATCGGCCGCGAGCACCAGCTCGCCACAATCCAGCTTGATTTCCAGATGCCGGAAAGATTTAAACTGGAATACATTGATGAAAACGGGGTGGCCCAAAGACCGGTTATGATTCACCGGGCAATCTTTGGTTCATTTGAAAGATTTCTGGGCGTTTTAATCGAGCATTATGCCGGCGCGTTCCCTCTCTGGCTGGCGCCGGTGCAAGTGATTATCATTCCGGTCAGTGAAAAATTCTCTGAATACGCCAAATCTGTATTCAACCAGTTCAAGGAATCAGGAATGAGAGCAGAGATGTCTGAAGCCAGTGAAACTCTGGGCAAAAGAATCCGTGAGGCGGAAATGCAAAAAGTGCCATATCTTTTAATCGTCGGGGAAAAAGAAATAGCCGCCAATGCTGTTGCCGTCCGTCAGCGCGGCAAAGGTGACATCGGCCAAATGGAGCTGGAAAAATTAATCATCCAACTCAAAGAAGAAATACTAAAAAAGACTCTCTAGGGAGTCTTTTTGGCGGTTAGAATTTTTAACCGCCCCCGCGTTTTGCCGAGTACAAAGTACAACACAGAGATAGCCAGTAAAATAAAGAAAAAATCCCTATACTTTTCCCAGAGATAGAAGACGACATTCCAGGACCCCATAGCAATCAGGATGTGGACGCAGTTACCAGCAACCAATGAGTAAAGTCCCGTTTTAAAATTAGCGGTAGCGCATACGATTGTGCCTGCCAATCTTCCGCCAGACATAAACGGTTCCCAGCCCAAAAAAAACATCCCCGCATGGCCGCCGGCTTTTATGGTTCTGAAAAGCCAGCGATTGGGATGAACTACCCATTCGAATGTTGTTTCAAAAAATCTGATAATTTTATCAGCAGTGCCTTGGGCTTTCAATTCACCGGCGACTTCTTTTGTGAAGTCGATAGTGTCTCTGATTTTTTTTCTTTCAGGGAGAAATGTCAGAAAAAACCAGCGCCAGAATTTATACCAGGCGAAGAGCTCTACGTTAAGAAGAACGACCAAAATGGCAAATTGCACCCAAAATAATTTCACATGATACATAACGAAAGGCATAAGCACCCAATCGCCATTGGCTATCGTAAGCAGAGCCAGTGCCCCCAGGAAAGGCCAGGTGTCACTCCATTTTTTCAAAGATCCCCCTAGAAAAGACGGTCTGTATTATACCCGAAAATATCCCAAATCAAAAGGGTTAACTTAAAATATTCTTGACCAAATACGCGACAAGACGTATCATATCCCATAGTTTTTTGGAGGGCTAATGATTGAGACATTAAAAACTTGGGGTGTAGACATATCGACAGCCGAACACTCAAAAAACTATACTTGTCGTGACTGCGGGAAATTCTCTAATCACATAATGGATCCTGACGGCAAATATGTGGTTGGTTTTGTAGGCATAGGTCTAGATATCGATGACGGTTCTTTATTTATTATCATTAATCAATGCCCTAAATGTTTTTCCAAATTCTGGTTTCACGTCGGCTATGATACTGCGTTACACATAAAAGACACCTGTCCCAATTGGCCAACAACATGAGGCATAAGCCTCTTTTTTTATGAAACAAAAAATAATCGTAATTGTCGGACCGACAGCGAGCGGAAAATCTGATCTGTCTATAAGATTAGCAAAACGGCTTGAGGGAGAAATTATCTCCGCGGACTCACGGCAGGTTTATCGCGGCATGGATATTGGGACGGGCAAAGTTACAAAAAAAGAACAAAAAACGGTTTCCCATCATTTAATTGACGTCGCCAATCCCAATAAACAATTCACGGTTAATGATTTCAAGAAACTCGCTGAAAAAGAAATCAACGATATCTCGAAGCGCGGGAGGCTGCCGATTGTAGTCGGGGGCACCGGACTATATATTGACGCGTTAGTTTATGACCTAAATTTTCCCGATGTGCCGCCTAACAAAAAATTACGAGCTCAATTGGAAAAAATGTCAGTCGAAGAACTTTTTGCCAGATTGAGAAAACTTGATGCCAAAAGAGCCCAAACCATAGAATCGAAAAACAAGCGCCGATTGATTAGGGCATTGGAAATATTGGCTGCCGTTGAGAAAGTTCCACTTTTGGACACAAAATATCATCAACAAAAGCCTAAGTACAATGTTCTATGGTTAGGTTTAAATCCTGTAAATTTAAAACAAATAATTAAAAAGCGGCTCAAAGAAAGATTAAGAAAAGGAATGATAAAAGAGGTTGAAAAATTGCATACCAAGGGCTTAACTTGGAAACGATTAGAAGAATTGGGATTAGAATACCGCTGGGTTAGCAGATATCTTCAAAAGAGAATTGACCGGAAGGAAATGGAAGAGATGTTGTTACGGGAGATAATAAACTACGCCAAACGTCAGATGACCTGGTTCAAGAGAAATAAAAAAATAACCTGGATCAAAAACCCAGGTTTAGCTATTAGATTTTTATTCAGAAATCTTTAATTTTTTAACGGCAAGGGAGCATTGTTGCTGGAATTTCTTATAATTCTCAGTCGTGCCAGATATTTCAACTGAATGTGAATTTATCCATCGAGAAAGAATAAATCTGACAACTTCAGATCGGTTACCTCCGTAAGGACCAACTAACGCGCCGACTTCCCAATCAAGAAATTCATCTAAATAAATAGTCCTTTTCACTTTTAGTTCCTCCCGAGATTTACTTCTTTTTGAAATTGGGGAAACATGAGCTGGCATTGTTGTCTCCACAAAGATCTGACCCATACTACCACCTGTAAAAATAATTTCAAGAAGAAAATTGTTTTCTATGCGGCTTCACTCTTCTTATCATCCCGCTCTTCCTTATGATCAGCTTTTTTTTGAAGACGTTCCATAAATTCTTTCTCCCTCGCAAGGTTGATGGCTTGCTCTTCAATTCCTCTGACCCGGCTGGTCATCTCTTTGGACAATTGTTCACGCTGCCTGTTGAATCTAATCAAGCTCGCAAAAAATTTTTTGAACATGTTATTTTATTATACTCTTAATTAATTCCTCCAAAATTTGCGGATTGGCTCGACCCCTACTCTCGCGCATGGCCATTCCGACTAAAAATTTAAGGGACGCTGTTTTGCCGGATTTAAAATCAACGACGGCTTTGGGATTATCGGCAATCACTTTTTCGACAACGGATTCTAGTTCCACCGTATCTGATATTTGCGCTAAATCTTTATCCTTGATGATGTTTTCCGGAGATTTGCCCGTTTCGAACATTTCTTTAAGGACGGTTTGGGCGGCGCTGGATGATATTTCTTTGTGAAACACTCTGACTACAAGATCGGCGAACATTTCCGGTGTAATTTTCGTGTCTTTGGGACCGGCAAAAACAGCCGCGGCCATCCGGCTTAATTCCGTTATCAGATAATTGGATGCCAATTTAAAAAGCTTGGGCTGCTCCCCGATTGGCGGCATTTTTAAATGCTTTAATTTATCAAAGGTTAAAATCTCCGAGGCCACATCTTCGAAATAATTCCCAAGTTCTTTGTCGGTAGTAAAAATTTCGACATCGGACACGGGCAAAGTATACTGGTTGGAAAACCGCCGCCTTCGCTGATCCGGCAGCTCCGGAATTCGAGATTTAATAGCTTCCACCTCATCACTATCATAATGGAGCGGCGGTAAATCTGGCTCGGGGAAATACCTGTAATCCTGGGCTTCTTCTTTTGATCTTTGGCTGATAGTAATCCCTTTAGTGTCATCCCAGCCCCTCGTTTCCTGTTTGATTTCTTCGCCTTTTTCCAACAGCTCCGTCTGGCGGGTAACCTCATAGTCTACGGAATTGGCGGCGGCTTTAATTGAATTTAAATTTTTTATTTCTACTTTCGTCCCCCATTCCCCGTTTGGTTTAGTCAGTGATATGTTCACCTCAATGCGCATTTGGCCTTTTTCCATATCAGCGTCAGAAACACCTAAATATCTCATAATTAACTGCAACTCCTCGGCGAATTGCCTGACTTCTGCCCCGTTCTCAAAATCCGGCTCGGTAACAAGTTCCATCAGTGGCACTCCGGCCCGATTGTAATCAACGAGAGAATAGTCGGCGCCGGCAGGATGATAAAGCCGTCCGGCGTCTTCTTCAAGATGAATTCGCGTTATTCTTATTTTCTTATTCTCAATATCAAGATGCCCATTTTCGCAAAGCGGTTTCTGGTATTGGGAAATCTGGTAGCCCTTGGGCAGATCCGGGTAGAAATAATGTTTTCTCTCAAAAAATGTGTCTTCCGCAATATGGCAATTTAAAGCCAGGCCGGTCATGATGACTTTATTGACAGCTTCTTTGTTTATAACCGGAAGAGTTCCCGGATGGCCCAGGCAAATCGGGCATATGTTGATATTCGAATGTTTTTCATCGGGGTCATTCAACGAATCACAAAACATTTTAGTTTTCGTTTTCAGCTCAACGTGGATTTCGAGGCCAATTACCGCTTTTCTCATAGGTCTAAGTTATCAAAATATTACCAATAAAAAAAGCCCTATTGGGCTTAAAGGACAAAATTCAACTTCTGTAATTTTGCAATAAATTCCGCCTGTTCCCGTTTATTAGCTATGCCTGCACTGACAACACGATCGGCTTTAATACGAGACATCGGCCATTGATTGGCATTAAGCACATCCAATTCCAATCTTGAAAAACTTATTGCGTGGAGTTGGTAATCTTCGAACGCTCCGAACGATAGTGGAAATGCGTCTTTTATAATACGCGCCATGGCTTCGCCGTAAACTCTGATTTCATACTGGGCATGAGAATCCAGGCGTAAGCGCAAGAAATGCATTAGATTGTGGAGATCGATTTTCCAATACCACTGCGTGTAGTTCGCGACCGGCAAACCTAATCTGGCAATCTCTTTTGCCACCCCAACATCAAGAAACCATTTATAATCTTCATACTGGCGCCGATAGCCCTCTGCAAAGCGAGTCCTGACTTCTTGTCTTATGTCGAGAGGCAATTCATCGCCGCGTCCCTGTTTATTGTCTTTGGCTTGAGCCTTGATATCGTCAAGCGCGGGCAAATAGAATTCATCGAGCATTTCCGAGTAACGCCCGGAATACTCATTGATATTGGCGGTGCGATGGCGAACCCATTGCCGCGCCACCACTATGGGCATCTTGCAGTGAAACTTAACCTCAACCATTTCTGACGGCGAGGTATGGACATGTCGGCGCAGATAACGAATCAGCCCCTCGGCCGTATTTACAGATTTTGTACCTTGACCATAGGATACGCGCGCGGCATCAACTACAGACAGGTCCGTACCCGTATAATCAACCAAATACACAAATCCGTGATCCAAGCATTGTATCGGCCGATACAGCCACTTCTCCGCGCCTTCACTGATTGGTCTCAGTGTAACGCCCGGATTTTCAAATATCCTGTCCGGAAGTTGCTCTTCAATCATTGCCATCTCCTTTTAAAAAACTTTGCTGAGACTAACACAAACAGGACTACAAAACAAGAAAATTAAAAGAGGCCGATTAGGCCTCGGGCGGCGTGGTGAGTTGGCCGCGGCGGTTCAAAATTTTGACCGCTATTTTAAGAACGTCATCAAGAGTTATATCTATTTCCCGTTCAGCATTAATTAAATGGCAATTTGGAAAATCATTTCTTATCGACGACTCGTCTTCAGGTGGATTGGCCACTAATTTATACAATTCTCTCGCTGTTTTCAGCTTATCTTCGCTCTCGTGGCCGTCAAGCGTTCGCCCCTTGCGTTTCAGACGGTCAATAGCAACTTCAACGCTCACATCAAGAACAAAAATCGCATCCGGCCATATAAAGTGAACTCCCAGAATCCCATTGTTCACATTCAACAGTTCATAAACCTCTTGAATGTTTTTGGCTCCGTAAATCATTGACAACCGCGATCGATCTGATACTACGGCGCCATTTTTCTTTGATATAACCGGAATGACATTATCCCGAATATTAATAAGACTGTCGCAAGCGTACCAACCCTGGAAGAGTGCGGGATTAGTAACGTGCAACCCGTTTGGTCTTGATAAGTCTTCGTAGATTCGTCTACCGAAGAGACCGTTTTTGTCCGGTTCTTTTGTCCGGCGAACAGAAAGATGCTTTATTCCTCCAAGCCAAGCCAGAAACATGTCAACCAGCGTCGTTTTTCCACAGCCGTCAATGCCTTCAAAAGCGAAGTACGTGCCGGGATAAGGATTTATTATCATGATTCTAGCTCCTCAATGATTCCAATAGCCAGTTTAAGTGCATCCTCTTTTAAGTCGACAAAATGATGACTGATAAAATCCCATTCACCGGGATGGATGGCATGTAGAATGTGAGACCTTTTTCCATTATTGTTTAAGAAAAACATGGCGATTCGTCTAGCAAATGATGATGTCGTACGCAGCAAGCCATGAATCTGTAAATCGTGGAGGAGACGCGCGTGCTCAAATTCCATACAAGCGCCGGCACTGCCTTCAATAAACCAGCCGAGGATGACTTCTGACTGATCAAGCCAATAATAATCTTTGTCACGCACAAGATAGGCGTATTCCGGTCTGTCGATAAGATTCAGGGCGATATTGGCATTGCGGCAAAAAGCAAACGCATAATCCGTTTCTGCGACATGACTATTGGTCACAACATGGCCACGAGACTCAAGCTCTGTTACCAACCTGCACAGAAACGCATTGTCATGTCCGTTTGTCAGCGAACACATGATGTATATTTTCATATTTCCCTCTCAAAGAACTTGTGCGATTCTATCAGAATTTAAAAAGGAGGCAAGTTAATTGCCTCCTTTTTATTACTCCGGTTTCACTTCACCTCAATTCGCCTATATTGTGCCGTTATTTCAATACTTGACAAATTGGCACAATATAATATAGTCAGGAATAGATTCAGTGAGGTGAGAATATGGAAATCTGGAAACAGATTGCGGCAGTAACATTTTTTACAGGATTTGCTCCAGCTATCGGATTGCTCTTTATAACTACTTCTATTTATCCTGCTTTTATCCGCAAAAATTCTCTTTCTAGAAAAGCCCGAACTGTTCTTGCCTTCATTGGACTTTTCCTACTTTCTCCCCTCACTATTCTGCTCTGATTTATTCAGGGCTATTTTATTTCTATCCCCATACTTCGCGCGGTGCCTTCGATGATTTTCGTGGCCGCGTCGATATCGTTGGCATTGAGATCGCCAATCTTCTTTTCGGCAATTTCTTTAATTTGAGTTTTGGTAACCGAGCCAACTTTATTTTTATTGGGTACGCCAGAGCCCTTTTCAATCCCTGCCGCCACACGCAAAAGATACGCCGCCGGCGGAGTTTTTAGCTTAAAGTCGAATGTCCGGTCTTCATAGATCGTAATTTCAACTGGAGTCACCTCGCCCTGCTTTTCTTTCGTAGCTTCATTGAACTGCAACACGAACTGCTGCAAATTTATGCCATGAGGCCCCAAAGCCGTGCCCACAGGAGGCGCCGGAGTTGCTCTTCCTCCCTCGACTTGCAATTTTACGATTGTCTTTATTTTCTTTGCCATATGTTAAATCTTTTTAATCTGCAAGAAATCCAGTTCAACCGGAGTTTCTCGTCCGAATATCGTCACCAAGACTTTTACCCTGCCTTTTTCCATGTCAATTTCTGAAATCTTGCCGTCAAAGTCTTTGAACGGGCCGTCGGTAATTTTTACCCTATCGCCGACAGCGACGTCAATCTTGTATTTAGGTTCCTCCACACCCATGGCTTTCATGAGATTGTCGACTTCCTCCTTTGAAAGAGGCGTCGGAACGGTGCCGGCGCCGATGAAACCGGTAACATTGGGAGTGTTTCTGACAACATACCACGAGCTGTCATCCACGACCATCTCAACCAAGACGTAGCCGTGATACAATTTTTCCTCAACGATTTCTCTTTTTCCGCCCTTAATCTTAATTTTTTTCTCCTTGGGAACCAAAACATCGAATATCTTGTTCTCAAAGCCTAAAGATTCCACGCGCTGCTTTAAATTGCGAGCCACGCTGTCTTCATATCCGGAGTATGTGTGGATAGCATACCATTGGCGCTCGCCTGTTGTAACTTGCTTGGGCATTTATCTGGAAATTAAATTATTGATTATAGATTGAAAACCGAGGTCTAAAGCGCCCAGAAAAACAGCCAAAAAGAGGCTCAAACCGATTACAACCAGCGTGTAAGTGGTGGTCTGCTTCCGAGACGGCCAGCTGACTTTTCCCAATTCTATTTTCACTTCTTTTAGGAAATCTATAAATTTTGCCATCTTTTCTATTTTAAAACCCCTGTCGGGGCCTTTTGATAACATTTTAATATTACCACTGGCCCGAACTCTTGTCAAAACAAGGCCGAGTAAGTCTATACATCAAGATTCTGCACGGATTTGGCGTGTGTTTGTATGAATTTTTTCCTCGGCAGAACTTCCGACCCCATGAGAATGTCAAAAACCTTGTCGGCCGCTTGGGCGTCTTTAATCGTAACCTGCAGCAAAACTCTTTTATCCGGATCAAGCGTTGTTTCCCAAAGCTGTTCCGGATTCATTTCACCCAAACCTTTGTAACGCTGGATTGATAGGCCGGATATTTTTTCTTCCCCAGTTGCCGTTTCTGGCACAGCCTCACCGTCATCGGAAACGGGAGTTACCTCCCATTCCAAATCATCTTTTACTTTCTTGGCTCGTACTGCTCCGGCGGCCGATTGAATTTCCTTTATGAATTTTTCTTTTTCTATGTCATTGAAAGCATATTGAATTTTGTTTCCTTTTTGAATTCGATACAGAGGCGGCTGGGCAATGTATAGATATCCTTTTTCCACAATTTGAGGAAAATATCGGTAGAAAAGAGTTAATAATAGGGTCCGAATGTGCGATCCATCAGTATTGTGGCACAATATGCTTCCCGGCCCGGCAACAAAATTCTCATCGGCCTTAACGGCAATATCATATACATATGCGCCATTAGGTTTTATTTCTTTAATATCGGTAATCGGAAGCAAAACGGAATCTCCGAATTTTTCCTTTGGATATGAATTTTTGGTTCCGTCATGTGAATCTATATACTTCTGAAGTTTGGGCGCATTCTTGTGATTGAACCAAATATTTTTTAACTGCTTCAGCTGCTCGATGCCGTTAACGGAAACAATATATCCCAGTCTTCGGCTGGAAACCTTTATTCCGTTTTTTAAATAATGGTCTTTATTTGTCCCGCTGGTGACGGACGCAAATACCCCCAACTGGCGCATAAGCAAAAGCAGTCCCTGATTTAATTCTTCGGATACTGTTGAAAAACTTATCCGGATTGTCGACGATTTTTCATATTCCTTTACAATGATGCATCCATCGCTTTCCAGATATCCCCTCAAGAAACTTTCCTGAACTTTTTTATTGGCGCTGAATATTTCGTCGGGGATAAACTTATCGTATGACTTTTTGCCCAAAAGCCCCAAGATATCAAGCAAGACCATGAATTCAAGTGAGTGAAAAACAAGCTGGCCCGAATCTTTCCTGGTTTCAATAAAAGGACGGACATCAAACTTCTGGTTTATTATACCGGTCAGACTGTCAATGTGTTTTGTTTTTTCTTTTCCAAAGCTAATGGAAAAACGATGCGCATTTTTTCCGAAGAACATGGAACAACCATCACCGACATACCAGCCGAGCAAGTATGCAAGATCCTCATCCAGCTTTAAACTGTGGATGAATTTTTTAGTATGGTTGTTTTTATAATACTCGGCATTATCAGGAAACTCCCCTTTCCAGGATGACAGCGGAATATACACTTGGGCCGGTTTAAGAATATTTTTTGAATCGGCTTTTATTTTATCAAGGTATTTTTTTAAATACTCAAATTTGGGCATTACATTATCAATTTTGCTTTCCCATTGCTGCAAAACGGGTGGATAAAGTCCAATCATTCCGGCCATTTTAACTCTCGATATTCCTGTGGCCTGTCTTAACGCTTGGAGCTGGGACCATCTCTCCGAAGATAAATCAATCCAGGCGTTCAGAGGTATTTTTGAATCAAAATGTCCAATGGGGACTTTAATCTGTATTCTTTCCGCGTCTTTAGACTCTCTTATTTTTTCAGCAATTTTAAATGTTATTTCCTTGTCAATTCTGGGAAGATATCGGGGAGTTATGATTTTGTCTCCTTTTTTAATTTCACTTGTTTTCAGTGTATTAATCTCGTTGTCCCTAACCACGAAGACGCCATGATCAGAAGTAATCTTCAGTTTGTAGCCATACCGGGTTGTAATTTCATATAACTTTTTACGCAGGGGATGCCTTATTGTTTTTTCAATATTTCTCAAGGTAAAACTTTTTCTTTTTAGGTCGCAGGCAAATACCTGATAATTTTCGGTCTTGTCGCATTCCTTTTCAATGAAATCTCCGATTCTGACTTTTCTCAACAGATTTTTCTTCTTATCAAAAATCATCATGGGCGTATCGCCCGTGACACTATCGGCATCAGTCATTATTACAATTTTGTGATACCGCAGTTTTTCGATGTCAAATTCTTCGGCAATAGCCGTTCCGAGAGCTATGATTAAATTCCTTATCTCCTGCGATGTAAGCATTTTATCCAATCTGGCTTTCTCCACATTCAATATTTTTCCCCGCAAAGGCAATATTGCTTGCGTCCTTCTATCCCGCGCACCTTTGCTACTTCCGCCGGCACTGTCTCCTTCCACTATGAATAATTCCGATTCTGAGGCATCGCGGCTGGAGCAATCGGCCAGCTTTCCGGGCAAAGTCATGCCTTCAAGAGCACCCTTTCGCAAGACTGTATCCCTGGCCGCCCTGGCCGCAAGGCGCGCCTTCGATGCGAGAATAACCTTCTCAATCATTTGTCTCGCGTCAGTTGGGTTTCTTTCGAGCCAATCAGCAAATTCAGTTGAAACAACCGTTTCTACGGCAGTACGGGCTTCGGTATTTCCAAGTTTGGCCTTGGTCTGGCCTTCAAATTGCAAATTCTGTGATTTAATTTTAACCAGAATTACGGCCGTTAAACCCTCGCGAATATCTTCGCCCGTTAAATTGTCTTCTTTTTCTTTCAGGTAGCCGTTCTTGCGGGCGTAATCATTCAAAAGCCGGGTAATTGCCGCGCGGAAACCAGTGATGTGCGTTCCACCTTCGATCGTGTGAATATTATTAGCAAAACCCATCTCCCGAGTGGAGAGTTCGTCCACATACTGCAAAGCGACTTCAACTTCTATGCCCTCATGCTCCTTGTCGACGTAGAAAATATTCTGGTGCTTGGTTTCCTCCCCGCGATTCAAGAATTTGACAAAGGAAACGATGCCGCCCTCGAAATAGAACTTGTATTCATCAAAAAATTCTTTTTTTTCTTTGCCCTCGCCGATAATCAAGGGCGCTCTTTGGTCGGTTATAGCTACGGAAATACCTTTTGTTAGATATGCCTGCTGACGGAAATGGTTAAGCAATGTGTTCTTGTCGAATTGGATCGTTTCAAAAATCGACGAATCGGGTTCAAATGTCACAATCGTTCCGGTTTTGTTTGTCTTGCCGATTTTCTTTACAGGACCAAGCGGTTTTCCAATCTTATACTCTTGAACAAAAACATCCGGCTTGCGGTGAACTTCGATTTTCATCCACGTCGAAAGAGCGTTTACCACAGAAAGGCCGACGCCATGCAAGCCGCCGGAAACTTTATATGAATCGCCCCCGAATTTTCCGCCGGCATGGAGTGTCGTTGCCGCTAATTCGAGAGCGGACTTTTTGAGCCTGGGATGAGGATCAGTCGGAATGCCGCGACCATCGTCGCCGACTCGGACCTGGTTATTCGGCAGGATAGTGACATCAATATTTTTCGCGTAACCAGCCAGAGCCTCGTCTAAAGAATTATCAAAAAGCTCTTTGACAAGATGATGAAGACCGTCCGGACCGGTAGAACCGATATACATCCCCGGCCTTTTCCGGACCGGCTCCAGACCCTCCAGAACCTGAATATCTTTTGCGGTATATGAGTTATTATCTGGCATATGAGTAGTAAGTAAATTGTATCATTTTCCTATACAAATTACAATGGATTTTGTGTATAAAAAATCGGCCTAAATGGCCGATTTTTTATAAGTTTTTTACCTAATATCCGCCCTAAATTGTTTTTGAGTTTCTTCAACGATTTTTACTTGGATCGGATCTATTTCCCCTGTCGTCAAAGTCCGCTCATTGGAGCGGTAGATAATCCGATATGTGTAGCTCATTTTGTCTTTTCCGAACTTCTGTTCGTTTTCATATTTGTCCAACAATTCAACTTGTTCCACCAAATCGCCGCCGATATCGCGAATGAGGTCAAAATAATTGTTGGGAGTGAAGGTCTTGGACACGACAAAAGAAACGTCTCTTGTGATAGGCGGAAACTTTGAAACTTCTTTGAATTTATTTCCGAGCTTTAACTGCTTTTTTACCCTGGGGTCCTGCGACCACAACAATCGAATATCGGGCAAGTCCATGCTAATTATTGCTAAGCGCTCGAGGCCGAAACCGAAGGCCCAATTGCTCCATTTTTTCGGATCAAGGCCGAGATTATTCATCAGTAAATCAGTCATGATGCCGCAGCCAAGAACTTCCACCCACCTACCTGACTCGGAGGGGGCGCCGCCCCCTTCCGACCTCGCTCGCGACGCCGCTTCGCGGCTGCTCGCTCCTGCCTCCCCCGGGCTCGCTCCGCTCGCCGAGACCCAAACGTCCATCTGTAAAGATGGGTCCGTGTAAGGAAAATGGTCCACTTCGAATTTATACTTCACGTCATCCCCAAAACAGGCCTTGGCGATTAAAATCAGAACATTCTTCAAATCTTCGAGCTGAATTTCTTTTTTTCCCCGGGGTATCACAAAACCGCCGTCAATTTGGTGAAAGACGTTCATGTGACTGCGGTCAATTTCGTCTTTGCGGTAAACCTTGCCGTGAGAGAAAAATCCAAGCGTTTCCCCGGCTTCAAGCCTTTTTTTAATTTCCGGGTCGCGCAAATAGTAATACCACATCACCGTGGTGTGGGTGCGCAAAACATTTTTATCGTCTACAAAATACGTATCCGAAGGCCGGCGGGCCGGGTGATCGGCCGGAAAGCCGTAAACATCGAACGAAACATCGTAAGGCACGACTTCCGGCGATTTCACTAAGTCAAAATCTTTAAATTCGGGTATGTTTAAAATTCTTTGGATGAGCGCGTGAATCGGACTCTCCGAATCGCGCGACAAATCAGGCATATCTAAAAAACGCTTGATGCGTTTTGACTCCGGATCATCCTTTTTCGCCAATTCCGAGAGAAGTTTCTTTTCAGAAGTCAGATCGGCCTCAATAATCATTCATAAAATATATCATGCGAAAATAAAAAAGCCAGCTATGTCGCGGGCTTTTCGGATTTATCCTTTTCTTTTTTTTCAGTCTTTATGATCTCTTCCCTGACTTTCGGCACGAAGCGTCTTGTGTGATTCGGCTCGCTGGATATGAAGCCGTTGAGTTTGGCAACTATCTGCAAAATCCAATACTCCATTTCCATCATTTTCGCGCCCCTTTTTGTACTGTCTTAAGTTAATAGCGTCCACCTAAATTTTTCATGAAGTTAAAAGATTCGTCCATCCTTTATCCACCAATGATATTCTTTACTTAAAAACTCGACCATACTAATTTCATCTGGAAATATTTCTAGTAGCCATTCTCTATTTTTAAACCATGGTAATTGTTGAGATGTAAGATCGACTATTACCACGCTGGTCTTTAATTTTATCATATTGATCCGATGAACTAGCCAATCTTTCGGAGCAATTTCTAAATCACCTTCAAGAATTTGCGAGTTAAAACCGGCTGACTTTAATCTTGAATCTAATTCACCGGCGACGACATTGCAAAGATTTTGAAAATTTTCTTTATTTTGAGGCCAATCATTAGAAATCATTTTATAAATTTCTGGCAGATTTAATTTCAAAAAGCTCAATAAAGTGTAGTCGTCGGCTAAATTGCTTAACTTTTCTGTTTCTTTTTCAGAAAATCCACCAATATTTTTCGGCGCTTCTTCTCTCATCTTAAAGCAACGCTCTTGTTAATTTTTATCATTGAAAACTCCAAATTATCCCCAGATGTATTTTGTATTGTCCAATTACAATAAGGCAAGCAAAACAATATTTCATAACCGCCCAAATTGATATTTCGACCTTCGTATTCACATTTAGCACTTCCACTAGTCAAGAACAGGGAAACATAGTTATCATTAGTGTGTAAATTCCAATATTTTCCGTTTGGGATTAGTATTCTTTTCGCCTCAAAATCACTACTTTGCAAAATTTTTAATTCGGAAATATCGTCATGGTTTTGCCAATTGATTACTGCTCTGGTAAATGAGTCACCTTGCCTGGAAACCAAATTATTAGATAAGGGATAAACTACTTTTTTTAAAAGCTTATTAAAATACTGCCGATTATAATGATCGGGCACTGACCGGTCTTTGTTTTGATCGTGCAATCTGTCTACCACATCGGTGGAAATATTGGCATACTCTTCCATAACACAGCCGAAAACCGTGTGCACAATTCCAGATTCTCCAATCTGTAAAATATCCCCCGATTCTGGAATAAACTTAAATATATCTAAATCAGAATTGATTTCACCCTTATATTTTTTCTGCCATTCAGAATAAGTACAAACAAACGCAAAACTGTGACCAGGATTCGAGGAAAGAAAATGAAACGCCTCTTTTTTAAAATCAAGATGCCGTTGGAAACTAAAACCTTCCCTAGGTTCTAAAAAAAATAAAGAAAACCCGATTGGAATTGACGCTTTAATTCCATACGATTTATATTTAAGAATAAAACCAATATCTTTTTGCGTTTTTGCTACTAAAAATTTTAATTCCTGATCGTTTTGACTGCTAATATGCTTTATTAAATTCTTATACAAATTCTCTAAATTTTCCGTCTCCTTAATTTGTCGATCCTCGATAAGCAAAGGTGCTAAAACACTCAACCCATCAACTGGATTTGAAATTAACTTGTCTAAAGACAAAGGTTTCATTTTGGCGGGCGCGACCGGATTTGAACCGGCGATCTGCTCCGTGACAGGGAGCCGTGTTGGACCAGGCTACACCACGCGCCCATTTTTAAAATCCCGTGAATTTTATCATCTTTTGCGCCTTATTTCAACTAAATGAGATATTACGGACTAGTTTAGGGAGGGATGCCAAAATATTTTTTCTATTTGGCGAGTATTGTCATACGTAATATGGTGCTTCTTCGGCACTCGGCCGTTTTCCGAGCTGTTGCTTACCGCCTCATCATTTCCCATTGCAAATCCAACATGCCTGCGCAGCACTCCATCCGGGGCTAATTGCTCCTCCCAAATTAAAACCGCTCCTGGCTTAATCTCTTTTGCTTCCATCCAACCGCTTTCAATTAAATCTTTTTCAGTGCCATTTACCGTTCCGTGCACGTCTTTTACCAGCTTATTAACATATAGCACGGCAGACGCGAAAACGGCACAGCTCAAACGTCCGTCTTTCAAAATATCTTTTTCCGTTCCATCAACCACGGCGTATAGGTTGCGGAACATTAAATTCTCCCCTTTCGAGGAGTTTTCAATCATCGCCAAATAGCTCTTTTTCTTAAGGACTACAACTTCCGGCATGGACATAATATATTAGAAATTTCACCTGGGCGCAATCTCGAGCCATTTAGGAATCTGTCTTTGGACGTTTACGATTTTTGTCTCAGAGCATACTTGATTCGCGTTGTCAGTCGCGGTCAGCGTGACTTGGTAGCTTCCCGGAGTCAAATATGTGTGGGTCGGATTTTGGCTGGATGAATTGCCGCCGTCGCCGAATACCCAACTCCACAACCAGCCATTGGGATTGCCGTCATAGAATACGGTCAAGTCGTTGAATTGGGCTATCTTTTTTACCTGGGGCGGAACCGGAGTCCAACTGAAATCCACATCCGGATAGGCGAAGTTTGGCGTCTTAAACGAGCTCGACACCGCCCAGCCGGAAACCTGGTCATATCCGTTCCAAACTCTCACTCTCGCCTTGTAAGTCGTGCCAAACGCCAGATAGCCAGCGCCGGATGAATAACTGGTGCCGGTTGACGTGACTTTACCGCTATCCACTTCCGGATTGCCGAATGAACCGGAATCGTCAATTTCGATTTCATAAGCCGATTGGGGACTGCCGGACGGATCGCTGTATGTCCATGAGACATATGCACCCGGTCCCGTGTAGCAATAATCAGATAAGCCGGCGGCGGTGGGGTGAAGGACACTGACTTCGCCGGGATCGTCCGGATTCGGGCCATTAATATTGACTAGAACCGTATCCATGGCCGAGCCGTTGCCGGTACATGTTAACGTGTAAGAATACTGTTTAACCTGCGTAAGAGGACTTGTCTGAGTGTTGCCGCCTGTCGATTGCGAACCCGACCAATCTCCTGACGCGGTACAGGAAGTCGCGCTCGAGGAAGTCCAATCCAAATCCACTGTCGAATTCCAAGCCACGGATATGGGGCCGTTTGAATATCCGCCGCTGCCGTGTTGTCTTGCTTTGATATCTACGCTCGGTCCGTTTACAACAACACGGAGAGGCAGGGACAGCGCCGGAGCGTGAACGCCGGTATTGGCGTCCCAGCACTCGATGCTGTAATTTCTGTTCGCCGTTATACTGCCGTCATTCCTTGAACCCGAAGGAGAAACGGCATCATCGGAAATCGTGGCTCCCGTAGCGGCGTTCGTGGCCACCAGAGAACAAATCGTCGTATTTGAAGAACTCCAAGTAATGGCGGCAGTGCCGTTATAGCTGATGTTGCAAGTGCCAGGCGTATTAACGCCGTTACAGCGCAGATAATTCATACTTGGACCCGCGCCGACATTCACCGTTACCGATGTCGTCGGCCCGTCGCCGCCCGGATTCGAACAATAGATGGAATATGTTTTACTTGAACTCAGATTTCCGGTTGATTCCGATCCGCCTGATGTCGATTTGCTTCCCGACCAATTTCCGGACGCGGTGCAGGAGCTGATGTAACTGCCTGACGGCGTCCAAGCCAGATTCGCCGAAGAATTATATGCGATGGAACAGGAGCCGGAATTGCCGTTGCATGTTAAACCCACTGTTGGCACAGCTGGCATATTGACCGTCACCGTCACCGAATCGGAAACTTGGCTGCCGTTCGCGCCGGTGCAGGTTGCGGTGTACGTCCTGTTTGACGTCAGGTTGCCCGTGTTTTGCGAGCCGGATGTGCCCGTCCAGTTGTTAGGCGTTACCGTACAGCTTGCAGTATTCGCTGATGTCCACGTAATCGTCGTGCTTGTATTGTATGGGATGTTCGTACTGGCGGCGGAAATATCAACTGTCGGCGGCATGGACTTATTCTCCACACAGAAGGCATTACTGCCTCCGTTGATACCGTTGCACCACCATTGATAGGAGTCGGAGTACTCGGCGTTATCGCCTAAGTTGCCGGCGGAGCAGCTATAGTGGAGCTGGGGCGAAGAACAGACACCATTGACAGGGGTAGGTTCCGCGCCTACCGTCACCGTCACCGAATCGGAAACTTGGCTGCCGTTCGTGCCGGTGCAGGATGCGGTCCATATGTATGGCGACTCATTGGATTTTAACTTGCCTGAAAGATTATTGCCCGATGTTCCCGACCATGTCGTGGAATTTCGATTATTCGTAACCGTACAGCTTGACGTGTTTTGGGATGTCCATCTGATTGTCGTCTCGCCGTTATGGGCCACGCTGCCGTTATCGGCCGTAATATCCGCCGTCGGCGCAGGACACTGGCTGTCCGGAGGCGGCGAAGCGGTGCAGTTGCCGTTGCCGTCAATTGTGCCCGTGTTCGTCTGGCCGCAGACATTGGGCGACGAATTACAGGAATTGCCGTACCCGTTTATCGTGTATACCAAATTAAAAGTTATGGTGCCGTTCGCGGTCAGAGTCTGCATCTGGCCGTTTGTTATCGTCGGGCCGGTGTAGCCCGAAAGAACGGCAGGAGAAATGTTATATGAACCGGTGGGCTTGTTTGGATAAGGAACGTCTGCGCCGGTGCCATTAATATTTTCCTGGCCTGTTATGTTCCAGTTTGTATCCAGCGGATTCCCGTTCTGATCCCGCGAAGTCACCATAATCGTGCCGGTATACGTGCACGGCAAAGCTCCGCCATAATTAGCCGCACCGGGATCGGTGCAAGTCGGAGCAGGTCGATTAACGGTAAAACTTACATTTTTTTGACTTGAACTACTATTCTCATTTACAGCCGTAATCCTCAATATATAATCACCAGCCGCTAAACTCGATATATTTATATCCGTCGGTCCGATATTATACTGCCATTCTATTTCACCACCATTTCCAACAACGAAGCATTGTCCATCCTGACCTTCAGGAGAAATAACCGTTATTATTGGGTTACCCGATAAAGATGTCCCCAAAATTTCATAGCCTAAACTGGTAAGAGCAAATTCAAATATCTGTTGGGAGTCCTGTTCAACAGTACAAAATTCTTCTTTATATCCCCCTTTGACTTTTCCAGTTATGGTCATAACTTGCGGATTATTACCATCATCAAATGTATAATCAAGGGGGTTTATATTTGGAGGAACAGTAGAAAGAGCATAAGCACTATTTGTATTAGTAAAGAAAGACAAAACTAAAATACAAAAAACAGATAAAAATATTATTTTATTCCTCAATAGCTTTGACTGTCCCATGTGATAATTATAAATCGAAATTAAGTAAACAAAAAGGGCGTGCTGTGCACGCCCTAACGGGTTACTGTTGGCGGGTTCATGAAGCCGAACGTCGTCGACGGATTTTGGTCATTCAGCTTTGTCCCGTTCACTGTTAGTCCTTCTCCAGTGCCCACTCCTGAACAAATCTGTATAGGTTGACACTTCCAGGGATCAACTACCTGGATAATATATAATATTCCAGATGGAACTTCTCCAACAGTAACCGCCATGCTTGAATTGAGCGTACCGGAAAACTGATATCCCTCTTTCCAGAAGGATATAGTAACCGGAAACTTGCTTCGGTCGCAACGGTCATATTGCGAACCGGCGCTCAAGCATGTTGCCGGCGGTTGAAAACTGACGGTTATCGTACCTGAGGTCGGCGTCGGCCCCGTCCCGCCACCGTTCTTCGACGTGCACGCCAGGAGCGTGCAGGCAATGATGATGACAACCGTCACGATGAACCAACGGATGTTTGTCGTCATTACAGCACCCTCCTTTCGAGGTTGTCAATCAGCGGGCAGAATGCCCACCAATACTCCTTACATTATACCATATTCACATGAACAAATCAAAAAGGCCCGTAATACGGGCCTTTTTGCACCCCTGTCTGGAGGTTGAGCCTCCAAGTGGATCAGTAGTTGGCGGCTATGTCTATCTAGCTCAACTCCTAATCGGCGCTGGAGAGTTAATAATTTTGAGGGAAGACAATTTTGGTCGCGAGGGGCAGAGATTGACAGCGGCTATCAATTTAGTAACTTGACATTGTTTCTTTTACAAAGGAGATTTTGTGATTTTAATCCTCTCTGGTTCGGAAGATCCTCATTGCCAATATATAGTGGAAAAAATTAAAGCAAGAAATAGAAAGTTTGTCGTTTATGATTATGGTCAATATCCCAGTAATTCGCAAATAGGACTTAAAATTGACCGAAATTCTAAAGAATTATGGCTACATTTTTCAGACATTAGATTAAATTGTGAAGAGATTAGATCGGTCTGGAATAGGCGTCGTGGTCAATCAAAAGCGGGGGTTAACATAAAAAACCCAAAAATAACTGAATATATAGAACAAGAAAGTCAAATATTATTAGACTCTTTACCTTACTTAATAAAGACGGATTGGATTAGCCATCCAGATGCAATAACAATTTCCGCCAGAAAACCTTATCAATTACTTGTTGCAAAATCGTTAAATCTCGCAATACCAGAGACGGTGATCGGAAATTCATCAGAGATGATTGAAAAGTATGTTTCTTTAGACAGCATGCTGGCATTAAAGCCACTTTCTATGGCAACTGTTTCTTTATGCGACGGGGAAAACGATCCCGCCAGTAATTTAATCCTCTATACAAAACCCGTAACTCATGATCAGATTATCAAAAAAACGAGAAGAGTAGTGAATTGTCCAGTTACTGTTCAGAAATACATACCAAAAGAATTTGAATTGAGAATTACTGTCGTCGGAAATCAAGCTTTCGCATGCGCTATATACTCGCAAGAAACTGAAAGGACAACCCATGATTGGAGGAAATATGATCTGACCCATACTCCTCATAAGGTTTTTAATCTCCCCGATGACATAAACCAGAAGTGTCTAACATTAGTCGATAAATTAGGGCTTAAATTTGGTTGTATAGATATGATAGTCACACCGGAAGGCCAGTTTGTATTTTTGGAGATCAACCCAAACGGACAATGGCTTTGGATCGAAAGATTAACAAATCTGCCCATCGGAGATGCTATCACGGATTTATTGTGCCTTGATAATCAACGTTGACACAAGATTAACAATTTAATATATTTGATCTAAGGAGGGCTGGCCATGAACCAGAAGGCAACAGAACTCCTCTCCCGAGAAAAAGAGGACAGTCTGCCACTGACGTTCGAGTTCGGCGAAACGAACGAAGAACTCATCGTCGAGTGTCTGGCATCTCCTTTCAACGGTGAGGAGTCAATCTGTCACGTCGGCGGCGGCTACGACTCGGACTAGGCATCGTCCCGGTCGCCTCTCTCGGCCATGCGCGAGCATGGCCATTTTATTGCAATGAATCAAAAAATAAAAAATAAAATATTGTTTCTGGCTCGTAGAGATCATCAAATGCGGGCTTCAAATAAGTGGGACGAGAGCATAGATAAAAAAAATATAAAAGAACTAAAAAAGATCGTCTACAAAGTTGGCTGGCCCGATAAAAAATTAGTCGGAGTAAAAGCGGCTCTGGGAGCATGGCTAATAGTTCAACATGGGGTTTTCAATATTGAATTTCAAAAATACTGTCTTGGCCTTTTGAAAAAAGCCGTGGCTGATAAAAAAATGCCCCAATTTACGGTTCCGTTTTTAATTGACAGAATAAAAATGGTTGAAGGAAAACCTCAATTGTTTGGGACTCAATTTTTTAAAAAAACTAGAAGTGGGAAACTGCACCTTTGGAAAATCTATAATAAAAAAGGGATTGATAAAAGAAGAAAAAAATGCGGTCTTGAGCCGTTAAAAAACCACAAAATGGTTGATCAGCGTATACGTTATAAGTATTATTGACAAAGATATGTTCAATGTTAATCTGCTTATGGTCTTTTGGGGTGGAGATTACTATGTTTTTTGAATCCGAAGGAAGCGGAAAATTTCAAACTCTTTCAGAAGAAAGTGATTACAGATACACGCGAAATCAATTGATGTTGTGTAAATCCGCTTCAAATGCCGGAGTATTTCCGATGTTGGAAGTATTATTGCTCATTGAGTGGGTGCAATTTTTATGTCAATGTCCTGATGAATTGGACTATGGAGCCTGACGGCTCCTTTTTATTACAGATATCGTGAATCTAAAAAATTTGACAAGGTCCTAGAACCGCAATATGTCTTCTTTCTTCAACAAAAAAACCTTTAACGGTATCCATCAGAAAATCCCTGTCTATTGATTCTATTTCTTTAAGCGTATCGGCCGGACTGCTCATTTTGCCCCTCAAAATAAAATTTGTTCCCAGAAAACTGATTTCTTTCTCGAAATCAGACATGTTCACAAGAAGGCCGTCGATATATTGATTTTTTATTTCTTCAAATAATGATGGGGTTAATTTGTCTGGAATCGAATTGATAGTTTCCAGAATTATGTCTATTACTTTCTGCGGTTCCGTTGTGGAAGTCTGAATACTAAATCTACCCGCATCGACATAGCGGCCGTTCATAATATTAATCTGATACACTAACCCATTTTTAATTCTAAGTTCTTGCATCAATGGCGACGTGTAACCGAAATTGAGATAATTTGCCAGAATTGATAAAGCCAGCTGTCGTTTTGATAATTCAACGCCGGTTGTGTTATATGAAATAGCGATGTGAAATTGGCTTATGTCTCTTTTCTCAAAAAAAGAGTGATTATTAAGTCTGAAATTTTGGAAATTGTTCTTGGATTTAACATCTTTCCACCCGCCAAAATATTTTGAGGCCATATCGTAGGCCTCACCATGTTTTATATCGCCCGAAATTATCAAAGCAGTCTGGCTGGGAACGAAAAATGAATGATGATATGCAAGCAAAGAATCCTGTGTAACGGCTTTGATTGATTCAGGGTTGCCAAGAATATTTTTGCCAAGAGGATGATTTTCAAAAAAATTCATTTGAGATATGCGGGCAATATGCCTTACTGGATCATCCGCACTTTTCTTATACTCCTCCAAAATCACCTTTTTTTCATTCTCTAAAGCGATTTCATCAATTATTGAATTTAATGCTTGCTCGGCCAAAACATGCATCATTCTATCTTTGTACTTACTTAACCCATTGATGGTGAGCGATATCTTTTCGAGATTTGTTTGAGCATTGGAGTAAACGCCGATGCGATCTTTCTCAAGTCCAAGCAAATATGGAGTGGGCCATTTTTTTGTGCCTTTCAATAGCATATGTTCAAGAATGTGCGCGTAGCCCAATCCTCCGGCGTTCTCATGCCTCGAGCCAGCGTTGACCCACAATTCCATAAAATTAATCCAAGAGTCGACATGCGTGCTCGTAATCACTCTTAGCTTATTGGGCAGTATTGATTCTGAGTATGTGTGCATAATGAAAAAATGGGAGTAGCCGCGCCGTGCTGCCACTCCCTCTCCGGCTTCAGCCAGAGTACTGACCATCTTCGTCGCCGCCAGGCAGATTGCCCTGTTCCTCGGCAGACGAGAGGTCCACATCATCATCGGCCATCGGATCCTCCAGGAACAGTATTGCCGCAGGGATGGCTGCGGCTCCGCCTCTGGCTTGCCAGGCATGCTCAAGTGCTCAGTGCACCCTTTTGAAGACTGGCCAGACAAAGGCACTAGATCAGATTGCTCGTCACACATCTGACCCTCCTAAAAACAGGTATATTATTTTGATAGGCGATTGTCAATACCACGTCTAGTTAATCACATGAGGTGACAAATCTAATAGGATGCCTGATAATTTATTACGGTCACTAGCTAAACTATTTAAACATGATTAAAAAATTAGAAGATTTATTAAACTTAATGCCGGAAGAGAAAAAAAATATTGCTTTTTCAATTTGGCAAAAATACAAAATTGAATTTGAAACATTGCCAGGAAGTATAAACAAACATCAGGCATGGCCAGGAGGATATAAAGACCACATTCAGGAAGTTATGAATATTGCCGAATTGCTTTTTGACTCTTTAAGTAAACTCAGAGAACTCCCTTTTTTATTAGATTCAGCTCTTTTTATTCTTTTTATTCACGATTATGACAAGCTGGTAAGATACCAAAAAACCGAAAACGGGTTTGAACGAAAAGATGATTACTCTGATATGACTGAAGAAATACAGAATTTTCTTAAAAAAGAATTTAACTACTCGCTAAGTCAAGAAGAGTTGAACGCATTAAAATATATCCACGGCGAAGGAAAAAATTACTCTGCCAATGAAAGAGTTATGCAGCCACTGGCCGCTTTCGTACACTGCTGCGATACCATATCAGCCAGAATTTGGCATGACTACGGAAAAAGTCGCTAATGATTCGCCGACTTGTCGCACTAATCAGACGGGCCCATTAATTTAGTAGTTCACGGGCAGGTCTATTTTGGAAGCAAGAGTTTCCGATTTGTCGTAAGGGAGAACGGAAAAATAGAAAATGGCCTTATCTCCTTTTTTTATGTCGCTTAATTTAATCGCACGATAACTGATTTTGCCGCTTATGAAGCTGGATTTGGTAAATTCAGTTTTTTCGTCTACCAGCGCAATTCGGGGCTCATATTTGATTGTTACGTTTTCACCGGCGGAATAAGCGACGGGGGCGGTATAGAAAATCCTATCTTTGCCGACGCTGTCGACTTTACCCGAAACAGAATATGTTTGAATCTTTATATTTGACGGCGGTAAAACCAACGTTTCTTGGTTCAAATTAAAATCAGAGAATTTCCAAATAAAAATCCCCAAGCCGGTTGTTACTCCGATTATAGCCCAAAGAGCGATGATTCTTTTTTTCTTATCGAACCTCTGCCAGCGGATGTTGAGATAAGACATAATTAATCATTAGAACTTAACCAAGATAAGTATAACCAAAAAGGGAAGTTGCGAAAAGCAACACAAGATGATAACATCCGGCAAGCACTTTAAGGAGCAGGAATGTTCTTCAAAAAAGATCCGCCACCGCAATTTCCGATGACTATTCCCAGGGAAATTCTTAATTTTGCTCTTCAAGACGCATTGGTATATATGAGGGCTGTTGATTCTGGCGTGGCGACGGTTGAAGCTATGGGCAAAACAATATGGGGCCGGCATCTGGCTAATCAACCCGAATGTCTAGAATTTTATTCATTCATACTGTGGAGAGCATCAAAAAGGCAGCCTAACGATCAAAAAAGAATGCTGGCGGCGATCGGGCTTGTGTATTCCGCATTCATACACACTCTAAATAATCGCTTTCCTCTCGATCTTTTGAACAAGCCCCGATTCACGAGTTTTCTGGACACAAAAGATTGCACTCAAGGCAACAGATCCATAGACGTCATGTTATTAACGACTATTAACCTTGATATCGCAAAGTATTGCGGTGATATTTTTAACTCCTTTGAATCAAGCGATGCGGAATATGAAACGAGATGCATAATCAAATTCCTGCTTGATGCTGTCAAACAAGTTATCATCTGACCCGAAAGGGTCATTTTATTTTTTCTCTTAAAAAAGCGGCGAGTTCAGATGCGGCTATACGCTCTTGTTTGGCCGTATCCCGATCGCGGACGGTAACCGTGTCGTCTTCTAAAGTTTGGAAATCTGCGGTTATACAGAATGGCGTGCCGATTTCATCCTGGGCGTAATATCTTTTGCCGATATTCCCCCGGTCATCCCAGGCGATCGGAGTTATCTCTTTTTTTAAATTATCATATACGCCTCTTGCCTTATCAATTAACTCCGGCCTGTTAGCTAACAGTGGAAACACTGCCGCTTTATACGGCGCCAGTTTGGGATTTATTTTTAAAACAATTCTATCGGGATCACTTTCATCATATCCATCACACAAAACAGCCAGTACAGAACGATCAACACCCCACGTCGGCTCTACAACATGCGGATAAAATTTAATACCGTTTTTATCTTGATAAGGCGGCTCCGGATAATGATTCTTCAGATCAAAATCACCCCGATAAGCCAATCCGTATAATTCTTTCCTCCCAAACGGAAAATCATACTCAAAATCAATAGTTCTTTTCGAATAATGAGCTCGCTCATTATTAGGCACCTCTAATTCGTGAACATGATTTTTGTTAATGCCCAGATCCTCAGTTATCCATTCCCATATTTCCTCACGCCAATATTCAAAATATTTATCCCAATCCTTTTCTTCAAGAAAATATTCGATTTCCATTTGCTCAAACTCGCGAGTTCGAAAAATAAAATTTCCCGGTGTGATTTCGTTCCTGAAAGCTTTTCCGATCTGCGCTATACCGAAAGGTAAGGTTTTTCTTGATGTGCCCAACACATTTTTGAAGTCAACAAACATCGCCTGAGCAGTTTCTGGGCGGAAAAAAACTAGACTGTCCATGATATTACTAAAGAGGTCGTCAATTTTTTTCACAATCGCTTTTTTGCCAGTCTGATCTTGATGATTATCAGATTTTTTGAATTGGAGCCATAAAGCAAATATTTTATTTAAGGGATCGACTGGTCCAATAAACGTCTGGAGTAAAAGATTAAATTTTTCAGGTTCAACATAACCGAAGTCAGAGCCGCAATTTGGGCACTTGCTTATTTCACCAGGCGCCTCAATGATAAATAAGCCTGCTTCATCCTTTTTATAACCTAGATCTTCCGCTTTGAATCGTTGATGACATTTTCGGCATTCTACCAGTAAATCAGTAAAATTATCCAAGTGTCCGCTAGCCTTCCATACTTTAGAATTCATCAGCAAGGCCGCATCAATTCCGACGATATCATCGCGTTGATTGACAAACTTGTCCCACCAAGAATCTTTAATATTCTTTTTCAATTCAACGCCCAATGGACCATAATCCCAAGAATTGGCCAAACCGCCGTATATTTCAGAGCCAGGGAATATAAAGCCACGGCGCTTGCAGAGGGAAACTATTTTTTCGAGTTTATCGTTCATTTGTTTAATGCTGACTGGATAAGAATATCTGTCAATTTAGACATATTGATGCCTGCGGCATTTGCCTCCTGTGGGATAAGACTTGTCTTGGTCATACCCGGAATCGTATTTGTTTCTAAAATATACCACTTATTCCCGGATAATATAAAATCAGATCGTGATATTCCCTTGCACCCCAAAATATTATGAGCTTTTAATGCCAATCCTTGCAGTTCCTCAATTTGTTGATCAGGCAAATCAGGAGGAGTAATTTCTCTGCTTCCTCCAGGAGTATATTTCGCTGAGTAATTAAAAAAAGGTTCTTTTTGTGGGATTATCTCTGTTGGCGGAAGTGCAAAAGATTCACCTTTCTCATTTTCCAAAACGCCACATGTTAATTCCCTCCCGAAAACGTATTCCTGGGCCATTAATCTATCATCATATCTGAAGCCTTCTTCTAGGGCTTTGGATAATCCTGCCTGATCTTTAAGAATCACCGTACCGACACTTGAACCTCCGCGCACGGGTTTAATTACGATAGGATACCTTAAATCCGAGATTTCTTTATTTGAAAAAACAATATACGATGGAACATTTAGATCGGCTTTTTCAAACAGAATATTGGAAATATTCTTATCCATTGCCGCCGCAGACGCGGTCATATCAGATCCCACATATGGAAGATCTATCGAGTCTAATATCGCTTGAAGCTGTCCATCTTCGCCAAATTCTCCATGAATAGCAATAATCGCGACGTTAAATTCGAGGGAGTAGATTTTAGGTATAGCTTCGGGCAAAACTAACTTTTTATCATCAGGTAAAAATTGGAATTTCTTGTCTTTGCTTACAAAAATTTTATGAACCTCGTATTTTGACAAGTCTAAATTTCCAGCAATATTTTCAGCAGAATTTACGGAAACTTCGTGTTCCCCTGATGGTCCACCAAATATTAATGCTATTTTTTTCATCAATAAATAACGCCCTCAGAAAGATCTTTAATCTTCACTTCAAGTGATTTAATATATTTTTGTATTTCGGGTTGTCTTTTCCTTGTGTCCTCAATAAGTAAATCGATGATTTCTATCAGTCTGTCATGACTTAGTTTATTTTCTAAAGGAATATGGGGATATAAAAGCCAATGAATTTGTCCGCGGCTGCCTCTTGCAGCATCTGATTTACCAGTTCCTATTATGTGATAGGGAATATCGTCAAATTGCCCGGGCATCTTTTCGAAGTTCAGTGATGCATCTTTTCCATCTATTAGAAAATGAATATCGACGTCAGAAAGAATTTCTCCTTTTCTTCTTGGCCCATAAACAGACGATCCGGTAAGTGCTACGAGAACAATTTTCTCTAGTGTTTCTGACGGAATTCCCGAAAATATTTTTGGAAAATCATTTATCGATTGATTAATTATATATTGCAAACGGTCATGTCTCTCTTTTCCTTTAAGAAAGCTGGATCTAAATAATTCCCATGTTTGTTTGTCAATATCAGATGTGAACGGAGGAATAACATTATGTCTACCGATTTTGATGTGATTTTCGAATTGATAACTTTTCAAATGGTGTAGCCTGCGCCAGCATCTCCAAAGCTCATACTCTAGATGGCGGATATCTTTTGGAACCGTTTCCAGCCAGAACTTAAATCTTTTTCTTTCAAAATCAACAATCTTGTCTTTATTCCCATGATACGCCTCTTTTTCAATATTCATGTTATTGCACGATTCCCTGTTCCACTTGGTCAGCCGTATCGTCGGTAGTCAAATCATTTGCCGGAATGATAATTGATTGCCTGGTGAAGGAGTCTATCCCCGAGAATTTTACATTTTTAAGAAGCAGGATGCCAGAGCCCTTCTGATTTGCCTGCGGCGTGACGCTGATTTGAAAACTGCCGTCATATTTGTTGGTCCCGTTTATGCCGACTCCCGAAGGCAGAGAACCGATGTTCCAGACGACTTCGGATGTATTTTTATTAAACGTGATTTCAGCCTGGCCGGCTCCGACGCTCGTTATGTTTTTCCAATTGACGCCAGCCGGTAATACTCCGGATATCCGGGCTTCCGTTACTTGGTTGCCCGGGTTAACAAGCTGCCAGTGGACCGTAAAAAAGGTCTCTTTGCCGACTTGAGGCGGAAAAGGGCCTGATGAACTGAAGGCTTGATCGTTGTAATACATCAGCTGTGCAAACGTCGGCTGGCTGCTAATCTTGGTAATCAAACTGGCCGTTGAGAAAACTTCGCCGTCGGATATTTCTCTGGGCACGTTGGCGGTTGATATCCGCGCGGTGGCTTTTATGAACGAGTTTTGGGCCCCAGCCGTGCCGGATGGAAAACCGGGCTTAGTTTTAATCTTGAACGTCGCTTGCCCTCTCTTATTCGGACCGAGGCTTGAAAAATCTGATATAGCGGCGGAGTTCCAAATGATTGTATTCGTGCCGCCGTCAAAATAACCGCTTCCGGAATCAAGAGAACCGATATCATACATGGCGCCCTCTAGTTTCACGGCTAATGCCACGCCGGCCAGCGTGTAATTGGAAGTGTTGGAATATTTAACCGTATAGTTTAATGTGTCTCCGGTCACGGCCGTGTATTCTTTGCTGTCATTCACAACTACGTCAACGCCAAGCAACGGACTTGATATCACAGTCGAACCTGCCGTCTTTTCGTAATCGATATATGCGCCGTTTATTCTTCTCTGAAGCGTAACCGACAACTTCTTTGTCTCGCCTTGCTGGCCGTTGAGAACGCCGTTTATTGATATTCTTGATCCTTGGCCTTTGTTTAAATTGGCAACATTCCATGTTTGGCCGTCTCCGCTGCCGGCCGGAGTCGCGCTTTGATATGTAAAGCCGTCGGGGTAGTCGAACACGAAGCGCAAGTCGGAAATGGAATTGTTTGTCTCATTCCGATAGTCAAGAATATATGTTATCGGTTGGCCGGAAATTTGATTCGGCGGAACGCTTAACGTCAGCGATACCGGTATGCTGGTAATGGTGGTGGCCAATGACGCGTCTTTTTGGAATTCGGTTCTCAGATTGCCGGCCGCGTATATCAGGGAGAGTTTGGCGATTTTAATATCTCCCCTGTTGCCGACTAAAAACGCTCTGAATTCTTTTTCTCCGCTTTGGCCCGCTTCCAGCGTCTCTATGGCAAACGTTTCTTTTGTGTTCAAAGATACTTCACCGTCTTTTAAAACCACCGATTCATCGGGATACGAAAAAGAAAAACGCAGATTACTCAATTTTGATTTGGTAGAATTGGAATATTTAATTTTGTACGTGACCTCGTCCCCGACGCCGATTTGAGTCGGCCCGTCGATTGACATTTGGACTCCGCTTTCCCTAAATGACGGCCCGCCGAACCAAAATATTCCCGCGCTGGCGATGAACAGGGCCAAGGCGAGGATAATGAGCCATTTCAAAACATGGCGGCTTATCTTGGGCGGGGGAGTTATGAGGGATTTTGTCGTATCGGGTATGGGTGTGACTTGGAAATTAGGCTCCATGGTAATATTTTAACATTAAAATCAATATCCCGAAACTCGAATCAGCTCTTCCCGGTTTTGGGAAAAAAAGTCGTTTAACCGCGTTCTGTCGGAGGCATTTTGATCCAAACCCGTAAAAACTTTAACCAGGAAGCTCCACATTTTATCGTCCCTCTCGTTTTCAAACATGGTCTGGTCGATTTCCCGGGCGAAATATCCGGCCGCTTCTATGGCCGGCATTGATTTTTTCAGATTCGGAAAAGCCGATTCGGTATGGGTGCTGGCGATTATGGGCATGTTTTTAGAATCAATCAATTCAAAATCCACAAGATTAAATATATCCAAATGCATCGACTGGAGAGACGTTCTCTTGAGCACGCTTTTTGCAATGGCCGTTATTTTCCCGAATTCCTCCGTGTAACAGGTTAGAATCTGGTCATTTTCGTTTGTGTGCTGTTTTTTGACGATTATCGCCTTAGTCCGAGCCATATTTTGTTTCCCGACATCTCAACTTCTTTTTCAATGTCGAATTTTTGACCGGTATTGGGAACATTTTCGAACTTCTCAAATAAAGTATCAGTTATAATCTGGCTCATCCAATTGGTGACGGCCTCGGTCAATTCACGACTTTCGCTGTGCCATTGGCCGAATATTTTTTGAGTCGGTTTGTACCCGGCTTCTTTGCGCATGTCTTGGACAAGACGCATGAATTCCCTGACCCAGCCTTCGTGTTTTAAGACATCGGTCATTTCAAAATCAAACACAACCAAGTCTTCCTGCTTGGAATCGTATTTTACTTCTTTAACATTGAGCTCTTCGGTTATAAGACCGGACAAGTCGGCCGGAAAAGACTCGCTCCTTTTAAGGGACACCGAGGCCAGAGGCTGTCTGACTTTTATTTGCTTGGCTTTTCTTGCCGCCAATCCGGCGGTTATCACGTCTCTGATTTCTCTCATTTCTTCTTCCAGTTTTTTATTTATGTATTTATCTTCAGCCCTCGGCCAATTTTCAAGATGAACGCTTTCTTTGCCGCCCTCCAGATGCAAATATATGTCATCGGCCACAAAAGGAGCAAAGGGGGCGCACAACTTGGAAATCTCAATTAATACATTTTTCAGTGTTTCAATAGCTTCAGGCCTCTTGCGGGATCGCCTTAGCCACCAATTGGAAAAATCGTCGGTTACAAATTTTTCTATTAGCCGGGCCGTCATTGTCGGATTATATTCTTCCAATTCTTTGGTTGCTTCTTTTACCAGGCTGTTCAATTTTGAAAATATCCAGGCATCCAGCAGATTCGCTTTCGGTTTAATTTGCGTGGATTTGTAGAGATCATGAAAATTCAAGCAATTCCTAAGAGTGGAAAGAAACCCGATCAATTGAGCGTTCACGTCCTTAATGTCAAAAAGTTTGTATTCCCCCGGTCCGTTTATCGCGAACAAATACCATCTGGTGGCGTCCGCTCCATATTGAGCCAAAACATCAAACGGAGAAACGGTATTGCCTTTTGATTTAGACATCTTCTTTCCCTCTTTATCAAGTATATGGCTTAGCGAGACGACATTTTTATAGGGCGCGCCTCGGCCCAAAAGAGTGCTTATGGCTAAGAGGGTATAAAACCAGCCTCGGGTCTGATCAACGCCCTCTACTATATAATCGGCGGGAAATTGATCCTTGAACATATCTTCATTTTCGAACGGCCAGTGCCATTGGGCATAAGGCATCGCTCCTGAATCAAACCAGACATCAATCAGGTCGGGAATTTTTCTCATCTCTCCGCCGCATTTGCATTTCAAAACCACACCGTCAATATACGGCCGGTGAAGGTCAATCTTGCCATCGCCGTCCACGGGCAGCTTGCCCCCTTTTTCTTCGATTTCTTTTATGGATCCGATTACATCCCGGTGATTACATTTTCCGCATTCCCATATCGGCAGCGGAGTGCCCCAGTAACGCTCGCGGGAAAATGCCCAGTCTTTGCCTTCTTTTATCCACTGCCCGAACCGGCCTTCTTTGATGTGATCCGGCACCCAATTAATAGTTTCATTATTAGCCAGCAGTTCCTTGTTGACTGCCGACATTTTTATGAACCAGGAATCTTTGGCGTAATACAGCAGAGGCGAATCGCAGCGCCAGCAGAAAGGATAGTCATGTTCATAATTTTCTTCCTTGAAGAGCTTCCCTTCATTTTTTAATTTCTCAACAATTAAGTTTTCCGTCTTTCCGGATTTGACAAATTGTCCGGCGAAATCAGGAACGATATCTTTAAATTTTCCCTGCTCGTCGACGGTATGTATTTTCGGTAAACCGAGTTTGGTTCCCAGAACATAGTCGTCTTCGCCGTACATTACCGCCGTATGGACGACGCCGGTGCCTTCGGCCGTGGCCACAAAATCGGCTTCGTATATCTTATATGACGCTTCCGATTTCAATTCTTCAACGGCAAAAAGGGGTTCGTATTCCATGCCGATTAATTCTTTGCCCTTAAATTCCTTCACGATGTTCGCCGATTCCAATACTTTTCCGACCAACTCTTTGGCTAATATGTAATTATTTCCGTCCTTTTCGGCTAATACGTAATCAATGTCGATTCCCACAGCCAAGGCGACATTTCCGGGCAATGTCCAAGGTGTTGTTGTCCAAGCCAGAATATATGTATTTTCTTTGTCTTTGATTTTGAATTTCAGATATACGGATCTTTCCGTCACTTTTTTGTACCCTTGGGCGACTTCATGGGATGACAACGGCGTTCCGCACCGGGTACAGAAAGGCACGACTTTATGAGCCTTTACCAAAAGCCCCCTGTCCCATATTTTCTTTATTATCGCCCAGACGGATTCAATATATTCATTTTCATATGTGATATAGGGATTATCCAAATCAAGCCAGTATCCCATCCGGGTCGTCATTTTTTCCCACTCCTTTTTGTATTTCCAAACGCTTTCTTTGGCTTTCTTGTTGAACTTGTCTATTCCGTAACTTTCAATGTCCTTCTTTGACGTAAATCCGAGTTCTTTCTCAATTTCTATCTCGACGGACAGACCGTGAGTGTCCCAGCCGGCTTTGCGGAGAACAAAAAAACCCTGCATTGTCTTAAACCTGCATATAATATCCTTATACACCCTGGCCAAGACATGATGGATGCCCGGCAGGCCGTTGGCCGTGGGCGGGCCTTCGAAAAAAACAAATTTTTTTGTTTTGCCGAAGAAACCGCTTTTGCGGTTTTTAGCCAGAGATTTTTCAAAAATTTTGTGTGTTTTCCAGTAATCGAGAATCTTCTTCTCTACTGAATCAAAGTCATACGGCATTAATCAAATATATGTCAAAACGCGCTTAATTTCAATCGGCTTTAATTCGAAAGTCAATATTCTACATTTTCTCGGGCGCCGAAATGCCCATGAGGCCAAAACAGATTTTTAAAATGTCCGCGATTCCCGAAACCAGGGCCAAGCGAGCCGATTGAAGATTTGTATTTTCTCCGATTACTTTGTTTGTCTCGTAAAACTTATGGAATTTGTTCGCCAATTCAAGGGCGTACTGGCCAAGATGGTGAACTTGGTACGATTGGCTGATATCGGCCAGCAAATCGGGAAACTTTGCCATATGCCGCAATAGGGAAAACTCTTCCTCGGATTCCAGTTCTTCCAGAGTATCGGTTTGTATTTCCAAACCGGGAATCTTCTCAAAAATACTTTGGGAGCGAGCGTAAGCGTATTGGGCGTAATAGACGGGATTTTTCTTTGACCGCTCTTGGGCCAAATCAATATCAAATTCCATGTGCGTGTTTAAGTCATGCATTAAGAAAAAGAATCTGGCCGCATCGCGCCCGACATCGGCCAGCAAGTCATCAAGTAATACAAAGTTTCCTTTTCTTTTAGACATTCTCACCAATTCCCCGCCCCGTTTGATGAAGACAAGCTGGTGAAGTAAAACCTCCAACTGATTCTCGGCAATGCCCAGAGCCATGGCGCCGGCTTTAAGTCTGGGCACATCGCCGTGATGATCCGCGCCCCAGATGTTTATGGCCCGGTCAAACCCTCTTTTCACCGTTTTATTCTTCGTGTAAGCCATGTCCCCCAGAAGATATGACGCGTCGCCGTTGCTTTTGACAATCACGGCGTCATCTTGGCCAGCAACATATCGGCTGACTCTAAACCACCAAGCGCCTTCTTTTTCATATGCCAGATTTTCTGATTTCAAAAATTCAAACACCGACGAGACTTCGCCGTTTTCATGAAGGCTGCTCTCGCTGAACCACGTATCGAATTGCACTCCAAGGCTGGAGATTGAATTTCGGGCGGCTTGGATCATTTCCGCTACGGCAAAATTCTTACAGACAATGATTGCGGACTGATAATCTTCAGGGATTTCAATGTTCTGGGCTTTAATTTTTTCAGCAATCGCCGAAATATATCCGCCGTGATAAAGATCGTCGCCTTCGGAAATATCTTCATCCCTTAATGCTTTTAATACGGACTCTCCGAGTTTTTCCACTTGGGCGCCTACATCATTAATGTAGTATTCCTTGCAGACATCGTAGCCTGCTTTTCTGAAAATATTGCCCAATGCGTCCCCGTAAGAAGCGGCCCGGGCGTTGCCGACAGTCAAAGGCCCGGTTGGGTTTGCGGAAACAAATTCAAGATTTATTCTCTCTCCTTTTCCGATATCAAGATCGGCGAATTTATTTTTTTGGGAAATGATATTTTTAAGATTTTGAAACAGGTATTCTTTTTTAAGAAAGAAGTTTATAAAGCCCGCGGGAGAAATTTCTATTTTTTCAATGTAGTCGGTCAGGTCCGAGTCCTTGTCTAATTTTTCTTTCATATTATCGGCGCATTCGACCGAAGATTTTTTTTCAACCTTTGACAAAGAAAAGGCGACATTGGTTGAATAATCGCCCATTTCATCATTGGGAGGAATGAGTATGTCAAAACTGACTCCTCTGGAATATGCATAAATTAAATCTCTAATCTGGTTTTTTATTGTCTTGGGCATATTATTAACATAATAGCAAAAAACAAGTATTCATGTCTTTACCTTGACTTTTTTGCTGTATTTGATATAATTAAAATACAGTTCCTTACAACAAAATTCTATTTGAGACGAGCATTTTGGAAGTCAAAAAATGGTTTCCGGTATGCTCGTCTCAACTTCTGAGACAAGACCGCAACTCCGCGGCAAGGGGTAACTCGCCCTCCAAAGTCTCTAAAAGACAAGGAGGGCAAGCAAAAAGAGGTGTGTCATGGGCACAAACCCAAAGGCACCGGGTCTCTGGACTATGCCAGTTGGAGACAGAGAAGGAAGTTTGAAGGCGCTGGAGAATGAGATTCGAAGGCAGGGCGGACAACCCGTTCCACTCTTTGATCTCTTCCGCACAGACAACGAGTACACGCGCCGCATCGCGCAGGCGATGTTGCGAAAAGGCCTCATCGGATCGATCGAGTCACGCATGGCTCGTATGGTTCTCGGCCGCAACATCTTTGATGTCGCCGACTGGATGAGCTACTACGACGCCAGGTTCACCAAGAAGCAGCTCCGCGACGCCGGGAAGTTCCCGTGGGGCGAAGACGTCCTCAACAGCCCCTGCCCCTTCAACAAGGGCATGCTGGTGAAGGACACACACTTCGCATTCCTGGGGCTGACCGCCATCAACGGCTCGCCTCTCACGGTGGCTAAGTGGCTTAAACTGCATCCGACAACGGGTCAGCCGAAGTTCTACTTCAACAGCAACCCCTGGCACGAGGGCCAGCCCCATACCGACGTGGCGACGATGCAACTTCGCTGGTACCTGATGCTCAAGGATATCGTCCCCGGCTCAACGGGCCAGACGCCCGAAGAACAGGTAGCGATGCTCCCGCCCGAGTACGAGGTTCCGACGACCATCGCCGAGACCACCAAAGACATCCTCGTGTTCCGCAAGACGGACGTTCGTCCCAATGGATCTCGGTGGGCGGCTTGCACCGAACGCACAGTGAAGACCGACAAGGCCGTCGCTGGCTACGTTTCGTGTGTCGGCCACTTCGACGGGCGCGGCCTCGACGTCAACGATTGGTTCGGCGGTCGCAGCGACGTTGGCGTCGGCGCCTCCCGGAAGTCCTGAACCTTGAAATCTTGAGGACTTGTTCCTCTTGAATACTTGAGCCTTCGGCGCGATTTTTTTCGCAGCGCCGGAGGCTCATTTTCTTTTATAAAAAATAATTGATACAATTTTATCGTCTGCTAATGGAGGTGCGGTTGCCAGGCGAAGTTTCTAGAGTGTGCTTTAGCCGCTCAAGAATCGCCTCCGGCTTCACCTCGCGGACGCCTCTCTTTTGAGGATCGCCAGAATATCGTCGTTTACGGATTACGGTAGCGTGCGATAAAAAGTAGAGATTGAACTTCTTGCCTGTCTTTAGTGGAGATTCTGTTTAAAAGCAGATGCTCCCGAATAAAATTCAGAGTTGAGAGGATATAGGCCGAAAGGTGGTAAACCTCAAGACTCGGTGACTTGGATGGAGACGGGCATTATGCGTTCTCTTCGGCCAACGCTGGCAACGTTTCATGTGTCGGCAACTTCGACGAGAACGGCCTCAACGTCAACAATTGGAACGGCAATCGCAACGACAACGTTGGCGTCGGCGCCTCCCGGAACTTCTTTCTCTCTTATGAGAAATATCCTCCCGAGTGGAGGATATTTCTTTAACTATCGCGGGTTGATTTTATCCAGCCGCCGAATTGACACCCGATGTTATCTATAATCTGTTCCAACTGGATATATTTCTCATCATCTAAAATTTTTGTATCCTTGCAAAGTCGGATAAGTACTCTAAGAAAGTTGAGTTTTATGCTACCTTTTTGAAGGATCGGTAATTTCTCTATTTTAGAGAGTTGGCTTGCCGCGACGATACTTTCAAGAACTTCGAGGATAAGATTCTCGCAGCGCAGCCAGATAGCAAATTTGTCCTGTTTCGGCACGCCATTACGCAAAGCGTAAAAATCCTTGTATAAATCGTATGATTTTTTGAAAATTGGTATATCCAGGTCTTCCATATTATGAAGATTTACAAAAATATATTTGAAAAATTGATTTCATTGGAAAATCTTTTCACCGCATGGGATGCCTTCAAAAATGACAAAACCAATCGGTATGATGTACAAGTTTTTGAGCGTAGACTGGAAGAAAATATTTTTGAATTGCATCGAGATTTGAAAACAAAGAAATACAAGCACGGCGTTTATACTGGTTTTTGGATTCGGGATCCCAAACCCCGGCATATTCACAAAGCCACAGTCCGGGATCGGGTATTGCATCATGCCGTATTCAACATCCTGAATCCGATATTTGAACCGACGTTCATCTCTCACTCTTTTTCCTGCCGTATTGGCAAAGGAACCCATAAAGGAATTAAAGCCCTCAAACAGATAGCCGACAAAATCAGCGAAAACGGGCATAAAAATATCTTTGCCCTGAAATGCGATATTAAAAAATTTTTTGATTCGGTAAACCATGATCTTTTAATCAAAATTTTCGATAAGAAGATTAAGGATGACGACGCGATGTGGCTGTTGTCCGAAATTGTAAGAAGTTTTATCTCCAAGGATGCTAATATATTTGAGCATAAAGGTATGCCGATTGGAAATCTTACGTCCCAACTCTTTGCAAATGTTTACATGAATGAATTTGATCAGTTTATGAAACATGGGATTCATGCTAAACATTACTTAAGATACACCGACGATTTTGTGGTTATCTCGGATAGTAAGGATTATCTGGAAAAACTTATTCCGCAGGTTAATCAATTTCTGAAAGAAAAGCTTGGACTCGATTTACATCCCAACAAAGTTACTATCCGCAAATTTCGTCAGGGTATAGATTTCTTGGGTTATGTTATCTTGCCGCACCACCAACAGATTAGAACTAAGACAAAGAAGCGCATATTCAAGAAGGTTTTTCGACGAGTCCTTGAACAAAAACAAGGTCTTATTTCCAATGAAACTCTCGAACAATCCCTGCAATCATACCTCGGCGTTTTGGGCCATGCTGATTCATATAAATTGTCACAAGAACTAAAAAATAAATTCTGGTTCTGGCTTACAGAAAATTAAGAACCCCTACCAAAGGGCTTGTTTCCAAAAAAATATCTCTTTTAATAATCAGGATGGATGGATGGATGGATGGATGGATGGATGGATGGATGGATTAGGAATAGGCATGTATTAATTTTATATTATTTTATAATGAATCGCCAGAGCTTGTTTTTAAACTCTCCGGCATAATCAATTCCGTTGCGTGCGGCACGTGTAATCTTTTTCGGTTTTTCTACGATTTCCATCCAAAGCTTTTGACTTTTAGTAATATCAGCCCCGTTCATGTTTTTATTGATTTTCAAATCTCGACAAATCTTGCCCGGGCCTTCAATGCCCTCCAGGCCCCTGATTAAAACGGCCCCTCCGTTTTCTTTGGTCACAATATTCAGACAGTGATACATTCCGTATATTAAATATACGTAAGCGTGGCCGGCCGGGCCGAACATGACTTCCGTTCTTTTTGTCCGGCCCTTGGACGCGTGGCAGGCTAAATCTTTAATTCCGCAATACGCTTCCGTTTCCGTAATTTTACACCGGTATATTTTTCTTCCGATTTTTCTGACTAAAAAATGGCCGAGCAATTCTTTGGCCACTTTTAAAGCTGATCTATTGTAAAAATCTCTTTTAATTCGCATAATACGGATATATGAACTCAAACGAATTTGACCGGCTGGCGATTGACGCGGTGGAAAAAGTCGCCCCTTCGGTCGTAAGCATTGTCATATCAAAATATCTCCCCAGAATCAAAAATGTTTATCCGGGAGCGTTGCCTTTTCCGAATCCGTTTATGTTCGGCGATATTGACGACGGCGCCAAGGAGAAAATAAAAGTCGGTGGCGGATCGGGCTTTATCGTCCACCCTGACGGACTTATTTTAACAAACAAACATGTTGTTTTTGATCCCGAAGCCGAATACACCGTTATCACTACCGACCTGGAAGAATATCCAGCTAAAGTCGTCTCTCGAGACCCTATAAACGATATTGCGGTTTTGAAAATACAGCAAAAAGGTTTGCCCGTGCTGCGTCTCGGCAATTCCAGCCGGATTAAACTCGGCCAGACGGTCATCGCCATCGGCAACGCCTTGGGCATGTTTTCCAACACTGTTTCCAAAGGTATTATCTCCGGCCTCTCCCGTTCCATTTCGGCAGCTTTAGGGACAGGCGGGGAAATGGAACATTTAAGAGGCGTACTGCAAACTGATGTCGCCATTAATCAGGGCAACTCCGGCGGACCGCTCATTGATTTGGACGGCGAGGCCATCGGCATAAACACGGCTATTATCGCTGGTGCCCAGAATATCGGCTTTGCCATACCCATTAACTGGGCCAAGCAGGATTTGGAAGACATAATCAGGTACGGACGCATCATCAAGCCCTATCTGGGACTTTTGTTCATAATGCTCAATAAAAAGATACAAAAGCAGTATAATCTGCCCGTTGATTACGGCGCGCTGGTAATCAGGGACCATCGGCCCAATTCAGTCGCCGTTATGCCCGATTCCCCCGCCGACAGAGCCGGTATAAAAGAAAACGACATTATTCTTGAGCTCAACGGCGAGGAATTAGACGGCGAACAAGATTTGGCCGAAAGGCTGCAGAAGTTCAAAGTCGGAGAAAAGGTTGATATGACCGTTTTGCGCGGCAAAGAAAAAAAACATCTTGAGGCAACCGTTGAAGAAAGAAAATGACATGCCCGAATACGCGGACAATCCGAAAGCGCATTTTGATTACGAAATCCTGGAGACAATCGAGGCCGGAATCGTACTGAAAGGATACGAAGTCAAATCAATCAAAACCGGCCGGGCTTCGATTAAAGGCGCTTACGTGAGAATGCTGAACGGCGAACCATATTTGGTGGGCGCCAATATCGCGGCCTACCAACCGGCCAATATGCCCGGCGATTATGACCCGCCCGCAAGCCGCAAATTATTGCTTTCAAAAAAACAAATTTCAAATCTAATCGGTTTCTCGCAATCTCAGGGCCTGACACTCGTGCCGCTCAAGTTCTACGACAAAAAGGGCCGCATAAAACTTCTAATCGGCATCGCCAAAGGCAAGAAAAAATACGACAAACGCGAAACAATCAAAAAACGCGACATCGCCCGTTCTCAACAGCGCGGTATTGACGAATAAAATGGTTGGGTATATATTTAGGGTTCACACACCGGCCATGTTCCTGGCCGGGTCTCCTAGTACTGGCGACAGATACGAAAGGAGAGCGGTTGCGGTACCTGTTGTCTTTCTTCGCCGGCGCGAATACGCCGGCAGGCAAGATCAGGCAAGCCCAACCTGCGATTGAAATCCGGGGCTGGAATCAATGCCTCGTGATCTTCAATCGCGGCGCGCCGCGGTAGTCCTCGCGGACTTCCGCAGGCAAGAAAACGGCCCCGCCGTAAGCGGGGCGGTCCCTACCGCTGTAATAGGCGGCACACCAAACACCGGACCCCTGGCGACACGCATCGCGTGCTCGCCTCGGGTCCTCTTTTATTTTTCATAAAAATGTGGTATAATTGATATATTGGGGATGAAAGGCCTCGACAGGGTTTTTATTCCGTTTGGATGCTAAGCATGGATGAGCGTTAACCATGTAAATTATCCGTTCAAAATATATAACTGGCAATCAAAATACCGGTTACGCTTTCGCCTAAAACGTGAGAGCCATCTCATCCGTGATGCTCACTAACGGGTTATGAGGTGTCATACAGCGAGCTTGGCCAAGTGTTTTTCTTTCCGACACGCGGCGACACAATCGAAAAGATAGCGGCAGTTTATTTTGCTGATTTACTACGCTGCCGTGAAAAAAATAAATCGGATATCTTAGTAGAAATCTGATGGTCAGACTCTGGACGCGGTTTCAATACCGCCATCTCCACATAATATAATATTCTTTTTCGGCGGCGTCGGACGCTTGCCGAGTTTTTGCTTGCATTGTAATAATCAGGAGTATATTATCTTTCAATATATGAAAAAACGAAACGTCGCTCTTCCGGACTGGGACCTATCAGACCTGTACTCGAGCATTGATGACCCTAAAATAGATGCGGCGTTGGCCACGGCTTTAAAGAGGGCCGGAATGTTTGAAAAAAATTACAGAGGCAAGATTGATGATAAATCCGATTCAAAGCAGATATTAAAGGCCGTAACGGAGTATGAGAGAATTTTAGTCGAATCGAATAAGCCGGGCTGCTATGCTTACCTGGAATATTCCGTTGACAGCGTCAATCCCCGGAATGCCGCCCTCTTGCAAAAAACCAAGAAAAAATCAATTGAAATAAATCAGCGAATATTGTTTTTCGAATTGGCTCTCATTAACCTGTCAGAGCAAAAACTCAAGCACCTTATTTCCGATCCGGAACTAAAAAATTACAAGCATTTTCTCCAGAAAATTTTAAAGCAAAAGCCGCACCGCCTGACTGAGGCCGAAGAAAAAATCTTCAACGACAAATATCTGACAAGCGGTTCCGCTTTGAACCGCTTGTTCGACGAAGAACTGGCCGAGCAAAAATATGAATTTAAAAAGAAGGGAAAGATAGTTTTGTTGAACGAATCGGAAATTTTGGATTATCTGCACAGTCCTGACGGCCAAGAAAGAAAATTGGCGGCCCAATCATTCACCAAAGGAATTAAATCAATTTCCCGCCGCCTGACTTTTGTGACAAATATGCTGGCCGAAGATAAAAGCATCAGTGACAAATACTTTAAATATACCCGGCCGGAAGACTCGCGCCATCTGGATAACGAGACAACCAAAGAAACCGTGGATACGATGATAAATGTCGTTGTCAAAAACTATTCTCTGGTCCAGGAATATTACCAATTAAAAAAGAAGATTCTGAAGCTTAAAAATATTTACGATTACGACCGATACGCTCCTTTGTCCGTGTCTAAAAAGAAATACGATTACTCGGAAGCGAAGGATATAATATTGGATGCATTTGAAAGTTTTTCGCCAAAATTCGCACATCTGGCAAATGATTTTTTTGAAAAAAAATGGATTCATGCAAAACCGGAAAAAAATAAAAGAAGCGGCGCGTATTGCATGTATGTCTCCCCGGAATTGCACCCGTACGTTTTTCTGAACTACAATTACTCGATCGACGACATTGAAACTTTGGCTCATGAGTTGGGGCATGGAGTACACGCGTCTCTGGCCAGAAAACAGACCTATCTCAACTTTGATTGGCCGCTTACTGTTGCTGAAACCGCGAGCGTTTTCGGAGAGATGATATTGTTTGACCACCTGAAGGAAAAACTTCCGGACAGGGAGCGCTTTTCATTATTGCTAAGGCGAATAGAGTCCACGTTCGCAACTGTTTTCCGCCAGACTGCAATGTTCTTATTTGAGCGTGATCTGCATGAGGCAAGAAAAAATGGGGAGATGACAAGCGAGACAATTTCGGCATTGTGGCGGAAAAGACAGGCCGAAATGTTCGGCCGGTCAGTAGCTCTGACTCCGGATTACGATCTCTGGTGGTCTTACATTCCTCATTTCAAGCATACCCCATTTTATGTTTACGCTTATGCCTTCGGCGAATTGTTGAGCCTCTCCCTGTACGCGAAATATAAGAAAGAGGGAAAATCGTTCGTGTCGAAATATATCACCCTCCTGAAAAACGGCGGATTGAAATCTCCTGACGATCTCCTTGAGCCGTTTAAAATAAAGCTTTCCGATCCGGAATTCTGGATGGGCGGAGTTGAGATAATTCGAAGTTTGGTGGTCGAAGCCGAAAAGATATATTCATCCCGACTTCATTAAATCCAAATATCAAATAATGTAATGTCTAAATTAATAAGTATCATCTTGAGTGTCGTGGTGGCTGTAATCGGAATCTGGTTTATCATTTACATCATTGGTCTGATAAAAGACGATGAGGATGTTGCTTTAAGTCCAACGCCGACGCTGTCAGCCGGACCAAGAACGCCTTCATACACGCTCAACCCTTTTCCGCCGGCAAATCCAACGCCGATATACACACCCCCACCGACGCCCAATGTCACAAAGGGCGGATTGGATGCGTATCTTTCTTCCGGAATATACGGAAAAGTCACTCTCAAAAAATGCCCGACTTGCGTCGAATCGGGCCTGGCCGATATAAGCATTGCCGTCAGGCAACTTGACGGCGCTATTGCCGCTAATATAAAGACGGGAACGGACGGCCGTTTTTCGACCCGTCTGGCCCCCGGCCAATATGTAATAGGGCCGGTTCAAGAGCCATCGTCTGGAGCCTTTGTCCAAGCGACCCGAATTGCGGTAAACCCAAATTATTATTCCGAAGCATTGATTATATTCAGTTCTTCATATTAACATTGTCGGCGCATCGGGAATTTAATATACTTAAAGTATGACGCCTTCTTTGCAGCAGGAGAAATACAATGTTCCGGCAAAACAGCTGCCGCTAACGCCCCATGAAAAGCTAAAAGACAAGGATTTCAGGTCGTCTTTCCATTGGCGCGTATTCAGAATCATCGCCGAATTCGTTGATGGCTGGCAATTTTTAGCCGATTTAAAAAAATCAGTCACCTTTTTCGGTTCGGCCAGAACCCAAGAAGGAACTCAGTGGTACGAGGAAGCTCGAAAATTGGGCCATCTGTTAGCCAAAGACGGTTATGACGTAATCACCGGCGGCGGACCGGGCGTAATGGAAGCAGCCAACCGCGGAGCCTGGGAGGCTAATGAGGAAACAACTAACAATGGCAGTCCAAATGATTCTGATAAAATCGGAAAATCAATCGGATTGAACATAAAACTGCCGCTGGAGCAGAGAATAAACAAATACGTCGATAAATCTGTGGCTTTCCATTATTTCTTCGTCCGAAAAGTAATGCTGTCATATTATGCCCAGGCGTATATATATTTTCCAGGAGGGTACGGCACCATGGATGAAGTGTTCGAGCTTTTGACGCTGATTCAGACAAAAAAAGTTCCGCCTATACCCGTGATTCTAATAGGAAAAGACTTTTGGGGCACTCTGGCTTCCTGGCTGGAAAACGAGGTCTGCGAAAAACATCATGCCCTCGATCATGAAGATCTTCTGCTTTACAAGATAGTCGATTCGGCCGAAGAAGCATTCGAGATAATAAAAAATTCGCCGGTTAGAAATGAATTTTAGAGACTTTACACATATATAAACTCGTGATATCATTTTCAAATTGCAGAAACCATTAAGAATAAACAATTATATCCGCAGCTCCGAAGTTCAGGTCATCGGAGCCGACGGGCAGCAGCTAGGCAAAATGAGCACTTCCAGTGCTCTTAAAATAGCCCAAGAAAGCAATATGGACTTAGTCGAAGTCGGCCCGAATTCCCAACCGCCTGTGACGCGGATAATGGATTACGGGAAGTACATCTACCAGAAAGAGCGCCAAGAAAAAAAATCCGGCAAGAAGCAAAAAGACCAGGAAATGAAAACCGTGCGGGTCGGATTCAAAACCGGCCAGCATGATATATCGTTTAAAGCCCGGCAAATAGATGAATTTCTCAGGGAAGGCCATCTTGTAAAAGTCGAGTTGACGCTGCGAGGCCGAGAAAAAGCTTTGGCCGAGATGGGCAGACAAAAACTGGAAGCTTTCCTGCAAGGGATAACAGAGCCGTTCAATCGCGACCAGACTCGCAAATCTCCCTACGGCTGGTATACGATCGTAAAGAAGGAAAAATAAAATGAAAACAAAAAAAGCTTTATCGAAAAGAATTAAAATAACGGCCAGCAAAAAGATATTGAAAAGGCCCAACCATCAAAATCATTTTAACGCCAGAGTAGACAGCAATCATCGCCGAAATAAACATGGCGACATGGCCACGCCGCATCATTTAATCAAAGACGCAAAACATTTAATTTCTAATTTTTAATGCCAAGAGTTAAACGGGGAACAATCGCAAACAGAAGGAGAAAGAGACTGCTTAAAAAAGCTAAGGGTTTTATGTGGACCCGATCCACGAAATATCGAGCCGCCAAAGAAGCCCTGCTTCATGCCGGCACGCACCAATTTGCCGACCGAAAGAAAAAGAAGAGAAACGCCAGAAGATTGTGGTCAATCAAGATAAACGCGGCCGCAAGGGAAAACGGCATGTCGTATTCCAAACTTATTAACCATCTTAAAAAATTAAACATAGAGCTGGATCGAAAAATATTAGCCGACCTGGCCCAAAATAATCCCGAAGTTTTCAAGAAGATAGTCGAACTAAAGTAAATAAAAACAGCCCGTATGGGCTGTTTTTATTTACTAAAATTAGGCAGAAGCTCTTTTTCCTCCCACTAACGCGTAAACGGCCGAAAGACCGATTAAGATGTATGCGACAGTGGCTAATGAAGGTAGGTATCTCGTAATAACATTAATGTTAAAAAGACCAATTAAAAGCCAGTTTAAGCTGCCGATAACCATAAGCCACCAAGCTACAGAATGTAATCCTTTAATGTTCCCCACCTCCAATCATGAGCGTATTTGATATCTCACTATTTAATTATATAAGAAACAGGGAAGCATGCCCTGTGTATAAATCCGGCAGCGGGGATTGGGAAAAAGTTAGAACCCATTTAATGCAATTAAATGGGCATCCTCAATTCGCCATTGTTAAGAGTTGGTACTCGATACTCAATCTAAATTTCTCCGACTACACCAACCTCCGGTTGTAATTTATGACCTGTTTCAGTTTCTACTTTATCCTGGATAATTTTAATAAGAGATAGCACGTCTTGAGCTGTCGCTCCGCCCGTATTTACAATGTAGTTTGCGTGCTTTTCAGATATTTTAGCACCGCCGATAGTATATCCCTTGAGACCCACTCTTTCGATCAAACGTCCCGCACCAATTCCATTAATTTTCTTAAACACCGAGCCACATGAAGGAAACTGATCTAATTGGGGTTGCTTCTCATTCCTCCATTTTAAATTCTCCTCTATCTGATTTTTAATAAGTTCTTTATCTCTTCTTGCTAGATTAAACGTGGCCTCGGTCACTAACAAATTTCTATCATGAAGAATACTGTAATCGTAATTAAAATTAAAAAAATCCTTATTAACATTTTGTATATTCCCGTTCTCATCCATGATTTCAGAAGATTTTAAAATATCTCCAATAAAGATTGTCTCCGTTCTATCAGGAGAAAGAAAATGTAAATTTTGCCATAATGTTCCCCCAACAGTACTTGGGATACCAGCGAAGTGCTCAAGCCCAGAAAGATTTCTATTCTTTGCCTCCTCTATGAGATTGGATATCATAACTCCGCTCTCAGCAGTAACTCTGTCATTATAAAACTGGATACCCCTTGCTTCATTTTTTATTACTAACCCTCGATATCCTTTATCACTAAAAAGGACGTTGGCACCTGCTCCTAAAACAAAATATCGAATGGATTTTTCCCTGGCTTCTCTAACTGCTTTAATAAGTTCTTCTTTGGTCGAAGCAACAAAAAAACAATCAGCTTTGCCTCCAATTTGATAAGTTGAATATGGAGCAAGAACTACATTAAATCGAAGATTGGGAAGATTAATCATATACAAGTACCTGCATAAAATTATAACCTCCTAGATTAGACAACACCAAAGGGAGTCACTTATTTGAAGTGCCTGCCTTAATTATCCCGTCAATTAGACCCCTGATTTTGAAAAAATCTTGACGTTGGCTAACACGAATCTGAAAAGTCCCATGTGGTAATAAATGCTTCGGTCTTTTGCTTTGACTGGCTCTGCTTAGAGCCACTTGGTAGCGAATTCTATCCTTCGGTATTTTTGTTAAGTTTTGCCAATATTTTACTGATTTGATGGGACTTAGATTCGGATAAATCATTACATGGCCAGACATCCTACTTTTCGGAATATTAAGTATCCTTTCAAGAAAGTTCATGAAAACAACTGTCATCTCTGGGTCGGAATTACCAAAACATATATACGGGTAATTTCCCCTCTTTAGATTAAAATTCTTATATCCCTCTCCCCAATAAAGAGCTGCACCCAATAATGCAAGCTCTCTATTAGTTAATTTACCGATCCCAGACTCGTATTTCTTTCTAATACTCTCATTCTCTTTTTTAATATTTACGGTCCTAACTTTATTAAATTCTACCAATTTTAAATACCCATTTTTTCTTTTAGACTCAAGGGTTTTTTGAGCTTTCTTGCCAATCTTTAGCTTGGAAAACCAGTTACTAAGAGTTGATTTAGGAATTCCGAAGAGACTTCTTATTTCTCCATAAGTCTGACCCTGCAATCTTAACTCCAAAGCTTTTTGATAGTTAACTCTGACGTCCATGCAGGACTGGAAGTTCTAGGATGGAACACCATAGAAACGCTCATATTAAAGTGGAAGTCTGTTTTTCAGACACCCAAACTGATACTCCCAGAATAGCGATTTGCTTAGGTTTTATGAAGTTTTAATGCCTTCTCCTCCCTCTGCCTTATCTACCCCGAAGGGAATAGTAGCAACACAGACATTACTAATAGATTAAGAACCAACTCTATAAGTAGTTAACGAGCATAAACCGTTGTCCCCGTTTGACCAAAGAGTAAGTAATCACTTCGGAAGTGGCTGATGTTCAAGAATTGGTAAAATCACTATTTTAAGAAGTGGGGTTAAAATAGATAATGTTGATTGTTTAGCGATATAGTGTATAGTAGCACCCTTCATCATGATGACTACTTATTAAGGTAGTTTTGCATCAGTACAGTGGCTATTACGCCTAGGATAAACACGATTGCAGACCAAACAGTAAATCCAAATTTTGACCAAAATGCTTTGACAGAATCTCTGTCAGTTTTATCAATAATATCTTTTATCTCGGTTATCGTGTCTGGCTGTTTTAGTATCTCATGTAGAACCGCTTTCATTTCAGCCCTTGCCATATTACTCTCTTGTAAAGTGTCTACTAGAGATTGCTTAAAATCACTAATTTCTATTGCCCCACCAATATCAGAATCTTGGGGAACGACTATCTTTTTGGAAGATTTAGTAGCCATAGCGGATTATTCAGATTTAGGTTTCAACATATCCGCCGAGGGTGCTATCTTTGATAATGTTCTTTTATTGTCCTCTCCTGTTTTTATTGTAAAGATACCCTCATTATTATTTCCTTCAAGTAAAGTTCCAATGGCGAATTTAATAAGCGACTGTCTGTCTTTAAAAGAATAAGCATCCACAAGAGAATCAATTACCTTAAAATCACCGTTGTCAATGGTGACTACGATTTCTTTTTCATCTGACCCACTCTTTGTTTTTTCTTCAACCGTAATCATTATAATAAGTATTATATTATGGATAAAAAGTTTAAGCAACCAACAGATTGATTATTTAAATCACGACAAGGGTTCCATTTTCCTCAATATAAACTCCTGCTATTACTGATGTTCCTGAATTAGAGACAAAAACCCTATTTACAAGATTGTATCCCTTGCTAGAAGGTTCGTTACCAGACGGTAAATCTGGTACTTGGGTAGCAAGGCACTCTTTACATAGCGGGCTAGAACCTATTAGGGAAACTGATATTGCCCCTGCGACTATAAGTTTTTTACAATTTTTACAACTCATTAAATTAATGATAACAAAAACTGGCATAGATTGCCAGTCGTTTTTAGGCCAAAGCCATAAAATTCATAAATACACTCTTCAAGGGATACCCGTATCGTTTTTAGAAAATACCACGCTTAAAACGCAATATAGAGCGAATTCACACAAATGGCATAAATTCTCAAAAACTTGTCAAGTTTTAGGCAACATAATGGCTTGTCATATTGATTTTATAGAGAGGAGTTTTGAGAAGAATGTGTTGTAGTATCTACTACTAACCAGGGTACGCTATATAGCAACAATTGGAGTTCGGACTTCCTTGGCTAATTCCTGGGATATGGACTTGTTCTTATTAATACTACGTTCTTTTGGTAAGGTTTTTTTCATCAAAAAGAGGTACTCTTTATGGGCATCATTTGAGTTTAACCACTCATTCGTCCAACTCATGCTAGCCATAATATTTTTCTTATAATCTATCTCTACCATCTTTAGAATCTTCCCAGCCTCATTGAGACTTGCTTCAAGTTCTTTTTTTGTTGCCCTCCCGCCAGAACTATAAGAAAGTAATATATATTTTGCTTTAGTCTTTTGAATAAGTTGTCTTATCGCCTCCATCGCTATAAAGTTGCCATCTTCATTTTTTCTATATTCTTCAAATACAGAAGCAGAAATTAAATCTCTTGTATCTTCTCTTCTGTTTACTTTGCCGAAAAGTTTTGGTTTGTCGTTATTAACAACAGATGTCCATATATGGTAGTAGGCAGAGTACCTGACTCTACTTGGTGGCATTTTTTCATTGTTAGAGCCATAAGGAGGATCAAAATAGGCAAGGTCAAAATTATTATTGTCTACAACTTTAAAAATATCTTCTCTCGTTACTTTGTGCTTACCATTTGTACTTTTTAAATCTGGGAGTTTTAAAAATAAATCATTGTAAGATCTCTTAGACCACCTGGAGAGGTATGATGCGAAATGTCCCAGAGTGCTGTCTACGGCATCTAACGCGAAAAGTAGGCTTGTCAAAACCACTGAACCATCAATGTCATTTAAGTTTAATTCCTCAATTCTATCTCTTATTGCATCAAGTTTCCGTGTGTTTTTTATCTGAAACGGCATTTTCCTCTCCATATTTTCATCTCCACCATAATGAGCCGTAAACCATCCATCATATCCCTTAAGAGAGTTGAGTTCGTCAAGTATCTTTTGATAGTATTGCCTATCCTTGTTGTGTAGTAAGAAACACTTTGCACAAACTTCAGACCAGTGGGCTATATCATTAGAAGTGACATCATAACCTGCTTGAGCAAATGCTTGACTTACTCTAGTTGAACCACTAAAACCATCTAATACGGTTTTAACTTCTAAGCCCTTAATCACTTCTAATATATAAGGGATTATTTTTAATTTTGAACCAGCATACTTAATCCCTTGAGTTTTTATATCAGAGAAGTCTTTTTCATTAAATAAAGTTTTTTGCATATTATCCCTCCTTTAACTTATTAATGTCTTTTTGTAAGATTATGTTGGCTTTCTTATGGCTCTCCTCTGTACTGTTCAATGCCAAACTAAACAGTCTTACTAGTGTGAGGTTGTGTGAATAATCAACCCAGCCATTTGTGATGCTGTCAAAATACGAAACGGCATTTTTTGTATTTGTCCAAAGACCTCTTTGAAGTGCATTTGCCGATGCACCACCATAACGAACTTCGCAAATATAGTTATTCTTGTCATCTAAAAAGACAAAAATAGGGTGCATTCTAGATTTGCCTGCTTTCTTATCCCTAAAACTCTCGCCATTTCCTATATAAAAAATACGTGCTGTGTTCTTGATTGCTTTTTCATGGTCAAAAACCATAATGTTACACTGCTTCTTTTTCTCATTGTATATAAGAGGCATAACATTTATGTTATTGAAGTCAGCAAATGCGTGTGAAGCAAATATGACCGCAATTTGTTTTTTGTCCGTAATATCCTTGCCCTGCGTTTCAAGGTATGGAAACATCTTTTGATCAGAGTCTGTTGAAAGTTGTAGAGGCCCATCTCCATACGCCTTTAGACTAAGAGGAAATTGTGTTTTTTTAACTTCATTAATAATCACAATATCTTCTTCCCGTTCTTTGGCACGAAAAAGATCTTTTCCAACATGTATACTTTTAAAATCATACATAAACTGATTGATAAACTCGGCCATCCCTATTTCGGCTAAGTCACCATGAGTTTTATTGCCAATTAACCTCATCGTAAATATATTAGACAAAGTATTTACAATTAAGTCCCTGCGCTTACTTATCAGCAACTTTAATCTAGCGTTAAAATCTTTATATTCTTCCATAAATTATCATTTAATAACTACTTCATTTTACTATCTTTTAAATCTAATTACCAGTGGCCAAACTGTCCCTAAATAACCCCACATGCCCACAATTATCTACCATATACTCGTATATGGCCTGCGTAGTGCCTTATCAGATACAATACGGGGCTATATAGAGAATCTTGGTTAGAATGATATATCATTCACGCTATTATAAACCCCCTTGCAAAGGGTTTTAAGGTTGTGAACCTGGGCTTATACCTGCTTCTATGTCTGCCGACATTCTTGCCTGTAGTTTCTGGAGGGCCATATCACATCCTTGTGACTTCAGAAAATCAATTATTTTAAACACGCCATTCATGTCCACCTTGCTCATATAGGCCAGAGTAAAGTTTATATCTACATCCTCTTCCGGACACACCCAGCCATCCACCAATAAATCCTCGTCATCTTCGCCTTGAATAAAAACAAAGTAGCCAATGGTTAATATGGCCAGTGATAGAAGTAAATATGCTTGGTGTTTCTTAATAAAACTCATTAATGGCTCAACTTATCCATTGTCCAAATCACACAGCCATTTATATAACTATCTCTATTATGGACAAAGCCGTGATATTGACCATCGGTTCCGAGATCGCAGTGTAGGGGGCTGTCTATGTTGAATTGAGAGGTTTGGGCAACAGCACACTTAAATTCAATATCTAACATAATATCGTCTAGCATTGACTGTGGCAGACCTTTTATTTGTTGCATTACAACATCAAATCTTTTATCACATTTAAAAAATGCATCCTGTCTTGCCGATTCTAATTTCTTTGCTTCTTCTCTTGAAACTATTACAAATTGATAAACAACTATTATACCTGCTATCCCTAAGACAATTGGAATTATGATTTTTAGATGTTTTTTCATATTTGGTTGGTTTTTTATTTACGAAACTGCCGTAATAAATTCACTATTAAAAATATCCCCATCACAGCCCTGGCCGTTCCCCAATAAGTAGACGGGTGATAGCCACTATAAAGAAGTATTATACCGATACAGAGTTTTAATTCTCTACTAACTTTGTTTTCCATAACACAAAACCCGCCACCAGGAGCACCCTTGCGGATGCCACACAAGCCTTTCGGCTTATGACGTTCTACACGCCCTGATAACGGGGTTAATATGTAGAACGTTTTTATGCCATGCCCTAGTGTGAGTAGGGTTTAGGCGAATTAAATTGTTGGTTCAATTATACTCCTTCTGGCGGGTTTTGTCTATGAAAACTAGCCATTAAAACCTTAACCTGCCTAGGGGTGTTGATAAGGATATTTACTTGTGAGCCAGAATCTGCTATACTATATAAACACTAGAGATTCAGTAAAACTCAATAAGATTCTAATCGTCGGTGAAAAAACGGTGATTCAGAGAAATCGGCACGAGGACTACTATCCTTCGCGCCAGTTTCTTTGGACACCGTTTTTATTTTTAAATAAATTGTTAATACTACTCGGAAAAAAGAGTATTGCGTTCCAAGTGATAAATTTAGAAGAGTTTAGGAAGTCGTTAGGTAAGTTTGGTAATAAGATGGCAGAGGACAAAATTATAGAGTTAAGAGAATTGGAAGACAAAGTAGCAGAGGTAATTTTTAAGCAATGGTTGAGGGATAAAGATAGGTTTAAACAGCCCACAGAAACACCTGTTTTATGGCCTAAAACCATGCTAAAATGATAATAGACATGACTACAAAATACATAAAACCAGGTGCAATAATAGCCTGTGCCGTAAGCACTCCTAAACAGGCACAGCAGGGAGAAAGTTTATCAGACCAAGAGAAAATAAATCGCTCATTTGCCGATAAAATAGGTGCAGAAGTTTTGTTAGTTACAAAATGGTCTCAATCTCGAAGAGTAGGGGTAAGAGATGACTTTGACGAGGCTCTTACTTTTATCGCAGACCATCCTGGCAAAGCAAAATACTATATAATCAGAAGCATAGATAGATTTACTCGTGCCGGCACTTTGTCGTACGAAACTATGAAAAGAGAATTGGCAAAGTATGGTGTTGAATTAATTGATACCTATCACATAATTCAACCAACAAAGAACGCCCTGGAACATCTAGGAATTGAGTATGATTGGAGCAAGTCATCCCCTAGCGAGGTAACTGAACTAGTTCTTGCTAACCAAAGTAAAAACGAAGTATCCAATATTCTAATAAGAACCATCGGAAAACAAATAGAACTCACTAGGGAGGGCTATCAAACTGGAGTCCCCAATGATGGATATATTAATAAACGTGTTTATGTGGGAAATAAAAAGAGGACAATCCAAGTTCCTGATCCAGAACGCTCCAAGTTTTATACTAGAATGTTTGAACTTAGGGCACTCAATGCTTTATCTGACCTTGAAATTATTGATACTCTCAACTCCGAAGGCTTTAGAACAAAAGTAAATAATAGGTGGGATAAAGGTAAAGAGAAGATAGTCGGACAAAGAGGCGGAATACCCTTAACCGTAAAACAATTACAAAGAATAATTCGGAACCCTATCTATTGCGGTATGGTGTGTGAAAAATGGACTGGAAATTTACCAGTTAAGGCTCAATGGAAAGGATTAGTTTCAATAGACCTATTTAATCAGGCTAACCATGGCAAGGTGTATATCAAAGAGGGAGAGGATGAGTTTATAGAAATAATTGAAAACTTTAATCCAAACATGACTAAAAGGAAGAATAAAGACAATCCTCTATTCCCCTATAAGTTTATTCTTTGCCCTACTTGTAAAAAGCCAATGGTAGGCAGTTGTCCTAAAGGTAAGTCCGGCAAAGGTTTTCCGACATATCATTGTTCACGAAATCATAAATATATTGGGGTAAATAAGGTAAGGTTTGAAGATACTATTAATACTTTCTTTCGTAATCTTAAATTCTGTCCAGAATACCTGGAAAGCCTCCATGCTACACTCATTAACAAATACAGAGAAAAACAGAAAGAAATCGTATCCAGTTCGTCAGATATAAGCCAACACATCGCTGACATGGAAAGCGAGATGGCTACAAAGATAGACGGCATTACCAGAGTTAAAAACCCCGCTATTATTGCCGAGATAGAACGACAAGTTGAAACCCTTGAGCAACAGATAAAGGATATCCGAACCAAGAGAACCAAGATTGAGATAACAGAAGACGATATAAGCGGTTTTATCAAACAGGCACGCTATCTAATGGAACACCCAGGAGAAATCATTATAGAACAAGAGGATTCACACATCCGACAAGGTTTGGCTAACCTCTACTTTGAGGAGATGCCAACCTACAATGATATTCTTAATGGAACACCTAAATTGCATTGGATTTTCGAGGCTTCTAAGCCAAATGTAAATCCTAAATCTCAACTGGCAGCCCCGACGGGAATCGAACCCGTATTTTAATCGTGAAAGGATCATGTCCTAACCATTAGACGACGGGGCCATGATACATATCTATTGTCCCATATTTGTTAGCCAAAATCAACAATCTTTGTTAATATCTTTAATCTATGAAGAAAATTTTAGGCATAGAAACATCGTGCGACGAAACGGCAATGGCTGTATTGGACGCTGGAAAAAACGGATTTAACGTTCTGTCTAATGTCGTATCTTCACAGGTAAAAATGCACGCAAAATTTGGGGGCGTGGTGCCGAATCTGGCCGCCCGTGAGCACGTAAAAAACATCAGCCATGTTTTTAATCTTGCCCTAAAAGAAGCTGGAATAAAAAACTTCCAGAGCGAAATTGATTTGATTGCCGTAACTCGAGGCCCCGGACTAGGGCCGGCTCTTCTGGTGGGGCTTATGTTTGCAAAAACTCTGGCTTGGAAATATGGGGAAAAAATTATCGGGATAAATCATTTGGAAGGCCACATATATTCTAATTGGCTTAATGGCGGCAACATTAAATTCCCCGCTTTAAATTTGATTGTTTCGGGCGGACACACAGAATTGGTGTTGATGAAAAATTATGGCAAATATGAAATCGTCGGCGAGACGTTGGATGACGCTGTCGGTGAAGCTTTTGATAAGGTGGCGCGGTTATTGGATTTGGGTTATCCCGGCGGACCTGTCGTTTCAAAAATGGCTGAGAGTGGCGACCCGGCTAAGTATGCCCTGCCTCGACCGATGATTAAATCGAAAGATTTTAATTTCAGTTACTCCGGTCTTAAGACCGCTGTCCTGTATCTTCTAAAAGATTTAAATGCCAAAAAAATTAAATTCCGCAAGGAAGATATATGCGCATCGTTCCAAAATGCGGCCATAGACGTATTGCTCCAAAAAACTCAAGCGGCGGGAAGAAAATATAGCATCAAAGCTCTGTGCCTGTCCGGCGGCGTTTCGGCCAACAAAATGCTAAGAGAAAAATTGTCTCATATTGCCGTCAAAAACGGCTGGCAATATTCTCAACCGGAGATGCGATACACGACTGACAACGCGGCCATGATTGCCGTCGCCGGATATTTCGAATCTCTGAAAAAAACAAAACGCCAGCTTAGCTGGCAGTCGGTGGAAATGGACGCAAACCTTGGCTTTTAGTATTATCAGATCAGTGGATTTATCCAAAACGTACAATCCGAAAGAAACGGAAGACAGAATTTACAGGCTCTGGGAGGAGAGCGGTTTTTTTAATCCGGATAATTTAGAAAATGCCAAGGCCGGTAATTTCGTTGCCGCCATTGCTCCGCCCAATATTACCGGGGAGCTTCATATGGGCCATGCCCTTGAACATACGCTCCAGGACATAATATTTCGGATGAAAAGAATGCAGGGCTACCGTACGCTCTGGCTGCCGGGCATAGATCATGCCGGCATCAGCGCCCAAAACGTCGTCGAGAAACAATTGGCCAAAGAAGGGGTAAAAAGGCAAGATCTAGGCCGGGAAAAATTTCTGGAAAAAATGTGGGCCTGGAAAGAAAAATATGGCGATACGATTCTGGGCCAATTCAAAAAATTAGGTCTTTCCGTGGACTGGTCCCGAACAAAATTCACCCTTGATCCGGACTATCAAAAAGCCGTCGAAGCCGCTTTTAAGCATTACTATGAAAAAGGCTGGATATATAAAGGGGAGAGGGTTATAAATTGGTGTTCGCGCTGCGGAACTTCGATTTCCGATTTGGAAGTAAACTACGTGCCGGAAACTACGACTCTTTATTACATAAAATACGGTCAATTCACGCTGGCCACGACGCGCCCCGAAACTAAACTCGGAGACACGGCTTTGGCCGTGCATCCCGATGATTCCCGCTACTCAAAATTCACGGATCAGAATTTGGAAATACAATCGGTTGATAACGAAAATGAAAATGAAACTAAATTAAAAACGATTCAAATAAAAGTTATTTCAGATGCCGCCGTTGATCCTAAATTCGGAACGGGAATCATCAAGGTCACCCCGGCTCACGATGTCACCGACTTCGAAATCGCCCAGAGACACGATTTACCTTCGGTGACCATAATCGACAGACATGGGAGGATGAACGCCAACGCCGGTAAAAGATACGAGGGATTAAAAGTTTCTGAAGCCAGAGAAAAAATCGTTAAGGATTTGGAATATCTCGGTTTAATGGAAAAGATGGAAAAATATGAGCATAATATCGGACGCTGCGATCGCTGCAATTCCGTAATCGAACCCCTGCCGTCCGAGCAGTGGTTTCTAAAAATGAAAGACCTGGCCGCTCTGGCAATCCGGGCTCTGGATGACGGGAAAATCCGATTCCACCCGTCGCGCTGGACCGGGCCGGTTAGATCTTGGCTTGAAAATATTCGCGATTGGAACATATCGCGCCAACTGTGGTGGGGCCACAAAATTCCTATCGAAGGCGAAGAAGATGTTCTGGACACATGGTTTTCTTCAGCCTTATGGCCTTTTGCCGCGCTGGGCTGGCCGGAAAAAACGGATGATTATAATTCTTTTTACCCAACTCAATACATCACAAGCGCCCGTGACATATTGTATCTTTGGATAGCCCGGATGGTATTTTCGGGCATCGAATTAACAGGGAAGATGCCGTTCAAAGACATTGTCATCCATCCGACGATACTCACGAAAGACGGCAAAAGAATGTCCAAGTCCTTGGGCACCGGCGTTAACCCTTTGGATCTCATAGACCGATATGGAGCGGACGCATTGAGATTCGGTTTGGCATATCAGACAACAGGCATACAGGACATGAAATTCGGAGAGGAAACGATGTTAATGGGCAAGAAGTTTGCTAATAAGATTTGGAATATATCCCGATACATATTAATGAAAATCGGGGATGATAAAGTCGAACCGAAAAGCCACGGCCTTCCAATTATCGTCAAACTTGAGGATACGATTCTCAAAGTGACAAATCATGTTGAAAGTTACGAATTCGGCGAAGCCGCTCATGTTACATATGATTTTATCTGGCATGATTTGGCTGACAAATACATCGAGGAAACGAAAAATCTTGATGATGCCCAAACTAAAGAAACTCTCATGTATATTCTGGTAAACTGCCTTAAACTGCTCCATCCATTTATGCCTTTTTTGACCGAAGAAATATATTCCAAAATTCCGATTGAAGACAAAAAACTTCTTCTCATTGAGCCTTGGCCTGTGCTAAAATAAATAAGTGACTGAATCATCTTTTTTGAATTACGGACTGCTGGTCGGTTTGGGATTACTGCCGAGCATCATTTGGCTCATATACTTTTATCGTCGTGATTGCCATCCCGAGCCGAAATCTCTAATCGGCCGGGTTTTCTTAATGGGCATAATCATATCCCCCATTGCCGTATTTTTGCAGTTGGCCTTCAATAATATCTCCTCGCTGTATTTTTTCCAGGCAAATACGGCTGGTTTCTTTTTGTGGGCCGCTCTTGTCGAAGAAATCGTAAAATTCGTCGCTGTCTGGTCGGTGGCAATCAAACACCCTTCATTCGACGAACCCGTTGACGCGATGATATACATGATTACAGCCGGATTAGGATTCGCGGCCATAGAAAATATTCTAGTTCTGTTTAAGACAATTCCTGACGGAATAAATGTAACTCTTGGCGTATTGGCCCTGCGCTTCACTGGCGCCACTCTTTTGCACGCCTTGTCTTCGGCGGTTACGGGCTACTTCCTCGCCTTGGCTTGGTTTTCGGTCCGGCACCGCCGTAAATTCATATTTGGCGGCATCGTATTCGCCACCTTCTTTCACTTCGTGTTCAACATCTTCCTGGCCACAACCGAAAATCAAACGGCCGGACTGGCAATGGCCACCGGCCTGCTAGTCGGCTTATCTCTTCTTGTTTCC
>Ga0209541_10000441_pt1 | contig 81163 bp, 87 predicted proteins | sample RifCSPlowO2_01_FD_184027 | JGI IMG/M metagenome (GOLD analysis project Ga0209541, IMG submission 184027) | Groundwater microbial communities from Rifle, Colorado - Rifle CSP2_plank lowO2_0.1 (SPAdes) (version 2) | ecosystem: Environmental > Aquatic > Deep subsurface > Groundwater | place...
CTTAAACCGGGCTAACGCCCGTTTGCATATATTTAAGAAAGATAAGGACTTTGAAGCTTTCGAAAAAATACTGGAACAGGCAAGAGAAAAGTATTCGAGAGGTAAAAAGGGGTCAGGTCCCTTTTCTTCTAAGTACAATCTGCTATAGTGGCTTTTATGCCACGCCCAGTCAGAAAAATTGAAAGAGACTCTATATACCACGTTTTAAATCGAGCCAATGGCCGAATGCAAATCTTTGAAAAAGAAAAAGACTATGTTGCCTTTGAAAAAATCATCATTGAAGCCAAAGAAAAATACCCAATGAGAATTTTGTCATATTGTATTATGCCCAATCATTGGCACTTTGTCCTATATCCTAAAAATAACCAAGATTTAGTTCTATTCATGCGTTGGCTAACCTTAACCCACACTCAAAGATGGCTAGTACATAGAAATATGACAGGATACGGGCACCTCTACCAAGGGAGGTATAAATCATTCCCGGTACAGAAAGATGATCATTTCATACAAGTTTGCCAGTATATAGAGAAGAATGCCTTTAGAGCTAAACTAGCTAATAAAGCGGAGGAATGGAGATGGGGGAGTGCCTGGATTAGAAAATATGGGAATCATGAACAAAAGCAGATTTTATCTCCATGGCCAGTTCCTATGCCAAGCGGATACTCTTCATTATTAAATCTTAACGAGGATAACTTAAATGATTTACGCAGTTCAGTTAATAAGGGCAAGCCATTTGGATCTAAAAGTTGGATTGATAAAATTGCTGATAAACTTAAGCTTAAGTCAACACTTAATCCGAGGGGAAGACCTAGAAAAGGGACCTGACCCCTTTTACTAGCCACCGGAGACTCAAGCTACAGTTACAGGCCAAACCGGTTCAAATGGCTGGTATCTGGGCAATGTTTCTATCAGTCTTTCAGCCACAGATGATAATTCTGGGATATTAGAAACAAAGTATTCTCTTGATAGCCGACCTTTTGAGATTTACGGCAGTCCTATATTGCTTACTGATGAAGGAATGCACACCATTTTGTATTATTCGGTTGATAGAGCTGGAAACAACGAGGAAGTAAAAGATGTATCGTTCGGCATTGATATGACTGGTCTGGAAATTTCTGTAGTATTTGATATTGACGGCGAGAAATTTACATTTGCCCCAGTAGGCGATAATCTGGAAAATGTTTCGTTCTCTTGTGATTTGGTATCATGCACTGTCGCTGACCGAGCCGGAAATACTACAAAGCTGGAATTCACTTTTGAACAAAAAGGCCGTAAGCAATTCTTGAACTTTAATTCCGTCAGTTATAACGGAATGGAGAATGCAATACCTGATAACCAATTCACGGTAAAGTTGTGGGAAAAGAACGATGAATTGAAAGATTTTGACCAGATTTTTCTTATCAAAAAAGAAGAAAAACTCAAAATCGACTACAAATTAAAGAGAGACAAATCTGTTATCGTCCACAAGCTAATTCCCGGGAAACCAACCCGAGAAACAATCAGTGGAAAACGCTTTTTGCAGATATTCACCGATAAGGGTAAAATAGAGTATATAATACTATGAGTGGATTTAATAAAGTTTTTTTAGCCATATCTTCTATAATATTTCCTCTATTTGTCCATGGCTTTCTAGATTTTTGCTTTCCCATAAGTTTAGTAATTTTAACTTATCTTTTCGCTTGGCCAGGAACTATTCTGTACGAAGTACTCAGTATCCAGAGTATGTTTTTAGGTATGGCGTTTGGGGTAATAATTAATACGCTGGTAATTTATTATATAGGTAAATATGTGGACTACAAGAATAATAACATTACCAAGTACAGATATAAGCTGATAAAAATCTTTGGTATTATCTGTGTTGCTTTACTCGGCTTTATGTTCATTGATCCCTCTTGTTGGTTATAAGTATATAAAAAGGGAGGTAAAAAGGGGTCAGGTCCCTTTTCTTCTAATGTCGAGTGACAATCTTTCAGTACATGCAACTCTCCGAATTCTTCAAGAAGTTAGCAAGCGACCATTCAGAATAAAGCAAGTCTCTGCTTGAGATTTTTGGCTGGATTTTGGTATAATCAGGCTATGGATAAAAAACAATTTTGGAAAATATTTGGGGTGGTGTTTGTGATTGCGTTTGCGGCTAATGTTCTGACGGCCTATCTATCGGATCATGCGTTTCCGGATAGCCGGTGGAGTTGGGATACGACTACGACTACTGCGGGAATGTTGGCTCTGATTGTGGCTTTCATTTTTCGCCGGAAGGAGGATTGCTCTGAAGTAAAAAATGAGAATGTGGGTCAGAATATGGAAAAGCTGATGGAGATATTTAGGAGCGGGCAGCCGGTGACTAATGACGTCGTTCAGATGCTGTTGGGCGTTTCAGATGCTACGGCAACTAGGTATTTAGACCGGCTGGAGAAAGAGGGCAAGATAGTCCAGATCGGCCGGGACGGCAGGTTCGTAAAATACCGCATAAAATAAGGCTTATTTTTCAACGGGCTGTCCGCCCCTCTGCTACTAGCACTTCCTCGCTCTACGCTCGGTCGCACACCAGAGTAGAATCAACGGCTCACTATGTGAGCCGTTGATTCTACTAGCTCGCCGTTGATTTTTGACGAAGTCTATTAAGGTTGAACCCCGGTAGTTTAAGAGTATGATATAGGGACAAGATGAAGATTACATCTGCAAAATTTGTAAAAGGAGTAATAGGGACTGACGACATATTATATGACGGGATACCTCAGATTGCCTTTGTCGGCCGTTCTAACGTGGGCAAGTCCAGCGTTATTAACTCTCTGCTGAATAGTGACGGTTTGGCTAGAACCGGCAAAAAACCGGGAAAGACTACGGAGCTTAACTTTTTTCTGGTTAACAACTTATTTTATTTTGTTGATTTGCCCGGATATGGCTATGCCAGTCTGAGTCCGGTTGAGAAGGAAAAAATCAGAAAGAGAATGCTTTGGTATCTTATGGAGTCAGGAGTTAAGCCGGCATATGTTGTGCTGATTCTTGATATTAAGGCCGGAGTCATGGATTTAGATGAGGAGATGATTGAGCTGTTAATAAAAGAGGGACATCGTTTTGTAATCATCGCCAATAAGGCCGATAAACTTAATCAAAAAGAAGTTTCCCGCCAGCTTGGTTTAATAAAAGAGTATTCTCATGGTGGAATTGTTATTCCTTATTCCGCCACAAAGAAAGATGGAATTGAGAAAATTATGAAGATATTATTTGAGTAAGGTGTACCTGTCCAGCACACTATGTTGACAAAAACACAAATTGGGAGTAACATTATAGAGCTATACAAAGCTAAAGAGACTATGTCGGGTTTCTAAAAAAACATAACAAAAATATGAATAATACTGGTGTTATAAAGAAAAAGATAGAAGACAGGGGATTCGGATTCATCACTGTAGAGGGTGAACCGAAGGATCTTTTCTTTCACTCAAAAGATGTAGTTGGTACTACATTTGAAGAGTTGAGAGAAGGCGATGCTGTTACCTTTGAAGTTGTTCAAGGCAACAAGGGTCCGGCCGCAGAGAAAATATCCAAGGCGTCTTAATAAAGACTAACCTGTCTACTATAATAGATAGGCAACTAAAAAGACGCCCTTTCGGGCGTCTTTTTAGTTGCCTAGAAAAATACGACTAGGAAAGGTGCTTGGAGATCAGCTTGGCCATCTCAAACATGCTAACCGTTGCTTTGCCACCGAAGACCTTTTTCAAGGCATCGTCAGCATTGATATTCCTCTTGTTGACCTTGTCCTGGAGGTCTTTTGCTTTGATATAAACCCAAAGCTTTTTGACGACCTCTGACCTGGGCATAGGGCCCGCACCGACTACTACCGCTAAATCCGAGCTGATGTTCATAGGCTTCATGAACGCAGCATTTGCTTTTCGTGGCATGTGATTTTTAGAGATGGTTTCCAAACCAACTCATAGTTAATGGTTTACTTAGGGTAAGTATACTATATTTCCCTATAGAATACCATAGGGGTAGTTTATATCGTCTTTTTACCTATCTAAAAACCTCAATTTTACGTTATGATTGACTTAATTTACCATCTAGTGTATAATGACAGATATAGAATAAGGTGAAAGTTTCGCCTTAACGGACTCTAATTTAATCAGAGTCTAGACTCGAACCTCTTTAGCGTCATTAATGATGACCCTCCAGGAACTCGGGTCATCTATCAAAAATGACACAAATACCCAATCAAGGCTTTAACGGCCTTGGAATTGCTCCTGAGTTTTTAAAAATTCTTGAGCGCAACAATTTTAAAGTACCGACTCCTATCCAGCACCAGGCAATTGGTCCGGCTATGGAAGGCAAAGACATCGTCGGCATTGCTCAAACCGGAACGGGAAAAACCCTGGCCTTCGGTTTGCCACTTTTACAGCGACTCCGAGGCTCCAAAGGCACCGGCCTTATTGTTTTGCCGACCCGCGAATTAGCGATACAGGCTGACGAGATGCTTCAGAAGATCGGTCGTTCGCTAGGTCTTATTACTGCTGTTCTTATCGGCGGTGAAGGCATGGGCAGGCAGATCATGGCCTTGCGTAACCGGCCGAATATTATAGTTGCCACGCCGGGCAGATTACTTGACCATATTGAGCAGGGGAATTTAAGATTAGACTCGGTTAAGATAGTCGTTCTTGATGAAGCTGACCGGATGCTTGATATCGGTTTTTATCCTCAAATAAAAAAGATACTGCAGCTTGTACCCAAAGAGCGTCAGACCATGTTGTTCTCGGCTACGATGCCTTCAGAAATAGTTAAAATTGCTTCAACCTATATGACATCACCGGTTCGTGTTGAAGTTGCTCCTTCCGGAACTGCGGCAGAACTTGTGGAACAGGAAATATTTTTAGTTAAAAAAGAAGAAAGAATTTTACTTTTGGAAAATCTTCTCAATCAATATCACGGAACGGTATTAGTTTTCTCGCGCACAAAGCATGGTGCTCGGAAGATCTGCCAGGCAATCCGAAGCATGGGTCACAGAGCTGCCGAGATACACTCAAACCGATCTCTTGGACAGAGGAAAGAAGCTTTGGCTGGTTTTAAATCAGGCGCTTATCGTATTTTAGTGGCAACTGATATTGCTGCCCGCGGTATCGATGTTCAGGGTATTGAATTAGTTCTAAATTTTGACCTGCCTGATAATACCCAGGATTATGTTCATCGTATCGGCCGAACCGGACGGGCCGGCGGATCAGGCAAGGCAATCTCTTTTGCTATGCCGGATCAACAGCGTGATGTTCGAGACATTGAACATCTTATTCGCAAGCAGATTCCCGTTACTCCTCATGGCGGAGGAGCATTCATAACAGCAGCTCCCCGAAGATTCGGCGGTAATCGGCATTTGCGCCAAGGCCCTCCTCGCTGGAGGCGATCAAGATAAATAATCCCGCCATGGCGGGATTATTTATCTTTCGGAGCTATCGTCTTTCTCTGTGCGATATCTCTAAGTATTTTATTTACCGCTTCAATAGATTCGGAGTCATGGATGGAAAGGGGAATAATTTTGAGAGGATTCCCGCCAGAGGCGGATCCGCCTTTGGTGGATAGTTTCTTTAGTTTGGCTAAAATCTTTTTCACGTAGGCCGGCTCTACTAAATCTATTTTGCTTAAGAAAAGATATTCTTTCTTTTTTAACATTAATTTGTTGTATGTCTGCAATTCTTTTTTTATGGTTTTATAATCTTTGACCGGATTTTCAGACTCCGATGAAACAAGATGGAAGAGTATTTTTGTTCTTTCAATGTGGCGCAGAAATTTGATTCCCAGACCCTTGCCTTCAGAGGCGCCTTCAATAAGACCGGGAATATCGGCCAAGATAAGATCGTAAAAAACACCCAAGTGAGGTTCCAGGGTCGTGAAGGGATAGTTGGCAACACGGCTATTAGCTCGGGTCAGTTCATTGATCAGGCTTGATTTGCCGGCATTAGGCAGTCCGATTATTCCGACATCGGCGATCATCTTTAGTTCAAGGTGAATATCAAATTCTTCACCTTCCAAGCCGAGTTGGAACTTTTTGGGGCTGGTGTGCTTCGGTCCCCGGTAAAAGAAATTGCCCTTTCCGCCACGTCCGCCCTTAGCGGACATCACATCTTCTCCTATTCTGACTATTTCTTTATCTTCTCCGGTGCTTAAGTTATGAATAACTGTTCCCACCGGAACCGGAATTACAAGATCTTGGCCGGCCGTACCGTCATTTAACTGGTGTCTTCCTTTTTCGCCGTCTTGGGCTTTGAAGTCTTTTCTATGGCGAAGTCTATTCAATCCGCCCAGATCGGAGATGCCTTTAAAGTAAACATTGCCTCCGTCTCCGCCTCTTCCCCCGGTTGGTCCCAGGGTCATTTTGTTCTTATTAAATGAGACAATGCCGTCTCCGCCCTTTCCGGCTTTTATATGAATTGTAAGGTCATCTACTATCATGCCGGTTATTGTAGCATAGAAAGGCAGGTTCTAGACAGGGTCTGAATTGAAGCTGTTGATCTTGTGATCTAGGGGTGAGATAATGAGTTTTAAACATCTATGAAAATTTCAGTTAAAGCAAAACCTAATTCAAATGAATATAAAGTAGACCCGCCTTCGCTGGACGGCTTCGGCGAGGCAAAGAAAAATTACTATGAAGTGTCGGTTAAGGAACCGCCGGTTAGGGGACAGGCCAACGAGGCGATAATCAGAACGTTGGCTGATTACTTTGGCGTTTCAAGATCCCATGTAAGAATAGTATCCGGCTGGACGTCTAGAAATAAGGTAATAGAAATAGCCGGTGTCTAGTGTTGATTTTATCTAACCCGTTTGGTATATAAAAAATATGACCCAGTAATACAACCTCCCTGCCTGCCGGCAGGCAGGCAAATGTTTTTTAGCCGATTAGTCGTATGGACTGGTTATCAATGTATAAAAATAATATTTAATAAAACCCCATAGTTTACAGTAAAAACCTGTAGGCAGTTGGAGGTTGATATACTGGGATGACTAAAAGAAATCTATATTTATTTATGCTTGTAGCCGGAGTTGCTCTGATAGCCATATCTTTTCTTAACAAAAATAAAGGATCCGATATCGCCGATGTTGAGAATAATGAAAAGGCTCAAGTAATTACAGAAAAGAATCCTGAGTATGTTGAGGGAGTTCTTTATGGCTCTGATAATCAGGGTAGGGGAAATTTAATGCTGCTTTCGGATCAAAACCAGATATATATAAGAACTTCAAGGGATTTTAGCCGGCTAATCGGCCTGCAAGTCCTCGTATTCATAAAAGGAACTCTTGATAATTTTGAGCTGGTGGATATTCAGTCCAAGCTTGAAAAAGACGGTTTTCTACTCCAGCAGTAGGGTTATTTGTGATAGATTATAAAACAGAGCCTCTGTACGAGGCTCTGTTTTATAAAATTCCTACCTTTCCTACTTGTAAGATTTTTATATTTATATTAGCATAGACTCATGGATACTAAATTTATAAAAAAGCACGTTTTTTACGGCACAACCTCTCTAGGCGAGAAGGGGCAAATTGTTATTCCGGTAAAAGCCAGAAAAGATATGGCAGTTAATAAGGGTGAGCAGCTGCTTGTTTTTGGTATGGGCGGAGAAATGGTTGTGTTATCTAAACTCTCAAATTTACAGAAATTCGCCACTCATATGGAGAACCAGCTCAAAGACATGAAAAAAATAATAAAAAATAAGAATAAATAAAATGGATAATTATATTAAGCCTGTAAGGAAATGGTATAGAAAGAAAAAGTGGTGGGTAATCGGAGTGGCTGTTCTCGGAATAGCAATTTGGGTCATCTTTTTTAGAGGTGGAAAAGAGCCTGCCTATGAGATTATAGTCACTAAAAAAGCAGATCTTATACAAGAGGTAAGTGTGACCGGCAAAGTTAAGCCGGCACAGGCAGTTGACCTTCAATTTGAAGCTGCCGGCCGCATTGCATATATAAATTATAAAGTCGGCAATAGAGTTAATTCCGGAGTGACTATAGCTTCATTAGAAAATCAGGATCTCCAAGCTGCGGTTACTTCAGCCAAAGCAGATCTTGAGAAGACGATCAGAAATTTCAATTCTCTTAATGACGCATCGGTTTCCTCAGCTCTTCGGGTTGAGCTGGAGAATGCCAGAATAAATCTTGACCAGACCGTTAAGAAAGCTGATGGCGATATGGCCGCTGACTACACCAGTTCATTCAATGTTATGCGCGAGGCAATGACCCAGATAGATACCTCATCAAGCGTCCTTGAATATATTAGGAAAACATATTTTGAGGCAAAATCGGGAGACGACACTATAAAGCAATATCAAGTACTGATAGCCGGTGAGGCTAAGCAGGTAAAAATAATTTTACCATCACTTGATCAGCCAGGAGTCATAATTACTCCGGCTTTATATGATCAAATTGATCTGGCTTCGCAGGAACTTTTAAGCGCTCTTCAATCTTTACGTTCGGCATTCACATATTTGCAGAGCCAGGTACAAACTAACCCGGGCATCGTATCAACAACTGATCGGACAACCATTAACTCGGAGGCTGCCGCCGTTTCTTCTGACTTATCATCGGTTTCAAGCGCTATTCAAGCCGTTGCTGATCAAAAGGTAACCAACGAAAAGAGTATTGCTGATGCTAATGCAAAACTTGCTACTGCTCAAGCGGCATTTCCTACATCGGAAGATATTCTACAAAAAGAGTCAGCTCTTTCATCGGCTCAGGCTCAACTTAGAAAATCGCTTATCGTTGCTCCGTTTACCGGCACCATCGGTAAAATAGATGTTGAGCGTGGACAGACAGTCAGTTCATCGGTTGTTATTGTTTCTCTTATTTCTGTTGCTAATTATCAGATTGAAGCCAACATAACCGAGATTGATATTAGTAAGATCAGGCTGGGTAATCCGGCCGTGCTTACTCTGGATGCCTACGGTTCACAGACAATTCTCAACGCTAAAGTATCGGCTATTGATACAGCGGCAACGATCGTGGAGGGTGTAACGACTTATAAAACAATATTTGATTTTGAAGGTAGTGTTGATCCGGGAATTCGGCCGAATATGACTGCCAACCTTGATATTCAAACGGCTAGGAAAGATAGTGTAATCTCCGTGCCACAAAGGGCAGTGGTATCAAGAAATGGCGACAAGTTCATTAGGATATTTCGTGATAATAATATTACTCCGGAAGAAAGAGTTGTTCAGCTAGGTATGTCAGGCAAAGATGGCTATGTTGAGATAATATCCGGTTTAATGGAAGGAGAAAGCGTAATTACTTTTATTAATGAACAATAGCGGCAAGATAATAAGTGTTAAAGATCTGGCTAAGATATACGGCGATGACGGAACTGAAACCCCAGCTCTTCGCGGGGTTTCAGTTGATATCCGAAAAGGAGAATTTTTGGCGATAATGGGACCTTCGGGTTCCGGCAAATCAACTCTACTTCATATTCTTGGTATGCTTGATAGACCAACTGGCGGTAGCTATATTCTTGACGGAAAAGATATGAATATTTATGACGACGATGAGTTGGCTAAGCTTCGCAATAAAAAATTCGGTTTTATTTTCCAGGCTTTTAATCTTTTAGCCAAATCAAGTGTGATAGAAAACGTTAAGCTGCCATTGGCCTATGCTGATGTCCCGGAATCAAAACAAAATGGCATGGCCCTTAAAGCTATTGAAGCCGTAGGTCTTTCCCATCGTGTTCATCATGAATCAGCTAAATTATCTGGCGGAGAAAAACAGCGGGTGGCTATAGCCCGAGCCTTAGTTAATGATCCGGAAATTATTTTTGCCGATGAACCGACGGGGAACCTTGATTCAAAATCTGGCGGACAGGTAATGGAGTTTATAGAAAATCTTCATAATCAAGGACATACCATAGTATTAATAACCCATGAGACTTATACGGCTGAATATGCTGAAAGAATTATTAAGTTAAAGGATGGCTTAATAGACAGTGATGAGAGAGTTTTAAGCCGTCACCATACGGGTAAATTTATAAAATGACGCTAAGAAACACATTTAAAACAGCAGTTCGGGGCTTAATGTCTCATCGGTCACGTTCAGTACTGACAATTTTAGGCATTGTTATCGGCATTACGGCGATAATGTTAGTTATGGCGGTAAGTCAGGGAGCGAAAGATTTGATACTTTCCCAGATACAGGGACTGGGTTCGCAGACGATAATTGTTCGAGCCGGACGTGAGCCGGAGGGTCCTTCAGATTTTGCTTCAATTTTTACTAACTCGCTCAAGGATAAGGAAGTTCAGGCTCTGAAAAACCCCGCATTTGTCAGGGGAGTTTTAGCCGTTGCCCCAAATGTTATTGGTTCCGGAACGGCTATCTATGGAAGTGAGACAAAAAATGCCAGTTTGCTTGGAACGACAACTGATATTCTTCAGGCACTTGAAATCCAACCTAGATATGGCGCCTTTTTCAGTGAAGCTGATGTTGCTGCCCGTTCAAGCGTGGCTGTTCTGGGATCTGAAGTCAAAGAAGAACTTTTCGGTGATTCGGATGCGGTAGGCGAAACGATAAAATTTTATGATCGGAATTTTAAAGTTGTCGGTGTATTTGATAGCATAGGCCAAATAGGAGCTTTTGATATAGATACAAATATTATTATTCCCGTAACAACCGCTAATCAATATCTTCTTGGGTCTAATCACTATACGGTTATTATGGTTAGGGTTGAGTCAGAGGCTGTTGTTGAAAGGGCTGCTGACGATATCAGGCAGACGCTTCGTGAGCTTCATGGCATAACCGACCCGGACAAGGATGACTTTTTTGTGGCTACTCAAGCTGATCTTGCCGAGAGAGTCGGTACTATAACCGGCGTTCTGTCGGCACTCCTTCTTTCGGTTGCGGCCATCTCTTTAATAGTCGGTGGTATCGGCATTATGAATATAATGCTTGTTTCGGTGACTGAACGAACTAGAGAAATAGGTTTACGCAAAGCCGTCGGCGCAACTACGGGAGATATTTTAAAGCAATTTCTTTTTGAGTCGGTTCTACTTACTTCAGTCGGAGGAGTTATAGGCATTAGCCTGGGAGCAGCTCTATCCCTGCTAGTATCAATTGTTCTAACTAGTTTTTTAGAAGTTAATTGGGGTTTTGCCTTTCCGGTAAGCGGTGCCTTGCTTGGTTTTGGCGTTTCAGCTTTGACCGGGTTGGTGTTTGGAATCTATCCGGCCAGGCAAGCCTCATTGAAAAGTCCAATAGAAGCGCTAAGATATGAGTAAGTAATCTAGAGGAGGTCTTTGAAAATGAGCGAGAAGAAGCATTGTGATTTCGGACCCGTTTTCTGGATTCATCTTTTATATATAGCTCTCATATATACGTCTCCACTTTGGTTGAACTGGAAGATAATGCCTCTGGCTATCGGAGTCGTCTATTTTCAATGGTTCTTTTTCGGGGGCTGTGTTTTAACTATTTGGGAATTTGGTAGAACCGAACATAATTCTTTTTACTGGTATTATTTAAATAGACTGGGTTTTAAATTCAGTCTTAAGAAAGTTAACCTCTTTACGGATTATTTAGCTCCATCGCTCATATTTATTTTTGCCTTTACTTGGCAATTTATATTCGGACATGCGGCTTGGCTTTAAGCCGCTTTTTAATTTGGTATAATAGATATATGAGACGAATCATTTTAGGTATGTCGCTTTTTTTAGGAATTTTTTCGATTAATTTTATTTTTGGCCAATCTGTCGCTGGTCATACTCTCGGCCAGTCTTTTGAAAAAAATATCAATGGTTATCTGGTGGATGTCGGTTATAGTGCCGTTGATAAGGTATATGCCGGTGAAACTATCCGTTTTAATTTTAATCTCTGGACCGATAAAAAAAATGAAGAAATTGCCGATTTTGATTATGTCTGGGTTAGGATAGCTCCGCAAGAGGGAATATCTTTTGCCGGCTTTCTTCATCATCCTGAGCTGTTACTTACCGGCATGAGCTATACCTTTCAGGATCCGGGCCGGTATGAATTAACTGTCCGTTTTCTTGATAAAAATGAAAAACCTCTTACTGAAGCGTCTTTTCCCTTAGTTGTGGAAAGATCATTCTGGGGTTTATCGAAAGAAATAACATCTGGTGCTGTTGCTGGTATTTTTATCGGATCATTTCTGACTTTTTTACTAATGCGCAAAAGGACGTCTTAGCGTAATAATTATGAAATTAGAGGCTATAAAAGAACCTTTCTGGTCAATGTCTGTTGAGGAGACTTTGCGTGTTCTTGGAACACGACCTGAAGGATTAACCGAAGAAGAAGCTAAGAATCGTCTGGCTGTTTTTGGCCCCAATGAAATAAAAGATGGCAGAAAGTTTTCCGGTCTTAGGCTTTTCCTGAGTCAGTTCCAAAGCCCTCTTATCTTTATTCTTATATTTGCCGGAATCATTACTGTCCTTGTTCGTGACTGGGTTGATACATTTGTTATTTTTGGAGCGGTCCTTGTAAATGTCGCATTAGGTTTTTATCAAGAGAATAAAGCCGAGAATGTTCTGGAGCTTTTAAAATCTTACGTTAAAACACGAGCTCGGATTCGTCGTTCAGGGCAGGAGGGAATTATTGATGCTTCCGGTCTTGTGCCAGGAGATATTATCAGATTGACTCAGGGCGATAAAGTTCCTGCCGATGGAAGGATTATCTTTGCCAATAATTTTGAAGTTGATGAATCAGTTCTTACTGGAGAGTCTTTGTCAGTTGAAAAGAAAACTGATCCGCTAGAAACGACAACATCTCTAAATGACAGGGATTCGATGGTTTTTGAAAGCACTCTTGCCGTAAGAGGTTTTGTTGACGTTGCTGTTACTGCTACGGGAATTCATACCGAATTTGGAAGAATAGCTTCTCTTATCTCTTCCAGGGAAAAAATAAAAACTCCTCTTCAGATAGCGATTTCCAGATTTGCTTCATGGACCGGATTTATTCTGCTTATTCTGACGGTCGCTCTTTTCGGGCTTGGAATTTATTTTGAACATAATCCTTTTGACATGTTTTTGATATCTGTCGCTGTCGCCGTATCAGCTGTTCCGGAAGCTTTACCGATTGCTCTGACGATTATTATGGCGGTGGGTGTTGAGCGGCTAGCTAAAAGAAAGGGAGTGGTTAGAAAACTTCTTGCCGCTGAGACCTTGGGTTCAACAAGTCTCATTCTTACTGACAAAACCGGTACTCTGACTGAAGCTAAAATGGAATTGACGGCCGTTATTCCTTATAAAAATTCTTCTCCGGAAGGTACTGATGATTTGCTGGTAGAGGCTCTGACAACAGTTGATGTGGTTATTGAGAATCCCGATGATGAGCCGTCTAGTTGGAGGATGTTCGGCAATCTAATGGAGATGGCTTTTGTAGCCGGAGCGGCAAAGAGGAATATTCTTATTAATGAAGTTTTTCAGAAAAATCCTGTATTTGATCGTTTAGCTTTTAGTTCAGATAGGAAATTTGCCGCTTCTGTCCATTCTCATAATGGTGAACGCCGGATGATGCTTTTAGGTGCTCCGGATATACTCATTAAGTTTACTAATTTATCAGATTCAGATAAGGCCGAAGTGTCAAAAGAGATAGACGAAAGGGCTTTCAGCGGGGAAAGAGTTTTAGGAGTTATCTCTAAAAAACCCTGTCCCGATTATCAAAGCCTTCGCAGTTACGAATTTAAAGATTTTAACTTTGACGGCCTCATAACTTTTCGTGATCCTCTCCGGCTGGGAGTTTTTGAATCAATGCAAAGGATCAGCAATGCCGGCGTAAAGACCGTCATTGTTACCGGTGATCATAAGGGTACTGCTGAGGCAGTAGCTCGTGAATTGGGGTTAGTTGATGGAAGGGGAGCAGTTTTGACCGGAGGAGATATTAGCAGTTTAAGCCGGGAGGAATTATTGGCTAGAGCTGATGATGTCACTGTCTATGCTAGAGTGACTCCTGAACAAAAAGTTACTATTGCTAGGCTTTATCAAGAGAAGGGATATGTTGTTGCTATGACCGGCGATGGCATCAACGACGCTCCAGCTCTTGAAGCCGCTGATATCGGAGTTGCTCTTGGTTCGGGAACGGATGTAACTAAAAGCGTCGCCGATCTGGTCATATTGGATAACAACTATGAGACGATCGTTGTTGCAATAGAGCAAGGAAGGCTGATCCTTAACAACGTAAGAAAGGTTATCGTATATCTTCTATCTAATTCATTAGACAGCCTTTTGCTTTTAAGCGGGGCAATACTTACCGGCATAAGCCTGCCTCTTACCGCCACACAGATACTTTTTGTTAATTTTTTCAGTGATAGCTTTCCAGCCATAGCCTTTGCTTTTGATAAGGGAATTGACGATATCGGCCATAGACCAAAAAACTTGTCTAAAAGTTTATTTGATAATCAGATGAAGTTTATTCTCATAGCCATCGGCTTAACTACTAGTATTTTTCTCTTTCTGATTTACTTCTTTATGCTAAAGGCCGGTCTGGATAATGAGCTGGTAAGAACTTTTATATTTGCTTCCTTCGCCACCTATACTTTATTTGTCTCACTGTCTTTGAGAAGTTTGGATAAAAGCATTTTCAGATATAATCCATTTTCTAACCTATTTTTAGTCGGTGGAGTTTCAATAGGATTAGTTTTAACGGCAGTAGCGATTTATACACCATTTTTAAACAAAGTTTTAGGTACAGTTCCTCTGCCGTTTAACTGGCTGTCGGGAGTAATCGGTATAGGTATTTTTAATATATTAGCAGTTGAGTTAGGCAAATGGATCTGGAATAAATCGCATGTCCATAAATAAAAATTATATTATTTGGTCGCTTGTATTTATACCTGTATCAGTCGGAATATTTTTTATTACTCGACAGAGTATCATCCTTAAACTAACTGAGAATGGAAATAGGGCAGAAATTTATTACATAGCTAAACGCCTTGTAAATCCACCGGAAATAGTTAGGGCAATTTATTTAACTTCTACAAGTGCGGCTAATATTAATAGAATAGACAAGTTGGTTGAATTGGCAAATAAAACTGATTTAAATTCAGTGGTGATAGATATTAAAGACTCTTCAGGATATATTTCCTATGATTCATCGGTGGCGGAAGCAGAAAAATACAGAACAGAACTGGTTGAGATAAAAGACTTAGACGCTTTGGTTAGAAAGTTGCATGAAAATGGTATTTACGTAATAGCCAGAATGGCTGTTTTTCAAGACCCAATGCTAGCTAAAGCCAGGCCCGACTGGGCGGTTAAAAATTCTTCTACCGGCGGAACCTGGTATGACAATAGAAGACTGGCTTGGATAGATCCGGCTAATCGCAATGCTTGGCAATATTTTTCTGCTCTGGCCAAGGATGTTCTGATGGCTGGAATTGATGAAATAAATCTTGACTATATTCGTTTTCCCAGTGATGGGAACATGGGAAATATGGTTTTTCCTTCCTGGGAAAAAGGAAAAACCAGACCCCAGATTCTCAAAGATTTTTTTAAGTATATGAGAGAAGAATTGGGTAATGCTAAAATATCGGCTGATCTTTTCGGATTTGTAACGACCAGAACCGAAGATTTTGGCGTAGGGCAAGTAATGGAGGACGCCCTTGAGTATTTTGATTATGTCTCGCCAATGGTTTATCCGTCTCATTATCCGCCGACATTTCTTGGGTTTGCAAATCCGGCCGAACATCCTTACGAAGTAATTTATCATACGCTTAGTGAGGGCCAGAAACGTTTGGATGAATTTATTAAGAAAATGAACAATGAACAACGAGTAATGAACAGAAAACCTAAAATCCGGCCATGGATTCAAGACTTTACATTAGGCGCAGTTTATATTCAAGCTATGGTCGAAGCCGAAATAAAGGCTACTCAAGACGCTTTAGGGGATCAGTATAATGGTTTTATGCTGTGGAATGCTTCTAATAATTACCACGAGGGGGTGTTTGAATAATCGCTGACTATTCCTATTTTTCAACACCTTCGCAACATCAATAAACTCATCAATATTTATTCATTTTTCAGACATAAAATCGGGTCCCGCTCGCCGGTCCTTACGGACATATTGATTAGGAATCAATACCAGATAAGGCTCACTCCCAATTTTTGTCTTCTGAAAACTTTCATAAATATCTTGAGTTTATTGTGAAGCTGCTCAAACGGTTTCAAAATAGGAATAGCCAGTGATTATTTTTTAAGTTTTACAAAATAAAAAACTCGGGATTATCCCGAGCAATTTACTGCTCCTAAGTCAATGATTCTAGCAATTGAGTTTGCCTTAATCAGCTCTTCAATATCGGCAGTTCTTTTATAAGTCTTAGGATTAAGCTTAAACTGTTACCAAAATATTTGTACAATCTTAAGGTTTATGGTACTATATATATATGGATACTATTACTATACCAAGAAAATTAGCCCAAAGAGATGATCTCGTAATAATTCCTAGAAAAGAATACGAAGCACTATTGGAGTTAAGGGAAGTTAGGGAATTTAAACCAACCGCTATTCAAAAAAAAGCGCTCTTAGGGGCAGAAAAAAATCTTAGTAAAAGCAAAACCCTTTCTTATCATGAGCTTGTCAAAAAGCTGGGATTTACATATTGATTCAAGCATCTTTAAGATTTTAAAAAGAATACCTCGGCGTGATGCCGGGGTTGTTCTTAATGTAATTAGATTGTTACCTCTCAATCCTTATTTCGGCGATATTCAAAAGATGCAAGGTAAAATCAATGTTTTAAGGCGCCGCGTCGGTGCCTATAGGATTTTCTATAAAATAAAAACTTCAGAAAAAGTAATTTTAGTTTTTCATCTTGAGAGAAGGACATCCGCAACGTATTAAATAGAAACCCGTGGTGGGGTTAAGCTGGGAAGCTAAAAAACTTGATTGGACTAGCTTATTTTACTAGAATTAGATGGTCTCAATATACCTATGGAAAAACCTGGTTTTCTTAAAGAAAAATACAATTTACATAATACTTCCGAAGTAGATTCGGCTGCCGAACGTACAGAAGTTAGAACCGGAGAAAAAGTACCTCAAGATCCGACTGAGCGTATTCAGAATTATCTTGATCGATTCAAGGAAATTATAGACCGCAAAGATACAGGTAAACGAGAACGAGGCATGGAAGCGCTAAAGCAGGTTCTTCATGATAAGTTTATCATCAACCCCGAAGAAATTCCGGAAGCCTATTTTGAGAATCAAAGAAGAATTGCCAGAGAGCAAGGCCATGGTGAGATTCAAGTCACACAAGAAATGCGTGATCAACTGAGCGAGGTTATCGTTGCTGACCAAAGGAGCACTCTGGATAACTGGATTGATTATCTCTCCTCTTCCGATGCCACTTATCCTGATTGGCTCAAATACTATGCTTTTCGAAGCGTCCTGGGTATGGGCGAATATGACAAGGAGAAGAAACAGTTCGCTAAAAGATCAAAAGGAACGACCAAACCATTTCCTGACATCAATCGCGAAGCACTTGCGTATGTTTTAGATGCTATTTCCCAAAAATACGGCAAAAGACACACCGACTTATTGAATCTTAATGAAGAAGAACGAAAAGATTTTGAAAAACTTCTTCAGGGTGAAAACTTTTCTAAGCTCTACGCTTGGGCAATCGATAAACTAACCATAGCTCCGCAGGAATCTTTAGAAAAAGTTGAGGGTAAGTGGGTTAAATATAAAAAGAAATCCGATCACATGCCTCTGGTAGAATCTCTTCGGGGTCATGGTACGGGTTGGTGCACGGCCGGAGAATCAACTGCTGAAGCTCAGCTTAAAGGCGGTGACTTTTATGTATACTACTCTCTTGATCAAAAAGGCAAGCCAACCATACCCAGGGCGGCTATCCGCATGCAAGAGAGCCAGATAGCTGAAGTGCGAGGCATCGCTCCCAATCAGAACCTTGATCCTTATGTTAGCTCTGTGGTCCAGGAAAAACTCAAAGAATTTCCAGACGGCAAAATCTACGAAAAGAAGGCTCAAGATATGAAGGTTCTCACCTCAATCGAGAGTAGGGTTAAAGAAGGCCAAGAACTCAAAAAAGACGACCTCATCTTTCTCTATGAAATTAATTCATCTGTCGAAGGCTTTGGTTATCAGAGAGATCCGAGAATTGAAGAATTAAGATCAAAAAGAAATCCCAAGGAAGACGCCCCTATAGTTTTAGATTGCAAACCAGAAGAGATTGCCTACTCAACAGGCGATGTGGACGATAACACCAAGGCTTATATCGGCAAACTTCCACTAGGCATTTTTGATACTAGTAATCGCAGGATCTTACCTGAAGGTGTTGAGCATATTTACACCTCATTTCCTGAAGGCAAAATCAGGAGAATGGAGACTGTTATCGGCGGAAAAAATAAAAAAGAGCTTAAAAAAGAACTGGTCAGTAAAAATATTCAAGTCACATCCTATGCTACAAGCATGATTGACAGTAAGGACTTCACTGTTCAAGAAGGTTCTGAAAAACTTGAGTTGGTAAGACTAACCGTCAAAGATCTGGGTTTTCCCAACGGCGCTACAACACAAGAAATATTTGATAAGGCTAAAACTTTTGGTTTAGATCTATGTCCGGCAGAAGTCGGACCGCAACTACGACTTCAATACGAAGACCAGCCGTTAGGGGAATGGCTCTATATCGCAATGAAACAAATTACTGACTCTGGCGGCGGTCCGCTCGTCTTTTGCTTGGTTCGCGACGGAGACGGTCTGTGGCTGGACGTTTATTGGGCCCTTCCGGACTACAGGTGGTATCCTGAGTACGGGTTTGTCTTCTGCCTTCGCAAGTGATTTGAGGTTTTGAAATTTAGTCTTTTTGAAGTTGTTTTGGTTTTAGATTTTTTGATTCTTAGATTCTTTGGTATAATTTTTTTAGATTGGTTATATCAAGCGGTTACGACTTCTTGAGACCTTTTCGATAAGTATAGATCCGGAACATAAATGGCCAAGGCTGCTTATGGAGCGATTTATATCCTGTCATAAAAAAGAAAACACTTGGTGTGCTATGCTGGTGGAGTCTTGCTCCCAAATAATATACAGCCCCAGCCTCTTGTAAAGATTAGGCGGGCAGTGATAATGATGGCGTGGCGCACATAACTGACTCTGGCGGCAATCCGAACGTCTTTAACTTGGAACGCAACGAAGACGGTCTGTGGCTGAACGATAATTGGGCCAATCCGGACAACAGGTGGAATCCTGAGAACGAGTTTGTCTTCTGCCTTCGAAAGTATTATCTTTTCCGCGCTAGAGAGTGCGGTTTTTCTTTTCAGGATTTTCCAGACTTTTTTTCCAACCGCCAAGCATTTTACCGATTTCCTCTAGTTTCGTTGCAACTTCTTCACATTGTTTATGTGAAATAAGTTTTGCTTCCCACGTCACAGAAATCAGAAGTTTGAGTATATCCAAAACAAGAATACATTCTGTGATTTTTTCTGTTTTCTTATCTTTTGATGTAAAATAAGCGGTATATGAAAGTTCGAGAAGATCAAAAAAATTATTTTCAATACGTCCACCTACTGTGTAGCGTGCGCCCCTAGGAATATGAGGAACAATATTAATCCAAACCAAATATCCCTCTTTGATTCGATTCAAGATAGAGGCACTGTTGGAAGGCTGGGGGGGGGGCTTTAAAGGTATTCATAATACATATTATGATACCATCTCTGTCCAAAATTTGCTTGTCGCATGGCAAGAGTTCTTACGTGGCAAAAGAAGTCGCAAGGATGTCGTTGAGTTTTCTGTTCATCTAATGGACAATATATTTACGCTTCATAAGGAACTTGCTAGTAAAATATATAAACACGGATCTTACCGAGCCTTCAAAATAAACGATCCAAAGCCTCGAGATATTCACAAAGCTAGTGTCCGTGATCGACTTTTGCACCATGCTATTTACCGAGTGTTGTATCCTTATTTTGATCTAAAGTTCATTTTCGATTCTTTCTCTTGCCGTCGGGTAAAGGGCACGCACCGGGCAGTAAACAGGTTTCAGAAATACTGCCGAAGCGTTTCGCGCAATTATACCTGTACTGTCTGGGTTTTAAAGTGTGATATTAAAAAGTTTTTTGAAAATATTGATCACAGCATTTTAATTAACATCCTAAAAAGATATATTAAAGATGACGATGTTATCTGGCTGTTAGGCGAGATTATCGATAGTTTCCATACGGAAAACAAATATGGCATAGGGTTGCCTTTGGGAAATTTGACTAGCCAGCTCCTGGTTAATATCTATATGAACGAGTTTGACCATTTTATAAAGCGGGAGCTGAGATTACGACATTACATTCGCTATGCCGATGATTTTATAATTATCCACGAAGACAGAATGTATTTAGAAAATTTATTGCCTAGGATCTCTGTATTTTTAGAAAAACAGTTAAGGCTTAGACTTCACCCGGACAAAATATCTATCAAGACCCTCTCTTCAGGCGTTGATTTTCTGGGTTGGGTTAACTTTCCAAAGCACAGAGTATTAAGAACTGTAACAAAACGCAGGATGTTCAGGAACATTAAGGATAAGTCTGGGAACAACAACACCATCCAGTCTTATCTCGGTCTGATTAGTCATGGTAATGCGAAGGGTTTAGAGCGAGAGATAGAAGAATTATTATCAGTGATTTCAGGATAATTTATTAAACAGAGCGAAGCCCTAAGCCATCTGAAGCAATTGAGACCCCTCCGATCACCCAATAGTATAATATTGGACGTATAGTCCACTATTGGGTGATCGGAGGGGCGAGTTTAGCTGAGGTCTTATAATTCACGGAGGAATTATAAGACCGGAGGCGTGCCGAAGATGGCTTAGGGCTTCACTCTCAAAATGCTATAATTACAAAATGCCTGAGTTCAATCTTGCAATTACAATTTCTTCTTTTATCGCCGGGGTGCTGACATTTTTTGCGCCCTGCACTTTGCCATTGATACCGGCCTTTTTGGGTATTATTTCCGGGGCCGATGTTAATGAACTTCGTGATCCTGAGAAATTAAAAATGATACGAGGTAGAATTTTTAAGAATGCAGTTTTTTATGTTCTGGGCTTTTCTTTAATTTTTATACTATTTGGAGTTTCTTTTACTTTTGTCAGCCAAGTTTTAGGATTGAAGGAGTGGATTCAGGGAATCGGCGGAGTTTTAGTAGTTTTATTCGGGTTATTTCTGTTGGGATGGCCAGGTAGTGAAAGTTTGAGCAATTTTTTTCAAAAAATTGATTTAGCAAAGCCTCTCAAACTTCTACTACCTGGCTGGCTGAATTTAAAATCAGTCTCGCTACTCAATTCTTTCTTGTTGGGCGCTTTATTTGCCGTCGGCTGGTCGCCTTGTGTCGGCCCGCTTCTTGGTTCGGTTTTACTGCTTGCATCAACTTCCGGTACTGTTTTAGAAGGCACTTTTTTGCTTGTAGTTTTTGCCATCGGACTAGGAATTCCATTTTTATTGACTGCTTTATTAATCGGCAAAGCTCTCAATGCTTTTGGAAGATGGGGGAGAACGCTTGAAATAATAAATAAAATTGCCGGAATATTTTTGATATTCCTTGGATTTTTACTTATCATTGGAAGATTCAACGCCTTTCATAATCAGTTGATATTTTATTTTTATCAGTGGCCATACTTTGAAGTATTTATTAACAATTTTTTATAATATGAGAGAATATTTAGAAAAACATAAACATCACGTCAAACAGGAGCATTCTCTAAGCTGTGAGCTGGCAACATTGAAAATGGTTCTTAGTTATCACGGAATTTTATTATACCATTGATTTTTTGTGTAAATTGTGATATAATATAAAGTAATGAAAAAGGTTTGGATAAATATAATAATTTTTGTAATTGTGCTCAGCGCTGGAGCATTTTTTGTTTTTTTCAAAAACGAACCTGATATAACTAAGGAGCCGATTCCTTCAGCTCAGGTTTATTCTCCAAGCCCGACCTCAACTTCAGTTGTTTCTCCAACCGGTTCATCAATACAAGATACGAGTTACACGATACACGATTCTATTAATCTCGCCGTTCCATTCACGCCTCAGGCACCGACTAAGAACTGGGGTTTGCCGTTTGCTGAATTTTGCGAAGAGGCATCAGCTCTTATGGTCGCCAGTTATATAAACGGATGGCCTATTCCAACTCCTGAATTTGCCGAGCAAAAAATGCTTGAGATAAAAGAATTTGAGGAAGCACGCTTTGGTTATTACAAAGATACAACGATAGAGGAGACGGCAACTATTCTAAGAGAATTTTATAAAATAGAAAAAGTTAAAGTGGTTTACGATCCGACAGTTGAGGGTATTAAAAAAGCTTTGTTAGAAAAGAAGGTCATTATTATTCCTGCCGCTGGTCGTGAGTTAGGCAACCCTTATTTTCAGTCACCCGGTCCGCTTTATCACATGTTAGTCATTAAGGGCTATACTAAAGAGGGGAATTTTATAACCAACGATCCGGGCACTCGGAATGGCGCGGATTTTATTTATTCTCCTAATGTCATAATGAACGCTATCCACGACTGGAACGGTGGAGATGTTGATAACGGCAGGAAGGTAATCATAGTTATCGGTTAATGTTAAGATGAGCTGAATAAACTTGTATAAAAATATAAATTATCTTATAGTCTATCCGTACGGACAGACTATAAGAACTTAGATTAGCCGGATAAATTAGTAAGGATTAGAGTCGGTAAGAATTATTATGAAAGGAGATTTTGTAATAAAATTTATAGAAGCCATCGTAGAAACTGGCAAAGAAATGCACGATATGTGGCATTGGGAACCCCTTTACTATAAAGGCATTAGAGTTAAGGGACGTGATTATAACGATTTTAGAAAAGCCTATAAAGGGATAAAGAACTTAGAGCAGAGGAGGATTATTGATCAAGTTTCTGGTGGAAGCTATAAATTTACGGAAAAAGGCAGAAAATGGCTTATCGGATACATAGCTAGGCATCCCGATTTTAAAAAGAAAAAGTGGGACAAAAAATGGAGGATAGTAATATTCGATATTCCTGAGGAGCTTCATAAGAATAGAAATTACTTTCGTACTAAACTTAAAAATCTTGGATTCTACATGCTGCAGAAGAGTGTGTTTGTATTTCCTTATCCTTGCGAGGAGGAGATAGGCGATCTGTGCCACCGCTTTAATATATCAGACTACGTTGATATCATTAAAGCTGATTCAGTCGGGTTTAAAGAAAAAGAAGTTAGAAAACATTTCGGTGTTTAAACTTCTAATGTCACCTCATATCATACTGTCAACTATCTTATAAAGTATCCGTACGGATACTTTATAAGATAGTTGACTAATCTTGACTCTTGCTAATAATTGGTTAAGCTATGCCCAGATCATTTAGGTTAATGTCGCAGGAGATTGGCATGGCTTTTAAGGTATCTAGCGGAAGTTTCAGGATTAGTCTGAAAGAAGCAAGAGATGCAACTCGATGGCTTAAAAATCATGCTAGTACGTGTGAAAAGCTTAATCTATTTATAGAAAAGGAGACTGTATCCGGTGGTCTGATTTCGTATATCTTTACTCCTACCAGTATAGGTAATGGCGTAGCAGTAAGATGTGCTTGCGGAAAAGAGTGTGATGTAACCGACTATGATAACTGGTAAAGTACGGTTCCCCAAGAGGGAATTTTTTATTTTACTAACCAAAAGGAGCGAATCTCCTCTAAGTCAATCTGAAGCAATTGAGACCCCGAGATCACCCAATAGTATAATATTGGACGTATAGTCCACTATTGGGTGATCAGAGGGGCGAGTTTAGCTGAGGCGACGAGGCCAGCTTCAGAGAAGTGCCGAGAAGCCGGAAGCGTGCTGAAGATGGATTAGGGAGATTAGCGACTAATCTTGATGTGGATCGAGTTCGATTGTGGTTGGAGGTGGAGCCGATGGTAATTTTTTCCCTCCTTCGCCTTTTGGCTTCGGAAGGGCAAGGAGGCGGTAGGGGAGGAGGATCATGAGAAAAATTAGTTCAATCAAGCTGGCCGTAGAAAAGGCGATGGGGATAGCCAAGATGTCCAGCGATGGAGCCAGAAGATAGCCTCCGCCGATAGCAACGCCAAGTCCGATAATGCTTAATATGACCGGAACGATCGTGTTTTTTGTTGCGTAAAAAGCTCTGGCCAGAAGATGGCGCAGAGATTCAGTTGGCATGGCCAGAGTAAAAACTCCTAACATTGTTGAGGTTCGTAAGATCGCCTCTTCGGTAAAATTTCCTCCACCCAGAACAATTCTTATTAACGGTTCCCGGATAATAAAAATAACGATAGCCGCCAAAACGCTTCCGGCCAGTATCAGCCAGAAAGAATTTTTTAAAGTTTTTTTGAATTCTTCCTGTGAGTGGTCTGAAATAGCTTTAGCCATAACCGGAAAAGCGGTGGTTGCGAATGTTATTCCTATCAAACTTACCGGTACGCTCTGGAAATTACGGGCAAAACTTAATATGGCAACTGAGCCAACAGAAAGTCCTGAGGCAATAATGGTGAAACCCCAGAACATGGCTAATTCTACCGGATGGCCGAACATTTTCGGTATCATAAGTTGAATTGTTTTTTTAAATTCAGGTGTCTTGAATCGGAAATTTAATTTGAATCTAAAACCTGATACAAGAGCGTCAATATATCTCATCAACATATGAAGCGAGGCACCGATGACTGTTCCGATAGCAACTCCGGTTATGCCGAACTTAGGCGATAAAAATATTGCTCCGCCTATGATGCCAAGATTATACATTACCGGTGAGAGCCCATAGAATAAGAACCTTTTTTTGGCTACGAGCATCGCTCCCAGAGTATTTGAAATGCCAAATAAAATAGGCGAGATAGCAAGTATTCTTAATATCTTTGCAACTAAGGCCAGGTCTTCTTTGATGAAGCCGGGGGCGGCAAGAAAGGCAATAGGGTTGGCGAATATAAGAATAACCACTGCGGAAAAGAACATTAAGCCGGTTGCCCCGCCGATTACTGAATTAGTATAGTCATAAGCCTTTTGTTTGTTGGAATGAAAAATTTCAAGAAATATAGGGACAAAGGCGGCGGCAATACCTGAGGCAATGAGTATGTTAAAAAGAAGATCCGGAATCAAAAATGCCGCATTATAAGCATCAAGAGCTCGCGAAGCACCGAATGTCTGAGCGAATGTTCGGTCACGCAAAAGACCCAATCCGTATGAGGCAAGGGTAGTCAGTCCAAGAACAAAACTTCCGGCTGGTATTATGTTTACTAACTTTTTCATGGCATTGATTATGTGGTAAAATGATAACATGTCCAAGGCCGAATATAAAATTCTAATAGTAGATGATGACAAGGTAATGCAGGAAATATTAACCGATAGGCTCTCAAGAGAGCCTGAATTTAAGGTTTATACAGCTAACAACGGCAGGGATGGTCTTGATAAGGTTCTAGCGGAGCATCCCGATTTAGTATTATTGGATGTTCAAATGCCGATAATGGACGGTATTACTATGGCGCAGGAACTTCGCAAATATCCTAACATCGGAGATATTAAAGTCATATTTCTTACTAATTTTGATACTGACGAGGGTATCTTAAAAGAAATCTCAGAATATAAGCCCTCATTCTATCTTATAAAAGCAAATACTAGCATGGATGATGTCGTGAAGAGGATCAAGGAGTCATTGGGTATCTGGAAGAGTTAGCCTATTCCATAATCTTGTGTAAGTAAAAAGGTATCCAAGTTGGAGGTTATCTATATTCTTGGTATAATAAGATCCTAAGATGGTCTCAGTAAAATTCTATGTTTAAAAATAGCCAACAGCTAAAAATTCTTTTTGTTGCTTCCGAAGCGGCGCCTTTTGTTAAGGTTGGCGGTTTAGGCGAAGTCATGAATTCTTTACCAAGAGCTTTACGAAAACTTGGCCACGATGCCAGAGTTTTGATACCTAAATATGCGACTATTGATGTTGAAAAATATCCTTTAAAAACAGAACTTAAGGATATAGCTGTTGAAAGCGGCGATAAGGATCCTTTCGGAATTTTAATTTCCAATGTTCTTAAATATGAAAGTGCCGAAGGGGGAATTAATTATTTTCTTGAGAACATGGAGTATTATGAAAAACGGGCTAACGTCTATGGCTATGCCGACGATACGGTCAGATGGATCCTCCTCTCAAAAGCCTCTCTTGAGTTTGTTAAAAAATCAGAATGGAAGCCGGATGTTATTGTTGCTTCAGATTGGCAGACCGGTTTTATACCTAACCTGGTTCACACAGACTATAAAGATGATCCTATCTTATCAAAAATTCCGGTAATTTTTTCTATTCATAATCTTAAATATCAGGGCATGCTTGATCCACGTTTTGTTTCAGAGATGGATTATGATGCTGGTCAAGCTCCTATTTCTGACTTCTTTGACCCTAGATCTTTGAAGCTCAGCGGAATGAGAAGAGGTATAATGTATGCAGACGTTATAAATACAGTTTCCCCAACTTATGCCAGGGAGATATTAACTGAAGAATTTGGTGAGGGCTTGAACCCGTTGCTTAATGAACGCAAGAGCCGGTTATTCGGTATTCTTAACGGTATAAATACGGAATCATTGAATCCCGAGACTGACAAAGATCTAGTTGCTAATTATTCTGTTAAATCTCTTGATAAGAAGCTTGAAAACCAGAAGGCCTTGCAAAAACAATTTGGCTTGCCGGCTACTGAAGGTGATATTTTTGTCGTGAGCATGGTTGGCCGGATGGATAGCCAAAAAGGATTTGATCTGGTGACTCAGATGCTGGGGCCTCTTATGGAAAATATAAAATTTCAATTTATTATTATTGGCGAGGGCAGTGCCGACTACAGGGTTTTCTTTGAAGAATTAAGGGCTAAATATCCGGATAGAGTCGGAACTCATTTTTCATTTGATGCTCGCTTGCCAAGAATGATATTTGGCGGAGCGGATGCGGTTTTAATACCATCAAAATATGAACCGTCCGGATTAGTGCAAATGGAGGCAATGAGGTATGGTTGTGTTCCTATTGTCAGAAAAACCGGAGGATTAGCCGATTCAGTTGAAGATTTTACGCCGGAGAAGGAAGAGGGGACAGGATTTGTTTTTGAGAAATATGATCCATTTTCGCTTACTATTGCCGTTATCAGGGCCAGCGAGCTTTATCGCCAGAAAAAAGAATGGGAAAAACTCATGAAGCGAGCCATGGCCAAAGATTTTTCATGGGAAAAATCAGCCGGCGAATATGTTAAGCTGTTTGAGATGGCTCTAAGGTTCCATAAGGAATCTCAATAATTTTCAATTTTCAATTTTCAATTTTCAATCAATGTTTTAGAGACTTAATTTTAAAAATTCATTGAAAATTTTAAATTTTAAATTGGCAAATTCCTCAGTTGTATTGGGCTAATTTTCTACACATATATCAGCCTCCAACCCAGAAAGAAATATGGGTTAGGAGAATAACCAAAGAATCATACCAGAAAATATTTTCTGGTCTTTTAAAAATACCTAAATGCCGAATAACGCTGAATATTAATAGCGTATTATGTGAACTTCTTGAAAAATGGGGCGGTGAAAGCGTAATCAGAGATATTCGCGAATTGCTTAAGCGGGGTAATCTGGAGCTGACAGGAAGTGCAAAATATCATGCTTTCCTTCCTCTTCTGCCCGAAGATGAGATACGGCGTCAGATAACTCTTAACGAAGAAGATTTAAAAAAGTATTTCGGAGATTATTGGAAAAAGAGCGGATTTTTCAGTCCAGAGATGGCCTATTCTTATAAAGTGGCTAAAGTCGCCAAAGAGATGAGCTATAAATGGATAACCGTTGATGAGATAGGCTTCCCAAAAGATATAAAATATAGATCGGATAAGATATATCAGATAAAAGGGCTGGATGATTTTAGTGTTTTCTTTCGCGAGAGGAACCTGTCGTTTATCGTCCTCTCGGCTCAAATAGGAACTATGCCGGCAATTGTACACTATCTGGGTGATAGATTAAATAAAAATGAATATGCCGTTACTGCTATGGATGGAGAGACTTTTGGGCATCATCGGCCGGGCATGGAGCAATTTTTATTTGATCTATTGTCTGATGAGAAAATAAATACTGTTGCTATTAGTGACCTGTACGAGCTGTTTAAGGAAAGAGAAGTGATTGAGCCACAGCCTTCAACCTGGGCAGTTACGGAAGATGATATGAAGAGAGGAGAACCATATGCCCGGTGGAGTAGAAGTGATAATGAGATACAGAAATATCAATGGGAGTTGACTAATTTGGCGGTGGATATTTCTGGAAGAACGCCGGATAATGAGGCTATACGTTCGGCTCTTGATAAGGCTATTCACTCCGATCAATATTGGTGGGCATCGGCTCGGCCATGGTGGAGCCTAGAAATGATAGAGAGGGGTGCTCACGAGCTCAAACAGATTGTTGTTGAATCTCCCAAGTCAACAGACGAAGAGAAGATAAAAGCGGGGGAGTACTATAAGAGTATCTTATATAAAGGTTTTGATTGGCAGCGCGAAGGAAAAGTAGATGAAGTTGCCCGTCAGGAAGATGAAGATGTTCTGGGCAGACTGCATGGCAAGGATAAATTATTTATTACGAAAGAAGAATATAGCCAAATGATTGAAACCTTAAAACAGCAGATTAAGTCTTCAGCGGCAGATGAAGATTATCATCGCGCGGCTATGTTGAAGGATCGGATCCAGGAGCTTACAGAAGAGATGGTAAAAGCGAGTCCTAAAAATTAAAAAATCCCATTAGGGGATTTTTTCTTTTCTATCAACTCAAATACTGTCTTTGGACTGTCAGTCATTATGCCATCAATGCCTAAGTCAATAAAGTATTTCATATCTTCGGGGTTGTTGAAAATTCCAGCCCAGATTTTTATGCCTCTGCTCTTAAGCTCTTTGATCTGCCGCTTAAAATTAAGAGTTTTAGATTTAATCTTGAACAGGGATTTTGTTACTAATCTAATCGGAAGGGGTTCAAGCAGCCAGCCGATAGACATAGCGTTAGGATGATATTTATCGGCCAGTTTAATAAGGTTCCATGAGGTAGTAGTTATTAATTGAATTTTTACACTGGGGTCTATCTCTCTGGCCAGCATAAGTAATTTTACATCCGATTCTATGGTCAGCCAGCGAGCTCTTTTCTCAAAGGCGGTAAGATATATCCGGTTTTGCAAACCCTCATCAAGAACCGTCTCAACAGCTTTTATGACCAGTTCTCGGCGATTCTGTTTTATATCCAGACAGCACGATATGTTAGGGAGGGATTTAAGAAGATTTAGGAATTCACTAAAATTCATAACTTTGAATATAGAGCTATTGATATCGTTCCAATTCATCTTCGTCAGGTCGGGGCGGGTGCTTCCGGGATGGTAGATTATGATTTTTTTATCGGCAGTAAGTGAAATGTCGGTTTCAATGCCATTTACCCCGATATTATATGCTGAAATAAAGTTATTCAGACTATTGCCGAACTCATGAGGCGAGATCCTGCCTCGGTGGGCTATAACTTCCATAGCCATACCTCCTTATAAAAGAACCTGCATAATGTATGGTATAATTGTTTTTAATGGATAAGGCAAATGAATCCCGCACTTATCAAGCAAAGTATTTTAAGCTTCTAGTGCAGGACTACATAATCAGCATAATAATTACCAGCCTTTGAGCTTATCTAAATTTTACAAAATAAGAATAAGAGCAATTGCTCGATAAGTGCGGGATGAAACATTCTAAATTTTTAAAAATAGCGACAAAAGAATTCAAAGAGGTCGGAGCGGTGATGCCCAGCTCTAAACATGCGATTAGGGCAATTCTGAAGCATCTTAAGCCCGAGTATAAGTATATTATTGAATATGGAGCCGGCAGCGGTACGATTACTCGTGAGATCCTCAAGGCATTGCCTTCTGACGGAAAAATACTGGCTGTTGAGCTTAATAAAAAACTTTTTGAAGAACTGTCTAAAATAAAAGACTCTCGTCTTAAAGTTACTAACGATAATGCCGTTGATGTGTCTAAAAACCTTGGTGTTTTAGACTGGCCAAGGATTGATGCGGTAATCTCGGGCATACCATTTTCCTTTTTAAAATCTCCGGAGAGAAAAGAGATCATAAAAAATACTCACGATTTTCTTTCTCTCGGAGGACGTTTTATAGTTTATCAAATATCTCTCCTGGCCCTGCCGTTACTCAAAAAATCATTCAAAAAAATCAAAAAATACTTTGAGTTGAGGAACATCCCTCCTTATTTTATAATGGTAGGAGAGAAGAACTAAAGCATGGTATAATTATATTATATGAGTAGCCATAGAGATATTGATCTAATCTATCAAAACACTTCTCAAGTTGAGGCGCCTGATTTAGAGGCGGGACAAAAGGCTCTTAAGGGGTATATTGATTTTATATGGAGAGTTGTCCAAAACGGCAAATATGATCAGCCCGAATCATTGGTTAATCTTCCGGCCGATGTTAATTTTAGGAACTCTCTCCTGCAAAAAGTTCAGGACAGGAAGAATTCGGAATTAAAACAGATAATAGTAGTCGGTATTGGCGGTTCTAATCTTGGTACGATGGCTCTTTACCGGGCTTTGCGTGGAAGGCTCGGGGCTTTTTTACAGGATAAAGATCCAAAGATAGCCTTCGTTGATACGGTCTCACCTCCGCTGGTGGCTCAAGTTATAGATCTTCTTAATAATCATATAAAAAGTCCGGAGGAGCTTATTGTTAATGTCATAAGCAAGTCGGGAGAAACAACAGAAACCATCGCTAACTTTGAAGTTATTTATCAGGTTTTAAAAAGCCGTTTCGGAGATAAGATAAATGAGAGGATAGTTTTTACAACCGATAAGGGTTCAAAGCTTTGGAATGAGGCTGAGTCTAGGGGTCTGGACCTTCTTGAGATACCCGAGAAGATCGGCGGAAGATATTCCGTTCTTTCTGCTGTAGGTCTTTTTCCTTTAGGACTGGCCAATTTTGATATTAATAGTTTCTGGGAAGGAGCGGGGGAAATGGTAACTCGCTGTATTAATCGGGAAGTTTATCAAAATCCGGCTCTTCTATCCGCAATTTTAACCTATGTTAACTATACTCGGGGATTTAATATTTATAACAGCTTCTATTTTAATCCGGAACTTAAATCTCTTGGCAAGTGGCACACCCAGTTAATGGCCGAAAGTATTGCTAAGGAATTTAATTTGAACGGTGAAAAGGTTAATATCGGAATTACGCCGGTAGTCTCTATCGGGTCTATAGATCTTCATTCAATGGCTACATTATTTTTAGGAGAACCAAAGAATAAATTGACCCAGTTTATCCACGCCGCCCAGAAAGAAAACTCGCCTCAGGTTCCGGCTGAATTATTTATGCCGGGATTAGTACCGGATATAGCCGGTAAAAGCCTTGCCGATATAATGGGAGCTATATATTACGGAGTTAAAATAGCTTATTTAAAAAACAACCTGCCTTATTCGGAGATTGTGATGCATGAAATATCAGAAAACTCTCTTGGACAGTATGTTCAGTTTAAAATGTGCGAAACGATGTATCTTGCCAGACTGCTGGGATTGAATGCCTTTGATCAGCCGAAAGTAGAGGATTATAAGAGGGAAACCAGAGAGATTCTTAAAAAATTATAGGATTGTATTAGTATACACCCAGACTCGGACCACATTCGGTTTCTGAGGCGATTTCAGAAGCGGCTAAAGCACGCTTCTAAAACCCTCGCCTTTATCCAGCGGAAACCGAATCTTAAGTACTCGGCAAAATTGGTCGCCTGAAGCGACACCAAGCCAATTTTGCCTGCGAATTTCCTCTCTGGGGTATATCTAATACAGTTAGCTGTGCGTTAATTTTTTAAGAATCCCTCTTGTTTTTAGGGGGAGGAGCTGTTGAGAAATAAAAAGCCCCTCTTGCGTGCGCACGCGAGGAGGGGTTGCTGAGGCAGGAAAAACATAAGAGACTTGGCCCTTACGAAAAGGAACCCTCAGCTCTTTTTACTGGGTTTAATATAGCATAGTTGGGTTATATATGTCAAGCTAAGTTTTTTTAGGATACTTAATATAAATTACACTTTACTGATTACGGATTTAATAATACGTAATTCTCGATTCGTAATTTAATAATTAAATAAAATGTACGGAGGACTATTTTTGCTTCGTCTGGCGGTCGGTTCAATATTTATTTATCATTCTCTCCCCAAGCTCAAGGAGCCCAAGGCAATGGCTGGAGGTATAGGCTGGACTTCAAATCAGGTTTTTGGCCTGGGCATAATTGAATTTATCTGTGGACTATCCATCATCGGAGGTATAGGTGTTCAGCTGGTATCCGCTGTCTTAGCAGTTATTATGCTTGGCGCCATTTATCATAAGATTAAAAAGTGGAATGTACCGTTTATGTCTCATAGCAGTACGGGCTGGGAATTTGATATGCTTCTTCTGGCAGCAAACCTAACGCTTTATTTGAAATACTAGTTGGTCTTTTAGTTTCGATTTTTTTTGGTACTATATTTATCTATGATTCGTATTTATACGACACCTGTCTGTGCCTACTGCAAGATGGCCAAGGAATATTTTAAATCAAAAAATCTTCAATATGAGGAAGTGCCTTTAGTCGGAAATCCGGAGGCTCAGCGGTTGGTTATGTCTAAGGCTGGTATGGTTGCGGCGCCCATCATTGAAATTAATGGTAAGTTTATAGTAGGATTTAATAGGCAGGAGATAGAAGGAGCTTTAAAATAAGAACCCTTACTACCAATTACTAATTTTTACTAACATACTAATTGTCGGATATGTTTTTAATTGGTATGTTGGTATAGTATTGGTAATTAGTAGTTTATGGACAACAATTTGGAAACAAAAAACGAGTACTTTATGAAGAAGCAGGAGAAAGATGAAGTAGCTGAGGCTGAAAAGAGGAAGAAAATGATGAAAAATTTAATTCGCTTGCTGATTGCTCTGGCGGTTGTCGGCGCTTTGGCTTGGCCGATATACAGTTATTTTCATAAGGCAGTTGAACAGGCTAATAAGCCTCTTTCGGGGGAGTATTTTGAAGCTCAATCTCGAGATCACATCACTGTGGGCCAAGAACATCCGGCCTATAATTCTAATCCTCCAACCGGAGGCTGGCATTATGCTCAACCGGCTCAGAGCGGTATTTATGACAAAGAGTTTCCGGATGAACAGTTAATTCACAATCTGGAGCACAGTCACGTCTGGATAGCTTACAAGCCTGACTTATCGGCCGATCAGATTGAAAAACTAGCCGATATTGCTAAGGGTTATGGCTCCAAAATTATTATGACTCCTCGCGTCGCTAATGATTCGCCGATAGCCTTGGTAGCCTGGGAACGTATTTTTAAGATGGATAGCGTTGACGAAGTTATGGTCAGGGAATTTATAGATGCTTATCGCGGTACAGCCGGACCGGAAAAACTGGCCGATTTTGGTTTTAAGGATTTTAGAACCGGCAAGTAATGAATTTATCAAATATCATAATAAACAACCCCGACGTTATATCGGGGTTGTTTATTGACAGTTAGCCATAGCTTGGTTAGATTATTGGCAGTAGATCTTTAATAAAGAGGATTGAAAGATGCAATTAGGACAGACAGTTGATTTAAGCAAGCCACTTGATTTGCCAGTCGAACCTTTTACTGAGCAAGAAGTATCAACCATCCTTAGCGCTATATTTGATACGATAGACACGCCCTTTAAGAAGAGTGAGGCGGTTCCTAAAACTATTCTTATAGACTTTTTCGGAACTCAAAAAGCCGGCAAAACTAAAACGACCGAGAAAATAGAACAGGTTTTTAGAAGGCATAAGTTTAATGCTTTTTGTCCTCCCGAAACGGCCGAGATAGAAGAAGTCAGGAGTAAGTTGAGTGATAATCCGGTTATATCTCAGGCTATTCATTTAACCGGGGTTCAGGACTATGTCTTAAATTTGGCTCAAGATCCTCGCTTTCATATAGTTAGTATAAGCAGAGGACTTATAGATATGTTGTATTGGTATGAGAAGGGATTGAGAAAGGGTCTTTATACCGAGACGCATGTTCAAATGGTTAGGAACCAAATATACGAATTTCTGAAACTTGATCTAGTAGATGCCTTTTTCTTTTTTACCTGTTCTGTCGAGACGGCCATGAAAAGAGAATACGAGGATGCTCTGACTCAGAAACGCGGGACAAAAATGAATGAGAAGGATGTAGCCGAAACATTAGATATCTACGGCGCTGTTATCAGAGAAGTTAACAAAAATATTCCCGGCTTGCCGATATGTCACATTGATACATCTGATCTTAGCGTTAAGCAGGTCGGCGAAGAGACTTTAAAATTCCTTCTTCCAGTTATCTGCAGTCGTTTTAATGTGCCTGAGTACAGGTTTATGCCCCACTCTCTTTCCCTGATGCGAAAACAAGCTGGCCGGTCATTTTATTTTGAAGAACAGCTTAAGTTCGCGGGGCACCCGACTCAAAAGCGTCTTGATAAGACTGGTTGGAGTTTTGTCAGAGAGTCTGATCAGGAAGATACTTATCTAGGTTCTGGTCAGGATGAAGTTGATGCCAGTCCTTTCGGCGAGGCATCAAGAATACGTTTTGACGGTACGAGTATTAAGTTCATGTATAAGACAGCTCATCGAGATAGAATGCTTTCTCATCGCTGGCCGGTCACTTTTAATATTAGTTTGGACGAGGCCCATAAGATAATTAAGGCCCGCACAACTATTGCTGTAATAAATAAACACCGCCATCATTACCAGAAGGTTGGCGAAGATCATTTTTTTACTCTCCACCTTGATCAGGTAGAAAGTCTGGGAAACTATACGGAAATAAGGGCTAGGGGTTCTTTAGATATAACCCACACTTCAGAGCTTCTGGCCTTAGCTCAAGAGTTAGGCTTGAACATTAGTTCTATGGTCGAAGGAAATTATCTGTCATTAGTTCTTAATTTAAAAAAATAATCCCCACTTGGGGGTTTTTTATATCTGAAAGACTAGTATAATAAAATCAGTGAAGAATTACTGGTGGAAAAATACTGTTATTTATGAAGTTTACGTCGATAAGTTCGCTAAGAATTTTCGTGGCATGACGGAAAAATTAGATTATCTAAAAGAGCTTGGCATTGATTGTATCTGGCTTCTGCCTCATTATCCTTCACCGATGGTTGATGACGGATATGATGTTGCCGACTACATGAATGTTCGCAAAGGACTGGGAACTCTGGATGATTTTAAAGTATTTCTGGCTAAGGCTCACGAGAAAGGGATAAGAGTGATTACTGATCTCGTTCTGAATCACGTATCAGTTGAGCATCCGTGGTTTATTGAGGCGGCGAAGTCATTAAAAAGTCCAAAGAGAGGCTTCTTCTTATGGTCTAAAGACGGCAATGAGCTCCTGTCCGCTAGGAGCCCTTTCAGACATTTCGTGGCTAGCCACTGGTCTTATAATAAAGCCACCGATGATTATTTTTTCTCAACCTACTATCCGCAACAGGTGGACTTAAACTGGGACAATCCTCAAGTCTTTGAAGAAGTACTGAAGGTTATTGATTTCTGGGCCGAGCTGGGTGTTGATGGTTTTCGTCTGGATGCAATTGCCCATTTGATCAAGAGAGAGGGGACGGAGTGCTATCACCGGCCCGAGATTCATCTGATATTGAGGAAAATAAGAAGTCATATCGACAAGAATCATTCTGAAGTAATCTTAATTGCCGAAGCTTCCGGCAAAGTAGAGGATATCATCAAATATTTCGGAAAAAGGGATGAGTGTCATATGGTTTTTAATTTTCCGCTGATGTCCAACATACACTTAGCTATAAAAAGAAACGACATGTCTATCATAGAAAATATGCTGGCGAGATCATCTGCCATACCTGAAAGTTGCCAGTGGGCTATATTTGTTAATAATCACGACGAAATAACTTTTTCTCCTTTTAAAGAGCCAGAAAGAGACGAAATGATAACTTGGCTTGATCCCGACGGCCGATATTCTTTTAAGGGCGGTTCAGGTGTATCTATGAGATTAGCCGAAATTTTTAAGGGAGATAAAGATAAAATTATTAATATTCTTAAAATACTTTTTAATTTGCCGGGTTCGCCAATCGTATATTATGGCTCTGAAATTGGAATGAGAAACCTTGATTTGAAAGAAGAACCGGTTGATAGCCGTAAGTATGTACGTGGAGAGTTCGACTGGCCTGAGGCAGAACGCCAGACGGAGGATCCCAGATCGCTTTTTAATCAAGTCACCCAGCTTATAAAAAACAAAAAATCTCAATAATAACATTCCAACATTCTGCAGAATGTTGGAATGTTATTCGGGCCGATGGTTGACCCCGCTGATTATATTTGATAAGTCAGCACATATGGCAATAAACAAAAGATATCAGATTTATTTAATTCTGCTGGTCGGCTTTGGTTTTTTTTATTTTAATACCGTTAATGCCTCATTGGTTATATTCTCTGATGGTTTCGAAGATGATTTTTCCAATTGGACCGGCAACGATATCAAGTGGACCACTTCCAGAACAAGTTCTGAGGCTGGAGTTCATGGCGGATTAAAAAGAGCTCAAGCTAAAGGAGACGCCACAGTCAAGCCGGCTAGAGATGAGGTTTTGTTAAAAAATATTTCAACCGAAGGATCCGAAAATATAGGCTTAAGTTTCTGGTATAGAATATACGATTCGCTAGAAGTAGACGATCATGTATATATTGAGTGGACCGCGGATAGTTCTGATTGGAATATTCTCTATGACTTTATGGCAGTTACCGAGTCAGATGTTTGGACGTTCGTTTCGTATCCTATCCCGTCCGAAGCTAATGATAAGGTTAATTTTGCGATAAGGTTTAGGGCTAATCTTGGTTCTGGCGGAGATATTTTTTATTTAGATGATGTGGTTGTGTCTGCTGGTGGGGGAAACTCTACTTCCGTACCAACTCCTATTTCCACTATTACACCAACACCTCAGTTAGAGGCTGGTCCGCCTCCGACGGAAACCCCAACTCCTGCATCATCTTCAACCTCAACCTCGACCCCCACGCCTATGCCTACTATCTCTAAGGCGCCAATATCAACTCTAACTCCTACGCCAACTCTGGTTCCGTCACCTTCAATAATTTTGACTCCAAATATATCTTCGATAGTTACTGCCGGGCCTATGGCAGTAATCTCTAAATCGTTTGACGAATCAGAAGTAGAAGCTTCACCTAAAAATCTATCGGCTTCAATTAGCACTTCTTTTGGAAGTAGATTTGTGTGGTGGGCCGGACTTCTATCGGTTTTTGGAATTGTAGCTTTCATCATATACAGAGATCATGAATCTAACCATTAAATGGGATATTGCGCTGGTTTTAGATATATGATATAATTTTATAAAATTAATAAAAAATAACTATAACCTATGATCAAATCTTTAAATTTTCGTTTAAGTTTCCTGGTTGTTCTGGTGGGCCTGTTCTCGTTTAGTATGTTTGGTTTTGTTGCCTATGCCAATCACTCTTGGGGCGGTTATCATTGGGCCAGGACGACTAATCCGTTTGCGATTAAGTTGGGTGACAACGTAACTTCTCAATGGGATACTTCTTTACAGAGTGCTTCAGGCGATTGGAGCTTGTCTGATGTACTGGATACGGCAGTTGTTGCCGGCCAGTCAAATCCCAAAAATTGCCGGGCAACAAAAGGTCGGGTAGAAGTATGCAATAACAGATATGGAAACAATGGTTGGTTGGGCATAGCCTCGATATGGGTTAACGGTAGCCATATTGCTCAAGGCACGGTCAAGCTGAACGATACTTATTTTAATACTGCAAAGTATAACACTCCGGCTTGGAGAAACCTGGTCATGTGCCAGGAAGTCGGACATACTCTCGGGCTAGACCATCAAGACGAGAACTTCAGTAACCCAAATCTAGGCACTTGTATGGATTATACAAGTGATCCTTCCGGCACACTCTTTAGCCAGTTAAGCAACGGACATCCTAATACCCATGACTATGAAGAACTCGGAATGATCTATGGCCATCCTGATAGTTTTAATAGTTTTTCAACTCGTATTTTTAACCGAAATTTCAATTCTTCCGAGTTAGAGAATGATGTCGATACCTCAAATCAATCCGAATGGGGTAAGGTTATACGAAAATCCCGCGATGGACGAAGTTCTATTCATGAACGTGATTTAGGTAGGGGTAATAAGGTATTTACGTTCGTTATCTGGGCAAATTAAAATTACCTTGACTTTGTTAATGTATTAGTGTATAATCAATAAATAATATTTAACCTAGCTTTACCTCTAATTAGCCGGCCTGGTTTAAACGGGGATGCTTAATAGGTGAGGCTAATAAAAAATGAAGTTTAAAGTTACTTCGCTGTATCCTGAAAGAAAAGGCTCCGACGTAAAGTCGGGATTCCGACCGAAGCTTCGGAACAAAACCACTAAATTTATGGTCGGATTTTTTGCGGTAGTTTTTTCAATAAATATGCTAGGTTTGCCTTATCTCTTTTATGGCTTAAATGTGCCGAATGCTAGTGCGGCAACTACAAGTCAAACTTTTAATTCTTCTGGTTCTTGGACTGCTCCGGCCGGAGTTACATCTGTAACAGTAGAGGCTTGGGGTGGCGGTGGTAGGGGTGGAAGTATTGCCTCAAGTAATAATAATAGTGAAGAAGATCGTGGTGGAGGAGGAGGCGGTGCATATTCCAAGAAAAATAGCGTTGCTGTAACTCCGGGTACGAGTTACACGGTAACTGTTGGCGCTGGTTCCTCCAGCTCATCTGCTGGTGGAGACTCATCTTTTAAGGACACATCAACCGTTCGAGCTAAAGGTGGTAATTCAGCTACTAATGGCAATGGTGCTAATGGTGGTCAGACTACTGGTATTGGGGATATAAAATACTCAGGCGGTGATGGTGATGATGGAAGTTCTAATAATAATCGCAGTGGTGGCGGAGGAAGTTCTGCTGGGACGGGTGCGAACGGAGATGATGGTTCTAATGCAAGTGGTGGTGATGCACCAAGTGGCGGTGGTGATGGTGGCGATGGCAGATCATCTTCATCTGGTAATGGTACAGCCGGATCAGCACCAGGTGGCGGTGGCGGTGGTGCGTATAGAAGCAATAACAACAAAAATGCTTTTTCTGGCGGTAATGGAGCAAATGGACGCGTGGTTATAACATGGACTGTTCCAGTAGTATCTCCAACCCTTACTCTTGTTAAGTCAGTAATCAACGATAATGGCGGTACGGCGGTTGCTGGTGATTGGACTTTGTCAGCTTTAGGTGCAACACCTATTTCGGGAGTATCTGGCAGTGCGTCAGTCACAAATGCGACTGTAAATCCCGACTCTTATGATTTATCAGAATCTGGTGGCCCTTCCGGTTATTCAGAATCTGTTTGGGTTTGCACCGGAACCGGTACCCAAGATGACGGTGATACTATCACGCTTGCGGCTGGGCAAAATGCGACCTGTACGATCACAAACAGTGACAATGTGCCCTCACTTACTTTAAATAAAATTCTTGTAAAGGATAACGGAGGTACTGCTACGGAAAGTGATTGGACTTTGACGGCAACCGGACCCACAACTTTATCAGGTTCTGGTACCGAAGGTTCAGCCGATGTTGTAAGCGGTTCAACTTTTAAGGCGGGAACTTATGTTCTATCTGAATCTGGTCCTGCCGGATATTCTGCTGGCGCATGGACTTGTTCAAACGATGTTACCGTTGATGGCAATAACCAAATAACTCTTGGACTAGGCCAAACAACAGTTTGCTCGATTACAAATAACGACGACCCCGGCCATATTATTGTTAAAAAAATTACCAATCCGGCCGATGACACAGGTTTTGAATTTACGGCTGATTATGATGGAGATGGTTTCACTCTGGCGAACGGCCAGCAAAACGACAGCGGTCCTCTCGATCAGGGCACCTATTCTGTTTCAGAAGTTGCCAACGGCGATTATACATCAACTGCGGTCTGTGATGATGGTAGTGAGCCTGATTCAATCCAATTAAGTAATGGTGAAACCGTTACCTGCACATTCACTAATACGGTTAAACAAGCCGGTTTGACCATCGTTAAAGAAACGAATCCATCAGATACCGATCAATCATTTGATTTTGAATTAAGCTGGGATGATGAAGGCTTATCATTGAATAGTGGCGGGTCGGAGCATTATGATCTTGATCCGGGCACTTATTCTGTAAGTGAAGTTAATATACCGAGTGGCTGGGATCTGACTTCAAGTGTTTGCATAGACCAAGCCGACCAAGAATTTAGTCCATCATCAATTAACTTAATTCCGACCGGTTTCGTCACTTGTACATTTACGAATACCCAGCGTGGACATCTGATTGTTCATAAGGTTACTAATCTCGATGAAGATCAAACTGAGTTTACAATAACCGCTGACGGCGACGGACAGATTTTTGGAGATGTCGAGCGTGGTATTGTTGGAGGCGACTCCGTTAATTATGAAGTTGAACATGGAACTTATTCTGTAAGCGAGGCAACTCCTTCGGCTGGATGGAGTGAGGAGTCAAATGATTGTGTAGATAGAACGGTGGCGGCCGGTGCAACGGAGGAATGTACTATTACCAATACATATACTGAACCGCCAGTTACCATAACCGGCTATAAATGGAACGATTTAGATTCTGATGGTACTTGGGATAATAATGAAGAGGAAAATTCAGAACCGGCCGTTGAAGGCTGGACGATTGAATTGGGTAGGGTCGGTGAGCCTGATCCTGAAACCGGGCACATTCCAATTGAGATGGTGGCCCTATCTTTGACGGGAGTAAACGGACAATTTTCTTTCGAGGTTGATGAACCCGGGAATTATAGGATTTTTGAAGAGCAGAAAACTAATTGGACGACAACTAATCCCCAGCCGATTCCCGATTCGTTTTTCGATATAACTTATAGAATAGACCCCCCTCTTTCCCAGCAGTTCAATGTCGATTCCTTTTTCGATGTTTTTGTCGATCTAGAAACTAAAGAAATCAATCACGATAACGGTGAGAATCTGCTTCAATTCGGCAACCATCAACTAGCCGTGATCAGCGGTGAAGACCCTCAAAATATTTCGGAAACGTCAGTTACCATAGTCTGGGATACAGATCAACCGGCGACGAGTCGAGTAGTTTATGATACTGTTTCCCATCCCGTTCTTGGTTCGGCTCCGAATTATGGTTATGCATTTTCAACAGCGGAGCAGGATACTGATCCGAATAAGGTTACTAATCATACTGTTATTTTGACTGGATTAACTTCCGGTACGACTTACTATTATCGGGTGATATCGGCGGCATCGCCGGAATCGGTTAGCGGTGAAGGGAGTGCTACCACTCAACAACTATCTGGCGGAGGTGGCGGTGGTGGAGGCGGAGGTGGTGGTGGTTCGGTGGTTCCAACCCCAACCCCAACCCCGACTCCGACAGCAACCCCCGATATTTTAGGAGCCACAGATGAACCAGGAGAAGTACTTGGCATCACCGCTCTTCCGGCAACATCAGTATCAACTCTTGACACCATTATTATATCGCTCTTCAGCGCTATGATGATGACCGGAGTAATGATGCTAATGATAGGATATGGTTTAGTACCTAAGAAACTTGAAAGTTATTTGAACTAATAATGTAAGAATCAAAAGAGGAGCTGTAATGCTCCTCTTTTGATATAATAGATGTATTAATATGAGGAATATCAAATCTAATAAAATATATGTCTATCTGGGCACGGTATTAATTATTCTCGGCTTGGCCGGTGCTTTTTTCCCGAACATCTATGAGCTATTTGTAGATGATACTTTTGAATCTGCCGAGGCAAAACTCCCGACATTTGAAGAGCAGTTTATTGGTGATGGCGAAGATACTCTGACTACGCCAGCGGTTTACCCCATATCTAATCCAATAGCCGGAGACAGGCTTTTAATTGCCGATGTTAATATAAATATGCCGGTGTTTCTTGGAGCTACTGAGAAAACATTAAATAAAGGCGGTTGGTTATTCCCAAACACATCCCGTCCCGAGTTGGGCGGTAATTCCGTTATCTTCGGCCATCGTTATATGTACCGTCCGCCGAAATCAAATACATTCTGGAATTTAGATAAAGTTGAGATGGGCGATATAATGATTCTGACTTGGCATGGCAAGGAATATAAGTATAAAGTCTTTGAAAAAAAAGTCGTTGAGCCGACAGATTTATCTGTAATTCAGCCGACATCGGATAGCCGTCTTACGGTTATTACTTGTACTCCACTCTTTTCAACTAAACAAAGATTGGTGGTGATCGGTTCTCTGGTCCAGTAGTTTAAGGTGGTCTCAATTAGAAGTTGATAATTCCTTAAGTCATACTGGGGAAGGTTATGTTATAATATAAATATGACATACAAAAATACCTTAAAACTCACAATTCTTATAGTATTTTCCTTGTTTTTTGTCAGTAGTCCGTTCGTAAATGCGGAAGAGGCAACGGTGGCTGGGGCAGGGCCTTATTCTGATGACGGTGGATTCCTCCAGTGGATATTAAGTTCGCCGTTTTTGTGGGTCATCATGGCTTTATTGGCGGCTGTAATTACTACTGTTTATCTCAAAAAAAGAAAAAGGGGTACCGCTATCTAATCTAAGATCTAAAAATAAATCGCCCTAACGGGCGATTTAAAAAAACTTATACCCAAGCATAACGGCTATCTTTATAAATACATATATTGATGTGTTAGCTAGAGTGTGGGCAACTATAGATGGCCAGGGCCAGGAAGGTCTTATCTTAAATGTAAGCCAGAGCCAGCTTAATCCGGCAAAAAATACGGGAGGAAATATGAAATAGTATTTGTAAACAATCGGCTGGTCATCCATAAAGGCCGGATAACTAATATGGCCGTAGGCCCATAAAGCATTTAGGACAACTGCTAATATTACGATCAGTACCCAGGAAAAGCTTGATTTCTTAGGATGATAGCCTAATGAATTGGCTATCCAGATTAATGCTATGATCGGAAAACGGAATAAAAATTCCTCATTTAAGGCAGGCTGTATTGCATACTCAATGAAGAAAAAACCAAGCTCACTCCAGGGCAGAAAGAAAGGATAGTATATTTGGCTATAGTTTGCTGTTTCTGTGGCGCCACTGCCTAAGCCTAAAAGAGCAATAGTGAATATCAACGGTACGAAAATTACGTTTAACAGCCAGACTCTAAGGATAAGCTTCCAGGCCTGTTGGGTGTTCGGCGGATCCATCTGCAACCTACTTGTGAATGAACTTTAAGGCATTCTAAGGCAATTGAATGATTTAATCAATTCTGTGATAATAGCATTATGGAAAGTCTGTTAGGTATTGATCTCGTCAGTCTTGTTAAAGCGGCCGGTTATCTAGGCCTGTTTTTAATTATTTTTGCCGAGTCGGGTCTTTTTGTCGGTTTTTTCTTGCCTGGAGATTCACTGCTATTTACGGCTGGTTTTTTGGCCTCACAGGGCTATCTTCATATAATTCCGCTTATAATGTTAACTTTTGCCGGAGCCATTCTGGGCGATAATTTCGGTTATGCCTTCGGCAAGAAGGTCGGTGTCAAGATATTTAATAAAGAAGATTCAATTTTGTTTCACAAAGATCATCTAAAAAAAGCTCAGAACTATTATGAAAAGTACGGTGCCAAAACAATAGTCTTGGCTAGATTCATACCTGTAGTCAGGACATTTGCTCCGATTGTTGCCGGTGTGGGCAACATGAGATACAAAGATTTTTTCCTGTATAACCTAATTGGCGGGTTATTGTGGGGCTTAGGCATGCCTCTGCTCGGTTATTTCTTGGGCAGTACGATACCGAATATAGATGATTATTTGATACCAATTATTCTGTTTATTATCATTGGTTCTCTAACTCCTCCCATATGGCATTTTCTCAAGGAGAAACATCATCGTCAGCAGGTTAGGAGTCTGGTAGGTAAGCTATCCAAGCTGGTGATGGGGAAAAAGTAGTATGCGAATAGCCTTAACGAATAGGCACATACGAATACCTTTTCGTCCATATTTAATGTGATATAATTACATTATGATGATATTTGGTATAGCAATTTTAGTTTTTGGTCTAGCATTTCTTCTCAGGAATCTGGGTGTTTTGCATTTCCCCGGAAGTTTCTGGTCTCTTTTCTACCCGCTGGTAATAGTAGTTTTGGGTTTAGTTGTTATATTTGTTACTTATGAAGGCCGTAAATTCCTCAAACGTCTCAAAAAGCTTTTCTCCGGAGAAGACGAGAAGGTGTAGTCGGCAGTTCTCATTAAAATTTCTCTCCAGTCCTCGTCTGCGTCAATATCCTCAAACTAAAAAGGATTTACATATCAATAATCACAGGTACCCTCGCTTGCCTCTTCACCTCTTCGGGTTCGGCGCTCGACCTCGTTATTATTGAGTAAATCCTTTTTAGTTTTCTGATATCTCCTTGCTTGCGGAAGGAGAATAAATTTTAATGAGGACTGCCTCGGCTATTCCAAGTGGACTCCTGAAATAATAGCGGGTGTTAAACCCGCTTTTTGTTTGGGATCGTCAATTTTTTATTTAATTGCCCTTGCCATTTCTATTTTGAAACCGTTTGAGCAACTTCATTATAAATTCAAGATATTTATGAAATTTTTCAGAAGACAAAGAATTGGGAGTGAGGTCTTACGAGCGGGACCCGATTTTGTGTCTGAAAAATGAATAAATATTGCAGAGTTTATTGAAGTTGCGAAGGTGTTGAAAACATAGAAATGGCGAGGGCAAGAGGTATCAGAATCTCATTTTACTTCCGGCCTTGATATTATTTTCTTTTGACCAGCCGGCGTTGACTTCAAGAACATATTTGATCGGAGAGGCGGGTAAAAATGTCTGGGGAAAAGTATCCGGAGACACATTGGCGGTGATTTGGGTTATAGTGCTATTTTCGTCTATCCAGATAATATCTATAGAGAATTTCATATCCTTCATCCAAAATCCCGGCTTTTCCGGTTGAGTAAAAATAAATAGCATGCCTTGGTTGTAGTCTAGGCTATCTCGATTTGAAAGTCCTTGAACTTGTTCATGCGGTTCATCGGCAATCTCAACTGTCAGGGATAAATTATTTATATAAATTACTTTTTCATCTAGCTTTGATGACTGATACTCTACTATTTCTGGAGCTTTATCCCAAAAGAAAAAATAAGAGGTAGTAAAGAGAAGAATAAACCCAAATATTAAGATAAATAAGACGTTTTTAAACATATTTTAATTATAACTCATATCTATTGCATTTCATATTAAAGTATGCTATCATATACCAATCGTAGGTTTTCTCATGGCCCACTCTAGTAGTCGAGTTCTCGAGTATTTAGTAGGAGCCCAGAGAGGTCGTTCCTACTAAATACACAATTGTGTGTGAGATACGAATAACTACATAAGGCTGTCCGCCTTCGCGTAAAGCTTTGGCGGATGCTGATAATTGTAGTTGCTCGTTATTCTCGCAAACAATTATCGCATGAGTAAAAAATTATATGTAGGCAACATGGCTTACAACACTACCGAAGATTCTTTGCGAGACGCTTTCGCACAGGCCGGTACTGTAGAATCTGTTTCTGTCATTACTGACAAGATGTCAGGAAGACCGAGAGGATTCGCTTTCGTTGAAATGGCCGATGATGATGGTGCTGCAAAAGCAGTTGAGATGTGGAACGGCAATGAATTAGACGGAAGAAAGTTGATAGTCAATGAAGCCAGACCGTTAACCGAAAGACCTCCTCGAAGGAGCTTCGGCGGTGGTGCTGGCGGAAGCCGTGGCGGATTCGGTGGCGGTGGAAGCCGTGGCGGATTCGGTGGCGGTGGACGAAGAGAGGAATACTAATTTCTGTCTGAGTTACACTCAAATCAAAAACTCCCGAAAGGGAGTTTTTGATTTTTAATCATGATTGATTTATTTTTTATTTACCTTCAGAGACTAACCATCCTCAGCACGCCTCCGGCTCCTCGGTACCCCTTTGGGGCTACCTCGTTGCCTCAGCTAAGCTCGCCCCTATGATTGTCCAATGATTGGACTGCTGTCCATATATTATATCATCGGGCAATCTAGGGGTCTCAATTGCTTCAGATGGTTAGATCTCTGAAGGTAAAGAGGTCTAGAGATTAGCTCGGCTTTTTAATTTGAGGCCATCTTTTTTTAAGGGTCTGCCTGCGTAGGCAGGTTCAAGTCTGGGTATAGTCTCTGAGCTTATTCTTTCCAGAGTATGCCTAGAGCTCACTCCTTTCCAATTTCTATCCTCCGCAGTCAAGAAAACATCCGAGAACTAATAAAGATTTATCCGATAATAATAGGTCAAACGCCGAGCTTAAAGTTGCGAGGAGGCAAGTGCGGGTTACCTGTTATTATCGGCTATAAATCTTTAATTACGTTTGAGAATATTTTTGAAGACGAGGATTGGACTAGAAATTGGGAAGGGTGAGCGATAGTCGCAAGTATGCTATAATAATTACATGGCTCAAACGTCTGCTTATGTACTTATAATATTTCTTGCTTTTGGCGGATTTTTGATTGCTAATTATATCAGGCACCACAAGAAAAATATCAAAGAAGCTCTGGTTTGTCCTCTAAGGGCTAATTGCGATACGGTCATTCACAGCGATTATTCAAAAATTTTCGGTATTCCAGTTGAGGCTCTCGGTATGGTTTATTATGGTCTTCTTGCCGTTAGCTACGGATTACTGGTTATTCTCCCGGTTCTTAACCAGCCTTTAATTGCTTCAAGCCTGCTTTTTGCCACTATATGCGCCTTTGTTTTTTCTATTTATCTGACATTGCTACAAGCATTTGTCATTAAAAATTGGTGTACTTGGTGTCTTATCTCAGCCGCTATTTGTGGGGCAGTATTTGCAATAGATGCTTCAACTTCGCCTCTTTTCTCGGCCCTCTTCTCAAGTTTATTTTTGAGTCTCTAAAATTTGGCTAAAACATAAAAGCCATGCTATCTTATAGTGATGAATTTTAAGATTCCTAAAAATGACTCTAAATACTGGTGGACTAATCATGTTATTGGTAAGATGGATTTTTATGGTCTTTCACCGGATAGGGTAAAGAGGGTTATCCGCAGTCCAAAAAGGGTTGAGGAGGGGATTGCCGAAAATACAGTTGCTGTTATGTCACCCGTAGGGGGATCCGCCTCTGGCGGACGTCCAAATGATAAGAAATTGCCATGGAAGAGCGAAGTCTGGGTAATGTATCAACAGAGAAATAAAAATTTAAAAATCAAAAATCAAAATTTTAGCAGAAAGATAATAATTAGTGCTTGGCGATATCCTGGAATAAGTCCGGTCGGTAAAGCGATTCCAATCCCGGCAGATATCCTGGAAGAGCTAAAGAATGACGGGGTTTTGTAAAAAATAAGCAGAAAGATAACCCATCTTCGACACGCCTCCGATCGGATAACTCCTCCGTGAGTTATCCGATCTCAGCTATGTTCGCCCGGAAATTGCCCGATGGTGGACTTGCGTCCAATAGTATACCATCAGGCAATTTCGGGGTCTCTAATGTCTCAGATTGGGTTATCTTTGTGCTTATTTTTGCTAAATTTTCAAGCTATTTACTTTTCTCTAAAATCATGGTATAGTTAAAAAACAAGGCTATTCTCACCCTAGGGTAGCCGCCACTTTGCTCTCGGTGGCAAGCTTTGTATGGATGGGTTTTTAAGCTCCATACGGGGAGAAAAGAATCATGAGCAGAAAAGTCAGCACGTATCGTCCGAGCTATCGTCTGGCACAGTTGCTCGACCTGGATTCGATCGGTGTGGGCCTAGAAGATTGGCGATTTGTTCACGGTGGGTGTTTGTTTGTCGCAAGATCGTCTCGCTTTCACGGGGCTACGGCTACGCAAGTAGCTGCGATGAACTGGGCGAGTGGGGCGAAGATACCTCCAGTGATGGCTGTCTCTCACGAGAAGCCGGGCGAGTCCGACGGAAATGGTGGGAAACCACTCTTCGACGGCTGTTACCATCGTCACTACAGTCCCTACGCGATGGCAGTAGTCACGTTGGACTGTCTTGGTGAGGCCAAGCCCCGTAAGATTAAGGTATATTTTTGTGATATCTCGTATCACGAACATAATGCCTTCGCCAACGTCGACAACACGTGCAAGGGTACATTCGTCGTTCCTATCGTCGACTGAGCACAAGTTCCATGGAGCGGGCAGAGGTAAAACTCTCCCCGCTCCTTTTTTGTTGCTTAGGTGAGCTCCAAGCCCCACACTCTAGAGCAGGCATCTTTTAAATAAAAATGAGCCTACCTAAGTCATTTACAGAACGTTCGGAGGCCGACGGGCCGAGATAGAGCAAAAACTCAGCAGAGTTTTATGTGGTCTGTAAATGAGTTGGGTGGGCGAATTTGGGTATAAGGTTTGTGGCTTATTTTACATTTTATTTTTTTAATTTTATATTTAGTCCATGAGAATTGGTTGCCATGTTTCTATTGCTGGCGGTATTTGGAACGCACCTAAAAATGCTGCCGATTTAGGATGCGAGGTTTTTCAGATGTTTACCAGATCACCGCAGGGCGGGCCAGCACCCCAGATAAACCAGGAGTTAGTAGTAAGGTTTAAGGAAGAGATGAAGAGGTGGGGACAGAAGGATTGTTATATCCATGCTCCGTATTATATAAATTTTGCTTCGGCTAAGGAGACAACCAGAAAGGCCTCAGTTAGAATTATAAGAGAGGAGCTTGAGCGGGGCAGTCTCATCGGTGCTAAATGTCTGATGACTCATCTGGGTAGTTCAAAAGACTTTACTAGGAGTGAGGCCTTAAAGCTTGTTGCTTCCGGAGTGAAGGCTGTAATGAAGGGCTATAAAGGAAGTACGGAATTTCTTCTTGAAATTTCAGCCGGCTCAGGAAATGTCATAGGTGATACATTTGAAGAATTACACGCTATCCTTGAGTATATTAGGAAACAAGATGTTATGGCGTATCATAACATCGGTATTTGCCTGGATTCAGCTCACATGTTTGCTTCGGGATATGATATTAAGACTAAAGAAGGATTTAGCTCGACGTTAAAAGTAATGAAAAAAGTATTAGGCCTGGAAAAGATAAGAGTTATTCATGCCAATGATTCTAAAGTTGATCTGGGTGAGAGGAAAGATAGACATGATCATGTCGGAGATGGTAAAATAGGGATTGAAGGTTTTAAAAATCTAGTTAAAACATTTCCTGAAGTTGATTTTATTCTCGAAACGAAACATGACAAAGTCATCGCGGATATTAAAAAACTAAAAGGAATAAGAAAATAAATGGCAAATTTTATGGGCGGTTACGACGGCATGTCGGCCTGGGGACCTTTTGGAATGGGTCTTGGCGGGGGACTGATATTCGGTCTAATTATGATATTGCTGGTTGCATGGACGCTCTATTGGAAATTCCACGCTCTTTGGTATGCGGCCAAGCATGACCATAAATGGTGGTTCATCGCTATCATGATAATCAATACGGCCGGCATATTAGAAATTGTATATTTGTATCATTTCGCAAAGAAAATGCCTTGGCATAACGAAAAAAGTGTCCCGATGGTTCCGTAATAATAAAACACCCCGACATTCGTCGGGGTTGTGGTTTGTTAGCGAGAAGTTTTCTGGCAACCGTTGGGGACTCCCCAGATACCGCCTCTATTCCCATCACTATAAAGCAAAGTTCCAGTAGCCGTATCACAGATAGCAACCATAATTACCTCTGCACCATATCTAGTTCTAGTTTTACCATCTCTATTCCACCATTGGTATTCTTGTAGTTGAAATCTCTGCAGGGATTGGGCTTCGACTTTGCTCTCAAACCAATTCTGAAAGAATGCCTGGGGGTTATTTATCATAACTCCCAGGGACCAAATTGTTAAGCATACTACGACTCCTAAAATAATCTTCTGCCAGATGCGCATCGAGTCTCCTTTTGTGTTGTTTTACGCATGCATATCATAGTCTAGCTAATGAACTTTATCAATGTCTTATATTTAAACTCTTTAAACCTATTCTTGGCGATAGAATTGCGGATATCCTCAAGTAGTTTATTAAAAAACCACATATTGTGCATCAGACAATAACGTTGGCCCTTGGCATAAAGCTTTTTGTCAGGGTTCTTAATTAACTGTTTAATCCTGGATCTGGTAATTTTATGGGAACAGGTCGGGCATTTACAGCCTTTTTCAATTAATCGTTTATCGGTTAAATACCTACCTTTGCGGATATCAATATGTCCGGTTTTGGTGTAAAGACGGCCGTGGCGGGCTTCTCGGGTGGGGATAACACAATCAAAAGTATCAACCCCGCTCTCAACGGCTTCAAACACATCTTCTACTTTGCCCACACCAAGAAGATGACGTGGTTTTTCTTCAGGAAGATGGGGGATTACCCATTTCAGGACTTTGGCGATTTGTTTTTTGGTATAAGAACCGCCAATACCAAAGCCGTCAAAAGGCATTGAGCCGATTGATTTTGCACTTTTAATACGCAGGTCTTTAAATAATCCGCCCTGAACAATGCCGAACAACATCTGCTTGCTATTCTTATTTGCCTTTAGGCATCGCACAGCCCAGCGCTTAGTCATTTCAACGGCTTTTTTATTGTAACCATGGGTATCAAGCGGAGAAGTTATCTGGTCGAAGGCGAACATTATATCCGCTCCAATCTTATGCTGGAGTTTTATTGATAGCTCCGGACCTAGGAATTTCCATCTTTTGTCATATTTAAAATAAACACCTTTCTCAGTTATCCTTATTTTACTTCGTTTATAATCGCTATCTGTTTTAGCATCATCTCCTATGAATTTACCTATTTTATTTTTATTATCAAAAGCCAAAGAGAGAACCTGAAAACCACCACTGTCGGTCATAATCGGAACTTTCATCCCCAGTCTATTATGGATGAAAGTTTCGAAGGTTTTAGGTTTTAGGTTATTAGATTTTAGGACTTCGGCCCAGAGATGAAAGGTGTTAGCGATAATAATTTTAGTATTTGTTTTTTTAATATCCTCGGCATTAAGGTTCCGGAATTTTCCATAAGTTCCTACAAATACGTAGGAGGGGGTTTTGAGGGTGCCATGGGTCGTCTTTAAGAGACCCAAGCGGGCTTTAGTATGTTTATCTTTTTTTAAAATCCTAAAAGTATTCATTTTTTAAAAAATCCGCCATTAAGACGGATTTTATTTATTATTGATAGTCGCTATATGTAAAAGTATGTTTTTGCTTTGAATAACCGGTTGCATCTATCGTAAGCATAACTGTTTTTTTAACATTTACGTTGTTAAATTTCATAAACTCAACAGTTAGATCAAGCTTGGAAACATTTATAGAAATAGGCAGTATATAGAACCAATGAATGAAACCGAATGGCTTATCAATTGATATGTCATCTACCATTACCATTGAAAAGTCATCCAGGTTTACGTATATAGTTCCTGATAGACGACTAGTTATTTTGTCGGTAGAAGTTGAGATCTTTATATTGGGTTTAGGCTCAAACCTTACTGCCGCACAAGTGATTCCGTTAATAAGTTTAGTATTAGCTCGGTCATCTATATGGAACTGATATCTAGTGGCAAGAATTCCAGCAATATCAATATTGAAGTTTCCAGGTTCTTTCTGGCCTGGCTTGATGGTTTTAATCTCGGTCCTTGTTGATTTGAATTTCCAATTAGAGTCGTAATATTCAATTACCTCTTGTCTGGTAAATCCCGCTTTATTTCTAGGGACATCCTCGCTTTTATATCTTTGAAGGACCTTATCCATTAAAAGCTGGCCGATATCGGGGCTTGTTTGTTCTTGGCTTTGTCCTACGAGCCAACTGGGACAGGCCAGTATAAGCAATAAAACGGCTATAGACAGTCGTTTTAGCACTATCACTCCTTTTGGTAAGTAACTGTTCTAAATTGTATCACAAATTTGCCAGTTTGCAATCGGTAATTATCCATATAAAATTGGTTGAATAATATATTGGTATGATATAATGAACTATATGGCTAATATAAAAATATATTCAACTCCAACTTGTCCGTGGTGCAAGAAGGCGAAGGCTTATCTGGATGAAAAAGGTATTGCCTATACCAGCGTTGATGTTTCAAGTGACGATGTAGCTCAAAAAGAAATGATAGAAAAGAGCGGTCAAATGGGCGTACCGGTTATTGATATTGATGGAAAAATTGTGATTGGATTTGATAAGAAAAAAATTGATGAAATATTGGGATTAAAATAACATTAATTAAAGTGCCTAAGAAAATATTTAAAGAACTACTATACAGTCCAGATTCACTAAAAGGAATTTCGCAGAAAACTGTGGAGATTCATCATGGCAAGCTTTATAAGGGCTATGTAGATAAATCCAATGATATAAAAGAAAAGCTGGGACCGATTGCTAAGAGCGGAAAGGCCGAGGGTAATCAGATATACAGCGAGCTGAGGGCTTTAAAGAACGGCGAGTCCTTTGCCAATAACGGCGTTTATCTTCACGAAAACTATTTTGCAGTTCTTGGCGGAGACGGCGTGCCCAGAGGAGAAGTTGCGACTAGATTAGCTGATAGGTACGGATCTTTTGATAATTTTAAGAATTACTTTTCAGCCTGTGGAATGGCAGCTCGTGGCTGGGCAGTTCTGGCTTGGGATATGCATGAGAAAGAATTAAGGATTTTTACCTGTGATACTCAGAATCACGGCGGTATCTGGGGAACGGTGCCGGTTTTGTGCATGGACGTCTATGAGCACTCGTATTTCATAGATACCGGTTCTGACAGGGCAACTTATATAAAAGCATTTTTTGATAACCTCAATTGGGATAAGGTAGAAGAATTCTACCAGCGTGCTAAAAAATTTGAGTTATAATAAACTTTGGGTTTTTATTTCCAGTTTTCTAGCCAGATTCTAGCTTCGTAAGCCTTTGGGGACAGCTCAAGCCCGTAGTTTAATGGGGCAAAATAAATGAAAGCCGCTACGCTTAGTATCAGTAAAACTCCAAAAATTATTTTGGAGTTTTTAGTTCGACTTATTAGCCAAGCCATAATCACGATTGCAAAAATATAGGCGGTGAAGTAGTGGTAGAGAAACATAACCCGCTTTACTCCGATAAAGGGCAGTAAGTTCAAAACATAACCTGCAATAAGGAAATAGCCTGTAGAATGTAGTGTGTAGTGAGTTTCTTTCGTCTTCAAACCATAAGCCAAAGACCATAATACATAAAACATAACTGCTATTGCAGAACTCCACCAGATGATTGGATTACCTATTAAATAAATTCTGGCATCGCCGTTTACCCAGTAGTAGATTGGCCGGCTCATTGAGGGCCAAGAGTACCACTGGCTGGAATAGGGGTGAGTGGCGGTAAGGCCTTGGTTAGACTTGTACATCTGGACGTTAAGCTCTGTGAATTTTTGGAAAATATTAGGCGTTTTGGCCGGATCATTCTTGTATTTGCTTCCGATCAAAGTTTTTTGGAAACCCACATTCATGAAAGCATCACCGGGACCGCTTTTATTAAGAATTATCAGATGACCGGCAAAGAAAATAAAATATATTCCGGCTGCTATGACTATCGGCATAAGAAGGTTTTTAGGAATATTCTTAAAATCTTTATTCTTTAATATTTTGTATGCTTCAATTGCCAAAGGAAGGGCTAAGAAGCTAAGGCCGGTCCATTTAACTGAAATAGCAAGGCCGGAGAAAAGGCCGAAGAGAAGAAGGTTATAGGTTATAGGTTTTAGGTTTTTATACCTGAAGTAGAAAAGGAGAGCTAGAAAACCGAAGAGAAGAAGAAATGAGTCCAAAAGAATATAACGCGATTGAGTGAGTATGGCATTCTCAAGGACTATAAAAAGACCGCCGAAGAAAGAATCTCTTTTACCAAGTCCCATTTCAAGAAGAAGCAGAAATATAACAAGCGGCAGAAGGGAACCGGCAAGGTTAGGCAGAAAACGCAGTATCATATACTGCTTATCAGGATATTGGTTGCCTATTTCAGCAAAAGCAAATCCCGGTTCGAAGTTAAATAACTTACCAAACCCGGCAATAGCCATTTTCCCGAGCGGAGGATGAATATCAAAAAAGTATTCTCCGGTATAATAACCGGATACGAATTTGCCGAAATGAACTTCGTCAAAAACTGTTTGGTTGGGATAGCCGAAAAAGGCAAAGTGGGTCAAGAGGCCAAGACCGAGTAGTATTAACAAGTAGTATTTTTTCTCCATAATCAATATCCAGGTAGTAGAAGTTCCAAATGCGGCAGAGCCGCAAGTTATCAAGAAATTATTGGAACTTTCACTACCTGGTATGATATACTAAATTAGCTAGGAAATAAATCCGAAGCACGAAATCCTAAATCCGAAACACCTGCCTGCCGGCAGGCAGGAAGCCCGAAAATCTCAAATTCAAAATCCTAAACGTTTGGAATTTTAGAGATTCTAATTTAGATATTGTTTCGTATTTCGATATTCGAATTTCGAGTTTTCTTTGATGTTGGATTTACTAATCATCGGTGGTTCTGTAGCGGCTACAACGGCTGGCATTTACGGAATTAGAAGGGGACTTAACTTAAAGATAATAACTAAGAATTTTGGAGGTGAAGTCATAACTTCCGGGGAAATAGGAAACTGGCCGGGCGATGGTATTACTGATGGTATTACTCTTTCTGACAAGTTCAAGAAGCACCTGGAGCATTACAAGGTTGATTTAGAAGAGGGGGTAGAAGTTGAAAAAGTTACTAAACAGGAGGACGGAACTTTTTGCATTTCTACTAAAAAAGGAAGCAACATCGGAATGGCAATTGAAAAGCTGCCTGATGGAAAGAACGGATCTCTTAAATGTGACTATGTGGCTAAGGCGGTAATTGTTGCAACGGGTGTTCATCCCCGTGAACTTGGCATTACCGGAGAGAAAGAGTATCGCAATAAGGGAGTTAGCTATTGCTCAACCTGTGATATGCCTTTGTTTACCGGAAAAACGGTAGCTGTTATCGGTGGCGGAAACTCAGCTCTCGAGTCGGCTCTTATGGGCGTTGATATATGTAAAAAGGTTTATGTTATTAATAAGAATGCCACTTTTAAAGGCGATGACGTTCTTATAAAAAAACTGACTTCTTATCCGAAAGATAAAGTAGAAATAATTTATGAGGTTGGGACAAAGGAGATAGTCGGCGATAAATTTGTAACCGGACTGAAATATACCGATAAGGCCGGCACAGAATATGAGCTGAAGTTAGATGGTATTCTTGTACATATAGGTATGGTGCCAAATTCCAATATTGTTCCTGACAATGTTGAAAAAAATCCATTCGGTGAAATAAAGGTTAATGCAAGATGCGAAACTAACATTCCCGGCTTATATGCGGCGGGTGATGTCTCAGATGTACAATTTAAGCAAATAGTTATTGCCGCCGGACAAGGATGTACGGCTACTCTTGCTGCGGTTCAATATTTGAATCAGCTTAGTAAATAGCTCAAAATATACTGGTCTCTTTATCTGGTTTGAACCGAGAGGCTCTAACTTTATGACTGTACCTCACGTTAAAGCTTAGTTTTCCGTTGTTACCGAACTTCGGTTTCATATAATCAAGTCCGGAGTTATCTGCTGGTGCTATTACTGTTGTTCCTAGGACATCGGATATAGTACTTCCTATGCCGTTCTTCTTACCTGATTGGCAGACAATCAGTACTACCGTAGAACCGTCTTCCAACAACTTATATTTTCTACCCCCGTATTTTAATATATTTCTGACGCTCATTTCACGGTCGTATTTGCCAACTCGTCCAAGAGTTACAGATTGTCCATTGCCATGGCCGGCTATTATAGCGAAAGAGATTTTGTGATTTTCCCCGTATTTAAGTCTTAATTTAGTCAGTGATCTTAAAAGATTCTCTCTTCCGTCCGATTCTATTATTCTGAATAAATATTTTCCCTCCAGGCCTTTAGCCATTTCTTCCAGTTCATAGCCGTCTTCAAAATAAGCCCCATTATGATCGTCTTCCGCAAAAATTGCTATTCCGTATGGCAAATCTTTATTTTCTATTTCATCATGTTGTTTTATGAGGAGTTCTTCGGTATATCTGCCAAAGTCGTATATTCCGAATTCCGAAATTAATAATTGGCATATTCCCGGCCTTTGTTTCTCAATTGATCTTATCATCTCAACATTCATTAAAAATGCTTCAGGCATAAAGACTCTCTGGCCTCCACCGGCTATCCATTTTGTAATAATAGTTTCAGTCTGATCGGCAAGGCCATATTCTGCAATAAGTTTTGATATATGTTCCTTCCCTATGTTTTTAAATGAAGTAAGCTCGCTGTTTATGCAGCCACAGATTATGTCGTAGTTATTAGGATTATTTTCAAGATAAGAACGTAGATGCCGGCCATATTTATCCATACTTTCTTCTCCAAAGGAAATTAAAGATATCATTATATTAATATCTTTTGAATCTAGCGTTCCGGCATTTACCGTTTTTTCGATATATTCTTTAAGAGCCGGAATTATTTTCTTTTCATGAACTCTTGACTCAAGCGTAGCCCAGAGAAAAAGTCTGGCATATTTTTCAGGTTTTCCACCTGCCCTAAGAGCTTTTAGGGTGGGCTCTGTGTTCTTTATAGACAAATGACCTAATGAGTTGCTCATCTCATCGTCCTCAATCATCTCGGCAAGCCTCATTAGCAACATAACATTCTCAAATATGGACTCATGGATTTCCCCCAGGTCTTCATCTATCAATACTTCGTTTATCAAGTTAAGATTAGAGTCCCAATTGCTCTTCTCAAGTATTTTTACGGCCTTCTCAACTTCTTTCTGGGGGTAGTCATTCTTATCATCAAATATGTCGATAGCATCTCTGATCGTCTCAAATATAACCCCATTGCTGAATACCGATTTTCCCCAGGCCTCTCTTAGCTCATCAGTATCGCGGTGTTCATATTGGCTTTTCGGAGTTTCTTTAAAATCAATATAAGTCTCTTCTTCCATTTTCTGGTCAGGCTTCTTTCTATTGTATATATTTATTCTTTCCATTTTATTTATATGATATAATAAAACTGTATGTTAATCTAGCTTATATGATTTATCTGGGAAGCGACCACAGGGGCTTTGCCTTAAAGGTAAAATTAAAAGAGAAATTGACCGAATGGGGATATGACCATGAAGATGTCGGGCCTTTTGAATATAATAAAGATGATGACTATCCTGATTTTGCCAAAGCTGTATCCGAAAAAGTTACAGCTGATTCAGTAAGTAGGGGAATACTTGTATGCGGTTCAGGTGTCGGCGTTTGTATTACGGCTAATAAAATAAAAGGTGTTAGGGCAGGTACAATGGCAAGTCCGGAGCAAACTAAGGCTTCAGTCAGTGATGAGGACACCAATGTACTGTGTTTGTCTGCTGATTATTCGGGCGAGGATAAGAATATAGAAATAGCCAAGGCTTTTCTTGATTCAAAATTTTCCGGAGAAGAAAGACATGTTAGAAGAGTAAATAAAATTAAAGAGTTAGAAAAATAAATCCCCACACTCATGCATGAGTGTGGGGATAAAATCCCGCTTAAGGGCGGGGAAAGAAAATTTCTACTGAAGTAGGCTTAGTCTCGCCAAACAGTAGGTAGATTATGAATGCAATGACAAGATAAGTTAGTATTGCTACTATCAGACCGATTATAGGACCGACAATTAGTTTAAGCATTAATGGAGTTCCGCTAATCCTTTTTAACTTATTTGTAAAAATTTTAAACATAAGTAAAACCTCATTATTTTTTTGTAAAAGATTCTAGGAAGATGTTATCATTAATAAATAATTATGCCCAGTAATACAACTTCCAAAAGGTTTTTAGCCGATTTGTGCTATTACGGGGCATGAGACTATAATAATCAGATTTCCAACTATTTAAGTTTTTGAATAAAACCTTAAAGGCAATTGGAAGTTGATATACTGGGTATGTCCAGAATATTTGTCACAAGGCCGATCCCAGAAATAGGTATAAAAATGCTGAAGGCTAAGGGGGGGTATGATGTTGTAATCAACGAAAAGGCTGAGAGTAGAGCGGCTACCAAACAGGAGCTTCTGGAGGGGGTAAAAGGTGCAGATGCGATACTTTCCGTATTGACCGACAAGATTGACGGCGAGGTAATGGATGTGGGTCTGCCGGCATTGAAGGTCATAGCTAACTATGCCGTTGGTTTTGATAATATTGATCTTGAGGCGGCCAAGAAGCGCAATATTATGGTTACGAATACGCCGGGAGTTCTAACTAACACCGTAGCTGAGCATACTTTTGCCCTGATGCTTTCCATAGCCCATAGAATAAGTGAAGGGGACAGATTCTCACGGGCGGGCAAATACCATGCCTGGGGTCCAAATCTTCTTTTAGGAACAGATCTCTCCGGCAAGACTCTTGGTATTGTCGGTCTTGGGCGTATCGGTTTGCGCGTGGCATTGCATGCGGCTAAAGGTTTTGAAATGAAGATTTTATACACAGACGAAAAACGTAATGAGCAATTTGAAAGAGATTTCTCTGCCAAAGGCGGATCCGTCTTTGGCGGAGAAAAAGAATTTGGTGCTCAATATATTGAGAAGATAGACGATCTTCTGCCTCACTGTGATTTTGTATCTATTCATGTGCCTTTGCTTGATTCAACCCATCATCTTATTAACGAGGCTAGATTGAAAATAATGAAGCGTTCGGCATATTTGATAAATACTTCCCGCGGTCCGATAATTGACGAGAAAGCCTTGGCTAAAGCTCTTCACGAAAAATGGATTCGCGGAGCGGCAATTGATGTTTTTGAATTTGAGCCTAATATAGTACCTGAACTAAAAGAACTTGATAATGCGATTATTACTCCTCATATCGCTTCAGCGACCGAAGAAACAAGAAATAAAATGTCTGAAATGGCAGCTCAGAATATAATCGAAACTCTTGAAGGAAGAGACCCACCTAATTTAGTGAAATAAATTCATGTATCATATATCATGTATCAACTCTTTTGTTACATGTTACATGTTACATGTAACATGGCTTGGTTGAAATTATTCCAGCAATTCTAACCGACTCTCAGGTTAAGTTTAAAGAGTTGATGCTGAAATTAGAGCCCTACGCTGGTAGGATTCATGTTGATGTTGCTGATGGAGAATTTGTTCCTAATAAAACAGTCACTGGTTATGAAGAAATTAAAGGCATTGAAGCAGCGGTTAAGTTTGATGTTCACTTGATGGTTAAAAAACCGCAGGACCATATTAAAGAATGGCTTCACACCTATGTCGATAGGTTTATTGTTCATGCTGAGTCAAATTCGCCAGCTGGTGGAGATTTGGTAGAAATTATAAAAATCATAAAAGATCATAAACGTAAGGTGGGTATAGCTATAAATCCGGAAACCGACACCGATGGAATAGAAAAATACTTGAAAGATATTGATTTTGTTCAATTTATGACTGTTCATCCGGGGTTTCAGGGCGGCGAATTTGTCCATGAAGTTGTTGATAAGATATCGGCATTTCATGAAGAATATCCTGGTATAATGATTATGGCCGATGGCGGAATAACTCCTGAAACAGCCCCGAAATTAGTAAAAGCGGGAGCATCAGTTCTTGTTTGCGGCAGTTATATAGTAAAGAGCCAGAATGTTGAGGCGGCTATTAAAGTGTTAGGAGAAAGTATTAAGGATATTAGTCATTAACCTTACTACTTACCACTTACTACTTACTACTTTTTTGTTTGACATTATAAGTATTGGTTCAGCTACCCGCGATGTTTTCTTCAAGGCTAATGAGCTGAAGAAATTTAAGATGGAAGAATTTCCTACCGGAGAAGCCATCTGTATGGGCTATGGTTCAAAAATAGAGATGAAGAAATTAGTTTTAACATCCGGCGGAGGGGGGACAAATGCGGCAGTTACTTTTTCCAGGCAGGGATTGAAAACTGCTAATGTCGGTGTCGTGGGGCAAGACTTTAACGGCATAGAGATCCTTCATGAACTTGAGGGCGAGGGGGTAGATGTTAAATACTTTCAGAAGCATGTTGATGACCTAACCGCTTATTCTGTAATTTTAGTTCATGCTGACGGAGAAAGAACCATAATGTCATATAAAGGCGAAGGCCAGCACTTTGATGCCAAAAGGATTCCCTTTGATGAACTTAAATCCAAGTGGTTTTTTTTGGATAGTTTGGGTGGTAATTACGAAGTTCTTGAAGGTCTGGTGAATCATGCTGTTAAAAATAATATAAAATTGGCCACTAATCCCGGCGGTAAAGAATTGGCTCACGGTCTTGATAAATTAAAGCCACTGCTTAAGAACTTTTCCATTGTCATAATGAATCAGGAGGAAGCGGCCGGACTTACCGGTGTTGACTATAAAAAGGAGGAAGAAATTTTTAAGTTTATGGATGAGGTAATCGGGGGTATTTTTGTAATGACCAAAGGTCCAGATGGGGTAGTGGTTTCTGATGGCAAGAATATTTATAGCGCCGGAGTTCCTGATTCGCCTGTTGTGGAAAGAACCGGGGCTGGGGATTCGTTTAGCTCAGGTTTCGTGGTAGAATATATTAGGTCGGGTGACATATCGAAAGCTATCCAATTCGGAACAGCAAATGCATCATCAGTTGTGACTCAATATGGCGCAAAAGCCGGAATTTTAAAAAAAGACGATTGGGGGTCCTGGCCGTTGATAGAGGTTACTAAAAAATGAATCAGGCCTACACAAAATTAGCTCGCATTTTAAGAATCTCTCCGGGAGATCTTTTGAATTTGGATCAGCAGATGGCCAGAGTAACCGGTCAGAAAGGGGTATTAGAAGCTATTGCTGCCGAGAACGATCAGCTTGTTAAGAAAAGTTTAGCTGAGCTAGGCTTGCCTGAAGATTCTTCAGCCGAAGAAATATACGGCAGTTTGATAGGAAAGCTAAGTCACATAGATAAACACCTGTTTGAATTATTAGATAAGCCTGATTTGTCTAATATGTCTAATGTGTGCGGTAAGATGTGCGAGGTGGCATTTCAAGTTTTCCCTCCGCCAAAAGGCCTATTCATAAAAAAGGAAAAAGTTACTCAACTTTTAAATAAGCATAAACCTGATAATTTGCTAAAACACTTTGGCTACTCTTCGGTTGATGAGCTGGTGGAGAAAGAAGGCTTTTCTTCCGTGGTCAGCGCTTTACGTTTTGCTCAAAATCAGGATTGGATGCATAAGTTTTTTGATGAAGCTTACAGCAATTTAAGGCCTAGTGATTTTGAGGAGAGGGATGTAGAGTTGATCGTGCTTAACCAGAAATGGCTTGAAGTAGCCGAAAAGTTTCTTGAGAAGAAATACCATAATGTCAGTCATCTCAAAGAATTTGGCGTTATTTTTGTTATTCCGCTTAAGATAGATACTCCCGGTGAAACATTGAGACTATTCACTCTTATACTTCATTATCTTCATGAAGTGCCTTTTTATTCTTCCCTATTCCGAAGATCTATGGGCAACCCGGATTTTAACGATAAGTTTAAGTCATTATTAAGAGGAGATGTCCCATCCGGAGCTATTATGGAGAGTGGTAAGGTTGTTTGGAGGATAGTTCAAAGATATTTAGCTAAAGATAACGAAAACGATACTCGTTTATTTCAGGCCCATGTTAATCCGGAAGCTGAGCATTGGTTTAGGGCTGAGGGTGATTTGGGTAGATTAGCTAGAATGCTAAAGAAGGACGACGGAGAGGTTGGTTTAAGTTGCTGGACCGGCCTGGATTTTGTAGGAGGTTATTTTAAAGATCGTAATGGCGAAGAAATCCTTGTAAGTTTTAATTTCATAGATTTAATTATGTCTCTGGTTAAAAAGGGGCACATTAAGTATCTATACCATCATCAGGAGGCTTTATGGAATAAGATATTCTCAGAATATATGGGGAGGGAAACTATGAATAGAATGATAGATGATAATATTATTAGAGGATTCATAGAATTATGAAAACTTTAAACGAGTATTTAAAGGATGCGAGGGCCGGTGGCTATGCTATCGGTCATTTTAATTTTTCAACAGAGGATGTTTTGAAAGGCATTGTTGAGGCTTCTATGGAGGCTGGTGCACCGGCAGTAATGGTGGGTACATCCGAAGGAGAGATGGAATTTTTCGGTGTATATGAAGCGGTAGCTTTGGTTTCAGCAGTTAAGAAACATTATAATTTTCCAGTTTTTTTGAATGCTGATCACTTCAAAAGTTTTGGTAAATGTCAGGAGGTCATAGAGGCTGGCTACGACTCGGTCATTATAGATGAATCAAAAATGGCATTTGAAGATAATATCTCAGTGACCAAAAAGGTCGTGGAATATGCTAAATCTTCCGGCCGGAATGTTCTAGTTGAGGGAGAGATAGGCCATCTTCGAGGATCATCTGAAGTTCAGAAAAAAATTGAGATAACCTCAGCTGACTACACTAAACCCCAGGAGGCGAGGGAGTTTGTTGATAAAACCGGCGTTAACCAGCTGGCGGTTGTTTTTGGCAATATTCATGGGATTGTCACTGAGCAGGAGGAAAAGCTCGATATAGGGCATTTTAAGAGCATTATAGAGACTGTTCCCGAGGTATACTATGTTCTCCATGGGGCCTCTGGGCTTAAAGATCCTGATGTTCGGGCGGCGATAAAAGCAGGTGTAACCAATGTCCATTTTAATACCGAACTTCGTGTGGCCTACACTGAAGGTCTTCATAAAGCCCTTCATGATAAGCCCGGCGAAACTACGCCTTATAAATATCTCAAGCCAGGAGTGGATGAAATGAAGAAAGTCGTCTTGGCGAAGGTCAAGATGTTTATGGGGAAATAAAAACAGATTTTTTTATTTTTTCGACCTGCTTTCTTCCTTCGGACAAACAATAAAATCGGCATCAATTTAGTTAACAAATCAGGGCACCCCATCGAAGACTCCGCCCTAATTTGTGGAATAACTAAATTATCGCCGATTTTATTGTTCTGTTTTCCTCGGAAAAAGACGGTCTGCAAAAACAAATAAATCTGTTTTTATTTGCAAAGTCTTGATGGCTACGGATGTTCCTCAAAATCACTTATCCCGACTATTCATTTTAATATTTCTTCGCCCTCCGGCTGTTATTATTACGCTAATGTAGCGGCGGGTGATGGGTAAATAAACGGCTCATCTGATGAGCCGTTTATTTTTTGCAAAATTGGATAAGTTGTGGTTTAATTTTATCAGTTCTAATATCTAGAGGAGAATATTTTGAGTCGAATTCACGAGAAGCCTCATATATCACTTTTCAAAACTGGCCCATGCCCTCATAAATTTGAGCCCCAAAAATACAAACCAAATGAGTGCTGGTATGTTACTTTGTGTTGGTTTAAAAGCCGAGGGTTTATGCAGGGCGGCAGGGGAGGCCAGAGCGATCTAACTGATTGGCTGCCATATAACAAAGCATTCTCTATAGCGATGAAATGGGGTAGAAAACTGAGGGTCGCTGTTCTCAAGAATGACAGCGAACTAATATGGCGGCCTTTGCAAAGACAGACGATGATTCAAAAAAGATTAGTTAAAAGTATTCTTTCCGGAGATAAAGTTAAACTATAGACCGATTTCTCTGCCTGCCTATCCTGGGCAGGTTTTTATTAGATTAAGAATGAGCCTCCGGTCACTTACAGAACGTTCGGAGGCAGAACGGGCATGGTTCAAAATCAACGGCTCACATGGTGAGCCGTTGATTTTGAGAGTGAGGCTGAGATAGAGTTGGCTTGCTCGCTGGGCAAGCCAAGCGGTCTGTAAATGACCGGGGGCGAATGACATCTTGATTTGTTAAGTTATTTCTGCTAATATAACAGAGCATTTATTTATGCCAGGTAGTAGAAGTTCCGAATAGTTTTTTATTGATACTACTAGCTGGCAAATAGTTGAGAAATAGGGTATAAACTAAATTGAGAGTTTTCCGATAAAACCTAGAAGATAATCGGAACTTTCACTACCTGGTATGGCTCACGCACAGAACAAAATTGAACTAAAAGCTGACAAAAGGACTATTATGGGCAAGCAGGTCAGGTCTTTAAGACAATCCGGTTTTATACCGGCAGTTTTGTATGGCAAAGGACAGGAAGCCCTCTCTCTTCAAGTGCCGGTTAAAGAGTTTAATAAGGTATTAAAACAAGCCGGTGAATCAACCCTTGTCTATATAAATGTGGGCGGTGAGTCATATCCAACTATTATTCATGACGTTGCTCTTGATCCGGTTAAAGACCACGTTCTTCACGCCGATTTTTATAAAGTAAGTTTAACCGAAAAGATTAAAACTAAAGTCCCGGTTGTATTCATGGGTGAATCGCCTGCAGTTAAGGATTTAGCCGGTATTTTTGTTAGAAATATCAATGAACTTGAAGTTGAAGCTTTGCCTCAGAACTTACCTCATGAAATTACCGTGGACATCTCATCTTTAAAGAATTTCGGTGATCAGATTTTGGTTAAAGATATAAATCTTGGTTCGGATGTTAAAATTGAAGCAGAAGCCGATACTATTTTAGCAACGATTCAAGAGCCTAAATCTCAGGAAGAGCTTGATGCCGAACTTGCCGCTCCGACAGCCGATGTTGAAGATGTTGAAATAGTAGAGAAAAAGAAAGAAGAAGTTCCGGCGGAGGAAGGTGAAGCACCAGCTGAAACTAAAACAGAATAATCTACTTTGTTATGAGATCAGACATACACCCACAATACTATCCCAAAGCCGAGTTTAAATGCGCTTGCGGCAAAAGCTGGGCTATCGGATCAACTACGCTTAAAACCAGCGTAAGTATTTGCGCTAATTGTCACCCTTTTTATACTGGTACAGAAAAAATAATTGATACTCGCGGAAGAGTGGAGAAGTTCAAGAAGAAGATGGAGAAAGTTCATGTTAAAGCTCAAAAGGCCAAGAAATAATACTCACCTAGACAATTATGGCAGAAGCTATAATAGAAATAAGAGCCGGGACGGGCGGCAATGAAGCCGCTCTTTTTGCTTCGGATCTTTTTAATATGTATAAGCATTATGCTGTGGTCAAAGGCTGGGGCGTGGATATAATAGATTTTAATCAGAATGACATAGGCGGTTATAAGTCCATCGTCTTTGAATTAAAGGGCCCTGAAGTGTTTGAAAAAATGAAAAATGAATCAGGTGTCCATCGTGTCCAGCGGGTTCCTAAAACAGAAAAAAGCGGTCGGGTTCACACATCTACGGCAACTGTTGCTGTCCTTAAAAAAGCGACTGAAAGGGAATTACAGATAAGACCCGATGAGCTGGAAGTATCTTTCTCTAGAGCCGGCGGGCCTGGTGGTCAGAATGTAAATAAAGTTGAAACAGCTGTGAGAATAACCCACAAACCAAGCGGTATTGTTGTCTCTTCACGTCAGGAAAGAAGTCAGCAGAAGAACAGAGATAAGGCCATGGACTTACTTCGCTCTAAATTATTGGAGATAAAAATAGCCGAGGAAACCGGTTCGGTTACGGAGGAACGCAGAAGACAGATAGGTACCGGAGATCGTTCTGAAAAGATCCGAACCTATAATTTCCCTCAAGATCGGATCACCGATCATCGAATTAAAAAAAGCTGGGGCAATATGGACAGAATACTTAATGGCGATTTAGATAAAATTATTGAAAGATTATCAACGGGATTAAAATAATCCCGTTAGAGGCATAGCAAGGCTTGTGTTATATAAATACGGTGGCTATGGATCTGGGCGGGGATTGGAAATAATATTAATTAGGTACGCTTGAGACAAAGTCGCAAGCTGCCTCTAACGGGATGGATTATCCTAAACAGGGGAAATTAGATATAAAATCACCAATATTCACTCCGCGTCCGGGCTGGGGTGGTAAGCTGAAACAGTGGTTATCTAAAAACTTTGAATCCAGGGTTTTACCGCTTATCTCTTCGGCGGTTCTAGCGACAGGCCTTTATCTTGTATTTATAGGATAAATTTGTTATCATATTCTTCTAATGTCTGAATTAAATACACAACTGAATTACGAAGATATGCTCAAGGCGGGGATGCATTTTGGGCGCAAAAAGACGGTCTTTAACCCTAGAATGAAGAAATATGTCTTTATCGTCAAAGAGGGCATTTGCATTATTGATCTTATTAAGACCCAATCGGAATTGAACTTAGCTGCGGATTATCTCAAGAAGATTTTTGCCAGGAATGGTTTAGTTTTATTTGTGGCTTTGACCAAGCAATCCGTTGATTCAGTGAAGGATTTAGCTGAGTCTTTGGGCATGCCACATGTCGTTGATCGATGGCTTGGCGGAACACTTACTAACTTCAAGGTTATATCGGGTAGGGTTAAAAAACTTGAGCGGATGGAGAATGATAAGAGATCGGGAGCTCTTGATAAATATACTAAAAAAGAACGCTTATTATTTGAAAGAGAAATTAAGAAGATGGAAAAAAGTTTCGGTGGCTTAAGAAAATTAACCAGACTGCCCGATGCGGTCTTTGTATCTTCTTTAAAAGATAGCGCATTACCGACTCACGAAGCAAAAATAATGAAAATACCAGTAGTGGCAATAGCCAATACGGATGCCGATCCCGGCGAAGCAGAATGTGTAATTCCGGCCAATGATAGGTCTAAAAGATCAGTTGATCTTATAGTCGAAGCTCTCAAAAGTGAACTGACGAAAAAATCTCAATAATATACAGGGATGAAAAGCGAAATCGAAAAAATAAAAAGCCTTAGGGATAGCACTGGCTTGTCTTTCAACGAGATTAAGGAAGCCTTAATCAGCTCCGGGGGAGACGAGGAGCAGGCTAAAGAAATTCTCCGTAAACTAGGAGTTAAGGTTGCGGCTAAAAAATCAGCCCGAGAAGTTAAAGAAGGGGTAGTTGAATCATACATACATAGCACTCGCAAGGTTGGTTCTATGGTAGAACTTTTATGTGAGACTGATTTTGTGGCCAGAAATGTTGAGTTTCAAAAACTTGCTAAAGAGTTAGTTATGCATATTGCGGCCATGAAGCCGGGGAGCGTTGAAGAACTTCTTGCTCAGCCGTTTGTAAGGGATCAGGATATAACCGTTAAAGATCTTCTCAATCAGAGCATTGCTAAGCTGGGGGAGAACATACAAGTCGGGCGATTTGAAGTATTTTCACTCTAATACATTGTTTATTCTCATACCTTTGTTATTTATTCTTTGCTCCGCTCTCTGTATCGCCACAATCGTTTGGCGTAAAAGGTCATATATAAATAAGCTTTATTTATTAAATACTGCTGGCGTTAGCGGCGGAACGACCGCTATTGATGGTTCGGGTGCTTCTATACTCGGATTTAACTGGAAAAGATACGGAGCCGATTTTTTTCCGGAAGGGGCGGATCTGGTAAGAAAATTTAAACTGCATGAATATAAGACTGCATGGCTTAAAGAGGCCGAAAAGATACTAAGAAAGACAAGGCTGGTGTCTCTTCGGGTGGACAGACTTTCGGATTCTTTAATAAAAAAGATAAGACGCGTCCATGTTAACGGGCAATTAAGCGATAAAATATCATCGGAGGCAGTTCAAGATAAAACCCAGAAAGAAGATGTCGGGATTAAATCTATAAGTCCTGTTTTTCTTAAAAACGAGGAACAGCGATTAGTAATGGAAATAGCCAAGAATCCCAAAAATCCAGATTTATATGAGTCTTTGGGGGATTTATATCTGGAAATGAATAGCTTTGTTGATGCCAAAGAATCATATGAAGCAGCTATTGAACTAAGTCCTCAAAAAGAATCTCTCAAAGTAAAACTCTCGGGAGCGTTGGAGAAAATCAGTTCTCTTAGTTAGGGTTTTCAGATCTCTATTTTTGTGCTAAAATTACATAGAAATTAAGCCTGAGTAGCTCAACGGTAGAGCAACGCATTTGTAATGCGTAGGTTGTCGGTTCGAGCCCGACCTCAGGCTCTTGACAAAACTTTGGGGGTGTTGCGGAGTAGTCAAACGCTGCAGACTGTAAATCTGCCGGCCGAACGGCCTTCGCAGGTGCAAATCCTGCCGCCCCCACCGAAATATGACAATTTTGGTTTTGTGAAATCATTTGATAGGCGACCGAAACGGCCGCCTATTGATTTGGTGAGGAATTCTCTGAATCGCTCGGCCCGCTTGGGTGGGCCTCGCGGTTGGCCAAAAGGAGGTGCAATCCAAAGATTTCTTTGGCGGCAACCTTTTTAAGATAAAGGTTGCTATCTTGTGCGATTTTCTCCAGATTTTCGGCCTTTTCTATCCATTCTGACATAGGTGCAACCCAACCTATCTGCTTTTGTTCAAGATTGATGATTTGTTCCTCCAATGTCTTTTTCTCTGAAAGAAGTTTGGCCTTTTCTTCCCGATATATTTCTTGGTCTATGTCTTGATCTAAATAACCGTCCAAAAGTCGTTCCTCAAAGAAAATTTTTGAAGCAGAGAGGAAATTTGTTGGTCTAAATCTTTTTGTTTCACCCAGGGTTCTTGGCATTTTATTGTCTTGTTTTTTCTTGAACAACGATAATACACATATTGGTGAACATTTCCATTTTTTTGTTTTTTAATTTTGTGTTCGGCGGTTATCATCATATTGCAATTGCCGCATCTCAATAATCCACAGTATGGTTGAGGTTGATTTTCGTCATTTCTTCTTACTTTTCCTCTCTGTTTCAATACTTCCTGAACTTTATCAAAAATTTTCTTTGAGACGATAGGTTGGTGTTTTCCTTCATGGATTTCGCCGGAATATCTAAAATGTCCGTAGTAAAAAGGATTTGTCAGAATAAAAGTAATCCGATCTTTGTGGATAGGGTTATTATTCCATGACCTCACCCCATTTTAGAAAATGGAGATGTCCGCAATCAATCAGATAGATTATTTTTCCACCATTAACAGAATTGCGTGCTAATCGGTCGGGATGCCAAGCAATTATTCCATCGGCTTCGCTGTTCTCAATACGAAATAGCATTTCGTTAAAAATTGGTCTGCCCGGAATCTTGGCCGACCGTTTTTCTATAAGTTCTTCAATAACTTCCAACTTCTCCTGTCTGGCATAAGCACGCAATTCTGTTAGTTGAGCTTCAATAGACAAAATTTGTTTATCTTCCACATCAGTTGATTTGCGAGCGTAGAGAAAATATTTGTTCATAAGAAGAATTATATCAGTATTTTAAGAAATCAAAAATCCACCTTTTCGGTAGATTCTTGAGCGTGGACCCGACGAGATTTGCACTCGTTTCGCTACGTGTCGATGGCAGTATTTTACTACATAAACTACAGGCCCGGATCCACGTGTATGAGTTTAAAACAAAAAGAGCCCTTTTGCAAAGGCTCCATTTGTTGACACGCAGCTTTAGCGATGTAGATTACATAGCTATACTACCATTACAATCAGTATAGCATGGAGCTTATCCACATGTCAAATTTTCCAGAATTCTTAAAAATCGCACAAGATTTTGCACCTCCTTTTGGCCAACCGCGAGGCGAGGCCCGCGTGAGGAGCCTGGAACTAATTCTTAGGTTGTTAACCTGAATTATGTCCCAGGCTCCGAAGCGCGCGGGCTGGCTCTGTAAAATCTAAAATCCGCTCGGAAGCGGCGGAAAGGAGGTGTGGGAGGGAATGCCCGTCGCTCCCTAGCCAGAAAAGATGGTTGGTAAAATAGGTTCTAGCGCGGTTGTAGATATACACTAGTATTAGGTTTATACATCAAAAACATCAAGAAATCCTTGGTGTTTTTGATTGTTTGAGGTTTGCCGAAAATGTGGTTTTAGGGAGAGATGACAGGATTGGAAAACTCTCTGGGATTGACTTTTGATAATAGATAAGTATACTAATAGCTACAGTACTTTCGGAGGGTAAGTAAATGGAAAAGCCAGACTATCATCGTAATCCCTATTCTGAAAATGTTGTTTTCGGTGCCAAATTGTCGGTTGGCGATGTGTTAAAGGAAACAGATGTTTATGCTTCAGCTGATGGTAAGTGGCAAAGGTGTCCATGCCCGGGTATTACATTAGCAGAGGGAGTCCCTACAGTCTTTGTGAGGCTCTAGCATCACATTCAGCCGAGATAACTCGACTTTTTACTTATAAAAATTGAAATTCTAAACGATTCTTGATAAGATATATGTAAATATTTTTGACAATGGTTTTCCAGTTGTCCTGGTATACTCCACAATCAGAATTAAAACCGCCACTTGTGGCGGTTTTAATTCTGATTTATAGTAGGGGATAGGAATTAGCTAAAACCTTATGCCATATATACCCCAAAAAGATAGGAAAAAGTTAGACCCTTTTATTGATAAGTTGGCCGAGCAGATAGTTAAAATTGCAAAAGAAGAGAAATACGATGCCGCCTTTGCCGGATATTTAAATTATGCATCAACCACCCTTGCTCTAAAGGTTATCCGAGCATTATTCGGTAAAATACGTTATTGGATGATTGCAACTGTAACCGGAACGTTTAAGAACGTAGCGGATGAATTTTACAGAAGAGTCGGGGTGCCTTATGAAGATAAAAAGATAAAAACGGACGGAGATGTGGGTTTATATGAAGAATATGGTAAGGAAATAAAGAAATAAAAATTATGGAAAAAGCAGAACCCAAAATAGAACAAAAGTATTTAGACTTAGCTCAGAGACTTCATGAGCTGCAGGTATCTAAGAATAATGGACGGGGAGTGGATCATATTAGAACAATTATTTCTTTTTTGAGGGCAGGCATGATAGATAAAGCCAAGGCCGTTTGTTATAACGAAGGGGATAAGATGAGGTCTTATTCGGACATATTAAAGGTTATTGAGGAAGAATTGTTAGAAGAACCATTATCTAAACCACTAAAGTTTCCAGCCGATGATTAAAAAGATCGGTTCAAAATATGTGGTAGTTACTGAAAGCGGGAGAAAGATGGGAATGTATAAGACTAAGAAAGAAGCTAAGAAGAGACTTCAGCAGATAGAATTTTTTAAGCACTCGAAGGGCGGGGGATTAAAGATTAAATTAAGAAAGCGTTCTTTATTAAAAAAATAATGGTGCTCGCAACGTGACAAGCGAAGCGAATTTTACGTTGCCGACGTAGCTCAGCGGTAGAGTCCTCCAGACAAAGGCGGATTGCGTTTTTTAGAAAAATTTTTATACCATGCCGGAGTAGTTCAGTGGCAGAACGCTTTCTTGGTAAGAAAGAGGTCGAGAGTTCGATTCTCTCCTCCGGCTCAAAAATTTTTAAAAAACGGGAACAACTCCATGCCTGCCCGCCTATGGCTGGGTAAGGAGTAGGTCGTCCCGTCAAGGCGGGACCGACGGCTCATTATAAATATAAAAGCCCCCTAGTTAGGGGGCTTTGTCAAAAATCAAATCACTTATATAGTATCCTGATAAATATACTCTGGGTATATTTAGTCTTTTGGCTTGCTGATGTTCCCAGAGTGCACCTATGGAATTTGTCCATCCCGGTATAAAACATAATAGACCTATAAATCCTAGCTCAAATATAGGCAGATAGAATTCCTCAAGAAGTCTGTATCCCTGAAGGTTAGGATCTGATTTGTATATTCTATACATGTTATCATCAAACGGCATCTGGCTAAAGACCATCAATCCGCCCGCTGATAGCCGGTTGATAGCCCGGTTGAATATCTCCAAGTTCATTGCTCTTGAGGGTTTGCCCCCGGTTGATATGGGACCGCAAACCATTGCCACCGGCTTTATCGGGGCATTTAAATTGTGTATTTCTGTAAGTACGCTCACGGCTACAGCCAGGAGCTCTTTATAGTCTTTAGCTTCTTTTATGCGCTTTAAATCTGTGTTTGAGTAATATTTGAGCATAACGTGTCTCCGATGTTAATGTGCCACTTGATTTTAGCAGTATTTTCTTAAAAATCAACGGCTATTGTAATAACCTGTTTTTTAGTGTAATATATCTAAGTTAAATAAAAGGTAAAGAGAGAACGGTTAATGCCATCCGCCTTCGCTAAAGCTTCGGCCGTCGGCTCGACATAGTCGGCCTTTGGCCAGACGACGTCGGCGAGATTGGCATATTTGTAGCTAATTTGTAGCTAATCGCTTCGCTCTTAGACAAATATGTCACAAGATAATTTATTAAGGATGAAGTGTACAATCTGTAAGCAGGCTAACTACTACACCTCAAAGAACAAGAAGAAAGTTGAGAGGAAGTTGGAATTTAAGAAATTCTGCAAATGGTGTAGGAAAAGTACACCCCACAAAGAAGCTCGAATGACGGGGTAATAACTCGCTCACTCTTTGGTTAGTCCTTAAACCCGCTTGAGGCGGGTTTATAGTTAGTGTAAAATCTAAGTGGGAGTGGCCGTTAGGCCCTCTCAAAAGGGGGCATAGGCTAACGGTAAACTGCTTCTCTCCAAAAGAAGATTTCCAGGTTCGAGTCCTGGTGCCCCCGCAGATTTGACTTTATACCACTGTATGTGGTAGTATTGTAGTACAGTTCCAATTCAACAAAAGGAGCGTGAGCAATGAGCAAGATTAGTCTGTTCTTTGGCAATCTGTTGATTCAGATTGGCCAACTGCTGAAAGGCAAAGAGCCAGCCAAGACCCTGCAGGTCATTTTCCATTTCAGCCCCACTTTCGAACTCTTGGCCGACTACTATGATTCGTCTTGGTCGCCGAGAGACGGGGCAATGTTCGGAAAGGTCTACGCTTTTCGACATCGTGTACTGGCGATTCATGAAGCAGTCGAGTACGCCAGAAACAACAACTACGACTTACTTCAGGTCAACACTGCGGAACGGGGCAAGGCACCCAAGACCGTGGAAGTGATGACGATTCACTAAAAGAGAGTGTCTCTTTACAAGAGACTCGCTGACCGAGAACGGTCTTTTTTATTTGGCCAAAAGGGGTAAATAAAATCCTTCTCTATTCTCGATAATCCAAGTTCTAACGTCTTTCACGACTGCCCGCAGTCAAAATCATAAGTTGACATTGGTAATCAATTTTCTATACTTAGAATACGAACTCCGCCCTTGAAGAGCAAGGATAGTGTAGCGAGAACCATTTTTTTGCATATTAATAGTCGTGCATTTGCTGTAGTTATATTTTTTATAAAATAAGCGAAGCAACTGCTCTTCAAGAGCGGGGTGAAGAAGAAAATGACAATCGATACTCTGGCACAAATAACTGCTAGCCAATTCGCTAAAATTGATGAGCGTTTTGATGGTATTGATACCACTCTAATCGAACTCAAAGGCGGTCAACAGAGGCTTGAGGCTGGGCAACAGCGTATTCTTGAGGTTCTCTTAGAAATTCCTTCAAAGAAAGCCTTCGAACGTTTAGATAATAAAGTTCAGACATTTGATGCCAGATTAACATCAGTTGAAAGAAAGGTCGGCAAATAAATATTTCAAAAAGATATGTCACGTATAAAATAGCCCCATAAATTGGGGTTATTTTTGTGATGAGGAGAGTAGGAATTGTGCCTTGATTTTACAATTAAAAATCCTTTGCCTTAGGCAGAGGATTTTGTTTTAATAGGGAGCGATCTCGCCTGAGGCAGTTCTAATCCTTAGTCTTGTTTCTTCAATGCTCAAGACATTAATCCGGCTAAGGTCTCCTATTCTGCTGATTACCATATCATGAGTGATTTGATAAATGAGGCTACCTCTCTGATCTAAAAATTCTGCTTCACCAAATACGCCAGCTCCCCAGCTACCGTCACGAAATGGCAGAAATATACCGATTCTACACGAGGGCAGGACTTCTTTATAATAATAATCCATGCCATTGCCATATTTAGTTTTCCAGCTTTGGTAGCCTTTCTGATGGTGTTCTTGGTTGGGGTTTACTATATACCATCCAGGAAAAGTCTGGGATATTCTAGCCATAAGCTCTGATTCAAGCGGTATATTATAAGCGTTTATTGGATGACCAAAATACATCTTATTAGTCATGCTAGCCTCCGATTGTTAGTTGTTCTGAAAAAATACTATCACATATAAATTGGTAATCAAATTTGCTCTTGCCATATTTTTATCGTTTGTCCCGATTTTGTTCCTGAGTTTGTCGAAGGACTACAAAATCGAGAACCCTCGATTTAAGCAACTTTGCCTCTTGCAAAGTTATTAAATCGGGGCTATGATTTGGCCAAAGCTCATTAAAAATAAAAAAGGAGATAGAGATGAAGAGAAAAAAGAGAGTTCAGAAGAAATCCTCTTTGAAGCCCAGGGTAAGGGCAGTTAAAAAGACTGAAGCGACTGTTATCAAAAAGCCAGCTTCTATTTCGGAAGCCTTAATCGTGCAGAAGCCTAAAGAGCCCGAAAAAGTCCAGGTGGAAACTTCAGTCCCCGTGGAAACTGTAAAATCTGAAGTGAAGCCAGAAGTGTCTAAAGAGTTAACTCCTTCTAAATCAAAGGATATTGAAATTGCCCTTGTTATAAGTAATACAAGAGCTCCACATCAGGACGATAAGGCTATACAGCTTATCCTGATGCATTCAAAAGATCTTGATCCGGCTAAAATTGTCTTTAATGGCGATATGATTGATTACTTTAATCGGTCTGATATTGATAGAAATCCATTGCGAATTTTTACAGCTAAAGATGTTGCCGGAATGCAATCTGAGATAAAAAGGCGAGTCAGAGATCAAGAAGCTAAGTCTCAAGAAGCAGAGAATGTTTTAGCCAAAGAAAAAGAACGTAAACCTCGCAATGTTAAAACCCTGAACGATTGGCAGCTTGAACGCCTTACAAAATGGGAAATCCAAGAGAGAGCTCATAGGAAGGAACTTCAGGGACTTTTTGGCATAATGAAGCTGTTCCGTGATGCTCACCCTAACGCTGAGTTAGTTTGGATTTGGGGTTGTCAGGAGTATTATCTTGAGAAGCGTCTGACTAAATATCACCCTGATCTTTTAGATGAAATTGATAATTTCTGTAGGCAGAATAAAATCCAGAAAGTATTTAATGGCACCAGAAACAATACCTATAATTATGGGGCATTGTTAATCGGCCATTGGTTCCGCGGTGGCCTTAGCAGTCCTTCCGGTTCTATTGCGCATATTCTAATGGATGAGGAGAGCTGTTCATTGATTCAGGGCCACACCAATCGTGGCGGCTGGACTTGCCGAACTTTACAAGGTTCAAAGCCTGAGTTTATCTCGGGGTTTGAGAACTTCTCCTTATGTAAGAGGCCAACCGGAAAGAATTGGCAGCTAGGGTACTCTGTTGTGTATAAAGAAAGGGATAGGCGAAGATTCCAAGTATTCCAGGTTCCCATTGCGAACTATGGATTTTTCTATGGCCTCAAGGAATATAGATTAGATTTGACAAAAGTTGGTGATTGGGAGACTTCAATCGCTTTTAGTGATATCCATTTTAGGTTTGAAGACTTTGTGGCATTAAATGTTACTCTTGATTTTACAGAAGAACTTCAGCCTGACAATATTTTCATTAATGGAGATGTTCCTGATTTTCCCGATATTTCCAAGTTTTCAAACACTCCTCTGGATACCCTTACTGATGCTGATCTTGCTGATTTGACCGGGTTAGTATTAGAAAGTAGGCGACAAGGTAAAAGTAAGAAATATATCAAGCCTCGTCTACAAAGAGACTTTGAGAGAATCTATGAGTTTTTTAAGGATTTACGTCGGCGTTGTCCCAAGGCTCGTTTCTATTGGATATATGGTAATCACGATCATCGTTTACAGAGCTATGTTCAGGCTGGTGCACCGCAACTTTCCGGTGTGCGTCGGCCCGGAGATAAGGGCGATATCCTGGCTTTATCAGAGATTACAAAGGTTAGTGAATTTGGGGTTGAGACCGTCTATAGCGATAAGAACGAAAGCTCAATGGCCTATGGCGATCTTTTAATCGGTCATTTCTATAAGGTTTCTGTTAAATCCGGAGCAACTGCTAGGGGTTTAATGAATCAAAAGCATAAGTCATTGCTTCAGCCTCATGTTCACAGAATGGGCGCCTGCTATAAGACGAAAAGTGACGGTACGGTATTAGTCGGTGTTGAAATGGGATGTTTATGCCGTCTTGATCCGGATTGGATGGAAAATCCAAACTGGCAACACGGATTTGTGGTGATCCATAAGAAAAAGAATAGTAAGAGATTCTATCTTCAGCCGATTCAGATAATTGACGGAGCTTTCCTATTCGGCGGTAAGCGTTATGGCCGGAAGAGCGCTGTTGAAGCAGAGGTAAAACAGGAAGCTGTAGAGTAACCTGTTCGGTCAGGAAAACCAGATACTGAAAGTAAATAATTCAGATATACAAACCACAACTCGTCCATTAGGACGAGTTTTTTAATTTGTAGGGGTTACCTCACAGTACATCTATCTTTAGTCTTCTGACCTTGGGTTTTTCTGGAGGAGGGGCAATTATCTTCTTTCCGACCTTACTTATGTCCAGCTCTTTTAACAGATCTTCTACCTCGGCTACTTTATAGAGACGATAGTTATTCATCGGGTGGCGATAAGCGGTTAGCTTGCCTCGCGTATCCCAATTTCGGACGGTAAGGGGGGTGACCCCCAAAAGACTAGCGACTTCTCTGACTGTTAAGAATTTCTTTGGCATATTAATGTTTATACACCTTTTAATTTAGGCTGGCAATGTTGATATCCCGCACTTATCAAGGATATAACTCCTAGTCGGGCAGTAATCTAATTGTATAACCATGCACAATATGAGATAAAATTTAAAACATGGTTAATCATTGTCGTTAGATGGCCAATCCTTGATAAGTGCGGGATTGATAACTACTTTTGCATTAGTATATAATTATTCCATGACGTTTGAGAATAAAAATAAGCTTTCTTTGGCCAAGGCAATACTGGCAGCGCTATGGAAGGTGGGGGAATCCGGAAAAGAAAAGATTTTTTCGCACAAATATATTAAATTATTCTGTGAGGGTAGGCACAAGGGCACCTATAGGAGTTGTATATCAAGACTCTGTAGCCAGAATCTTATAAAAAAGGACTATAACGATATAATTGGGCTTACTGAAAAGGGGAGGAAGGCGGCCTTACTGGCATTTATCAGAGCGGAATTAAATTTACATAAAAAAGATGGGCATAAGTGGGATGGCGGATGGAGGATAATATTTTTTGACGTCCCGGAGAATAAGAGGGAGCATAGAGACCATCTACGCAAGGTTATTAAGGCGGTAGGTTTTCGTGAATTTCAAAAGAGCATCTGGATCTACCCATTTCCCGTACCCTCATTTTTAAAAGAATTAGTTTTTGAAGAGAGCTTAAAGTCACATGTTAGGTTTATAACTACTAATTCTATAGATAACGACAGCGATCTTAGAAAAATGTTCGGCCTTGCTTAGGTGTTCTATTATTTAACGACCGTGATATTTTAGAACGCATGTTGATAATATTTCTTTGACTCAACTTTTTTAATGATATACTGAGTACTAGCTTAGTAAAAATCCGAAATTAGAAATCCGAAACCCTAAACAAAGCCCGAAAATCCTAAATTCAAATAATTAAATATTTTGAGTTTTAGAAGTTCTAGCTTAACCATTATTTAGAATTTCGATATTCGAATTTCGAGTTTAATTAAAGATGGATCTCAATTTTTGGAAAAAAGATAATAGTGATCATGCTGAGAGTGAGGAAGTTAATAATCCCGAGGTCGGATATGAAAATATATCCGAATCGTCTGAAGAAACAACCCAGGTTATAGATTATCAGGTTGAACCGGCAGATCCGGAAAAAGCAAAACCCTACAATAATATAAGTCGCTGGGCTCTCTATATCGGTGTTTTTCTGGTTCCATTACTATTCCTTCCCTGGACCTCAAGTGTCTTAGAGTTGAATAAGCAGATGCTTTTGATTGTCGTAGCCGGAGTAGCTATGGTTTCTTGGCTTTTGGGCATTGTCTCCTCGGGGTATCTAACCTGGAGGAGTAACTATCTGGATAGAGGAGTGCTGGCCTTGTTGGGAGCCTTTATAGTCGGGACTGTATTTTCAGTTGCTAATTATAAGAGTCTTTTTGGCTTGGGTCTAAGTTTCAGCAACTCTTTAGTATCTGTTATCTCTCTGTCAATGTTATACTTCTTGATCGTTAATAATGTTGAAGATAGAGGAAAAACACTTAGATCTGTTCTGGGGTTCTCTATGGTTATAGCTCTTGTTTATGGACTGATGCAACTATTTGGAATTTACGTTATTAAGTTTCCTTTTAGCATTTCCAGGGCTTTTAATATGGTAGGTTCGGTCAATGTTTTAGGTGTAATTGCGGCTGTAAGCTTGCCGTTATTCAGTAAGAGCCGGATTAGTCTGAAGTGGCTAGAAAAGGCCTATCTGGAGAAGGTTGGCTTAGGCATATCACTGTTACTGCTGATTTTGATTAACTGGTGGGTGCTTTGGGTTATAGCCATTGCTGGAATGGTATCAATGATCGTGCTTGAGAATCTTGGTGGTGGCAGGTTCAGAATGACAAAGCTTATTCTCCCCATGACAGTTGTTGTTCTGGGAGTGTTTCTGATGGTAGTTGATCTTAGCTTTGACGTTTTTAAGAGTAAGCTGCCAGTTGAAGTGGCTCCATCGTTTAAATTATCAAGCGATGTTACTATCTCAACTCTTAAGAGTAACTGGGCCTTTGGTTATGGTTCAGAAAATTTCTCGCTTGCTTTTGATAAATATGGAGCCGGAAGTTTGTCAGGTACGACATTATCGGACGTTAAGTTTTATGATGCTACCTCCGAGGTGCTAACTCTTGTTACTCAGGGCGGTCTGGTTATGCTGGCTGCATTAGGCTTCTTTCTGTGGTGTTTGGTGGTTGTATTCTTAAGGTTTAGGAAGTATGCTCTAGAGAGCGAGGACAAGGAGTCAGTCAAGCAAGATATTGGTGTATTGGCTTCTATGACAGCGTTGACTGTTGCTTTCTTCTTCTATCCTTTCAATTTAGTTTTGATGACTATCTTTTATGTATTCATGGGATTGGCGGTTCTGATTATATTCAACAAGGGTAAGAAAGAATTTAATATTGAACAAAAAGCCTCTCTCTCGCTGGCTTCGTCACTTGGATTTATAGGGGGTTTGATTCTTGTTCTGGTCGGAGTTTATTTTGGAGCCACAATGTATATAGGGGATGTTAAGTATAATCAGGCTTTGGCTACAGGCGATAATTCTGAGAAGGCATCTCTGCTGGTTGAGGCTATTAACTGGAATACGCAGGATGACCGTTATTACCGTACAGCATCTCAAATCGCATTGAATCTTATCGCTGATGAACTAAAGAAACCGGCCAGCGCCGATAGAAATTCAAAAATACAGAACTATGTTTCAACTTCAAGTTCTTTAGCTCGTAGAGCTACAGAAATTGCGCCACTGGAATCTCTTAATTGGAATAATCTTGGGGTAGTTTATCAAACCTTATTACCGTTTGTTGATGGTGTGGTGACGTTATCCGAGGGCTCTTACCTGAAATCGGCAGAATTAAGGCCGGGCGATCCGAACCCGTATTATAGGGCCGGGATACTTTATCTTGATGAAATAAATTTGCTAGCCCAGCTGGTTGCAGCTAGAAGGATTACTACTGCTCAAGCTAATGGAATCGCTTTGGCGGCAATTACTAAGTCGGAGGAAAATTTAAAAAAGGCAGTTGAGCTATCTCCTAACTTCGGATTGGCCATATACAGTCTGGGCGTAGTATACGATCGACAGGGAAAGGTTAAAGAAGCCATAGGTGAGCTTGAAAAGATTGTTCCGGCAAACAGCAATCAGCCCGGGTTAGCCTTTGAGTTGGGATTGCTGTATTATAGAGCCGGAAGAAAGAATGATGCCTTTAATGCGCTGGAAAGAGCTGTTGTTCTGGCTCCTGACTACTCTAATGCCAGATGGTATCTAGCTTTAATTCAGGAGGAGAGGGGGAACATAGATGCCGCAATTGAACAGTTGGAAAGAATAGCCAGTATTGATATAAATAAAGATAATCCGGTGGTTATTGAAAAACTCAATAATCTAAAGGCTGGTATAGTTGAAAAACCGCCGATAGACATATTGGATCAGGAGCCGTTGCCATAAATTGGAAACCAAATATTTAAAACTCAGATATTTAGCAATCGCCACGGGAGTGGCGATTGCTTTAATTGTCGTTATTCCCATTTTTTATTTTGTTTATATCCCGGTTTATGTCGGTAACACGCCGGTTAAAGTTAATGTAGAAGATGGGCAAAGCTCCAGAACGATAGCCAGAACTTTAAGGGATAGGGGCTTAATACGCAGTGAATTTGCCTTTACTTCTTATGTAAAATTAACGGGAGAGGCTAGTAGTTTGAAAGCCGGCAATTACAATTTTGCTGGCCGGCTTGATTTGCCCGATATCGTTTTTATTCTAGTCAACGGCTTGTCCGAATCTGACGATATACGGCTTTTAATTTCAGAAGGTTTTAATATATGGGAGATAGATAAAAGGTTGGTTGATATTAACCTAATAAAAGAAGGGGAGTTCAGCTCCAGATATCATAATGATGAGGGCTATTTATTCCCCGATACCTATAGAATAAATAGAAAAGACGAGACCCCTGATTTTATAGGGTCGTTACGGGAAAGAATGTCGGATAATTTTAATAAAAAAACGGCCAGTTTGCTTGGCGGATTAAGTTTGGCTGAATCAAGAGAAATAATTATTATTGCTTCAATCTTGGAGAAAGAGGCCAGAACCGAGGAGGATATGAAGCTCGTATCCGGAATAATCAGGAACAGATTGCGATTAGGAATACTTCTGCAGATAGATGCCACGGTCATATATGGAGCTTGCAGGAGGATATCAGAAGCGAATAATTATACTAAAAATTGTGACGTGACGTTTCAGAGTCCGGCGGCAGAGATAAAAATAGACGGCCCCTACAATACTTATATGCGCAAAGGTTTGCCTTCGGGACCGATATCTAATCCGGGTCAGAAGGCCATAGAAGCTGCCCTTAATCCGGCTCAAAATGATTATCTCTACTATCTTTCAACTCGTGACGGAAGTCAGATGATTTATTCTAAAACTCCGGCTGAGCATGCGGCGAATAGGAGGAAATATCTGGGGTTGTAGGTTACGATTTATTTTCTTCATCACCTTCGCCTCTTCAATAAATTCCGCGATATTTATTCATTTTTCAGACACAAAATTGGGTCCCGCTCATAAGACCTCACTCCCAATTTTTGTCTTCTGAAAAATTTCATAAATATCTTGAATTTATAGTGAAGAAGCTCAAACGGATTCAGAAAATAAATCGTAACCTACAATTTTAAGCCTTTTAAGATGATAAGGGAGTTAGGTGAATAATACTCTTATCCCACTCATCCACTCAAGAATTTCCATGATGCTGGTAAGGTAGCAGTTGGCACGGAAATTCTTAAGGTGACG
>Ga0209541_10000443_pt1 | contig 81077 bp, 82 predicted proteins | sample RifCSPlowO2_01_FD_184027 | JGI IMG/M metagenome (GOLD analysis project Ga0209541, IMG submission 184027) | Groundwater microbial communities from Rifle, Colorado - Rifle CSP2_plank lowO2_0.1 (SPAdes) (version 2) | ecosystem: Environmental > Aquatic > Deep subsurface > Groundwater | place...
GTTTCAATCCAAGTCCCTAAGCGGGGGATTTAGAACCTGTCCTGAATCTTTTTTAACCCCAGATTTTAGCATGTTTTTAGCGCTTTTTTGACAAAATTATGAAGCGTATCTGGCAATACGGTGAGTAATTTTGTCAAAAAATAAGCAAAAACAGGGTAAAATATGGGGTTAAAAAAGATTCAGGACAGGTTCTTAGGGGGGATAAAATTAAAAATTATGCGTGAATTTCAGTTAATAGAAAAAATTTTTAAACCGCTGACTAAAGGCTGTGATGCTGCGCAATGCCTTGCTGATGATGCTGCAAAAATTTCTCTAAAAAAAAATGAAGAGCTGGTGATCAGCAAAGATGTGATGGTTGAAAATGTGCATTTTTTGTCGGATGATGGCGGTTTTAAAATTGCTTCCAAACTTTTGCGCGTAAATTTATCAGACCTTGCTGCTTCTGGCGCCACACCACTTTATTACATGCTCGGATTTTCTAAAACCAAAGATTGTGATGAAAAATTTTTGCGTGAATTCGCCCGCGGTTTGAAATCAGTGCAAGATGAATTTGATTTATGCCTGATCGGTGGCGACACGGTGAGATCGCAGGAAAAATTCTTCTCGGTAACAATTTTTGGTAAGGTAAAAAAATGGCAAATTTTATCGCGCAATCAGGCTAAAGAAGGTGATTTGATCTTTGTTTCGGGAACAATTGGAGATGCGTTTATTGGCTTTACCAAAGCTTGCGAGTCGATGAAATATTTTTCACAACGGCATTTTTTTCCAACACCAAGAATCGAATTAGGAAAACAATTGCTTGCAAAAAAACTATCGAAATGCGCGATTGATATTTCGGACGGATTGCTTGCCGATTTACGTCATATTTGCCACGCTTCAAAATTGGATGCAGAAGTTTTTCTTACAAAAATACCATTTTCTATTCATGCGCAAAAGATCCTGAAACAAGTTCAGGATGGCGGCCGAGTTTGTAGTCATCCTGAACTTGTTTCAGGATCTAAATTCACTACTCTTGATCTTCTCTCCCATGGCGATGATTATGAGCTGATCTTCGCTGTAAATCCAAAAAACCGTAAAAAAATTTTGCATCTGGCAAAATCGTTAAAACTTGATTTGACTTGTATTGGTGAGTTTAAAAAATCCACGCAGAAAAAATTCGAGGTCGTTTTGCGCAACGAAAAAAACCAAAAAATAAAAATTAAAAAATTCGGTTATGAGCATTTTTAACACAACCATTTTTAACCCAACCAAAAGCAATGAAAAATACGCTAGCTCCTTCAGGCGTAGTACTGCGGCTTCTATTGATATTTCCATCGTTCTTTTCCTGCGCATCATCGCCATGCAAATTTTGGGAGCGATATGGATGAACAATGCTATTATCGAATTTATCCAGGAGTTTAGAGAAAAATTCGGCACCGAAACCATGAAAAATACACCGGAACATATCGATTTCGTTGTTCATCACCGCGTTTTTGTTTACGCGCTGACTTTCTATTTTTTAATCATCATGGTTGGCGCGATTTATCACGCCTATCTCAATTCTTCATCATGGATGGGAACAATTGGAAAGCGCATAATGAAAATAACAATTATCACCAACAATAATCTGAAAATCGGCTTAAAACGTGGCTTGCTGCATTATTTCCTCTCAATTCTACCTTTCGCTTTCATACTTTTTCTTACCAGCTTCCAGTTCAAAAATGAACTGACATTTTATCAGGCTGTCACCTATTCCGAAACCATGATTTTCTTTGGGATTCTCTTTCTGTTATGGATACAAATTCACCTATTCACCAAAAACAAAACCACCGCTTATGATCTGATTTGCAACACAGTTTTAGTAAACGGAAAAACTGAAGCAAAATGGCCATGGAGTAAGACAGATAAGCAATGCTAAATATTTCCCAAAAAACCATTAACAGCAAAGTTAGCTGCAATTCGATTGGGTTGCATAGCGGAGCTAATGTAAAAATGATGCTTTTGCCCGCGCCGTGCAATAGCGGGATAATTTTCAGACGTAGCGATGTTGAATCCGGAAAAAATGAGATCAAAGCTCATTACAAAAACGTTGTTGCCACAAATCTTGGCACCACGATTTCTAATGAATTTGGCACCAAAGTTGCAACCATCGAGCATTTGATGGCAGCAATTTGGGGCTGTGGAATTGACAATCTTATTGTTGAACTCAACGCTGAAGAAATTCCGATAATGGATGGCTCTTCCGCCCCCTTTGTGTTTCTGATTGAATGCGCCGGAATCAATGTTCAGGGAGAACAACGCCGCATCATTGAAGTATTAAAAAAAATCCGCGTCGAAGAAAAAGATAAATTTGTCGAAATTGAGCCGGCAAAAGAATTTGCGGTTGATTTGCATATCGATTTCGACAACAAAAAAATCCTGCAACAAAGATTCGATTACCACTCAACCATGACTTCCTTCAAAAACGATATTTCCCGCGCCAGAACTTTTTGTTTCAAACATGAAATTGATCACATGCATAAGCTTGGTCTGGCTAAAGGCGGATCACTTAACAATGCAATAGTGGTAGATGAAAATGGCGTGGTTAACAAGGATGGTTTGCGTTATGAAGATGAATTTGTGCGCCACAAAACCTTGGATTTTCTAGGCGATATGTATCTCGCCTCCTACTTCATCATCGGACATTTTAAAACTTCAAAACCGGGGCATTCGATTAACAACAAATTTTTGCATGAGTTTTTGATGGATGAAGATGGGTGGAGGTTGGTTTAGAACCTATCTTGATTCGCCACTTCCACCTCCACCAGCTACATTACCCATACCTTCTTTTTTTCTGGCGGCGCTATAACTTAATGGCTTGACACTGCTTGCTGGAACCAGCGCAACACCGCATCCCGCCTGCACTTCAAAGTAAGACGCAACCTCATCCGAATTATCTCTAACTTCTCCTGATTCTATGAGACATACTTTCCTGTCAATAAGCGCAGCATCTCTGCGATCCAGCTTATCGTCACGCAAAAGATGAACGGGAGACGTTATGGCAGATATTCCGACATGAATATCATCTCTTGCAAATCCGGCTCTTTCCAGTTCACGCCGTAAATCATCTCTACTCGAATAATGATGATAAAAAAGTTTCATTGAACCATCGGTTGCAGTATATTTGGCATCTCCACGCTCTAATCTTGAAGAAGGTTTGCTGTCAATTCTATCAGAAGCTCTTTGCACATCATCCGTGTGAGCCTGAAAGGCGGGCAAAGTGGTAGCAAAATAACCTTTGGTTATTTCCCTGATCATTCCAAAAATTGCTTCTCTGTTATCGTGACCCATGATATGCGATATGCTGCCAAACATTGCAACTGAAGCATCTGCCATCTCTCCGGTCACTTCTTTTATCGCCAGACAAAGCTCTCTGACTCTGGCGTTTATCTGTTTTCTTTGCGCTTCAATTGCTTCAACACTGCCTGATTTTCCTGGACGCGTAATCATCGGTCCGGAAATAAAACGAATATGAGGATTGCTTTCCCCACACGCAAAAGTCCCCTGATCTTCAACATCACCCAAACCTTCAACTGAAACTTGCTTCAAAGGAGATGCTGTTTCCAACCTGGAATATCCATTACGTTTAAGCAAAGTAACATAGGAGGGATCTGGCGCTACTAAATCATAGCAAATTACTTCAGTTTTTGCAGGAATTCTTGCAGCAATATCTCTGAATAGTTCAAAAAACCTTCCCCCTCCTCCACCAAAATCAAAAATAACAAATTTGTCTCCACCTCCGGCTCTAGCCCAAACTACAACACTATCCATCACGGATTTTGTAACCAGGTTTCTTTCTTTAATTGTTATAGCGGTAGAGGATCGAAACCTTTTGAAATAAGGCGCTCCGGTACCTTCGTCACCGCCGGAATACCGATCACGATAAGACTCATCCAGTTCATTTTCACTATCGCTTTCTTCGGCAGGCTCATGTCTTTTACCAGCTTCTTTTGTTGCTTTTCCTTCTGTTGCTTTGCCTCTTTTTCTACTCATAGCAAATAAAAATGATTAGAGCCTGTCTCTAAAGATTTAGCGATATCTCGTGTCGAAATATTTCACATAATTTTGTCCACCTGCCCCATAACGCTCTCGCGCAATGAGCAATTAATCATGATTTCCGGCGCAATTTTCTCAATTTTAAAAGAGCGGTTTTCCGGCAATCTGATTATGGTATAATTTTCACTGGTTTTATAAAACTTCTTATCAGCATCAGCCTTTAAAATTGCGGCACGAATTTCATCGATTCTGGCATAACGCACTAAAATTTCTCTACCGTCAGGACAAATGATTTCGGTATTGTAAAAAATTTTTTTTCCGGCGCAGGAAGCCAAAATTAACAGAAAAAATAAACATGATTTATTGCGGTCTGACTTGCCCAACATTGCTGAAAATTGATTTGAAAAATCCATCCTTTTTATGGCTGTCAACCGCGGTATAATTTGAAACAAAATCTATCTTTTGGCTTTCATTAGCCAGGCTCAATTTTTTGATTTCCCTGATTGTATCAAGCCCATCAAATCTGATAACCAGAACGCTTCTTTCGACAATGTCCGGTTTGAAAAATAAAAAACTGTCGGTTTTTTCTGCAAAATAAATCCATGCCTCATCACTTTCCAGATTGGAAATTATCGTTGGCGAACCCATAACGCGAAGGAGCTTCTCTTTACTTGTTATACCTTCCTGCAACATCTCATGATCAGAAAAATCAAACATATAGCCATGGCGCTCAAGCCTTGAAACACAAGAGCTCATAGCTATCAGTAAAAAAATTGTTGGGAGAAATTTAAACATTGCTTTTATCAGGGTTAAAAATATTTTTCGCCGCTTCCAAAGCTTGATATTCAGCACCCTCCCAAAATCAAATTAATTTTAACAAAACTTAAAACAAACTTATGGCAGTTCCAAAAAAGAAAAAATCAAAATCAAAAAGTGGCATGAGAAGAGGAAGTAACGGTTCTTTCGTTGCTGATTTTCCGAATGTGGCTGTCGATAAAACCAGCGGTGAATACAAATTATCGCATCACATCTCAATCGATGGCTATTACAAAGGCAGAAAAGTCATAGCCGACAAAAAGAAAAAACAAGCTGAAGAGTAAACCGTGAAAAAGTTTACAATAGCATTGGATTGCATGGGAGGCGACAGGGCTCCACAAGTTGTAATTGAAGGAGCAGATCGCATTGCCACAAACAATCTTCACATTCATTTTTTGCTATTTGGCGATTCAAAAAAAATTCTGCCAATCATCCATCACTGTCGCTATCTCAAAGGTCGCTACACTCTCACTCACACCGATGAATTTATTTCCGCTGATGAAAAACCTTCAATTGCTCTGCGTCGTGGCGCTAATTCCAGCATGCGTTTGGCAGTTGACGCGGTAAAGGAAGGCAAAGCCGATGTCGTGATTTCCGCCGGCAATACCGGCGCTCTAATGGCAATCGCAAAAATTGTGTTGCGCCCCCTTCCTTCAATCGATCGTCCCGCCATTGTCACTTCAATCCCTAACAAAAAACTTAAAGGCACGGTTTTTCTTGATATGGGCGCCAATGTTGAATGCAGCGCTGAAATTCTTTTCCAGTTTGCAGTAATGGGGCGAGCATTTGCACGCACCGCACTGAAAATTGATAATCCGGTAATCGGCGTTTTAAACGTTGGAAGCGAAGAGTTGAAAGGCCATGATGATGTGCGCAACGTTGCCTCTATGCTTAAAAACAGCGACCTCAAAAATGATTTTTACGGCTATGTTGAAGGCGATGACATTGCCAAAGGAACTGTTGATGTTGTAGTCACTGATGGCTTCACCGGTAATATCACTCTTAAAGCAATCGAAGGCACGGCAAAATTAATTTCCGGCTTTCTCAAAGAAGCATTCACCGACTCAATATGGTCAAAAATCGCTTACCTTCTTGCCAGCACCGCACTTGGCAAAAAAGTTAAAACCATGGATCCGCGCCTACACAATGGCGCCATGCTGGTTGGGCTTAATGGTGTTGTCGTTAAAAGCCATGGCAGCACCGACGCGCTTGGTTTTGAAAATGCAATCAAAGTTGCGATCTCGCTAGTTGAAAACAGAATCAACGACAAAATTATTCATGAATTAAAATCAGCCGCTGAATCAATAAAAACCGCAACGGAACAAAACAGCGGTGAACAAAAATTATGAAAAGTCAAATCACTGCCACCGGCTCTTATCTCCCGCAAAAAATCCTCACTAATTCCGATCTCGAAAAAATCGTTGAAACAACTGATGAATGGATAGTTGAACGCACCGGTATCAAACAGCGTCATATTGCAGATGAAAAAGAGCTCACTTCCGATCTGGCAGTTAAAGCAGCACAAAATGCACTAAAAAATCGCAACATAAAAGCAGAAGAAATTGGGATGATTATTGTCGCAACCACAACTCCAGATTTCACCTTTCCTGCTACCGCCACAATCGTCCAATCCAAAATTGGCGCCAGAAATGCTTTTGCCTTTGATATACAGGCTGTTTGCTCTGGTTTTGTTTTTGCGCTTGCATGTGCAGATAATTTTATCAAATCCGGACAGGTAAAAAACGCTTTGATCATCGGCGCAGAAACTCTTTCGCGCATCGTTGACTGGAAAGATAGAAACACCTGCGTGCTTTTTGGTGATGGAGCCGGTGCGGTTTTACTTGAAGCAACTTCTGAAGAAAATCGTGGAATCATCGCAACTGATTTGCACTCTGATGGCTCACTAAACAACATTTTAAAAACCAGCGGCGGTGTGGCATTTAATCAAAAATCCGGCTTCATCGAAATGGCCGGAAAAGAAGTGTTTAAACATGCGGTAGAAAAAATGACAAAATCAGCTCAAACTGCAATTGCCAAGGCTGGATTAACTATCGATAACATTGATTTTCTCATTCCCCATCAAGCAAATTTGCGCATTCTAAATTCGGTTGCCAACCATCTGAAACTAACGCCAGAAAAAGTTATTATCACAGTTCATGACCACGCCAACACTTCTGCCGCCTCCATTCCCATCGCGCTAGATTGCACAAATCGCAATGGCAAAATTAAAAAAGATAATGTGATAGTTCTGGAAGCTTTGGGCGGCGGGCTTACTTGGGGTTCGATAGTTTTAAGGTGGTAAATGTCTCAATCGCCATATTACAAACCTCAATCAGCTTTTTAATCACCATCTCCGCCGTATAATTTTCATAAAATTTTTTCTGCGCTGTTTGCGCCAATTTGTGGGCAAAATTTTCGTCCCTCATTAAGCGCTCAATAGCATCAGCAAGAAGTTTTGGCATTTCTTTTTCATCATCTTTTGAAACTTTCAGACCATTAATTTCATGATCAATCACCTCGTCTGGACCCCAGGAATTGCTGGTTATGATCGGGGTTGAGTAAAGCATCGCTTCAAGCAAAACAATGCCGAATGTTTCGCCAAAAGATGGCAAAATAAAAATATCAATTTCATCAAAAAATTTTCTTTTATCGGTTGTCCAGCCAAGAATTTTAAAATTTTTTTCGAGATTCAATTCGCGCGCTAAATTTTTGAGAGGTTCTGCCATTGGTCCAACTCCGCCAATAACATATTCGCATTCAATACCGCGCTCACGCAAAATTTCCATAGCGCGCAAAACCTTATCAAAAAATTTTTCCTGATAAAGACGACCGAGAGAACCGAGTTTGAGAGGTTTGCGAAAAGATTTTTTAATCAATGGCATAAAATCCTGCGGCACTTCGATCATATTTGGAATCACCAAAGCACGATTGGCAGGCTTTCCTGCCTTTTGCAACTTACGGCTAAAATGCGAATTTACCGATAAAACATAATCAGCTTTGAGAAACTTTTTTGGATTAATGCCGTGATCAATGGCAATGATAGGAAATTTTCTTATACTTAAAAAACGTGCCGCACGGCTAAATGACAGAGCCCGACCAGAATGACAAATCACAACATCCGGTTTGAATTTAAAAAACATCAATCCCAACCGCAAAATCGAAAAAATGTCACCTTGATTGAAAGCTGGCAATTCAAGTGTTTGCGAATCGGTTTTTTTGACATCATCGAGATAAACCATACCACTTTTTAACACTGAAATCACTTCATGGCCAAGCAAAGTCAAATATTTGGCATAATCAATAAAACAACGTTCAACCCCAAGAATCTGGTTATCATGAGCAGATTTTTTGTAGTTAAAAAGGATGTTGGCAATTTTCATCTACGAATCTGATTGGGAATATTTTTGCGATATTTTTCTATCTCCGCTTTTGAAACCTCAAATCTTGCCAATTCCTTGCCAAGCAATTTTATGCCGGAAGTAGCTTTAACTTTTGACGGATTAATCTGCCTGCCCTTATACAAAACTTCAAAATGAAGATGTGGACCGGTGGAGCGTCCGGTTGAACCAACATAAGCAACAACATCACCCTGCTTCACTTTTGCTCTAACACGAAATTTTTTATTGAATCTGCTGGCATGACCATAGGCAGTTGAATATTCAGAATTATGCCTGATTTCAACATAATTGCCATAACCGCCTTTCCTTGCCATATAAACAACAATGCCATTGCCAGCGGCAAGGATTGGAGTACCGCTCGATGCAGCAAAATCCATGCCTTTATGCATTTTAGAATAGCCTAAAATTGGATGTCTTCTCATGCCAAAGCCAGACGAAACGCGCGCACCGTTTATCGGAGTTTTTAACAATGATTTGCGAATGGAATTTCCTTTGGCGTCAAAATATTCGATACGGTTTTCAATCTTGTGCATGTAAACATTGATGCCGCGATTCTGCAAAATAAGCGATGAAAACAAAACATTGCCATCCTTCACTTTTTTACCATCCTGCGAATAAAAACTTTCAACCAGCATTTCAAACTTGTCTCCGCTGCGAATGTCGCGCTGGAAATCAACATCGTAACCATAAAGGCTGATCATATTCATCATCGAAGTCGGCGAAATACCGGATTCCACACCATCAACAAACAGGCCGTTTTTTATGACCCCAAAATATTTGGAGACGTAACGCAATAGTTTAACCTCAATCTTTCTGGCATCGTAAGTTCCATCATTTTTGCGCGATATGACAATTTCTTCATCAAAAGTGTGAGCAATTTTTATCACATTAATCACAACTTTCCGATCAACGTGGCTTTGAGGTCTGCTGACATCATAGCCAATTTTAACGTTATATTTGGCTTCAATATTGTTGCCTTCAACAATCGCGCTGGGCGCAAAAACTTTTTTCATCGCGGAAAGAATGGCAACAACATCGCTTTCAGAAACACCGAGATTAACCAGAATTTTCATCATGGTATCGCCTTGCCTGACTCGATACGCAAACACTTGCTCTTCTTCAACATCAAAATCCACTCCGGAATTGGAAATGTTTATCTTTATCGGGGTATTGACGCGTTTTTCTGTTAAATCATGGCGATAATTATCAATGACAAATTGTATGTAGGAGAGGCCTTTAAACAGGATAAAGCTGGTAATAATCACAATTGCCACAGGCTTGAAAAGGCGATGCTCAATAATGCGATCAACAACTAGAGCGAATGCATACCAATTTGGCTTTTTGATTTTCTTGATGAAATTTTTCAAAGATTTGGAACTGATATGTTGGAAAATGAGGGACGTAAAAAAAGCTTGCCTGAAGATAAAAAACAAGCATTTTGCCTGCCCTATTTTTTAAAAACTTTTCCAAAATATTATGGCTAAAAAGACAAACAAAAAAACTGCGCTCAAACTAAAAAAACAAATCGCAAAAAAACAAACTGTAAAAATTGCGGCAAAAAAAATCTCAAAAAAAGCAATAAAAAAATCTCCTAAAAAACCGGCGCCAAAAACAAAATCAAAACCATCCAAAGAAAAAAAACCACACAACAAAATTAAGAACACGACAACAAAATCCCACGTTAAAAAATCCAACAAAAAATCTCTGGCCAAGGCAATTCTAGATTCAAAAAAGAAGCCAAAAGTTCTTCCTGAAAAAACAGAAAACCATCCGCTTCAGCAAAAAATTATAAAAAAATTTGATGACAGACCAAGAACCGACAGATCAAAAATCACTTTTAAAGTTGGAGATTACGCGGTCTATCCTTCCCACGGCGTCGGCAAAATCATCGGCATTGAAAAAACCGCAATCCTGAATCAGGAGCACAACTGCTATCTGATGAATTTTGAAAAGGAAAAACTATCCATAAAAATTCCAATTGATAGCGCTGCAAGAATTGGTCTACGGCCTTTGATTTCAAAATCACAAATGGATGAAGTGTTTTCCATACTTCGCAGCGGAATTAAAAAACTCAAAGGCATGTGGAGCAGAAGAGCGCAAGAATATGAAACCAAAATCAATTCCGGAGACATCATCCTTCTGGCTGAAGTTTTACGCGATTTAACCCGCGATGTTGAAGAAAGTGAAAGATCATATTCCGAACGCATCATCTACGAAACTGCAATTCACCGCCTGGCCAGCGAATATGCGGTGATTTATGGAATAAATGTTGATGAAGCCAAAGAAAAAATAATCACCACCGCAAAAGACAAACTCGGCTCTGAAGCAAAAGCAGCGCAAAAAGATGAATTTGATGAGTTTGATCTCGAAGATGGCGAAGAAAATGAAAATGAAGAAAGCGAAGATGAAGAGGAGGAAGATGAGGATGATGATTTTGACTATAACGATGAAGATGACGAAGATGCACCAAAGAAGAAGAGGAAAAAGAAGAAATAAAATATGTCAAAATCCGAGACCAGACAAGCTCTAAAACTAGTCAACATAACCAAAAACTTTTTTCAAGCCGGACAGGAAATTGTGGTGATCAAAGGCGTTAATCTTGCGATTAATAAAGGCGAGATGGTTGCCCTAACCGGCCCTTCCGGATCGGGAAAAACCACTTTGCTGCAGATTGCCGGCCTTCTTGATTTAGCAAGTTCGGGGCAAATTTTTATAAATGATGTTAACGCCGCAAAGGCCAGTGATTCTGAAAGAACCGTGATGAGAAAAAATCACATCGGTTTCGTTTATCAGTTTCATTATCTTCTGCCGGAATTTTCTGCATTGGAAAATGTTGCCATGCCTTTGCTGATCCAACAAAAAAACCGCACGGAATCTTTCGCCGCAGCAGAAAAAATTTTAAATGAAGTGGAACTCGGCAGCCATTTGCATCATATGCCATCACAATTATCAGGCGGCCAACAACAAAGAGTGGCGCTAGCGCGCGCAATCGTCGCCAAACCATCTTTGGTTCTGGCAGATGAACCAACAGGGAATCTCGATTCAAATCTGTCGGAAAAAATTTTTACCCTGCTGCGCGATTTAACAAAAAAACATGAAATCGGATGTCTGATAGTCACGCACAATCTTGAGCTGTCAAAAAAGGCTGATCGTATAGTTTCAATCAGGGACGGTGTTGTTTGCTAAAAGGAGGTGGCGCGAAGCGCTGGAGAGTTTTGTGGAGGCAAACTCGGAATTTAAAGACAGGCTCTACATCAAATCACCCGTCATCGCACTCCGTGCGATGCCACCCTCTTTTTCAAAGAGGGTTTATTACTGATTTTGATGAGGAGCGTAAGGGTTGTAGTAAGGGCTTTTCGCCATGTCATTTTTGATCATGTCCTGGTTGTAGTAGTAATCTACCACATTCGCCGGATTATTTCCGGCGCCAATTAATGAACCGCTACCTGCCGATCCAACTGACGGACCAATACGCGGAATGTTAATGAAATATTCCTTCTGCTTGAAATCGCCGCATTTAGCTCTGTTCCAGGAATTAAAAGAAAATACCACTGTCATCATATCAAGCACACATCTGGTTCCATCGGCAGTTCTGTTGCCGCTGACATCGGTTCTAACAGTGCCATACCAAATATCGGTGACAAAATTTGCCGAACCGTGCCCCTCTTTAACCAAAGTCACAGTATAAGCTTTTGGCTCGATATTGATGATAGCAGGAGTTCGTCCATAATTTCTTCCTTCGATAAAAATATCCGCTCCAGGAGGATTGCTATTGATTGAAAGATCAACCGTGCTGCCATTAAAAAAAGCACATGATGACATGCCAGCCATCAATGCAAGCATCGCAATTAAACGAATTAATTTCATAGTTTTTAGATTGATTTTACTGTTTCCAACGATCATGAACCCAAAACCATTGTGATGGAAACTCGCTAATCCATTCTTCAAGCTTGCAGTTAATTTTGCGAGTCAAAGAAAGAATATCAAAATTAATGTTTGTCGTTTTTTGAATTACAAGCGGTTTTTCCACATCAACACGAAAGCTGAAATCATTACCGATTCGAACAGAGCGTGCCGGAATTAATGGCACATCATATTTCAAAGCAATGCGGGCGATGGAAGTTGTGGTTATCGCATTTCCATGAAAAAATTTTATCTTCTCTCCTTCGCTGATTTTCTGATCAGCCAAGATAATCACAAACCCGCCACTCTTGATCACTTCGATAATTTTGCGATTACCGCCGGCGCTTTTTTCAATCATATCAACACCGCGAAACTTTGCGGTCATTTCTTCAACGTATGGGTTGTTAAGCGGACGATAAACCGTGCTTACCTTCAAACCACTCTTTAAAAAAATCTTTGGCCCGATTTCCCAATTGCCGATGTGACCGGAAAAGATTATGCCACCTTTGCCGCTTTGCTTTAAGGCCTCGATATTCTTTTTGGATTCGTCTGAAATTTCGACGATTTTGCTCAATTCATCCGGCGACAATTTTGCGATATGGGGAAACTCACCAACAATTCGCCCCAAACTATCCCACATGCAATCGAGAATTTTTTCTCTTTGATCAAAAGACAGATTTGGCATGGCATTGCTCAAATTTTTATCAGCAAGTTTTTGCACGGAAATTTTTTTGCCGACAAATTTTGCAATCAATGCAGCAAGATTTGATGCGGCTTTGACATTCAAAGCGCCAAAAAACCACAAGCCAAATTTCACCACAATCGCCTCAAGCAAATAGCGGATTTTTTTCATAAAATTTTTGTCAATTCGGAAATGAGCAATTCTTTATTCTCAAACTGCAATTCAACATCGAGATAAGAGATTTTTTCCTGGAATAATTTTGGAAATTTCACCCAATCTTTTTTGGTGGTAATCAGAGTGGCCTTTTTTTCTTTGGCGATTTGATGAAGATTTTCTAACTCGTGGAGTTTGTAATTGTGATGATCGGCAAAATCATGAGTTTCAACAACATCCAGCCCCTCATTTGCAAGAAAAGAAAAGAATTTTTTGGGATAAGCCAAGCCACAAAAAGCGATGAGTTTTTGCCCTGAAAAATTTTTCAGATTCAAAGGCGTAACTTTTGCTTTAACAATTTTTTTACCGGAAATTTTTTTCATTAAAGCATCGGGGGTTTTCCCTATCGCAACAATCAGATCAACTTTTTTCAAACCAGCACAAAGTGGCTCACGCATTGGTCCGGCAGGAATCAAAAATCCGTTGCCAAAGCCAACATTTCCATCAACAACCATGATGACAAAATCACGATGTAGTGAATTATTTTGCATGCCATCATCAAGCACAATTGCCTGAAACTGGCTCATTCGCTCAATTTCCTTTGCGCCGAAAAGACGATTTTTGGAAACAAAGGTTGGAGCGGTTTGAGCCAATAATAGCGGCTCATCTCCAACCTGATTGATTTTGTATTTTTCCTTGTCCTTCAGCAGTAAAAACTCTGATCCGTCGCTCATATAACCGCGACTCAGAAAGGCGAAATTAACCCCCATTTCATTTAGAATTTTCCCCAAAGCAATTGCGGTTGGAGTCTTTCCAGCGCCGCCGGCAATGATATTTCCAACACAAATTACTGGTTTGGAAATTTTATATGTTTTGGTGAAAAAATTGACTAAAAGAAATCCTAAAAAATAAACAAAACTGAAGGGCAAAAGAGTAAAGGAAATCAGATTCTTTTTTGTCCAGAAATTTGGAGTTTTTGGCATTTATGATTTATGATTTATGATTTACGAACTACCAATTGAGCTTCGCCATCACTCATCTCAATTGTAATTTTTTCTTTCACTTTTGCTTCAGTAATTGAAGAAATCAATTTGCCTTTTTCGTCTTTTACCAAAGCAAAACCGCGTTTCAAAATTTCACGATAATGATTTGATTTGAGGAATTTTCCTAAATTTTCAAGCGCGGTTTTTTCTTCTCTTAATCTGGCATCAACCCTTGATCTCAAACATTCAAACACAAAATCTGTTCTCTGTTTTTCAGCATTTATTTTTGCAAGAATCAGTTGGTTTGAAATTTGCAGATTACGCAATTTTTCTGCGATTTGCTCAAAAAGTTTTTTGGGATCAATCAGATATTTTCGCAGATTGTTCAGATGAATAAATCTGTTTTCTAAAAAGCTCTGCGGCAAAAATTCCAGTTTTTCTTTAAAAAAATTCAGCCGCGATTTGAGATCGAACAAAACCGGAGTCGCAAGCTCTGCTGCCGCTGTTGGCGTGGGCGCACGCAAATCAGCAACATAATCAATCAGAGTTGTATCGGTTTCATGTCCAACTGCAGAAATGACTGGAATTTCCGATTTAAAAACTTCGCGCACCAAATTTTCATCATTGAAAGCAAGAAGGTCTTCAAACGATCCACCGCCTCTGGCAATAATCAAAACATCGGGGCGGTTTTTCTTCAAAGCGTTAAAAAATCTGATGCCGGAAATTATTTCAAAAACCGCTTTTTCTCCCTGAACTGCAGATGAATAAATCATGAGATGAGTCCCGCAACGCGCTTCAATGCGATGTTTTATATCTTCAATTACTGCGCCGCTTGATGATGTAATAACGCCAATAATTTTTGAGAAAAACGGAATTGGTTTTTTATGGATTTCATCAAACAAACCTTCGGCCAAAAGTTTTTGCCTGCGTTTTTCAATCATCTCCAAAATAGCACCAATGCCGGCAATTTCCAGCTTCTCAACGATGATTTGATAGTTCGATCTACCTTCATAAGTGGTGATACGACCAAAAGCGCAAACCTGTAAACCATCGCCAATTTCAAAATCAACCAATGCTGCCAAACCGCGAAAACACACGGCAGAAAGCACAGAATTTTCATCTTTCAAATTGAAATAAAGATGCCCGGAAGCAGCACGCTTGAAACCGCTGATTTCACCTTTGATACGAACATAACCAAACGCATCTTCAACAGTGCGTTTAATGGCGCGGGAAAATTCAGAAACTGTAAATTCTGGAACGTTGAACAAATTTATGATTTAAGACTTAAGACTTAAGATTTAGGACTTTATACTCATTCAAGCTGAAGAAGCCGAACTCTGACTTCGCCTTTTTGGTAAAAATTTGCTCGGAGAATTTGGCTGTATCACTTGATACAGCCCGCATTCTCCGTCGCAATTTTTCCTCAAAAATGCTTCGTCATAGTTCGGCTTCTTCAGCTTGAATGAGTATAGATTGTATTTAAATCCTAAATTCTAAATCCTAAATTTTAAATTCTCCGGAGCTCCCTTGTTAAAAAAAATCAAATCCTTCCTCGTCTCCGGTGTTGAAACTTTACCAATTATTGAAGGCGGAAAAGGCGTTGGAATCACTACTGGCATGACCGCAGGCAATTTTGCAAAAGCGGGGGCTGTTGGCACTTTTTCTGGCGTTAATGCTGATTGGATTGATGAAAATGGCAGAATAATTCCGCTTGAATACAAAACCCACACACGCCGTGAAAAGCATGACGAACTAATTTCATATTCAATCAAAGGCGGAATTTCACAGGCAAAAATTGCTCATGATATTGCCGGAAAACTTGGTCGCATTCACATGAACATCCTTTGGGAAATGGGCGGCGCTGAACGCGTTTTGCATGGCATTCTTGATGGCGCCAAAGGTTTAATTAACGGCATCACTTGCGGCGCCGGCATGCCATATCGCCTTGCTGAAATCGCCGAAAAATATCGTGTTTATTATTATCCAATAGTTTCCTCGATGCGCGCCTTTCGCGCTTTGTGGAAGCGTAGTTATCACAAAGCTAAAAATCTTCTCGGTGGCGTGGTTTATGAATGCCCGTGGCGCGCCGGTGGCCATAATGGCTTGTCAAATGCTGAAGATCCAAATGCCTATGAAGATCCATATCCCCGCGTTGCCGAGCTGCGCAGCTTTATGAATGAAATTGGTCTGCATGACACGCCAATCATCATGGCTGGTGGCGTGTGGAATTTGGAAGAATTTGAACATTGGCTCGACAATCCTGAAATTGGCCCAATCGTTTTTCAATTCGGCACACGCCCAATCGTTACGCAGGAATATCCGGTTCCTGATGCCTGGAAGAAAAAATTGCTAACCTTGAAAAAAGGCGATGTTTATCTCAATCGCTTCAGCCCAACCGGCTTCTACTCCTCTGCCGTTGAAAACGAATTCATTCGTGAACTCAAAGGACGCGAAATCAGACAAGTCGAATACCGTACCAAACCAATCGATAATTTCATCTGCGAAATCCCTTTTGGCCAACGCGGACGCCTTGTTTACATTAAACCAGAAGACAAGGTAAAAGTTGATGAATGGACCAAGGCCGGCCATACTGAAAGCATGAAAACCCCGGACGAAACTTTGATGTTTGTCGATAAATCAAAATCGGTTCAAATCATAACCGATCAGATAAATTGCATGGGCTGCCTCAGCCAATGCCGTTTCAGCAACTGGTCAGATAAACCAGAAATGAATTATACAACCGACCGCAAAGCCGATCCACGCAGTTTCTGCATCCAAAAAACATTACAAGATATTCGCCACGGAATTGACACTGAACACCAGCTCATGTTCTCCGGACACAGCGCTTATCGTTTCGCAACAGATCCATTTTATGACAATGGATTTGTGCCAACGATTAGGCAGTTAGTTGATCGAATCATGCAGGGCAAATGATACCAGCCACAACCATCAAAACAAAATTTATCTTCATCACCGGCGGCGTAGTTTCTTCTCTGGGAAAAGGCCTGGCTTCTGCTTCTCTCGCTGCGCTTCTTCAGGCTCGCGGTTATTCAGTAAAACTGCGCAAACTTGATCCCTATCTCAATGTTGATCCTGGCACAATGAGCCCGACACAACATGGCGAAGTTTTCGTCACTGAAGATGGCGCAGAAACCGACTTGGATCTTGGACATTATGAACGCTTCACCGGCGTTGATGCCAAAAAATCCGATAATGTGACCGCAGGCCAGATTTATTTCAAACTTCTCGCCAAAGAGCGTAAAGGCGATTATCTCGGCGGCACAGTGCAAGTAATTCCGCACGTCACCAATCTCATCAAAGAATTCATTTTAAACGGTGTTTCCAATGCTGATTTTGCCAACACGGATTTTTTGCTGTGCGAGATCGGTGGAACTGTCGGCGATATTGAAGCTTTGCCATTTTTTGAAGCTATTCGCCAGCTTGGCTATGAAATGCCAAATTCTTGCGCCTTCCTGCATCTCACCCTTCTTCCCTACATTGAAAGCGCTAACGAACTAAAAACAAAACCAACACAACATTCGGTAAAAGAATTGCGCTCAATCGGAATCCAGCCCTCAATTTTACTATGCCGCGCCGAAAGAACGGTTACACAAGCACATCTCGAAAAAATCGCTCAAATGTGTTCAGTGCCGCGATCCTGCGTGATTGCCGCACCTAATGTTAAAAGCATTTATGAAGCGCCGCTGGTTTATCATCAAAACGGGCTCGACACTGAAATTCTCAAATTTTTTAAACTCGATTACAAAAAGAAGCCCGATCTCACAAAGTGGCTCAAGATCAAAGACGCCATCGAAAATCCGCAAAAGGAAGTGAATATTGCCATTGTTGGAAAATATACCGACTATCGCGACTCCTACAAATCACTGCTTGAAGCCATTGACCATGCCGCATTTTCGCTGAAATCGAAAGCCAATGTCATATGGGTTAATGCCCGCAGCAGCAAAATCGATTTACCAAAAAACATACATGCCATCCTTGTTCCCGGCGGGTTTGGCGAAAGTGGCACTGAAGGAAAAATTGCCATGATTAAACATGCGCGTATCAATAAAATTCCATATCTTGGCATTTGTTTCGGCATGCAGATGGCGGTGATTGAATATGCGCGCAACGTGCTTGATATCAAAAACGCCACCTCCAGCGAAATTGCAAAAACCGGACAATTTCTGATTGGCATGATGCATGAATGGCAAGACGGCAAAAAAACCAAAAAAGCCGGCGCAGATTTGGGCGGAACCATGAGGCTTGGCGCTTATCCTTGTAAAATTACCAAGGGAAGTTTTGTCGAAAAAATTTATGGAAAAACCGCAATTTCCGAACGTCATCGCCATCGTTATGAGGTAAATATCAACTTCAAAGAAAAGCTGGAAAAAGCCGGATTAATTTTCTCCGGCATGTCACCAGACAGTAAATTGCCGGAAATTATCGAAATCAAAAATCATCCTTTTTTCATCGGCGTGCAGTTTCATCCGGAGCTCAAATCAAAACCCTTTGCCCCTCATCCTTTATTTGTCTCGTTCGTTAAAGCTGCGACAAGAAATGTGTAAACAAAATTATGTGTCTGGAATATTTCGTGCTTCGTGCTTCGTGCTTCGTGCTTCGTGGCTTAAAATTATCGAAGCACGATGCACGATGCACGATGCACGAAAAAGCAGAATACTGGCTTTGGCAACATTATTAGCCATTTCCGCCTGCGGTTTTCAGGTGATTTACGCTGATGAAAACAACAAAGATTCCCATGCCAACGAACTGGCTTCGGTCCGTATCCAAAAAAATCACGGGCGTTTAACCCAGGAAATACGCAACAGTCTTTATGATGTTTTAAATCCCGATCATCTAAAAACCGAGGCAAAGTATATTTTGATTCTTGAAGTCAGAAGAGCGGTTTCATCAACCTTCATCACCTCAACCGGCGCATCAGGGCGCAACAAGGTAACTTTGGAGATAAACTACACTCTGAAAAATCTTGAAAACGCCGCAATGATTAGCAACGGAGCAACTTCGGTAAATGACAATTACGACGTCAGCTCAAACCGCTATGGCACTTACACCGCCGAAGAATATGTGCAAAACAACCTAACCAAAATCGCCGCACAAAATATCAGAAATTCTTTAGTGAATGATTTAATCGAAATCAGAAAGAAATGCGATGGCAAATTCGACAACGAAAAAGAAGAAAAGGGGAAATTCGTCTGTCCTTTAACCCAGATCCGTCATTAGAACCGTCCAGAATTCCGCTAAGCCACGATTCTCTTGGCCTCGGGCGAGCACCGCACCGGAAGCGTATCATGCATACGCTGACGGAGCGGAGCGCAGAACGAGGTCAAGAGAATCGTGGATTAGTAGGAATTATCGGCGGTTCTAATGACGGATCTGGGATTATATATCAACTTTGACAAGTTCATAAAAACTTTGGGGCTATAGCGCAGCTGGTAGCGCGCTTGCATGGCATGCAAGAGGTCACGAGTTCGACTCTCGTTAGCTCCACCACCTCCCTTCAAGGCTTGGTGAAATTTTCTAGAATTTATTTATTATTTGGTCCATCCATGCCAAAGAACATCGAGTTCCACACTGACTCCAAACTTTATGACAATGCCAGAAAGAAACTCGTAAGAACCTGTACTGAATCTTTTTTAACCCCAGATTTTGGTTGTTATCAAAAATATTGTGTCTCTAAAAACAGATCCTGAAGCAAGTTCAGGATGACATGTTTTGGAACCATCTTTCCCTAATTGTCATCCTGAACTTGTTTCAGGATCTGTTTTTTCTGGACACAAAATTTTAAGAACAATCTACGATGGACACACTCTTAAACCAGCCTTGGAATCAGCGGAAAAAATTACCGGCGTAAAAATTGATTCAGCAACTGTGGATCGTGGATACAAAGGACATGGAGTCGCGAAACTGATCCACTCCGAAATCACACTAAAATCTTCATCTCCGGTCAAAAAAAGGAATCACAAAATCAATCAGGAAGCAGCTCAAACGTAGATCGGCAATTGAACCGACGATTGGTCACATGAAGCAGGGAGGAAAGCCGGGACTTTGCAGACTTAGGGGAATTATCGGAGATCAAATAAATGCATTACTAACTGGAGTAGGATACAATCTACGCCTGATCCTGAACCACATCAGGAAGTTGATGAAACTCAGAAGACTCAGGAATTTTTTAATCCAAATTTTGCTTCACCTGTTGGAGACTTTTTTGCCAAAATTCTATCGATTTGGAAAATGCTGAGGATGGGAAGTTGGTTCTTCAGTGGGGACTAAATATCTTAGAACCTGTCCTGAATCTTTTTTAACCCCAGATTTTAGCATGTTTTTAGCGCTTTTTTGACAAAATTACGAAGCGTATCTGGCAATACGGTGAGTAATTTTGTCAAAAAATAAGCAAAAACAGGGTAAAATATGGGGTTAAAAAAGATTTAGGACAGGTTCTTACCCATAAATGCTGACAAACTTTTCGTCTAGTTTGTTTCTACGACAAAACTCATCTTTAACTTCACTGGCTTCTTTTTTAATTTCGCTCCAATCACTTTCTTCAATTAATCCGAATACTTGTTTTACAAAATCAATATCAACACCCATAAAATAGCCCTTAACTTTAAGCATCAGTTTAATCACTTCCCAAGCTGTTTTGTGACAATTTTGTAAATCTTCGAACAATTTTTCACCAATAATAAAAATTTCTGGTCTTCTTTCTTCTCCAGATTCTTTTGCAGATTCCAATAATTGCTCAAGTGCCCATTTACGATCAAATAAGCCAGATTTATACCACCATTTAAACGACTGATATTCTTCAACAGAGATTGGCAATTCGGCAGAATTTTTTATTCTCCAATCCCATAAATTTTTGAACCTACCCAAAAACTCTTTTGGCACAGGATTATTTTCATTACAGCACCATCTTCCAATCAAAGAAATCATTGCCGATCCATCTTTTGGACGCTTCTTGAAAAGTTTTTTTAATAGATCATCTTCAAGTTTTATCTTACCTCTGGAATAAAATACTGCGATACTTTCGCCAAGCTTGAAATTGCTGCGCTTGCTGTCTTTTTCCTCATCAGTAGGATTCTCAAGGGCTAAAAGATATTTATCTTTAAGCAAATCAAACATGTCATCGAATGATGGAACAAAGTTTATGTAAGTCAGCCAAACTGCATTGAATCTTGCCTTGTTCTTCTTTGGGAGAATCGCTTCTAGATTATCCTTAACCCATTTTTGATTAATCAAATTAATCCAAGGCAAATAACGCCCTAAAACAGCAAAACCTTCAAGATAAGAATCTTTAGAAATTAGGTTATCTAAAACTGAAGTAAGAATTTCAGAGGCGTATTTCTTGTTGTTTTTTCTAAACTCTAACAAGGCTAACTCAATTAAAGCAGCTAAAGCTTCGCCGTGACAGCTATTGATTGCTCGGCTATAATATCGGTCATCATCATTATCATTAATTTCCCACTTTTCTAGAATTGCATCTTTATCAAGAATCATTTTCTTCAAAACCAAAACCACATTTTTTGAAAGATTTTCAGGAATTTGATTTTGCTCTTTAGATTTGCAGCTTTCAGAAATTAGCTTTGCGAATTCTTGTTTGCACCAGCCCCAGTGACTGTCTCCATCAAAGCTATAGCTGTCAAAATTACTAAATTCCTCATTTTTAAAGTCAGTAGACTGATCAGCAATCCATTTTCCTAACTCAATAATCTTTATCCAATCCTCTTCTGTTTTATTTGGATATTTTGTTAAGGCTCTAAGTAGGCGTTTTGGATAAGTTGGATTAGAAAGTTGGTTAAATAGTGCCAAGCCATCCAGATATTTTTTTGGACTCTTTTCAAAATCTTTTTCCAATGCATTACCTAGTCCTCTGGGATTTGGTGCGTTAAATCCCTCTCCTTTCTTTGGTTGCCACGAGGTTATGAATTTTATTATTTTTTTAATTTGCATCTTCGCCAACTCTTCTTCGGCAATTGGAGAATGATCTGTAATAAATTCAGCTTCTTTAACATGGTGTGGTAAATCTGGCCGCTCTTCCTTCTGAAATTCTTTGCTTAGCTCTTGATATTTCTTTTTCCACTCGCCACTTAATCCATCATTGATGCAATCCAATTTATTGAACAGCCACCTGTTGGCGCATAGATCTCTTTCTTTTTTTGCATTATCGTTATCTGAAGCTTTAGTATTTTTTCTTTCTTCAAAGCCATCATTTATAAAACCTAGAATTTTCTTCTTATTTGCAGCAGAAAGATTTTTAAATTCTTGTTTAAGCAAAAGATAATATTCGTGGTGAATATGGTAGTTATCAAACCTCTCTTTAACAACCAAGTGCTTCGCTACAGCTTTATTTTGCTTTTCTGGATACTTACGCAGCAGATGAAGAATAATTCTGGTAAATATCAAAAAATCCGAACCATCACTTAGTTTTTCTTCCAAAACTCCAATTACTTTTGTTTTGTTTTTTGAGTCATTTTCAAAGATGTATTCAGCCACATCACGAATTGCTGTAATTAACTTAAATTCAGCAGCATTTCTGTATTGATCCTGTTCATGATCTTCAATTGCAGAACGATTAAAACATAAACGCTGATTACTTTCTTTCGCAAATTTTCCATCAACTGCATTCTTCAAAATTTTGCACAAAGTTTCAAACAGCTTGAGGGAGCTTTTTACTAAAACAGAATTTTTAATAACCTTCAAAACCTCTTCGTAATCATAATCCTCCATGTTGGCAGAATCATTAAATCTTGTCTTAAAATCGTTGAACTTAGCTTTCTGATCATCTGGTTTTATCAACAATAATTCTTCAGCAATTTCTAAAACTAATTTTTCATAACCCTTTCTAACCAAATCATTTAAAAAATCTTTCACATAATGGCTGTTGGTGGTGGCATTCAAATTTTGACTATTCTTTAGATAATCACGATAAGCATTTCCAACTTTTAGACTATAGTTTTTTTCATCAGGAAAATTTTCACTAATCTTAAAAATTCTCATCAAAACAAAATGACCAACATCAATATTTTTGCTTAAGCGTTTTTCTAGATAAGGTTTGATTATTTCAAAAACTTCAGATGGTTCCTCTTTTGCAACCTTTGATAAGTAAATACCTTGAGGCCAACTTTCTAATTCTGATTTTTCTGGTGGAAGATGTTCTTTAAAACGTTGAAGCCATTTAGGATTTCTTAAATTTTGAAAAAAATATTCTTCAGTTTCTTTTGTTATATTAATACGAACATGATTTGTTATGCGGTCATCATCTATAAATGGCTCTGTATTAATTTTTTTTAAAATCTTCTTTATATTCTCGATCCTATCTAAATAGCTGGATGCTAAAATCAAAAACGCATCTTCAACATCAGATATCATTGACCCAACTTCTGTTAGACCATGTTTTAATTCTTGATCAAAATGACGGAAACGATGAGTGCCTTCTTTTTTTGAGTACAAATTTTTTACAAAATCATCGACAACTTTATCACCACCGTACTTGACGCTTAACTTGTCTTCAACAAATTTTCTAATTCTCTTTTTATCGTAATTTTCTTCTTCTTTTTGGCTTAGCCTTTTTGTAATTATTTTTAAAATGTCAGAAATGTCATCTCCACTACTTGCAAGACCCATCTCTTTAGTTGCATTTAAAAGTATTTTTTTGTTAAGAGATTCTTCTCTTCTAAGCATTGAATTTAACATCTCATTCAAACAATGAGTTAAAACTAGCTCTATTGCAGGCATATCCGGATACGCTTGGCAGAATAACATTGTTTTATATATCTTCTTTGCATCGCCAGCCTCTATCTTATCCAAGAAATCAATCACTTTCTTCTGTCTTTCAGACAAATTTTTTTCCAGATATTCTCCAACAGAATTTAATGTTTCTGTGGGAACGGAATTTGATGTTTTTGTAGGAAAGGGAGGCGAGTTAATCATATTGATCACAGACTAATCTTCCTTGAGCACACATCTTCAGTAATCTTTAAGAGATTCTTTACATCTTCTGCCAAGACTTCCAAATCCTCTTTTGAAATCTTATATTTTGGATCATATCTACCACCGATGTAAGCATATTCTAAAAGTTTGAAACGTTCTTTTTGTTCTTCGGTTTCTCTGATAAATAAGCTGCGTAATTTAGGGAAATATTCTTCACATTCTTTGCCAAGGATTGCCAAGAAATGTTCGTTTGGATTGTAAAGTGTAAAAACAAGTAGAATGGTTTTGTAAGCGTGTTCAGCAGATTGATGAAGATCAAAAGCAGCTTTGCCAAAATAAGATGAATCGTTTTCTGATTTTTTAAAATCGGATCCAAAGTCATCAAAGAACATTTCGGCTCTTTTAAACCAATGCTCAAAATATTCCGTTCTGAATTTTTGAATCTCATCATCACTTAAATTTCTGCGATCAGCAAAATCAAAATTGCCAGCGTCAAAAATCACGATTCCTTCTTCTTTAATGTCAGAATAGAAATACTGCCCAACGGAGAGCTTGTTGTTTAGCTCTTCAATGTCGTGGGTTAAAATTCTTGGATCGGCGCTTAGTTTTAAGTTGCGGCATTTTTCGCCGATTTCGTGCCAGAGGTTTGTATCAAGAGCGGTTATGGCATCTTTTGTTACAACCAAAATATCATAATCAGAAACATGTCCAGATTTGCGGTTTTCAGCTAAGTCTTTCTTTTCTTTGTAATCGCCGCGGGCGTAAGAACCGAAAAGGATAATTTTTTCAACATCTTTGCAGTTATCGCGGATTGTAGAAATGATTTTTGCCAACTCGTCGTGCTTACGTTGCGGTAAGTGTTTAAGAGAATTGTTCATAAGCATACTCCTAAATTCGGTTAATAATTTCACTTTTTACATACTCAAAAGCTTCGTCAAAATTCCAGTTGGTCTGGCCAGGAATAAATGGAGTATTGTAAGGCGAGAATTGATGAGGCAGTAAAATATTCATATCGAGCTGAAAGTCTTTGTTTAAGCGCTTCAATTCGAGATTCTTTAAAAACAAATCTTTGGAAATTTTTAGTTTGCCGTGATCGCAATATTTTTTGAAAATTTTTAAACACTCATCGATGTTTGCTAAATTTTTGCTGAAGACCATCCACAGATCGAATAAATCCCTACCTTTGCGCCTTTGATATAAAGCTCTTATCTTGGTTGCCATCAACTCTTCTAACTGATTAACCGCAACTATACTTTCGCCGCTAAACCATTCTGACTCAAAGCCGAAAGCTGCGTTATTGATATCCATTACTTGAAAATGCTCGGTGGTATTAATCTCAATTTTAAGCTTCATTGGCAGGCCGTTAACTGAAGTATATTTGTAAACCAATTTTGCTGATCGTTCAGTCAAAAGGCGGTTTGGCTCACCAAGCCAATTCAGTGCAATTCTAACGGCATCTATTGTTTCGCCAATTGGCTCAGCTCTCGTTTGTACAAAATCTAAATCTTCACTGTAACGCACTGATGGTTTGAGATAAATTTTATTGAGTGCAGTTCCGCCACGAAAAATCAGGCTATCTCTAACTTTTTGATTGCCGTAAAGACAAACCAAAGCCCTGTTGATGATTAAATCCTGCTCAACCATATCAAGGGTTTGCCAAGGAGCATTTTGTTGCCATTTTTCTATGAAAAGTTTTGGGATCATAAGTCGCTTTCAATAGTTGTGTTTTCAATGATCATCCATTTCTTGCATCTTGGATAGCCTTTAACGGGAATTTCAGGCGCTAGGGCAACGAGTTTTTTTTCAGAGGATAAATATTCTTGTAAGCCGTTAATAATTTCTTGTTTGTGCTCAGGATTTTCGGAATCAATTTTTTCCAAGATATATCCTAATTTTTGCAGCCAGAATTTTTGATTAGAAATATTCGCCAACTCGATCAATTTTTTAAGATCAATTGATTGTGCCAATTCTGATAGAACAGTTGCGATATGATTTAGTCCGCCACTTCTGCCAGAATAAAGCAGTAAATCCATAGCGGTTAATTCCGGCGAGGAAATTTTCAAATAGCCGCTATCAACGGTGATTTCTTTTAGAGGAAGGTTGGCTAGAGATTTTTTGTAGATTGCATCAATGCTAATCTGACCAAATTTTAAATTTTTGCGGATTTGCTTATCGGAAATTATCTGGAATGAATTTGGTTTTTGATGAGTTGCGCCGTGATACATTGCTGCGCTAAGTAAGCCCACATAATAGCTTACTCCTAAATGCTTCATTAAAATTGGAACTAACTCTTCAGCTGGTAAGCAACCTTGCAATTGATGTTCAGGTGGAATGATAACATAAAACCCTCTTGCGGGATTAATGATCTCACCATGTTTTTTTACGCGACGTATAGAAACCAAAACATTGTGTTTTGAAGTTTGTAAATCGCTTACAGCTTGGTCTATTGTAAAGGAAATCTGCCCTGATTTTCTTAAATCTTTTAAATATTCTGGAAACTTTGCCATAGTAGAAACATTATGGTAAAACTATAATATTATTACTATAGCATCATAACAAGAATATAGTCAACGAATGTCATAGTAATAATATCACAGTATTACTGTAAGTTTATCACTATAGGACAATTATGTCGTAAATTGAGCAATGCTGATAACCAATCCTCAAATATCCCTTCATTCGCTTTTCTGCCATTTTTGCAAGCATCAAAACTTGCCAATCAACATAATCGTAAACTATTACTTCTTTTTTGGTTGTTCTTGAAATTTTGTGTCCAAGAAAATTAGATCCTGAAACAAGTTCAGGATGACATGTTTTGGAACCATCTTTCCCTAATTGTCATCCTGAACTTGTTTCAGGATCTGTTTTTTCTGGACACAAAATTTTAAGAACAATCGAAAATGTCATCACAACTTCACCATCAAAGTAAAGGAGCCCCTAAAAAAGATTCAGCTGTTCTCATCATCATTCTCGGTTCAATCGTTGCCATTGGTCCGCTAACGATTGACATGTATCTGCCGGCATTTTCGGCAATCGCAAAAAGCTTCGATGCGACAGATTCTCTGGTGCAACTTTCGCTTACCGCCTATTTCATCGGCATCACTTTCGGCCAGCTGCTTTATGGTCCAATGGCTGATCGCTTCGGCAAAAAACCGCCTTTGTTTTTCGGACTTGTGCTTTTTGTTATCGCTTCGTTTTTCTGCTATTTTTCACACAGCATCGAAGAGCTGATTTTCTGGCGATTTTTTCAGGCTGTTGGTGCTTGCGCCGGAGCAGTAATTCCACGCGCCATCGTGCGCGACATTTTTTCACCGCAAGAATCGGGACGAATTTTTTCACATCTGATTTTGGTGATGGGAATCGCGCCAATTATTGCACCACTTCTTGGCAATCTGTTTCTGATAACTATCGGCTGGCAGGCAATTTTTGGCTTTCTCGCACTCTTTGGAATTATCTGTTTGTTGACCACAAAATTTCTCGTTCCCGAAACCAGAGGCGCAAATCCTGACGAAAAAATTTCGCACGCTCTCAAAAAATATTTTGGAATTCTGCATGATCGCAATTTCGTCATCAGCGCTTTGAGTGGCGGATTTGCTATGGCCGGACTCTTTGCTTATATCACCGGCTCGCCTTTTGCCTATCTCAAATTTTTTCAAACATCTCCGCAAAATTACGGATTTATTTTTGTTGCCAATGCCTTTGGTTTTGTCATCGCCGCACAAATCAATGCTGCATTATTGAAAAAATTTTCGCTGACAAAAGTTATGAGCAACGCGGTGTTTTTGCCGCTGATATTTGGCATATTGCTGATTTTTTGCGGCTTTTACATCCCAACTTTCTGGATCATCACATTATTATTTTTTGCTTTTCTTGCATCGGTTGGAGCAATTGTCCCAACCTCCTCCGCCCTTGCTTTGGCAAATCAGGCATCACATAGCGGATCAGCTTCGGCTTTGTTTGGCACCATTCAGTTCATCATCGCAACCATCAGCTCTTTTGCCATCAGTAAATTGCATAATGGCGGAATTGAAATCACAACTTCAGTGGTTGGATTTTGCGCTATCGCCTCTTGTTTAGTTTATAAAATTTTTAAGCCACAGAATCACTTCGAAGAAAGCGCCGCTGTGAATTAAAAAAATATTCACAACCAAAAGAGCAAGAACGGCAAGACGCGACAAGATGAACCATAATTTCTCACCAAAGGAAATCTGAAATTTCAGCTCACCGGTTAGATGCCGCAATTTTTCATAAACCAAAAAACGATAGCAGCTATGAAGCGGTAAAAAGAAAAAGCTGAATAGAAAAAAATTCAATGCCCAGAAAATCAGGACATTATCAATAAAAAACGAAATCACAAAAGCAGATAAAGCCATATCGCAAAGAATCAGAGCGGCGATAAACGAGGCGCAATAAATCAATTTTTTAATCTGCCCACGGCTATATTCCCTGCTTTCAAACATTGAGCTGATAGCACCATCATTTTGTGCAACCATTGTCGGCAAAGCGACAAAATATTTGGCGCCAAAATATGGAGCAAAAACCGCCAGCATAAATCCAATGCCAATCATCACAAGTTGCAACAACTCAACCAGTATGAATGAGATCAGTTTTTTTAAACCAAAACGCATTGGTTTAAAACTTTCATCGGCACAAAAATAATTTGCTGCAACCGCCAGATAAGAAGCTCGCAACCAGCTAAAAAAAATCCAGAACAACAAAAAGACCGCAAAAATTAAAATACTCCTGACCCCAAAATATTGCAGAAAAAAAATATTTTTGAAAATAACCGCCGAAGAATCATGAATCAGAAATCCCCATTTCAAAAGCACAGCAAACAACGCGGACAAAAAGCAAATGGTGATGACGATATTAACGCGGACAAAAGCAAAAAATTCCTTACGAAAAATTGCCATAGCACCACGCAACAACGACTTGCCATCAAGCTCAATTGTTAGAGCCATTTTTTCGAAATCTGATTTTTCCAATCTTTCATCTTCTTTAACTTCGGCATAATTTCCGGCAAAACTGACAACATCCTGCGATTCCCTAACTGCGGAACCATCGAATTTTCCCAGATTTTTTACAAATTCATTTAGATCTTTAGTCATAAAGCTGCATTACAAACCTTCGCAATAATTGCATTGGTTAAGAGGCGAAAATTATCGGGGATTTTTAAGCGATTTTTTTCGATTATTATCAGGCCTTGATCTGAAAGGCTTTTCAGCTTTTGACGATTAAATTCGACATTGCAAACAATTCCTTCACGCAATCTTAAACCGGTTATGATTAGCTCTTCGAACAATTCTTTTTTGGAAATTATTTCCATTTTTTGAATTCCCGCCCCACTTTCCTCAACTTTTTTTAACCATGAATTTGGCTCATGAAGCATGGTGATGGCATAACGATTTTTTTCGCCATCAAAATAAACTCGTGAATGCGCACCGGCGCCAATTCCAAGATAATCATCGCCTTGCCAATAAGCCAAATTGTGGCGGCATTGAAAATTTTTTTTGGCATAGTTGGAAATCTCATAAGCTTCAAAACCAGCGCCAACAGTGATCTCATTTGTCATCTCATAAAATTCTGCCAATAGATTTTCATCCGGCATGATAAATTTTTTTTGCTGGAATTCAGAAAAAAATCTGGTGCCTTTTTCGATAGTCAGCTGATAAAGCGAGAGATGTTTTGTGCCAAAATTTATTGCCCGCTTCAACTCATCAGACCATGATTTTAGTGATTGATTTGGCCTTCCGTAAATCAGATCAAAAGAAAAATTATCAAAAATTTTTGCGGCAATTTCGATGGTTTGTATCGCTTCTTTTGCTAAATGTTCGCGCCCTAAAAATTTTAAATCATTGTCATTTAAAGCCTGAATTCCGATAGAAAGACGATTGATGCAAGCAAGGCGCAAATCCTTGAATTTCGTGGCTTCAAATGATGTTGGATTTGCCTCAAGAGTGATTTCACAATTTTCATCAACTTGCCATAAGTCAGAAATTTTTTTTAAAATTCCTTCAACCAGAAAAATTGGCATTAGTGATGGCGTGCCGCCACCAAAAAAAATCGTGGTAATTTTTTTGTCACGCAATTTTTGCGAAAAAAATTGCAATTCCGTTTCGTAAGCGCGCAAAAAACTTTTGTGATCAATAGCCTCGCGAACATGTGAATTAAAGTCGCAATACGGACATTTTGATTTACAGAATGGGTAGTGGATGTAGAGAGAAAGAGAGTTTTTGCTTGATCTCATTTGCTTGAAAACTAGATCCTGAAACAAGTTCAGGATGACGAGTATAAAAACTGTCATCCTGAATTTGTTTCAGGATCTATCCTCTTAAATCATGCTCCAAATCGCAATCGTAGTTTTTCGTGAAATTCTTGAAGTTGCACTCATCATCGGAATTTTAACCGCCGCAACCAAAGAAATTCCCGGGCGCACAAAATGGATATTAAGCGGCCTTGGGCTTGGTATCATCGCCTCTCTCGCCTTGGCATTTTCTACCGATAAAATTTCCGAAAGTCTCGAGGGAATGGGACAAGAATTTTTCAACGGCCTCATTCTTCTTGCCGCCGCTTTCATGATAGGATGGACAGTTTTGTGGATGCAAAAGCACGCCAGATCTCTTTCTTCCGAACTAAAACGTCTTGGCAATTCCGTTCGTGAAGGCAGAAAACCACTTTACATTTTGACAGTCGTTATATTGCTTTCTGTGCTTCGCGAAGGCGCAGAAATCGTGCTTTTTACCTATAGCTACTACATTTCCGGCACCGCAATTTTTGAAATTATTTTTAGCCTGATTTGCGGAATTATAGCCGGAATTGCACTGGGCTGCGCACTTTATTTTGGCATGCTTAAAGCCTTTGGAAAATATTTTTTTATCATCACCAGCTGGCTTTTAATTTTCCTTGCATCGGGAATTGCCGCTTCAGGAATCGGTTTTTGGATCAACGCTGCAATCGTTCCCGCTCTAGGAAATCCAGCGATTGATCTCTCGGAAATTTTATCACAACAAAGCTTGTTTGGAAAATTTCTGCACATCTTTTTTGGTTATATCGATCAGCCGGCGGGAGCGCAATTAATCGCTTATTTCACTTCTCTAACCATCTTGGCTATTAGCTTAAAAATCGCCAAAAAACTATAATTTTTTTGCCGCTTCAAATGCGCCGTAGCTGATAATTGCTGATGCGCCGGCACGCTTAAATGCCATCAAACTTTCAAAAAAAGCTGTATCAAAATCAAAAGCGCCTTGAGCTGCCGCATGTTTAAGCATCGCATATTCACCGCTCACCTGATATGGAATTAACGGCAATTTAAAATTTTGTGTAGCACGCAAAAGCACGTCCAGATATGGCATTCCTGGTTTTATGATTATTAAATCCGCGCCTTCAGAAACATCCAAAGCGATTTCGCGCATCGCTTCATCGCAATTTCTGAAATCCATCTGATAGGTTTTTTTATCTGACTTTTTTAAATTGGCAGCTGATCCAACCGCGTGCCTGAAAGGCCCATAAAAACTCGAAGCATATTTGACGGCATAAGACATGATGCCAACATCAACAAAACCCTGATCATCAAACGCATCGCGAATTATGCCAATTCTGCCATCCATCATGTCGGAAGGCGCGACAATATCGCAACCGGCTTGCGCTTGCACCAGAGCCTGTTCACAGAGAATTGCGATGGTATCATCATTTAGCACATAACCCTTCTCATCAACAATTCCGTCGTGACCATGAGTTGTATAAGAATCAAGCGCCACATCAGTAATCACGCCGATTTCCGGCACAGAATTTTTTATCGCATAAATGGCGCGGCAGATGAGATTTTTTGCATTTACAGCTTCGCGTCCGTCAACAGTTTTTAATTTTTGGTCAATCACCGGAAATAGCATCAAAGCAGGAATTTCAAGCGCTCTCGCCTCTTTGGCTTTTTTAACTAAAAGATCAATTGAAAGGCGTGAAACACCAGGCAAATGAGAAATTTTTTCCTCCCTGTTTTTGCCTTCAATAACAAAAAGCGGCAAAATCAAATCACTTGGCGAAAGTGAATTTTCTGCCGTTAAATCGCGAATCCACTGGCTTTTGCGATTGCGGCGCAGACGTGTTTTGGGGAAATGTTCGTTCATCAAATTTTAATTATTTTGAGTCCACAATGTTTCTCAAGATGGCGGAAATCTTTATCGCGAGTTACAATTGGTATTTCATGATCAATGCATAGTTGAGCAATTTGAACATCAACTGATCTGGCCTTTAATTTTTTCGATAAAATTTTAGCTCTCGTAAACCCGGCTCTATGCCAATAGCCATAACCTATTTCCATAATGGGAAGAGCTGTTATATTTTTTATCAATTGTGTTGAAAGAGACGGATCTGAAAGCAATTCAGAGATCACCATCGGAGCAAGTATTAATCTTTGACCAAGCAATGCTTCTTCTACTATTGTGATATCATCACCCTTCAACCCCTGAAAATAAGCAACCATCACTGATGTATCGGCGCTAATCATATCTCGTCATTTCTTAATTTATCGAAATCAATCGAGAATTTTACTTTACCTCTCATCTGCCTTATGTTTTCATAAGTTTGAGCGCGGGCTAAATATTCCAGCCCCTCCTTTACGGTATCCGTGATGCTTTTATGCTTTCTCCCCATTGCTTTTTGCAATAATTCTCTTGGGATATGAACAGTAATTTTTTGTATTTTGGATGCTTTCATAAATTTTTTTACATAAAATTAATACATAACTTCTTACCATAAACCTAACTTTCAACATGAAAAACATTCTTGAAGAAATTTACCAACATAAATTGCTTGAGGTTCGCAATCGTAAAAAAATGCTGCCGGTTGCGGAAATTTGTAGACGCATCAAATATCAGGAAAAGCCAAAAGATTTTTTTGATACACTAAAAAAGAAAGATGAAAAAGCTGAAATCGCCCTGATTTGTGAAGTAAAAAAAGCCTCGCCTTCGCATGGCATAATCCGAAATGATTTTAATCATATTGAAATCGCTAAAACCTATGAAAAAGCTGGTGCAAGCTGTATTTCGGTTTTAACCGACGAAAAATATTTCATGGGAAAAAATGAATATTTAAGCGAGATAAGAAGCAATGTTACCATACCACTCTTACGTAAAGATTTTATGGTTGATACTTACCAAATTTACGAAGCAAAAATGCTCGGCGCTGATTGCATTTTGTTGATCGTCGCAATGCTTGACGATATCAAGATTCATGAGTTGGAACAATGCGCTCTGGATAGCGGCATGTCTGTGTTGATTGAGGTTCATGATGAAGAAGAATTGCAACGTGCTTCAAAATTAAAAAGCAAACTGCTTGGAATTAATAATCGCGATTTAAAAACACTAAAAACCAGCATAGAAATTTCACTTTTTTTGTCAGAATTTGTGCCATCAGATTATGTTCTGGTTTCAGAAAGCGGCATAAAAGATGCAACCGACATTGAACTTCTACAACAAGCCGGAATCAATTGCTTCCTGATCGGAGAGCATTTCATGAGACAACCTGATATTACCAAGGCAGTGCGCGATATTTTCAAATTGAGCGATGTTTAAAATAGCAATCATCGGCCGGCCAAATGTTGGGAAATCAACGCTTTTCAACAAGCTGGTTGGGAAAAATTTTGCTCTTACCGATAACACTCCTGGCGTCACGCGCGATCGCAAAGAAGCACTGGCAAAGCTTGGCCCACTTGAGTTCATCGCAATTGATACTGCCGGACTCGAAAATGAAATTTCCGACAAATCTTTAGAAAAAAGGATGGTAGAGCAAACTGAAATTGCTGTTGCCGATGCTGACCTTTGTTTGTTTGTGACTGACGCAAAAGAAGGTATCACCAACACAGATTTTTACTTTGCCAAATGGCTCAAAAAACTCGGCAAAAAAACTGTTCTGCTTGCCAATAAATGTGAGAATCTCAACGAAGAAATTTTCAACAGTGAATATTACAAACTAGGCTTCGATAAACCAACGGCCATCTCGGCAGAACACAAGCTAGGATTTGGTGATTTATACGAAAAAATTGCTCCGGAAATTGAGAAATATTCGAAAGATTTTGAAGAAGTCACAACTAGCGATTTGCAAATCGCAATCGTAGGAAGACCAAATGCCGGCAAATCAACTTTTTTGAATAAAATTTTAGGCACAGAAAGGTTAATCACCGGCCCGGAAGCTGGCATCACACGTGATGCCATTGCCATAGATCACGAATTTCGCGGACAAAAAATCCGCTTCATCGACACTGCCGGCATCAGAAAAAAATCCAACATCACACAAACACTGGAAAAGCTTTCAACCTTTGACAGCTTTAGGGCCATACGTTTTGCCCAAATTGTAATTCTTCTGATTGATGCAAATTCGCTGCTTGATCATCAAGATGTAGCGCTGGCCGGAGAGATTATACGCGAAGGGCGCGGACTGGTTTTTGCCATCAATAAAATCGATGCGGTGACGATTGATCGTGAAAGTTTCATGCGCGAAGTAAGAAAACAGATTACCTCTCTCTTCCCTGAAATTAATGGCGCAGCAATCATCGGCGTTTCAGCAAAAAGCGGTTATAATGTTGAAAAAACCATCGAATTTGCCCTGCAAACTTATGAGCAATGGCAAAAATATATTCCAACAAACAAACTACAGGACTGGCTAAAATCCGCAGTTGAAAACCACGCACCAAAACTTTTTAAAGGCAAAACAACCAAACTGAAATATGCCACACAAATCAAAAAACGCCCACCAACTTTTGCGGTTTTTACCAACTATCCCAAGGCTGTAGAAGGCAATTATCAGCGTTATTTAGCCAAACATTTGCGCGAATATTTTGATTTGAAATTAACTCCAATCAGGCTGGTTTTGCGCAAAAGTGAAAATCCTTTCGAAGGAAAAAAAGAAAAAAAATTTTCGAAGAAACTTCACAAGAAGTAATTTGACTATCCGAAATGGTCATTTTACTTTTCAGCGAATTTTTATTTTTATGGAAACCGAAATTGCAATCAGTGAGTTTAAGGCGCATTGCCTTGAAGTAATAAACAAGCTACAACACAAACATCAAACCGTAATCATAACCAAAAGGGACAAGCCGGTGGCAAAGCTCTTGGCCTTTAACGATAAAGCAAAGAAGAAGTCGGCAATGGATTTGTTTAAAGGCAAAATCAAAATTAATGGCGACATAGTCAAACCAATTGGCGAGAAATGGAACTGTGAAAAATAATCGAAAAACCCGGAAAATATGAAAGATTTATTGGTCTTGGATACTCACACAATAATTTGGTTCTTATCTGAATCATCACAATTTTCGACAGACATAAAACGAAAAATCAATCGAGCTCAAGAAGAAAATCTGTTATCAATTTCCTCTATTTCTCTATGGGAAATCTCCATGTTGGTAGCAAAAAAACGCATCAATGTTTACGAGCCAATAAAAGATTTTTTAAAATCAATCACAACGATTGATGGATTAAGAATCAAAGAAATAACGGCAGAAGTTGCGGCAGAAAGCATGATGTTGATGGATGATTTTCACGGCGATCCGGCTGATAGATTGATTGTTGCTACTACAAAAATTCAAGGCGCAACTTTGCTTACTAGAGACAAGTCAATATTAAACTGGGCTAAAAAAGGACACATTAAATTTTCAAAGGTTTGAATGAAAAAAATCGACACAAAAAAAGTTTTTGAAGTTGATTGTGACTTTGAGGTGAAAGGCTTCGCCGCAAGATCAGAATTTGTTCCGGCAATTGATGAAAATTATCTTTTCGATCCAAAAACCACTTTGGCAATTCTCGCCGGATTTGCTTTTAACAGCAGGGTTTTGATTCAGGGAATGCACGGCACTGGCAAATCAACTCACATTGAACAAGTGGCAGCACGCCTTAACTGGCCTTGCATCAGGATTAATTTTGATTCACAAATTACACGCCTTGATCTTGTCGGCAAAGATGTGATCAAACTGAAAAACGACAAACAGATCACCGAATTCAAAGAAGGAATGATTCCTTTCACCCTACGCCACGGAATGGCTCTGGTGTTGGATGAATATGATGCGATTAAAACCGATGTTTCTTTTGTGATCCAACGCCTGCTTGAGGAGGAGGGAAAATTTACCCTGCTTGAAGAAAATGAAATTATCACGCCAAACCAGCATTTCCGCCTCTTTGCCACTTCCAACACTCTCGGCGCCGGCGATGATTTGGGAATTTATCATGGCACAAATCTCATCAACCAGGCACAGATGGATCGCTGGAATATTGTGGCTTCGCTCAACTATCTTGATGAAAAACACGAGCTGACAATTTTACTTAAAAAACTGCCATTTCTTAATTCCAAATTGCATCAAGACACCGCAAAAATGATGGTACGCCTTGCTAATCTCACGCGCGAAGCTTTTAAAAACGGCGATATTTCCAATCTGATTTCACTACGCACTCTGATTTCCTGGGGAAAAAATATCGAAATTTTCGGCTCGGTTAAAACCGCTTTTGTTTTAAGTTTTGGCAACAAGGTGATTGATGATGAAAAAGCTGTAATTGCTGAATTTTATCAGCGCGTTTTTGGGGATGAGGTGTGAGCGCTTGACTTTCACCAAGTCAAAAATAGCTTGCGCCAGCCTTTTTAAAAAAAATCAAATCACAAAACATCATGACTAGCCTAGCTCTCCCTATTATGCCACTACTCAACATTGACACTTTAGCCTTCTCCAAAAGAATGCAAAAAGCCGGTTTAAAACCGGAAATTTCCGATGAGCTTGCAGAAGCTATCAAGGAAACGCAAAGCCATTCGATTGAAAATTTTGCAACTAAACAAGATTTGGATAGGAAGCTTGGTGAAACCGATCATAAAATTGAAAAATCTGAGACAAAGCTTGAGCGAAGAATTGATTCAGTTCATCAAGAGCTAAACCACAAAATCGAGTTCAGCAAACAGGAAATCATTATTAAACTTGGTCGCGCTATCTACTTCGCCGCTGGCCTTATAATCACTTCAATTGGTATTGCCGTCGCAATAATCAAACTTTAAAATCGATCAACCCCAACATCGCTTGAAAACAAAGGCATTGGCTTCACCTCTCTTTCTCTCAAGCGTGGACTTGGTGATGGAACTTCAGCAATCACAAGACTCTCTTTTTCATTTTTTCTTTCCCCATCCTTGTCAACCGATTCTGCTTTAACCATTCTTTTTAGCTCCGCACGACGCATATCTTCCAGCATTTCAACCTCTTCTTCTCTGTCTTTTTTTGCAACTTCGGAGATTTTTTGATCAAGATTTTTTAGGGTAATATTTTCTGTCATAAAATTTTGCTTAATGGATGATGCTTAAACACCAAATCCCTCAATTTTGAATCTAGAATGTGAGTGTAAATTTCGGTAGTTGCAATATTGGTATGCCCCAAAAGCTCCTGCAACACACGCAAATCAACACCGCTATTGAGAAGATGCGTGGCAAAAGAATGACGAATCACATGAGGATGAACCCTCGATGGATCAATACCAACCTTGATTGCCAGTTCTTTTAACATCTGATGAAAACGCTGACGCGTGATATGTTCATCTCTTTTGGTATATTTTTTTTCTCTCGCCTCACCTGGTTTTTTGCTGGCACGAACTACGCCAACAAAAAGCCATCTGGAATTTTCCAAGCCAAGTTTTTCTCGTAAATCAAGATATTCCAAAAGCTTTGTGATCGTGGCTTTATTGAGCGGAGCAATTCTTTCCTTGTTGCCCTTGCCTTTCACAATCAGATAATTGCGCAAAGTTTCGCCATCTTTTTGAATTGCCGAAACCGGCAAAGATACCAACTCGCTAACGCGCAAACCGGCAGAATAAACCATCTCCAACATGCAGGAAAGTTTGATGCCAAATTCCGATTTGTCGCGATTGACAAAATCAAGTATTTTGAAAATTTCTTCCTCACTTAAAAATTTTGGCAATTTGGTATCAGGTTTTGGCGCCTGTAAATAAAAGGCTGGATTGTCTTTCACTAAATTTTCATTCAGCAAAAATTTGTAAAAATTTTTTAAAGCAGAAATTTTGCGCGCAACTGAAGAAGATTTGAGATTTTTTTTATGCAATTCATAGAGATAATCCTTGATGTCATCTGGTTTCACCTGCACAAACTCAATGGTTTTTTCTTTGAGAAACTGTGCAAACAATTCTAAATCCTTGCCATAGGAAACAATGGTATTGAACGACAAACCATCTTCAGCTCTAAGCTTTTGCAAAAAATTTGAGATGCAATTTTCGTAATTCATCAAAAATCAAAGAACGATTTCTGGAAAATTTTTTCATCTTCCGGCAGGCAAATATTGACCTTGTCCTTAATGTCTATTTTCAAAATAACTTCTTTTTGCAGAATTTTTGTGTCATCAAAAACCAAAAAAACAAACAGCGCAAACATCGAAAACAACGCAGCCCAAAAAACCAGATGTTTGAGCAAAATTGTAAATTTGTTGTCGAAAGGATGATAAAGCATGTTTGATTTATGATTTAGAACCTGTCTAGAGCCTGTCTTAAAACCCACCGCGCCTCGATTTTCCATAAATTTTGGCTCGTTTTTTGGCAAAATTTTTTGCAGTATGTTGAATACAGCGGCAAAATTTTGTCAAAAAGTCGCTCAAAATTTATGGAAAATCGAGACACGTTGGGTTTTAAGACAGGCTCTAAAATCTTTTTTAACCCCAGATTTTAGACAGGTTCTTACGAATTAATTAAATCGTAAATTGTAAATTCCGCAATGCGAAAACTCCTTTTCTGCCTCATTCTATTTACAACCCCAGCCTTCGCCAATCTTTCCCTCATTCGCGATGCTGAAACGGAAAAATTTTTGCGCGAGCTTTCGCAACCAATTTTTAAAGAAGCTGGTTTAAATTCGCAAAATATCAAAATTTATATCGTTAATGATGATTCGATAAACGCCTTTGTTTCCGGTGGACAAAATGTGTTTATCAATACCGGCCTGATTCGCAAATATAACACTCCCAATGCATTGATCGGCGTGATTGCGCACGAAACCGGACATATCACTGCCGGCCATTTGGCGCGATCAGCAGAAGGCGCGAAAGAAGCACAAAATGCCATGCTGTTGAGCTATTTGCTTGGAATCGGAGCGGCAATTTCAGGCGCGCCTGATGCCGGAGCGGCAGTGATTCTTGGTGGTTCGCAAAGCGCACAAAGACTTTACATGAAGTTCACCAGAACGCAGGAGGAAGCCGCCGATGCCCATGCCATCGAATATCTCGACAAAATGCGCTATCCGGCAGATGGTCTGATAAAATTGCTGGAATTTTTTGAAATGCAGATGGTCGGATATAAAGATCAACTTGATGAATATTTGCTATCGCATCCGATAAGTCGCAAAAGAATTGAGCTGATAAAAACACGCACCGCGCACAAAAATTTTTCCGACAAAAAAACAAACCAGAAATTACAACCGATTATGAACCGTGTTCTGGCAAAGCTTGCTGGCTTTATAGATCAGCCCGATGAGACGCTAAAAAAATATAAAAATCACCATGATGAAAATGCCAATTACACCAAATCAATTGCTTTATTTAAAAAAGGAAAAATCTCCGAATCGCTGGAATTACTTGATCCAATCATTGAAAAAAATCCGCGCGATGGATTTTTGCATGAGCTAAAAGGACAAATTTTATTTGAAAGCGGTAAAATTCAGGATTCGATTTTGGCTTACAACCAAGCGCTTAAATTACTTTCTCTTATTGATTCCCCTACCACAAAAATTTCTTTTGCCAGCGCAATTTTATCACTAAAAACCACTGACAATGAGTTGATAAATCTGGCCATCCAAAATCTCGAAGAAGCAAAAAATTTTGAAGATGAAAATCCGTTTCTATTCAAACAGTTGGCAAATGCCTATTCCAGAAAAAATGACGAGGCCAGATCTTTATTGGCTTTAGCAGAATTCAACCTCCTAATCGGAGAAAAGGAAAAATGCCAAAAATATGCCAAAGAGGCCAAAGAAAAATTACAGAAATCTGATAAAATGGAAATTATGAGGGCTGACGATTTGCTTGAATTGGCAAAAGATAAAAAATCAGATCATTAAGTTTTGAATCCTTCGCGAAAAATCTTTTGCATCCTTGATCGGCTCATCTTCCATGATGCAAGCGATGTCGAAGAGTGTTGTGATTGTGTCGCGGGCAGAAGATTTTTTTGCCTCATCGGCATAAGTTTCGTTGAGGTTTTTGATAATTTTATTGCTTGGATTCACCTCTAAAATTTTGGCGCTAGATGCCTGAATCTGTTTTTGTTCAAGCAAAAATCTCTCAAGACGAATATCCATCGAACCAGCGTCAATAGCGAGGCAAACTGGACTATCAGTTAGTTTTTTGGAGATGCGCGCTTCTTTGATTTTTTCACCCAAAACTTCTTTGATGAACTTCACCAAACCTTCAAACTGGCTGGCTTCGAACTGGCTGGCGGTTATATCTTTTATTTCTTCGCTTTTTTGCTCTTCTTCGTTTTTTTCTGCAGGATTTTTATCAATGTTTTTTAAATCAACATCATGGCGATTAATCGACTGAAATTCCTTCTCTTTGTAGGGCAAAACTACTGTCACCCAAAATTCATCAACAGCATCGGTAAGAAACAAAACCTCAACATCCTTCTGCAAAAAAACTTCAAGCTGCGGTGAGGCTTTTATTTTTTCAACCGACTCGCCGGTGAGGAAGTAAATCTTGTCCTGTCCTGGCTTCACACCATCGAGATATTCAGCAAGAGTGATTAATTTTTCCGGAGATTTCGATGAATAAAAACGACAAATTTCGAGAATTTTTTCGCGGAATTCTGAAGATTCGCACAGACCTTCTTTTAAAACCGCACCAAAATTATTCCAGAATTTGAGATATTCCTCTTCACTTTCCAAAGCTTTTTTCTTCAGCTCAGAAAGCACTTTGCTTACCACCGATTTGCGAATCTTTTCGAGCACCGCACTATGCTGCAAATTTTCGCGGCTGATATTGAGCGACAAATCATCAGAGTCGACGAGACCGCGCAGAAAGCGCATATTCGCTGGAACCAGATTTAAATCTTCTGAAATGAAAACTTTTTTTACGTAAAGTTTTACTGATGTTTTACGATCGGGATGAAAGAGATCAAATGGCTTCATGCCTGGCACAAAGAGCAAATTTGTATAGCTAATCAAGCCTTCAACCTTGTTGTGAATGGTCATGAATGGATCGCCGGGCAAATGTGAAATATGTTTGTAAAAATTTTGATATTGCTCGGAGATAATCTCGCTTGCGGGCTTTGTCCAAAGGGCGGAAGCGGAATTCAGTGTTTCAACTTTTGCGCCATCATCAACATTTTCTGGGATAAATTCGATCTTGAAATTGATATGATCGGAATAGGTTTGAACAACATGTTTGATGTGAAAACGATCGAGAAAATCGGAAGCATCATCTTTCAAATGCAAAATAACTTTTGTCCCTCTTTCAATTTTTTCTTCTGACTCGGAAATGGTAAAATTCCCACTTCCTTGCGATTCCCACTTCCAGCTTTTTTCATCATCAAACTTGCGCGAAATCACTTCCACCTTGCCTGCAATCATGAAGCTGGAATAAAAACCAACGCCAAATTGGCCGATTAATTGCACATCTTTTTGTTTATCACCAGTAAGAGATTTGATAAAATTTTCAGTACCGGAACGCGCAATTGTGCCAAGGTTTGCGATCAAATCATCGCGATTCATGCCGATACCGTTATCAGCAATTATGAGCTGTTTTTTTTCTTTATTGGTGGTGATGATAATTTTTAATTCATCCCTCACCAAATCCGGATTTTGTGCCGCCAAATAGCGCAATTTATCGCAAGCATCTGATGCGTTTGAAACCAGTTCGCGCAAGGCAACATCTTTGTTGGTATAAAGTGAATTGATCATGAGGTTAAGAATTTTTCCCACCTCAACATCGAAGTTAAATTGTTGTTCTTTTGTCATGCTAAAAATAAATTAATATCGCCCGTAAGAAACTGTTTAGAGCCTGTTTTCAAACCCACCACATTTCGCTTTTGCCCAAATTTTGGGTTGTTCTTAAAATCTTGTGTCCGAGAAAATTAGATCCTGAAACAAGTTCAGGATGACATCTTGGAAACACCGATCTTAAAGCCAGTCATCCTGAACTTGTTTCAGGATCTGTTGATTAGACACAGAATTTTAAGAACAACCAAATTTTGGCTCGTTTTTTGGCAAAAATTAATGCCCTCTCAAAGATTCACTTTCTTCATCGCGGCAATAATTATCTCATCAAGATCGCTTTTGATTTCAATCCCAAGCTGTTTTACTGAAGTTATGCCAAACTCCCTGATCCCGCACGGCACAATGTTTTGAAAGCCGGAAAGATCGCAATCAACATTGATGGCAATGCCGTGATAGCTCACCCACTTTTTTAATTTTATTCCGAGTGCGGCAATTTTTTTTTCGCCTTCCGGTGTGTCAACCCAAATGCCAACACGGTTTTTTCGTATTTCGCCCTTAATTCCAAATTCTGCCAGAATCGCAATCACCCAATTTTCCAGAAACTTAACAAAGCGCAAAACATCGGGTTTTTCAGGAGTAAAAAATTTTTTTAAATCAAGCATGACATAGATGATTTTCATGCCTGGAGCATGATAGGTGAACTTACCGCCACGATTGGTTTTAAAAATGGGAATATCGGTTTTAACCAACAAATCTGCATCTTTGGCACTGATTCCAGAAGTATAAACTGGATGATGTTCCAAAAGCCAAATCAGCTGCGGCGCTTTGCAAGCGATGATTGCATCGACTCTATTTTGCATAAATTCAAGCGCCTCCAAGAAATGCACCGGCTCTTTGCTGATGCGCCATTCGATGTTAGACAATTGTTTTTTCACCAACTAAAAAAATAAAAACTTGTCGGAAAACCAAGACCGCTCTTGGTTTTTTGACTCAACTAAAACTAAAAATGCGACAGCATTTTTAAACATATGATCAGCAAACTCCGCGGTTTTATTGACTTAATCACCGAAGACAAGTGTGTAATCGACGTTAACGGCGTTGGATATCTCATTTTTATTTCGCAAAAAACCGCTGCATTTTTATCGCAATTTCCACGCGAAAAAGAAGTGTCTCTGACCATTGAAACCGTAGTCAAAGAAGATGCGATTGAGCTTTACGGATTCGCTTTGGAAATCGAAAAAACCTGGTTTCTTGAACTTATCAAAGTCCAGGGCGTTGGCGCCAAAATGGGACAAAAGATCTTAAGCGCCTTAAGCATTGAAGATTTGGCCAAAGCTTTGATTTCTTCTGACGAAAAAACTTTTTCCAAAATTTCTGGAATCGGTCCAAAACTTGCCAGCCGCATCACAACTGAACTTAAAAATTCACCAAAAAAACTCGGAATCGGCACAGAATTCGATATAACAAAACACCAAAATCCAACAAAAATTTCTAGCAACCAAACCGCAATTGATGCACTATCAGCCCTTGAGAATCTTGGTTACAAGAAACATGATTGTCTACGCGTGATTGAATTTGTATCTGAACAAAATCCAAAAATTACACTGGAAAACCTGATTACTTCTTCATTGCGAGAATTAAGCAAAAACAAATTTTAACCCTCTTTGAAAAAGAGGGTGGCATCGCAAAATCCTCCGGCGCTCCGCGCCACCTCCTTTTTCAAAGGAGGTTTGGTCAAGAAAACCCTCTTTGAAAAAGAGGGTGGCATCGCACGAAGTGCGATGACGGGTGATTTGAGAGAGACAAACTCCAATCCAAAGTTTGTCTCCACAAATCCTCCGGCGCTTCGCGCCACCTCCTTTTTCAAAGGAGGTTAGCCCTCTTTGAAAAAGAGGGTGGCATCGCACGAAGTGCGATGACGGGTGATTTGGGGGAGGCAAACTCTAATTCTGAGTTTATCTCCACAAATCCTCCGGCGCTTCGCGCCACCTCCTTTTTCAAAGGAGGTTTTATAATGACACAAAATGAAAATCTGAAACCGCAAAAACTGGATGAAGAGCGTAATGAAAATATTCTGCGCCCAAGTTTTTTGCGTGATTTTTTGGGGCAGGAAAAATTAAAAGAAAATCTCGAAATTTTTATCAAAGCCGCCAAAAACCGCAGCGATGCTCTCGATCACACTTTGTTTTATGGCCCGCCCGGGCTTGGAAAAACCACTTTGGCACAGATCATCTCACATGAATTAGGGGTTGGATTTAAATCATCAGCCGGTCCGGTAATTTCAAAATCTGGTGATTTAGCGGCAATTTTAACCAACTTGCAGCAAGGCGATATTTTGTTCATAGATGAAATTCATCGCCTCAACAAAAATGTTGAAGAAGTGCTTTATTCGGCGATGGAAGATTTCAAGCTCGACATCATTATTGGCGAAGGCCCGGCTGCGCGCGCCATTAAAATTGATCTGCCGAAATTCACTCTGGTTGGCGCGACCACACGCGTTGGATTAATTGCAAATCCTTTAAAAGACCGCTTCGGAATTCCACTACGCATCAATTTTTACGATGCTTTTGAACTCGAACAAATCGTGATTCGCGATGCCAGAATCCTGCAAATTGAAATTGAAAAAGATGCTGCCCATGAAATTGCCAAAAGATCGCGCGGCACTCCAAGAATCGCGATACGTTTATTAAAAAGGGTGCGCGATTTTGCCTCGCATGAAAACGAAAAAATCATCTCACAAAAATTAACCGACTATGCTTTGAAACGCCTGGAAATCGACTCCGCCGGACTTGACGCTTCAGACTATCGCTATCTCAAATTCATCGCTAAAAATTATCGCGGCGGACCGGTTGGGATTGAGACAATCAGCGCAGCAATCGGCGAAGAAAAAGACACGGTGGAAGACACAATCGAACCCTATCTCATCCAGCAAGGTTTCATTGAAAAAACCCCGCGCGGGCGCGTCCTCACCGAAACCGCTTTCATGCATCTTGGTTTATGAAAAAGAAAAAAATTCTTCTCATCATCACCGGTTCAATTGCGGCTTACAAAGCAATGGATTTGGTTCGGCTGTTAACCAAAAAATCCTATGACGTCACTTGCGTTCTCACTAAAGCGGCATGCGAATTTATCACGCCATTACTGGCTTCATCGCTTTCAGGCAATAAGGCGCACAGCGATTTATTTTCCGTTGATGATGAAGTTGAAATGGGACATATCAAACTCTCGCGCGCTGCTGATCTGATAGTGATTGCACCCGCTTCTGCCGATTTTATTGCCAAAATTGCCAATGGTTATGCTGACGATTTAGCCTCTTCAATCGTACTTGCTGCAAACAAAAAAATTCTCATCGCGCCGGCAATGAATGAAAAAATGTGGGAGAACAAACAAACGCAAACAAATTTGGTAAAAGCTTTGGAATCAGGAATGTCAATGGTTGAGCCTGAAAAAGATATACTTGCCTGCGGCGAATTTGGAATCGGAAAAATGGCAAGTCCAGAAAAAATCTGTGAAGAAATTTGTGAATTTTTTGCCAATCAAAATCGTCTTAAAGGAAAAAAAATTTTAATTACCGGCGGTGCAACTTTTGAGGAAATTGATCCGGTGCGCTTCATCGGCAATCATTCTTCAGGCAAGCAATCAATTGCAATTGCCAAAGTTTTATACGAAATGGGAGCAGATGTGACGCTAATTGCGGGCAATATCCGCGAAACAATTTTTCTACCACCAAAAAAAATCATTCGCGTCAAAAGCACTACAGAAATGTTTTTTGCGGTGAAAAAAAATCTGGCCGAAAAAGATGTTTTTATCAGCTGTGCCGCGGTTTCCGATTTTCGTGTTAAAAAAATTTCCAAAGAAAAAATTAAAAAAACTGCTGGCAAAAATCTTACCATCGAGCTCGAAAAAAACCCCGATATTCTTGAATTTGTAGGACAAGCTAAAAACCGCCCTGCCCTAGTTATAGGCTTTGCCGCCGAAAGCAAAAATCTTGAAAAATATGCGAGGGAAAAACTACGCAAAAAAAACTGCGATTTGATCGTGGCCAACGACATAGAATCCGGAAAAATTTTTGGCGCAAACGAAACCAAAGCAATTTTTGTTTCAGAAAAAGAGACCGAAAAACTCGGCAACATCACTAAAGAGAAGCTGGCAAAATTATTGGCTGATAAGGTAGGAAAGCTTCCTGCATAGTGATTATACTGCCCCCAATAACGCTTAAGAAAAATGCTCCTAACAACATTACGCCCCTCACAAAAATATTACCCTCACAAAAATACTACCACTCACCCCAACCCTCTCCCACAAGGGGAGAGGGAGTTACACCGAATTCGGATTAACTCCCTCTCCCCTTGTGGGAGAGGGTTGGGGTGAGGGGTAATTTTTTTGTGAGGAGTAGATATTTATATCACCACCAGATCATCAATATGCACCAATTCTGGCTTCACAGCTTTTCCCAGAATTTTTTTGACTTCCGCTGATTTTTTTTCAAAAACTTTTTTCAAATCTGCAATGTCATAATTGCTGATTCCGCTGGCAATATGATTGTCGAGTTTATCTTTGATAAAGATCGCATCGCCTTTCTTAAAATCGCCTTTAGCGGCAATAACGCCGATTGGTAAAAGGCTGATTTTTTTGTTACGCAACATTTCAGCAGCGCATTCATTTACAATCACTTCGCCTTTGGCATTTAAGAATCCGGAAAGCCAGTGTTTGCGTTGTTTGGTTAGCTTCTTTTTGCTGTAAAAAATTGTAAAATTCTGTTTGCCATCAATGAAATTTTTTAGCGCATTTTCTGATGTGCCGCAGGTGATTATAACATCACATGAGAAATTTTTTAGCATCTTTGCCGCTGAAATTTTTGTGATCATACCTCCAGTTCCAACCAAAGAACCAGCACTTCCAGCCATATTTTCAATTTCCTTGGTAATTTCAAAAACTTCCGTGATCAGATTAGAGCCTGTATTCAAACCCACCACATTTCGCTTTTGCCCAAATTTTGGCTCGTTTTTTGGCAAAATTTTTTGCAGTATGCCAGATACAGCGGCAAAATTTTGCCAAAAAGTCGCACAAAATTTGGACAAAATCGAAACGCGCTGGGTTTGAATACAGGCTCTGGCATTTTTGTGAGTTCTGGGATTTTTTTCATAAAGCCCATCGATATCGGAAAACAGAATAAGCAAATCAGCATCAGCCATTTGCGCCACGCGCGCAGCGAGACGATCATTATCTCCAATTCTGATTTCATCGACCGCCACCGAATCATTTTCATTGATGATTGGAATTACCGAATTCTTCAGCAAGGTTTCAACGGTATTTTTGCAGTTGAGATAGCGATCACGCACATTGCAATCAGAAGCGGTGAGAAGAATTTGTGCCGCCTGCAATTTCTGCCTGAAAAAAAAATCGCGATAAAAACCCATGAGATGGATTTGCCCAATCGCTGCCGCCGCCTGTTTTTCTTCCAAAGAAAGTTTTTTGTTTACTGTTTTTAAAGCTTGACGTCCCAGGGCAATTGCTCCCGAAGAAACAATGATGATCTGAAAATTTTTTTTCACCAAATCGGCAATATTTGCGGTAAAATTTTTCAGCCATTTTTCGCGCAATTTTCCTTCCGAAACCAAAAGCGATGAACCGATTTTTATGACCAGTTTTTTTTTCTCTTTGAGATCAAATTTCATCGTTTTAATCCTTTTTGCTCACGAGCGCGGCGTATTTCTTCGCGATAAACAATATTTTCAAGTAATGGCAATGGATATGATGAAAATGATCCTTGGCCCTTTAAAACATAAATTCCGACAGTGCGATTTACTTGCTGCTGCATGCCATCTTTAGTAATGATATCTGGAAAATCTTCGCCAACTGAACGTAATTCAACCAGATCTTTGGCAACACCATTTTTGATCAGATAATTTTTAATCACATCAGCGCGGTCCAAAGCGATATTCTGGTTGTATAATTCAAGACCAGCGCGGTCTGCGTTGCCAACCAGTAAAATTCTAAAATCACCATTTAAGGTTTTGAGATATTTTAGAATCTTCACCAACTCTTTGCTGGCACGGTCATTGAGTTTGAAATTGTTAAAATCGAAAAGAATTTCAAAACGCTCAAATTCCGGCTCTTTGATTTCAACTTTAGGGGTTTTATCTTTTTTGAGGTCATCAATGTAATGCTCGATTTCATCAAGCAGCTTCACGAAACGTTCACGACATTCGGCAAGTTCACTATTGCGAAAAATTACTTTCGATTCACGCGCAATCCAGCAATCGTAGAGATAAGACAAATGGGCGGTTTGAATGGGAAGATAGAACGTCACATGTGAGTTGGAGTGTAAAATATTTTCCAATCTCTTTTGCATCAGAATCATCTCTTCCATTTGCCCCAAATCAGCTTTCCAACCCATCGGATTTTCTGGTACAAACTCTTCTCCCGCAGCAATTTTTAAACCTTTTTTGGCAAAATAGTCAGAAGCATTTTTATCCTTAACCACAAGCAATCTGCGCGAAAAAGACAGATATTCCAAAGCCAAATAGGATTTGTATCCACCTTTGGTTTTAAGCGATAATCCTTCGTTAGATAAAAGCTGCAGGGACGTGGTGCAGGAGGTGATTACGAGTATGGTGGTTAATGTCAGAATTATTTTCGTGCTTCGTGTAGCCTGCGCTGAACTTGTTTCAGTGTGCTTCGTGCTTCGTAAATTTTTAAAGAACATCTATCATGAATTCATTGCCTTAAAAAACTCCTCATTCGTCTTAGTGTGCTCGATTTTTTGAAGCAAGAATTCCATTGCCTCAACCGGACTCATTTGATTAACAATTCTGCGCAACATCCAAACTTTTGACAAAGCGGCGCGATCGACCAGGAGCTCTTCTTTTCTGGTTCCGGATTTAGTGATATCAATGGCCGGGAAAATTCTTTTGTCGGAAATTTTGCGATCCAAAACAATTTCGGAATTGCCGGTGCCTTTGAATTCTTCAAAAATCACCTCCTCCATTCTTGAACCGGTATCAACCAGCGCAGTTGCAATTATGGTTAGTGATCCGCCTTCTTCAATATTGCGCGCAGCGCCGAAAAATCTTTTTGGTTTTTGCAGGGCGTTGGAATCAACACCGCCGGTCAAAACCTTTCCCGATGAAGGAATAACAGTATTGTAAGCGCGAGCAAGACGGGTGATTGAATCAAGCAGAATCACCACATCCTTTTTTGCTTCAACCAACCGACGCGCTTTTTCGATGACCATTTCAGCAAGCTGAACATGACGTGTTGCCGGTTCATCAAAAGTTGAACTAACCACTTCGCCTTTAATAGTGCGTAGCATGTCGGTTACTTCTTCCGGACGTTCGTCGATCAATAATACCAACAAAACCACCTCGGGATGATTGGTGGTAATGGCATGAGCAATGTTTTGCATCAGGGAAGTTTTACCGGTTTTTGGCGGCGCCACAATTAACGCGCGCTGGCCTTTGCCTAAAGGAGCAACCATGTCGATGATGCGGGTGGAAATATCGTTATTCAGCGGCTTGTCTTCTTCCAGCTGCAATTTTTTGTTGGGATAAAGCGGAGTTAAATCATCAAACAAAACGCGATTTCTGACTTTTTCGGGAGCGTCAAAATTCACTTCATTAACACGAAGCAGGGCAAAATATCTTTCACCCTTTTTTGGCGCGCGAATTTGGCCTTTCACGGTGTCGCCGGTTCTTAAAGCAAATCTTTTGATTTGACTTGGTGAAACGTAAATATCGTCTGAACCAGGGAAATAGTTGGTTTCCGGCGCTCTTAAAAAACCAAAACCATCTTCCAGAACTTCCAAAACACCTTCGCCAATAATGACATTTTCCGGGCTTTGATCAGAAAAACTTTTGAGAATATGATAGATAATATCCTGACGACCAAAATCGCCGATATTTTCCAAACCATGCTGTTTAGCGATTTCAATCAGCTGCTCGGCGGATTTTGTTTTTAGGGATTTTAGCTCAAGAGTTTTACCATTAACGCCGACCTTACGTTCAAAACGCGCATTTTCTTCTTCATCATCAACAGAGGTTTGTTGATGGGTGAAATTTTGTTGACTGCTACGGCTGATCAGATTTCCGCTATGCAAACGGGAAGATTCATTATTTTCAGGAGTGCCGCTATTATAGCGCAAGGTAAGAGTGTTGGAAGACATTATGTTTGGAAAAGTTTAATTTGGATTGGAAGAGAGGAGCTGAAAACTGCTTATGAAAGCTGGCACAAAGAGGCCGCGCTTTGTAAAAAGCATTTTTTGGCCTGTCAAGTTAAAACAAAAAACTTTTAACAAAACTTATCGCTTCAACCCCAAGAATTATGGTTGCAACAGAGATAAAAACACCGGTCATCCCAACTGTCATTCCAAGAATAATCACCAAGCCATCCTTGCCAAGCAATCCAAAGGAAATAATCAAAACTCCAAGCCCCGGAATCAGGTTGGAAAAAGGAATTGGCAGCAAAATGAAGCTGGAAAAAAGCAGAACAAAAAGCCCGATTATTTTTTCGGCGAAAGGAACCGTCATGAAAAGAAGACGTGGCTTTAGAATGCGCTCAACTTTGCGAATTATCGGCGAGGATTTTTGTACCAACATCGCCAAAACCGATCTCTTGACTGTCATATCACAAAATCTTTTTGGCAATTTGGGAGCGGAATAACCAAAAGTCATCTGCGCAGAAAATATCAAAAGTGGAATAGCAATCACGCTTGGAAAAGGCGGTGGAAGCGGGACGATAATGCCAAGCGAAAAAATCATCATCGCCAAACCAAAACCGATTGAATCCATGGCGTCAATCAAATCGCGCAACGGCACACGATCGGAAGATGATTTATTGACAACATCTTCAATTACCTGAGTTGTGATTATTTTTTGTTGATCCACGGAGATTGGTTGTGAGTTGTGAGTTACGACAACCCTATTTTTGTTCCTGTTCAGATTTATCGGATTTTTCCTCTTCCTTCAATCCTTTCCTCATACTCTTAATTCCTTTGCCAATATCATTCATAACTTGCGGCAATTTTCCAGCACCGAAAATCACGAAGACAATCAACAAAATTAACAATAATTCACCGATACCAACAGACATATTTCCTCCTTTTAAGAAATTAATTTTATTAACTCGTCCCACTCTCTGATGCTCAAACCTGATCCTTCTTGCATAACCTCTTCACCTTTCAACATTTTTTTAATCACCGCCAAAGCTGGGCCAGAGAGGTTTTTGCCGCCTTGCCTGTTTTTGACAAACGCTTCATGGCAATGCGGAACCCATTTTTTGACAATATCCAAAATCACTTCAGCATAAACGCGGATTTCATATTGCGCATGGGAATCGGCACGCAAACGCAGAAAATGCAAAAGATTGTGCAGATCAATTTTCCAATACCATTGCGTGTAGCAATTAAGCGGCAAATTCATGCGCGCCAGCTCGCGCGCCAAACCTTCGTCTTTTTCATCAATCACATTGCCATTTTCATCCTGATTAATCATCGCAAGATAATGTCCGTAAGCTTGGGCTGAATCTTTTTTTAGAATTTCCAAAACACGTTTTGATTCCCGCTCGTTCAAAATTTTATTTTCGTCACGCCCCTGATGATTCACCTTTGATTGCGCTGATAAAACCTCGGTGCGCGGAATATAAAATTCATCTTCCACGATCGAATAGCGCGCTGAATATTCATTGATGGAAGCGGTGCGATGGCGAATCCATTGCCGCGCCACAAAAATCGGCAATTTGATGTGAAATTTGATTTCGCACATTTCAAAAGGCGTGGTGTGATAATGCGCCATGAGATAGTTGATCAAAGCCTTGTCAGCATTAATTTTTTTTGTTCCGGCGCCATAAGAAACGCGTGCCGCCTGCACCACCGAAGCATCATTTCCCATATAATCAACCACGCGCACAAAGCCATGATCGAGAACTTCAAATGGTTGATATAAAATTTTTTCCAATTCTTCTGAAACTGGTCGAAAAGTTTGATTTGACTGATCGCGCAAAGATAAGATTTCCTCAAGCTGCGATTTTTTTATGACCATTAATTAAGAATTATGAATTACGAATTGTTATGTTTTAATTCGTAATTCGTAAATCGTAATTCGTTTTTCTGATGCCAGTTTCGATTATCCAAAAACGGTTAAATTCAATACCACCCACTACCGGCATCTATCAGTTTTTTGATGACAAAACCCAACTCCTTTATGTCGGCAAGGCCAAGAATCTGCACAAACGCGTCAGTAGTTATACCAAGGAAAATCTGCTTTCGCCGCGCATTGCCCGCATGGTTCTTCTCACAAAAAAAATTGAGATAATTCAAACCGAAAATGAGGTGGAAGCGCTTTTGCTTGAGCACAATCTCATCAAAAAATTCCAACCCAAATTCAATATTCTGCTGCGCGATGACAAAACCTTCCCACAAATTCTAATCACCAATCACAACTTCCCCCAAATCACCAAATTTCGTTCATTAAGATTGGATAATATCGAGGCACAAAGCACGAAGCACGAAGCACGAAACCTGCATTTCGGACCATTCGCTTCAGCCCATGATGTCAATTACACCATCGATATTTTACGCAAAATTTTCCGCCTGCGCAATTGTTCCGATGCCGAATTCAAATCGCGCAAAAAACCATGTTTGGAATATCAAATAAAAAGATGCTATGCGCCATGTGTTGGCCTGATTTCACAAGAAGAATATGGCAGTGAAGTGCAAAATGCGCTAAATTTTTTAAGCGGAAAATCAGCTAGGTTGCAACATGATCTGACGCAAAAAATGCAACAATTCAGCGATAATTTTGAATATGAAAAAGCGATGCAAATTCGCGATCAGATCAAAGCATTAAACTCGATTCAAACCAAACAAAACATCAATGTTGGCGAAACCAAAGATTTCGACATAATCACCATTGCAACGAGTGGTGATATGGTCTGCGTTTATGTTTCATTTTATCGTGGCGGGCAAAATTTTGGAGCAAAACCATATTTTTTTGAAAACAAAGATGAAGAAATTCTCAATGAATTTCTTGGTCAGTTTTATTTGTCAAACGCTCCTCCGAGCTTGATTATGATGAATCGCAAACTTTTGGAAAAAAAGTCGATGGAAGATTTTATAACAAGAATCGCTGGCAAAAAAGTTGAGATAATTTCCCCCAAAAAAGGCGCTAAATTTGAGTTGATTACAAATCAGGAAAATATCGCCAGACAAAATCTCGAACAAAAAATTTCACAAAATTTAAGAACCTGTCCTGAATCTTTTTTAACCCCAGATTTTAGCATGTTTTTAGCGCTTTTTTGACAAAATTACGAAGCGTATCTGGAAATACGGTGAGTAATTTTGTCAAAAAATAAGCAAAAACAGGGTAAAATATGGGGTTAAAAAAGATTTAGGACAGGTTCTAAGCATAAAAGAATTGCTGCTCGAAGTGAAAAAAATTTTCAGCCTGCCAAAAATTCCACAAAAAATTGAAGTTTATGACAATAGCCACATTAGCGGAAGCAATGCGGTTGGCGCTATGATTGCCGCTGGTTTGGAAGGGTTTATCAAAAGTGGATATCGCAAATTCAATATTCGTTTTGAACACAAAAATCGCGATGACACCGCAATGCTTTATGAAGTTCTAAAAAGAAGATTTTCCAAGCAACATGATGGCCGGCCAGATTTCGTTATTATCGATGGTGGTTTAACTCAATTAAAGGCGGCACAAGAAATTTTCGACGAGATGAAAATCAAAATCCCTTTTGTCTGCATGTCGAAAGGAAAAAACAGAAATGCCGGAGAGGAAAATTTTCACATGATTGGAAAACAGTCTTTTACGCTACCAAAACATTCGCCAATAATGCACTATTTACAACGCTTGCGCGACGAGTCTCATCGCTTCGCCATCATGACTCACAGAAAAAAACGCGGGAAATTCTTATTTCTTACTTCTCAATAATCTCATCAACCACCATCTGATATTTACCACCAATCTGTTCTTCAAACACTTCCAAATGTTCGCCAAACCGGTCGTGAATTTTAAAAATAATTTTTGGGTTTTTGTCGTTTTTATTGACCTTGTACAAATCCCATAATTCATAGTGCCGATGCCCGTTTTCATAGGCCACTTCAACTTTGATTTCACTGTCAAAAATAACCTGTAAAATTGTCATCTCCCATTTTTTGCCACGCTTTTGTGCAATAGCAGAAAGGCTGGTGATATTGGCAAAATCCGGCCCCAAAATATCATCAGTACTGTCGCGTAGAAGATACAAATTAAACGCCAAAGTCAGAGATTTGTTTTTTACTCTCCAAAGATAAGTGGTTGAAAGATTCTCGATGGTGTTTGCGGCAACATTGTGCTTCAAAAAAAACTTTTCGATTTTTTTGGTCAAATCAGGATATTTTTTAAAATCTTCGCGCCAGGAAATCTGATGATTGCGACTATCCGCAGCAATAAGGCGCGCATCTTCCGCTACATGTCCGCCTTCAATATTATAAAAATTCAAACTTCTTTGCCATTTAGTCACATAATTGCGATCAATGATTTTGTTTTTCTCAAAAAACTTTGCTTTGCCCACAAAAACTTTCCCGAGATTTTTTTTATCATGAATGCCGGTATAGTTTTCCTGCAGAAATTTTTTTAACGATTCTTGCGATTTGATTGAGGTTTTTTGCTGCGCTAATTTCTGCAATTCTTTGTCTTTCTTGAGTTCATCTGCCACAAAGGCAAAACTTTTTGTGTTTGATCTAACTGCAATTTTGACCAATTTTTTATCAGCCCTGATTTTTGGCGGCGCAAACTCAAGCAACAGACCATTATCTTCAAAAGCATCAGCTGCAATTTCAGGAATTTCTTTGAGACGATCAGAAGCAAATTTGTAATTGCGCGAGTCAATTGCAATCATCCGCTTCATGAAAAGTTTATTATCGAGCAAACTCCAACTTGCATATTGCAAAGAATCGCGGCTCAAATAAGTGGCCTTCTCCATAAAAGCCTGACTGGAGCGTAATTCCGGCGCGGCAAATTTCAAAGTTTCTGGACTAATTTTGAGCAGACGTTCAACAAAAACGGCATCTTCGCGCAAAGAATCATCGGCATATTGAAACTGTTCGTAATCAAGCAATACCGCCTTTAAAATCAAAGTGCGGTCACGCCTGAAACATTCCGGCAAATCTTTGATGGCGTTTTGATTTTTCTTGCCGAGCTCTTCAAGAATTTTGTCGTAATAGCCACTGATATTGTTGCAATAATCCTCAGCAAAAAGGGAAGAACAGCAGAAGAAAAAAACAGCGGTGAAAATATTGATAAAGATTGTTCTCAAAATCCTGTGTCTTGTTCGTGCTTCGTGCTTCGTGCTTCGTGCTTCGATAATTTTAATCCACGAAGCACGAAGCACGATGCACGATGCACGAAATATTCCGGACACAAAATTTTGCTTAATAACCTTGATAAACTTCATCAGCCTTTCATTGAAGAGATGCTTTCGATTTCAATATTTTTGCGATTGTTGAAATAAATCACGAGAATAGCCAAGCCAATTGCGGCTTCAGCGCCTGCTACAGTTAAAACAAAAATGGCAAAAATCTGTCCGACTAAATCCTGCAGAAAAGAAGAAAATGCTACAAAATTGATGTTGATTGAAAGAAGCATCAACTCAATTGACATCAAAAGCGAAATCACATTTTTGCGATTCAAAAAAATCCCGCTAACGCCAATGCAAAAAAGCAGAGCAGAAAGAATGATGAAATGATTTAGTTCCAAGCCATTCATAGATCTATTCCCTCACCGATTTTTACTTTAATGATCGAAAGTGAATTTGCCTTATTGCGCATAACCTGATTAGAAATTTTTTGTTTGCGAATGAAGCGAGTTTCGTCTTTCAAAGTCAAAACAATAGCACCAATCATCGCCACAAACAACACCGCGCCAGCAAGCTGAAATGGTAGCATGAAATCGGTGTAAAGAATATTGCCAATCGCTTTGGTGTTGTGAATTTCCATCTGTATGGGATAGAGCATTTTCGTTTCATAATGTTTGATAGTGGAAAATTTTGTGATCAGAAAAATTTCACAAAACATCACTGCTCCAATGAGGATAAGGATTGGACGCTTGCGATTTACTTCTTCTTTTATCTCGATGTCGATGTTTAGCATCATCACCACAAACAAAAATAAAACTGCAATGGCGCCGACATAGACAACGATCAAAAGCATCGCCAAAAATTCTGCACCAAGCAAAACAAAAAGTGCCGCCGCATTTAAAAATGCTAAAACCAAAAACATCACCGCATGCACCATATTGCGCGTGCTAACAACCACGATGGAAGAAGAGATGAGGATGAAGGAAAAAATGTAAAAAAGCGTGAGTGTGAAATTCATGTTAAGTGCAATTTACCAAATTAGTTATGCAAAATTTGTGTCGGCGCATTTCGTGCTTCGTGCTTCGTGCGTCGTGCTTCGGTAGTTCTAAACCACGAAGCACGATGCACGAAATAAAGACACAAGATTTTAAGAACAATGCAATTTACCGATATTTGGCATCAGCCTCAATAGCGTGATTCAGCGCATATTCATAGCGCTCGCCATTGGCCAAAAGTTTTTCCTTGTTGTAATAAAGCTCTTCGCGTGTTTCGGTGGCGAATTCAAAATTTGGCGATTCAACAATGGCATCAACGGGGCAGGCTTCCTGGCACAGACCGCAATAAATGCATTTTAGCATGTCGATGTCGTATTTGGTGGTACGGCGCGAACCGTCTTCTCTCTCTTCAGCTTCGATTGTAATGGCCTGCGCCGGACAAATTGCTTCGCAAAGTTTGCATGCAATGCATCTTTCTTCACCATTGGGATAGCGTCGCAAAGCATGTTCACCGCGGAAGCGCGGGCTTATTTCACCTTTTTCATAAGGATAATTGATGGTTACTTTTTTCTTAAAAAAATATTGCAGCGTTTTTAGGTGACCGAAAAAAATTTCTTTAAGAAAGAAGGCGTAGGCAGTTTTTAAAATTTTCATTTCAGATAAACTACATAGGCAGCTGTGCCAACAACCCAGGTTAATGAAAGAGGTAAAAATACTTTCCAGCCTAAACGCATCAACTGGTCATAGCGGTAGCGCGGCAAAGTTGCACGCACCCATATGAAACAGAAAAGCAGGATAAAAATTTTGATGCAGAGCCAGATGAAACCAGGAATTGCCTGCAAAATTTCAATATCAAAAGGTGGTAGCCAGCCGCCAAGAAAAAGGACAGAAGCAAATGCTGAAATCAAAATCATGTTGGCATATTCGCCAAGGAAAAACATTGAAAATGGCATGGAGCTATATTCGACATTATAGCCGGCGACCAGCTCGGATTCTGCTTCGGGAAGGTCAAAAGGATGGCGGTTTGTTTCAGCTAAAGCGGAGATAAAAAATAACAAAAACATCGGAAACATCGGCCAGACAAACCAGCCATTTTTTTGCGCGATGACAATTTCAGAAAGATTGAGCGAGCCGGCACAAAGCACCACGGAAATGATGATTAATCCGATTGAAACTTCATAAGAAATCATTTGCGCCGAAGAGCGAATAGCGCCCAAAAATGCATATTTTGAATTGCTGGCCCAACCGGAAATTATGATGCCATAAACGCCAAGAGACGAGGTGGCAAGCAGATATGTGACACCGACATTGATATCGGCAATGACAAAAGTTTCAGAAAAGGGAATCACTGCCCAGCCAATCATGGCAAGAACAAAAGTGATAATTGGCGCCAGTAAAAATAGCCCTTTATTGGCTTTGAAAGGGATGATCACCTCCTTAAACATGAGTTTTACGCCATCGGCCAATGGTTGTAACAAGCCAAACGGACCAACAACATTTGGACCTTTACGCAACTGCATGGCGGCGATGACTTTTCTTTCCATCAAAGTTAGATAGGCGACAGCGCCAAGCAAAGGCAGGATGATGAGTAAAATCCAGCCAAAAGTCGGAAGAATTTTTACTAAAAGAAGATTTAAAATCTGATCCATTGAGGGAAAGTTTTCGGGCAAAGTATTTACAGTTTCACCAATGTCAACAAAACCGCGGCGACTAGAGCTGCAGCAATTCCAGCAAGTATATCATCGAGCATTACTCCAAACGGGTTTTTAAAATTGCGATCGCAATAACCGATAATAAATGGTTTTTTTATGTCAAAAAAACGAAATAGAGCAAAGCATAAAATCAGATATTCCGGCAAAAAATTGTCATCACCATAAATCAGAAAAAACGGCAATTGCAGTGCAATTATTTGCCCAACAACCTCATCGGCTACGATTGACTTGTGATCAATTTCACCAATTTTTTTTGCATAAACCGGAATGGCAAATAGGGAACATGAGACAATCACAACCAAAAAAACTGCCCAAAAGGAATATTGCCATAATAGCGAAATTTGCTGACTTGCAAAACATCCAACAACAAAAAACCACAAAATCACAGAAGCAACAGAGCCAAACGTTCCTGGCGCTTTTTTGATTTTTCCGATATAGCAAAATGTAAGAAAAAATTTGGCGAAGCTCATAGGCACTGTTAACTAATTATTTTTTTCGGGATTTTTCGCTAATTTTTAGCGACTTTTTTAAAAAATTTCGCCGCTGTATCAGATATACTGCAAGAAATTTTTTGAAAAAATGAGCAAAAATTTGCGGAAAAGCACGGAAAAAATAATTAGTTAACAGTGCCTAAGATAATCCTGATTTCACTGCCTTCACTTTTCTGCGATTTGATTTCCAAAATTCCGCCCTGCTTTTCAATCAGATATTTTATGACCGGAAGCGAGAAAGTGAGAGAATCGACATTCTGAATATTTCTTGTGCTTTGTAACGCGATTTTTATTTCATTTTCTGTCATGCCACAACCTTGATCTTTAACGATGATTTCAATTGCCTTCGATTTTTTTACTCCACAGGCAATATGAATTTTTTTGAGCTCATTTTTATTTGAAATATTGCGAGCAATCACTTCAACCACGGTGCCGTTTTGGCTGTATCTTACAGCATTTCCTATCAGGCTTGTGATAATCTGCTTCATGCGCTTTTGATCAAGTGATGGCAGTTCATACAGCTTGCTATCAACTTTTGCCGTCAAAATGATGTCGCAACTTTCCGCATATTTTTTCGATTCATTAATCACCTTGTTAATGATCTTTGCCAAATTTATTGCTCTTGAGCTTTTTCTGATTTTAAGACTGTCATTTTTGATGTGATTCATATCAAGCGCCTCACTCAAAAAATTGTGAAAATCATATGAAATAGTAATGATGTTTCGGCTCAATTCCAAATTTGTTTTCAGCTTTTGCAATGCTTGCTGATCCTCATTTTTTAGATTTTTAACAAGTGAACCAAGATCATTTTTTATAATTTCTGCACAACCCTGAATACCAAAAATAAAATTTTTAAATTCATGCGCGACTTTAACCAGAAATTCGGTTTTTTCTTCATTTGCCAACTCTGATTCCTGCTGTAGTCGTAAAATCCGTGAAGTCTGCTGTTTTTCACGCAAAACTAAAACCATTAGAACTATCAACCCAAACAGGGTCGAAAAAATTTCAAATAATCGTAAATGAGTGGTACGGAGTATCTCCATGGCTATGGCTTGCGGGTTGTATTTCAAAATTAAAACATATGGATAGGACTTTACCTTCTTCACTAAAAAAGCATGGCGATTTCCAAATAAAGCAATGTCAAAAAATTTCTTATCCTCATGCAAATAAATTTGATTCAAAATCTTGCTGATCTTCGTGTTGTTAGCGGCATCATCATTTGATCTGTCAACTCCAAAGAATTGATGATCCCCATATAAAATCGGCACTTCATTTTTGCCAAAAAGACTAAATTTTATTTCCGGATTTTGTATCACCTCATGCATCAACTTCGCAAGAGTCTTCACTTCAAATCCGAGAACCAAAGCTCCAAGATATTTACCATTTTGATCTCTCAATCCCATAGCTGCCGGAATCAGCCATTTTTTTGTGCTCAAGCCAATTATCGGAGCTTCAAAATGCAAAATGCCAGGATATTGCTCTGTCATCGCGATATAAGACCGGCTCGAAACATCCATTGGTTTTGCCAGAATTCCATCATTGGAAGTGATGACAAGTTGATAATTTTTGTCTATCCATGAAAGCACAGTCCAAGAAAAATTGGCAGAAAAATTTTCTCCGGTGCGATAAATGCGTAAAATCCTTCCGATATAATCTTTATCAAACGGATTTTCTGCGATATTGAGATTGATATTTTTCATCATCAAAGTGGTGTAGTTCATCCTATCGCTGAAATTTCCTTCCAGCCTTGCCATTTCTACTTCCAGATCTGATCTAATTTTATCTTGCGCACTATTTTTTATGCGAATTGCAAACCAGGTTAAAAACAAGATTATGGTAAGAAAAATAACCAAAAATATCAGAGAAATTTTGTAATCTTTTTTCACCTGTTTGTTAAAAAATTTTTAAAATTTCCAAATAGGTTTGTTGTAGTTGTTTGACCTCGTTTACTTCAGAAAATTCATCAATCTTATGCGCTGTTTTATTGATCATTCCAATCTCCACAACTTCAGCATAATCCTTGATAAACCTGGCATCTGAAGTTCCTCCGCTTGTGCTTAAAGCCGGTTTTATTCCACAAATCTTTTCAACAGCATTAACTACAATTGGCGCCAAAAATTTTGGTTCACTTAAAAAAGCGTCTCCGCTAGCGCGATTGGAAAGCTCATATTTTGCGCCGAGTCCGACAGTTTTCTTGCACGCATAATCAACCAAGTCAATGATTGATTGCGAAGTATGAGCATCATTAAAACGCACATTAAACTCAGCCCACGCTTCATTTGGAGTCACATTGCCGCCAAGATTCTGTGAGGAAATCGCTGTGATTTCAAGATTGCCTGGATCAAAGAATTTAGTGCCTTCGTCGAATTTATGATCTTTCAAAATCTTCAAAAGATTAATCAAAATAGTGATCGGATTTAGCGCGTTTTCCGGATAGGCAACATGGCCTTGCTTGCCGATGATTTTGACCTTGAAACTAATTGAACCACGCCTTCCCACCTTTATCATTTCACCAAATTTTTGCGGATTTGTTGGCTCACCAACTAAGCAATGTGAAATTTTTTTGTCCTGTTTTTCCATCCATTCCAAAATCTTTCTTGTGCCGTTTATGCTGTCATTTTCTTCATCATTGGTGATTAAAAATCCGATGCCAAAATCAGGATTTTTATTTTGTGCAAGAAATTCAAAAACCGCAGAAACAAAAGCGGCAATCGCACATTTCATGTCGGCCGCACCGCGACCAAAAATTTTGCCATCAGAAATTGTGGCGGAAAACGGATCATATTTCCACAAAGCCAAATCGCCTTCTTTTACCACATCAGTATGTCCGGCAAAATACAAAATCCTGTTGGAATTTTTTGGATTGAAAACAGCATGTAAATTGTTGACCGGATAAGAATCATCACCATCAAATTCAAGCATGTCGCAGGCAAAACCAAGATTTTGTAAAATGCCGGAAAGAAAACTGATTATTTCGCGATTAACACCGCTGTAGGAAGGAATTCGGATTAAATCTTGCGAGAGCCTGATTACGTCAAGTTTCGTCATTGAATTTTTTTCAGATAGGAAAAATATGGCTTATGCCAAAATAGAGTTACCCCTCACCCCAACCCTCTCCCACAAGGGGAGAGGGAGTTGCACCGAATTCGGATTAACTCCCTCTCCCCTTGTGGGAGAGGGTTGGGGTGAGGGGTAGTTAATATTCTACGCCGACTATTTTAACTCTACGTCATTTTCAAATCAATGTTAGACATAAAGTGGATTCGTGAGAATCCGGAACAATTTGATTCAGCGATGTACGCACGCGGAGCTGATTTCAGGGCTTTGGAGCTTATTGCTCTTGATTTGGAAAAAAGAAAAAAAACTTTTTTGATTCAGGAATTGCAAGCCAGAAGAAACAAGCTGGCTCAAGAAATCGCCAAAGCAAAAAAAGCCGGAGATAATGTAAATTCATTGTTTGAAGAGTCGAAAAAAATCAACATTGAGCTTGCCGACGCTGAAAATAATTTTGCGCTTGATGACGAGTTAAGCGAGATTTTACTCACCATTCCAAACCTTCCCGATCAATCAGTTCCGCTCGGTAAAAGTGAAGATGAAAATGTTGAAATCGAAAAATTCGGCGAGCCAAAAAAATTTTCCTTCACACCGAAATCTCACGATGAACTTGGCGAAAAATCCGGAATGCTTGATTTCGAGCAATCAGCTTTGATGTCCGGCGCAAGATTCTCAACATTGACAGGAAATCTGGCGCAGCTTGAACGCGCGCTTTCCAATTTCATGCTTGATGTGGCAAATGAATTTGGCTACGCGGAAGTTTCACCGCCAAATCTTGTAAAAAGCGATGCAATGAAATTTTCCGGACAATTGCCAAAATTCGCCGAGGAAGCATTTTCAACATCTGACGGTTATTGGCTGATCCCAACTTCTGAAGTTTCTCTGGTCAATCTCGTTGCCAAAAAAACTCTAGCTGAAAATGAATTGCCGCTACGTTTCACTTCCTACACACCATGTTTCAGGCGCGAAGCCGGTTCTGCCGGCAAAGACACGCGCGGCATGATGCGCCAACATCAATTCAAAAAAGTTGAACTGGTTTCAATCACAACAAGCGAGCAATCGAAAGAAGAGCATGAAAGAATGACCAATGTCTCCTGCGAAATTTTGCGTCGTCTCGAATTGCCTTTCCGCAAAATTTTATTGTGCAGCGGTGATATGGGATTTTGCGCGCAAAAAACTTATGATCTGGAAGTTTGGCTGCCTTCACAAAACAAATATCGCGAAATCTCCAGCTGCTCAAATTGTGGCGATTTCCAGGCGCGACGCGCTTCAATCAAATATAAAACCAAAGATGGCAAAACACATTTTTCTCACACTCTAAACGGATCCGCCTTGGCCGTTGGCCGAACCCTGATTGCAATTCTGGAAAATTATCAAAATGAAGATAGATCAATCACAATGCCAAAAGCGCTCACGAGCTATATGAGCGGAGTTGATAAAATTTCTTGCTAAATTTAGCTGCGTTCATATTTTCCGCCGCCTCACAATTTTTAAAATTTTTAAAATGGCTAACACGAAATCGGCAAAGAAAGCGCTTCGCTCAAGCGCCAGAAAAAATTCTGTTAATTCAGCAAGAGAAAATCGCATCAGAACTTTTGTCAAAAAGGTTGGTGATTCAATCAAGGCAAATGATGAAAAAAAAGCGCGCGAGGCCTTTAAAACTCTGGAAGTAGAAATTATGCGCGGCGTCACAAAAAATGTTTTAAAACTCAATAATGCCGCAAGAAAATTAAGAAGACTATCTGCGGCAATTCGCAAAATTAAGAAATCTTGAGCATTCTTTCCTCACTTCGCTCCTCTTTAAGCAAAACCAACATCGATTTCATGAAAGTGCATAAGCCTGCGCTTGTGATGTCGGTGATTTTTATTTTTGCCTCTTTAGCCATAGTTTTTGTCAAAGGTTTGAATTTCGGTATTGATTTTGCCGGCGGTATTTTGATTGAAGCGCGTATCGAAAAAAATTTCGATGTGGCAAAAATCCGCGAGCTCTTAACAGCGCAAATCCGCGATGTGCAAATTCAAAACATCGATCAAAAGGACATTTTAATCCGCGTCGCCAAAACCGATGAAGAGCAATCTTTGGTAATTAAAAAAATTGAAGAAATTTTAAACGCGAATTTCAAAAACATTGAATATCGTAAAATTGATTATGTTGGTCCGCAGGTGGGTTCTGAGCTGATTCTTAAAGGCGTGATGGCATTGCTGCTATCCTTCATCTTCATCATGATTTACATCTGGGTTCGATTCGATTGGCAATTTGGACTCGGGGGAATTTTTGCCTTGTTGCATGATACGGCTCTAACACTTGGATTTTACGCTGTTACCGGCCTTGAATTCAACCTTACTTCTATAGCCGCCATCCTCACTATCATTGGCTATTCCATCAATGACTCAGTGGTGATTTATGATCGCATTCGTGAAAATCTGCGCCGCTATAAAAAAATGGATTTGTCTTACATCATAAACTCCAGCGCCAATTCAACATTGAGCAGAACGGTTTTAACATCTGGCATCACTTTGATCTCACTTCTGGCATTAATTCTCTTTGGCGGCGATGTTCTTTTCAGTTTCAGCATGGCAACATTTTTTGGCATCACAGTTGGAACTTACTCCTCGATCTACATTTCAGCGCCAATCTTGCTTTATTGCGATCCACGTAACAAAAAAAATGATAATTTATGAGAAGAAGACGTTCCGGAACAATTGCCAGTTTGAGTGAATTATCGCCGGAAGAAAGATTGACTTTAGGTGTTACCGATGAAGAAATTAAAGCAGAAGCAGCGGCGGCTAGTGGCCAAGCATCTGCATCATGGTCAGAATTTGCTTTCACATTAGAACCACGACGCACTGTTGGCGCCTCTTTGCCTGTAATAGCAGAAACCGATGTGGAAACATCCGAAGAAGAAGAGACGGAAGACAATAAGAGAGAGGAAGCGTCGCCAACAGCCAGTCCGAAACATCCACAACCTGAAGCAGCTCCAACACCTAATCACACCAGGACATAATTCTCATTCAAACGTCAACAACCCGTCATCCTTGGCCACTTTAGTGGCCCGAGGATCTCTTGGGTTTGAAAACAGGCTCTAGACAGTTTCTAATCAGCTCCAAACACTTCGCTCTTCTGCACCCACCCCTTTTTGCTTTCCATCTTCATCGCACACCATTCATCAACACATTTCAAATAATCGCCAATCACATTGTTTTCCAATCGCAAGATGATGCGCGACTTCTCGTTTGGCTTGCTATGCATATTGATAAAATCCTTGGTGGTAAGCGCCATTAAGGTTCGTTTTTTGGTAAGCAGACTTTGCATAGCCCAACCGCTCTGTCCTTCATAATCCTCAATTTCACTCCAATTGTCATATTCGCTAATCACATGAACCGGCAAGCCGCGCAATTTGAAAGTGAATTTAACCGGATAATTCTGCCCAGGCCCGGAGCGAATATTGGTTTCATTCGAACGCAACGAAGCAAAATAATTTACTTCAGAGATTTGTTTGGCAGCAAAAGCGGGGGAAACAACAAAATACAAACTCAACAACCCACGAAGCACGAAGCACACTGAAACAAGTTCAGTGCAGGCTGCACGAAGCACGATTTTATTTATTGGATTTTGTTTCATGAAATTTTTTTCCACCCCGTGGAATTGAAACCTGTTTGGCGCGAGCAACCGCCAAGTCATCCATGATTACATCTTTTGTAATCACGCTTCCAGCGCCAATCACGGCGCTGTCGCCGATTTCAAGCGGCGCAACTAAAGCCGTGTTTGAACCAACAAAAACATTTTTGCCAATTGTGGTTTTGAATTTGTTATAGCCATCGTAATTGCAGGTGATTACGCCAGCACCGATATTGGAATCTTCGCCAATTTCAGAATCTCCAACATAACTCAAATGATTGATTTTTGCACCGCGTTTTATGTTGGATTTTTTTACTTCGACAAAATTTCCGATGCGCACATTTTCTGAAATTTTTGTTTGCGGACGAATTCTTGCAAATGGCCCTACAACAACGTCTGACGCGATTTCAGCGCCTTCGATATGACAGAAAGATCTGATCTCAACATTTTTTTCAATCACAACTTTAGCGCCGAAAAAAACATGCGGATGAATCACGACATCATGCGAAATTTTAGTGTCGAAAGAAAAATAAACTGAAGATGGATCAAGCAAAGTTATGCCTTCATCCATCATTTTTTTTCTGATTTGGTTTTGTTTTATTTCTTCAATTTTTGCCAGTTCAGCACGCGAATTTACGCCTAAAACTTTTTCCATCGAAGTTTTGATGAATGTGCGTTTCAGGCCCATTTTACCAGCTATGGTAACGATGTCGGTTAGATAAAATTCGCCGGCTTCGTTGTTGTCGCCAATTTGTGAAATCATTTCAGAAATTTTTTCGCCATCAATTGCCATCACGCCAGAATTGCACAAAGCGATTTTTCTTTCTTCAGCGCTGGCATCTTTGAATTCAACGATACTTTCAATATGACCTTTCTCATCAATAATCAGGCGACCGTAGCGATTTTCCTCCTCATCATCAAAACCTAAAATGCAAAGCGAAAAACTATCAAGTTTGTCAACCATTTTTTTTAAAGTGATGTGCTCGATTAGTGGCGTGTCGCCATAAAGCACCAAAACTTTTTCACCAAGATTTTTGATTTTTCCAAGAGCTGTTTGAACTGCATGCGCTGTGCCTTTGCGCTCTTTTTGTATAACAAAGGAAATTTCCGTTTTTGGGTGAGCGGCAAGAATTTTTTCCACAGAATCTTTCATCTCATCCGAAATGACGATGGTGATATTTTGTGGATGCAAAATCTTCGCCTCATCAATCACCATATTGAGCATCTCGCGACCAGCAATTTTATGCATCACTTTCGGCAAATCCGATTTCATTCTCGTTCCTTTACCAGCAGCAAGGATGATGATGGAGAGAGTCATGGCTGATAATGATAGCGACATTGCACAATGATCACACGACCATCTTGAATCATGTAAACTAGCCGGTGCTCATCATTGATCCGACGCGACCAAAAACCGGATAAATTACCTCTCAACGCTTCTGGTTTTCCGGTTCCAGAAAATGGAGTACGAGCAATTTCTTTAATTAAAGCATTAATTCGCTTGATCATCGTTCTATCATGTTGCTGCCAATAAACATAGTCTTCCAAGGCATTAGAGCCTGTTTTCAAACCCAGCGCGTTTCGATTTTGCCCAAATTTTGTGCGACTTTTTGGCAAAATTTTGCCGCTGTATCTGGCATACTGCAAAAAATTTTGCCAAAAAACGAGCCAAAATTTGGGCAAAAGCGAAATGTGGTGGGTTTGAAAACAGGCTCTAAAATCAAAACTAATTTGTTTCATGTTCGATCAAGTTGTGATGCTGATATTTTTCATTTTTTACATTTTCGATCGACTCCATAAGTCTTTTGCGATTTGTCGGACTACGTGTTAAATAGAGGGTTTCTTCGTAACTGCTAAAATCTTCCAGAGATAACATCACCAACGGTTCTTTTGAATTGCTGGTGATTATTGTTGGAACATGATCTCGCAAAATCTCATTAGCAATTTTAGTAAAATTTTTCTGCACTTCAGAAAATTTTCTTACTCGCATAATTTCCCCTTAATTTGTTGCTTTGTTAACCAACTTATTCTTCCCAATCCATGGCATCATGGTGCGAAGTTTTTCGCCGGTTGCTTCGATTGGGTGAGATTTGGCTTTGGCGCGCATGGCATCAAAATTCTTTTTGCCGCTTTTGTTTTCATTCATGAATTCACGCACAAACTGGCCGGACTGGATTTCGTTTAAAATCTTTTTCATTTCGGCTTTGGTTTGCGGATTAACGATTCTGGGACCGCGCGTTAAATCGCCATATTCTGCGGTGTTGGAAATGGAATAGCGCATATTGGCGATGCCGCCTTCATAAATCAGATCAACAATCAGTTTCATTTCATGGAGACATTCAAAATAAGCCATTTCCGGCGCATATCCGGCTTCTATCAAAGTTTCAAAACCGGCTTGAATTAGCGCGGTGAGACCACCGCACAAAACAGCTTGCTCGCCAAAAAGATCGGTTTCGCATTCTTCCTTGAAAGTGGTTTCGATGATTCCAGAACGGCCACCACCAATTGCCGAGGCATAGGAAAGTGCGATTTTCAGAGCATTTCCGGATTTATCCTGCGCGATTGCAACCAGACATGGCACACCGCCACTTTTGAGATATTCACTACGGACTGTGTGTCCCGGACCTTTCGGTGCTACCATAAAAACATCAAGATCGGCACGTGGTTTGATCAAGCCGAAATGTATATTCAAACCGTGAGCAAACATCAGACACGCACCTTGCTTTAAATTGTCATGTAAATCTTTTTCATACATTTCAGCCTGAAGCTCATCTGGAACGAGCACCATAACCACATCAGCCCATTTGGCCGCATCAGAGTTTGATAAAACTTCAAAACCGGCATTTTTGGCTTTGATTGTTGAGGTTGATCCTTCGCGAAGTGCGATTTTGACTTCAGCAATTCCACTATCACGCAAATTTTGCGCATGAGCATGCGCTTGCGAGCCATAACCAATAACGGCAATTTTTTTAGATTTGATGACGCTTAAATCAGCATCGCGATCATAATAAACTTTCATGATATTGTTTTTAATAGTTTGTGTCTCGTTCAGATAGACCCCGCAACAAGTGCGGGGTGACAAGTTTTGGAAGGATGTCACCACGCACTTGTTGCGGGGTCTACTTTAGAGACACAACACTTCTGATAACAACCAAATTTTTGGTTGTTATGCAAAATTTTGTGAAAACTCAACCACTCCGGTAGCCACATTATAAACACCGCCGATGATGGCGATTTCGCCGCTTTTTAGCATATCATTTATAATTCCGCTTCTCTGCGGAATTTGTTTTGTCACCTGTTTAACATTGATTGAGGAAACCTTTTCGACAAAGGCGACATTTTGCGAATCGCGTTTTGTTTCGGTTTTTTCTTCCAAAACCGCCGGCTCGATTTTGGCAAGAAGACCACTCAAATGCCCCATCCACAAATGATCGCAAGCGCCTTTAATCGCGCTGCATTCAGTATGACCTAAAACCATGATCAGCTTGGCCCCGCCAATTTTTGCAGCGAATTCCATGCTGCCTAAAATATCATCATTGAGGATATTACCCGCGATGCGGCAGGAAAAAATATCGCCCAAACCCTGATCAAAAATAAGTTCGGCCGAAGTTCGTGAATCGATGCAACTCAAAACGAAAGCAAAAGGATGTTGTCCTTCCGAAGTTTCGTTAGCCTGTTTGAGCAAATTGCGATCAAATTGCAGGTTTCTGACAAAGCGTTTATTGCCCTCTTGCAGCAGTTGAATCGCCATTTTTGGCGTTAACGCGTCGCGCGTTTCTTTAGTTAAAGTTAACATGATAAATTCTTTTAAATTTTTTTGAGATTTACGCCTTTGACAGTGAGGCTAATATTTTTTGACTTGGCCTGAACCCTGAAATTCTGGATGATTTCCACTACGTCATAATCGATGAATTTCGATTTGCTGCCATCAATAATGACCATGGAATTTTCAGGAATATCGGCAAGCGTCTGTAGAATCGCGCCCTTGTTTAGAAACGAAACTTCCTCGGCAAGGCGAATAACATGCTCATGATTTTTTCCTTCCTTATCCTCAATATGCTCGCGTGAAAGAGCATTGCGGAAATTGTTGTAGAGAATGAATAAAACCGATATTGCCATGCCAAACATAACGCCTTTGAGCAAATCAAAAATCACGATTCCGGCAATGGTTACAAAAAATGGTAAAAATTGCTCAAAACCAAGTTTGCGCATTTCATTGATAAGCGAAGGTTTTGCCAGCTTATAGCCAACCATAATCAGAATGCAGGCCAGACTTGAAAGCGGGATCATGTTGAGCAGATTCGGAATTGCGATTGCCGAAATCAGCAACAAAAATCCGTGCAAAATTGCCGAAGATTTACTGCGTGCACCAAAGGTGATATTGGCGCTGCTTCGAACAATCACCTGAGTAATCGGCAAACCTCCGATAAGGCCGGAAATTATATTTCCCAAACCCTGCGCCTTTAGTTCGCGATTGGTCGGAGTAATTCTTTTTAAAGAATCAAGTTTGTCGGTTGCCTCAACACAAAGCAAAGTTTCCAAACTGGCAATGATGGCAATCACCATCGCCATTGCGTAAATTTGCGGATTTTTTAGCTGATCGAAATTGGGCAGATAAAATTGTGAAAAAAATTCGCTGAAATTTTCTGCAACAAGAATCTGCACAATCTGATGTCCGGCCAGTTCCATAAAATTGCTGGCAAATATCCCGACAATGACAACCGCAAGCGGCCCGGGAATCACGGAAAAAGTTTTGTATTTTTTTGCCAGAGATTCCCATGAAAGCAAAAGCGACATCGAAATGATGCTGATGATTATTGCCGCGGGAGTAAAATTATTGACGGTTTTTTGCAAAGTGATCAGAGCTCCTTCATCAAGAAATTCTTCGAAATCTCGCGCCATTCCAGTGTTATAACCAAGAGCATGTGGAATCTGTTTGATGATAATAATTACCCCAATTCCAGCCAACATTCCCTTGATTACTGATGAAGGAAAATAATAGGCGATGGTGCCAAGCCGCATCATGCCCATGATTATCTGAATGATGCCGGCAAGAAACACCGCAACCAGAAAATTTTCGAAAGAACCAAGAGTTGCAACATAGCCAAAAACTATGACGGCAAGACCAGTCGCCGGACCACTAACGCCAAGAGGAGATCTGCTTACAGCACCAACTACAACACCACCGATAATTCCGGAAATTATCCCGGAAAACAGCGGCACGCCGGAAACTAAAGCAATACCAAGGCACAATGGCAATGCCACAAAAAACACCACGATACTTGCAGACAAGTCGTAGCGCAGATTTTGGATGAAATTTTGCATGATTGATAAACTTAAAATTACACGAAATGTGGTGTAATCTTAAACATTAGGGGGAGAGGTTAAAACCGCGGGGAAAAAGCCGGTTTTGAAGGAATGATTGATTGGAAGAAAAGATTTAATCCAACCCATGCAGGTAAAAATTTTGTTACTTATATTGGCCAATTCCAGATTTTTATCCTCACCATTTTCTCCAGCTTCAGAAGTGATTTCCATGGATAGCGAGACCTTGGAAAAAGATTGCATTTTGGAGTTTTGTGAAACCCAAAACATGCAAATTGTCATCAATGTCAGAACTAAAATTTTCATCAGATTTTTCATATTTTGAGAGAAATGTTGGCTTACAAAACCTTACTCAAAAATTTTAATCCAGCAAAAATTGTCATGATGGCGATACCTTTTTTGAAAGTATCTTCACTGATTTTTAGATGAATCAGATGACCAAGTTTAATGGCGATAAAAACTGGAATTATTGTCCACCAGATTGTGATAAAAAATTCCAATTGTAGTTGATTTTGCCATAATAATTGCGGGATACGAACCAAATTCAGCAAAACAAAAAATACTGCCATTGTCGTACGAAGAGAAGATTTATTTTTAAATTTATTTTTAATCGCATTAACCACAAAAGGTCCGCCGAGACCAAAAATTCCGTGTGAAATTCCGCCAATAAAAATCAGTTTGTTTTTGAAGAATTTTGGAAAAACAACGCGATCAAAAAATATGGTTTTTACAGCAAGAATTATAAGCAAAATTCCAAGCAAAAATGCCAGGCTTTGCGAAGAAAATCTGGAAAAAATCAGCACGCCAAAAACTGTTCCAACCAATGACAGGGGAATCAGGGAAATAAAGATTTTTTTATCAAATTGCTTGAAATCGGAAGCAGCAATGTAGGCACTGGCAAGAGTTCCAACGTAAAGTCCGGCGATTACCATCTCCTTCAGATCAATGAAAAATCCGAGAATGGCATAGGCAATTATTCCACCACCAAAACCGATGATGCTTTCAAAGAAAAAACCAGCGGAAAAACTTATTGCGATTAGAATTGCGAAGGACATAAATTTAGTGGTAAATTGTAAGTCATAATCAGTCAATCTAATGAAAAAAATTTTTTTCTTTTTGCTTGTTTTTTCATGTGAAGTTTTGGCGCGTGATTTTACCAACCAGGGAATTCTCAACGATCTCGTCACTTTGGACATCAAAAAATTTATAAAAAATATTGATCCAAAAATTACCAACCGCTTTATCGCTGAAGTTGAATTTGATGACAATTACCAATCAACCAATCGCCGCAATGAATATAAAGAAACTTTGGGAAAAATTCGTTTTTACAGCAATTTTCACCTCAACAAAAAGGTGTGGATAAGCAGCTATCTCAAACTCGATCGCTTCGATAATCAGAATAAAACCAACCGCAGAAACGCTACAACAAATGGCGGCGGAGATCGTGCTTTTGAAAATGTCGGGGTGATCGTTGAAGAATTGAATCTCAACAGCAGTCGCGAAAATTACTCTTTGATCGCAGGAAAATTTAATCTCGATTTTGGCAGTGCCTGGAGATGGGATCGCGGCATATGGATTCACAATATTGCCGACAATTACAAACAAACTGAAAAACTTGGTTTCAGCGGCGTATACCGTCTCGGAGATGCTAAAAAAACCGGACGCTACAATTTCAGCGCCACTACCTTCACCAACGACAGAAAAAACTTTGACAATTCAGCAATGGTTGATCGCAATCACACCAGCAGATCCGATGGCAAACCAGGAGATACAAGATCTCTTGAGTCATATAGCGCCTCGTTAAACATCGCTTTTGACTTTAGCGAACGGGAAAAATTGGCTTATCATTTTTCCTATATCGACCTAGCGGTTAATGAAAAAACCAGCGCAGTTTCGCAAACTAAAATCGATGATCAAAAAGGCTTCACCGCCGGCATGAATTATCGTTATCCCGTAGCAGAAAATCTTTCACTTGATGCCTTGCTTGAATATGCCGAAATAAAAAATGTTAACGGTAATTCCGATATCGGAGAGGATTATTTCACAGCCAACATCATAACCAAATTCCATCGTAATTGGAGCGTTATCCTTGGCAATGCAAACCGCAGAAGAATGCAGATTGACCAAAATGGTTTTGATCAAAATTTATCAGAAATTTCTTTCGGTTATGAATTTGATAAAACAAAATTCTTCGACCACTTAACCCTGCAAACCGGATATAAACACCTGCGAACCGACAATAAAACCAGCCTTGAAACACAGAATGTTTATGGGGTTTTAGCGAGATATTATAAAAATTTTTAATAGATGAAAAAACTCCTACTCGCAGTCCCAAAAGGCAGAATTCTTGAAGAATTAAATCCGCTACTGCAACGCATAAAAATCATTCCGGAACAGGATTTTTTTGATGAATCCGCACGCAAAATGGTTTTTAAAACAAACTTGCCGAATCTTGAAATCATCAAAGTCCGCTCATTTGATGTCGCCACTTTTGTCAAATTCGGCGCTGCCGATCTTGGCATTTGCGGCCTCGATGTTCTCAAAGAATTCTCTTCAAATGAAATTTTTCCCGTTCTCGATCTTGCGATTGGAAAGTGCCGTTTATCAATTGCAGCAAAAAAATCTGTTGCATTCGATTTAAAAAAAATGAGCCACATTCGCATCGCCACCAAATACACCGCAATCGCCAACAATTATTTTTCTGCAATCGGAATTCAGGTTGAAGCCATAAAACTCAACGGCGCAATTGAGATCGCACCAAAATTAAAACTTTGCGATTTTATCATTGATCTGGTCAGCAGCGGCAAAACCCTTGCTGAAAATGGCATGGTTGAGGTGCAAAAAATTCTTGATGTCACTTCCCACTTGATCGTTAACCGCGCCTCTTTCAAAACCGCCAATTCCAAGATAAATCAGCTAATCAAAATTTTTGATGCGACGCAGTAGCCTTTTTCATAAGTTCCTTTGTCTACCGCTTGTTTACTTTGTCGCTGTTTCTTCCATTTTGACTCCGAGTCAGGCTTATGCTGTTTATGAAGGTGTGCGCGGAATCGATGATCATCCGACTTCAGGCACACAACCGGCAATCACTTTTGATGCCGAAAAAAACAAATGTGACACTAGTTCAATCGCCTTTCTTCCAACCGGTGTTAATGATGATTTCAACATCAAACTTGATAATCCAACCTGTATCGCCTTCATCGCCGCATCAGGCGCGGTGATGCTGGCCGCCGACATCACTGCCAGATTATTATGCAAGGCAGCGGTCACCTATCCTCCCAATGCCGCCAAATCAGCGGAAGAAACCGTTTCAGAAACAGCTTTGGGGCCCCCGATACCATATCCAACTCCAATACTTCCAGTCAGGCTTGCCATGAAATCCGGTCAATGTGCATTCAGAGCTGGAAGCGCCATTACAGCCTGTGCCGGTCCGCAAGCAGTAGTTTTATGCGCACCAGCTTCAGCAGATGTAGCCATGTGCTGTGGCAGTGTTGCCGCATATCTTGTTGCTGCTGGTTTAATGATGGCCGCTTTAGCCATCATCTGGAATCAGTCGGTAATTGCCTATGAAGACGCCAGAATCTGCGGTCATGGCTGGTCAAGATGGGCACGCTTTTCTCCTGAAATCGGTGGCACCGGATCGGATGGTGAAGTTTCAACTGGTGGCAAATGGGTAAAAACCAGAGGTCCGCATCTATTGCGTCTACAACAACTATTTGCCGAAAAATATCCAACCTCTCCCGAACAAGATGCGATCGATTCCTACAAGAACGATAGCCCAAATCTTTACTGCGATGATTATTCCACCACCCGCAATATCACCAACAGATGTTATCGTGAATTTATCTATGGCGGCGTTGAGTTTGAAGATAATGGCGATAATTCATGCGATAATCCAAGCAATTGGGATACAGCGAAGAAAAACCAGATACTTGGCTATTCCTCAAACAAACAGCGTTATTACATGACCGGCCCGGGCAATGCGCCGGTTTATGCCTGCCACCGTTTTATCGCCACAACCAAAGATGAATCCGAAAGATCAGCAATTCAGGCCGCTTATGATTGCTGCAAAAGGAGAAGCCAAAATGCGGTATGTTTACAACACAGAACCGGATTTGGCGGTATTCGCGGTGAATATCAGCATGGTTTTTGTGAAATAGGATCAAGATGTTCTGTTGCCAATATCACCTTTGAAGCCTTTGCCAGCCGTAGCCAGCCGAATTATGCCTGCATAAAAAGCTATTCCGTCTGTCCTTACGACCATCTCCTTGGCGGCGGCACTGAACAAAGAAAATATAACTCATCCGATCCTGCCATAGTCGACAATTTCTGCCAGTTCATGAACCATTGCTCAAAATTGCCGGTTTTGCCCTATATCAGAACTCACAATTTTGAAGGTGAGTTCATTTCTGCCGCATGCCATGATATGAAAGGCGATTCGCAGAATGTTTATGGCTATACCAGTGAATTGGTTCCAATCAATACACGCGGTTTTTCTGCTCCGATGATCCAGTGTTTTAAAGAAACGATGGAAAATGTTTTTCTGCACAAGGCTGGTCACACCAAATGTCTGAATGCCGACGAAACTCCAAACCGGGATGGGATTTGTCAAAGCGGCTATGTTTATCGCGAAGGGCAAACTATGTCCGGAAAATCATTTTTTGTAAAAATTCAGGACAATCTTCAGGAAGTGATCAAAATAGCCTTAACCATGTCAATTGTGCTGTTCGGCATGGCCATATTGCTTGCGGTTCCACAGGCTTATGTCACCAAAAAAGTTCTGCTCATCTATGTTTTAAAAATCGGCCTGGTGATGTATTTCGCCGTGGGTGATGCCTGGCAAAACCAATTCATGACCGGAGTTCTTAACAGTTCAACTTTTCTGGCTGATCTAACCTTCAAAATTGATGAAAGCGCTCCTCCGGAAAAACTGGATGGATGCCAATTCCCACGCTTTAATTATGCTGATTCAAGCGAAGCAACCAAATATGACATTCGGCAATATCCTCCAGACAAAGATTATCTACGGGTTTGGGACACTCTCGATTGCAAAATCGCAAGAGCTTTGGGCTTTGGCCCTGAAGTGTCGGTGCCAAATCTGGTGTTGATGATTTTGGGCGGATTTTTTACCGGCGGTCTTGGCATTGTATTTTTTGTCGGCGCTTTCATTTTTGCCTTTTTCTTAATCGCATTAACAGTCAAGGCGCTGCACATCTTTTTGATGTCAATAACCAGCGTTATAATTCTGATTTACGTTTCTCCAATCACCATCACCCTCGCCTTTTTTGCCAAAACCAAAGGAGTTTTTGATGGGTGGTGGAAGCAAATGCTCGGCTTTACCCTGCAGCCAATGATTCTTTTCGCCTATCTTGGAATCATGATAACAATTTTTGACAAAATGATAATCGGCGCCGACGTCACATTTAGCGGCACCTCTGATGATCCTCACGGTCGCAGAACACCAAAATCAATTGTCTGCAATAGTGCAGCACAGGATAGCAGCATTTACTGCATTTTCAGGATTGCCGACATCAAAACCTATACCGGCCTCGAAGTTCTGGGCATAGGTTTGCCAATGCTTGGCTCAATAAATGGAGCAAAGCTTGAAAACATCATAAGAGCAGCGCTGGTTATGTTTATCCTCACCAAATTCATGGATAAAATTACCGAATTTGCTGCAGCTTTGGTTGGCGGCGCCGAACTTAAATCAGACTGGAATATTTCCGCCGCCGGCATGGCCGCCAAATCTTATGCAGCGCTTCGACAAATACAGACGCGCGCTATGCATGGGTTAAAGAAACATGGCGGCAAGGTTGCAAGAAAAGGTGTTGAGGGCATGAAAGGCTTGGCACACGCTGCTGGCGATAAAGGTAAAGCTATCAAAGCTCCGTCATCACCAGGAGGCGTCACAGCTGCAGTTGGGCCTGAAAAATCAGGTGTAACGGAGGCTGTCAGAGAAACTGGTAGTGACGGAGGAGATCAGGCAGTTGCAACCGGCGATTCGCAATCATCAACACCATCAACAGATGAAGGTAGAAAAGGAGCTGATGCGGCAGTGGCAGATAGAGGAGATGGCGCAGACAGAGCAACCGGTGATGGCGCAGCGAAATCGGAAGAACGCACTCCTGGCGGAAGTGGAGATTCTCCGAGTAGCGATGGAGGATCTGCAGAGGAAGCTCGTGATAGTGCTTCATCATCAAATTCTGGCGGAGATGCGGGAAGTGGTGGTGGTAGTCCTACAGACGGATCTTCCACTGCTTCTCCATCCGATTCTTCTGCACCAACATCTGCTGGCAGTGCAGGTGGCGATGGAGGTGGTTCTGAAATTCCTACTGCATCTCCTGATGCTGGTTCTGCTGCATCTGCCACAGATGGCGGCTCCGCCCCTGGTTCAGCCAGCAGCTCCTGATTCTGGTAGTATCGATAGTGGCAGAAACGCGCCATCAAGATACATGCACGGCACTAATGAAGCAGCGGAAAGAGGAAGAAAAACGGCAACGGAAAGAAGAAGCAGTGGATCTTCCGGCAGCAGAACTCCAACTCCACCATCAACTCCAAAACCAACCAGACCACGCTCTAACTCAAATTAGAACCTGCTCTCTAAAACTGAAATAACCCTCTTTCGCAATAATCAGATGATCTAACACTTTGATTTCCAAATTCTTCAGCGCGGCGGAAATTTCATTGGTGGTTTTGATGTCATTTGCTGAAGCGCGTAAATCGCCGCCTGGATGATTATGCAACAAAATCACAAAAGAAGCATGAAGCATCAGAGCCTTTCTCGCCACTGTTTTGGCGCTTACAACAACATGATCATTTTCTCCGATGCCAAGCAATTCGTCCTCAATGAGACGGTATTTTTTATCGAGAAAAAGCACGCGAAAAACTTCGTAATCCAAATCTTTCAGAGCGACGCTGGCGTAGTCCAAAACTGCTTGCCAATCATTTAAAACCGGTTTTTTGCGCGCGGAATTTTTTAAAACACGATGCAGAATTTCGCTGATGATTTTGATTTGAGTAATTGCCGCCTCTCCTACCCCCTCAACACTTCTCAACATTTCAACATCGGCGCTAATCACTGCGGAAATATCGCCAAATTTTGTTATTAATTTTTTGGCGATCGCTTTGGTATCCTGCCTTGGATGCGCGGCAAAAAGCAGGATTTCCAACAATTCATAATCGTGGAGTTCCTTTCCAAGCGAGGCGAGAAATTTTTTTCTAACGCGTGATCTATGTCCGAGATAATCGTCTATCATAACCCCAATAACGCTTAAGGAATTATGGCTTAAGTCTACAAACTCTGAGTAAAACCAATAAACTCCACCACACTGTCACCCCGCACTTGTTGCGGGGTCCATTTGGTCGCAACCAATAAAATCAAGTCTTTGACGAGATGGACCCCGCAACAAGTGCGGGGTGACAGTGTGGTGAGATTTGTGATTTAGCTTAGAGTCTGTAAATTTGAATCTGGGTTTCTTAAACGTTATTGGGGTTATCATAAATTCGTGGTGTAATTTTATCGGTTGTAAAATTTTTTACTCCCAAAATTTCAAGCTCGCGCATTCTGTTTAAATCATTCACCGTCCAGGCAAAAATTTCAGTATCAGGAAATTTTTTCATAAAATTTTCATCTATCAGATCATGAAAAATTGACAGGAATTTTATGTTTTTTGGCAATGCATTGATATCTTTATCGCAAACCACGACCAGCTGCGCATCATCACCAAAAACCTCAATAATTATGGCAAAAAATTTTTCTGCGATTTTGTAGTCGGTGATAAAAGGGGCAAAATAAATTTTTTTTAAATCTATAAATGCTTTATCAAAATCTTTCTTGACCATAATCATAACTTCCTTCGCATTTTCTTCGGTTAGATTTTTAAAATCTAACCAGTAATCCATTTCATTACCGAAAAGCAGAAAATCACTAAGACTTGTCAAACTTTCTCCGGCTCTTGGTTGATCATGCGCTAAAACCAGGTTTCTTTTCAGAACCCAAATATCAAACTCAACAGCGCGAAAGCCGTGTTTGTAAGCTTTCTTTAAACTTGCAACTGAATGTTCGGCGATATTTTTATGCGGACAAAAACCGCGATGGGCAAATAACCGTATCATTTATGAAATTCATTGTGATTGAAACAACATATCCAAATTTGCAGCAGGCAAAAAATCTAGCGGAAATTCTACTGAAGAATAAATTTGCCGCTTGTGTGCAGTTTCAAAAAATTGAAAGCACATATGTTTGGGAGGGAAAAATTGAAAATTCCCACGAAATTCTGGTGAGTATAAAAACCATTTCTTCATTTTTTGACGAGATTGAAAAAATCATCAAAAAACATCACTCATACGAAACACCACAAATCATCGCAACCGTGATAAATCAAGGCTCGAAAGACTATCTGGAATGGGTAGAGAAATCGCTGGCATAATTAACTTTCGTTTATATTTTCGCGCGCCACCACAGACAAACTTCAAAAAAATTCCACTTCAAAAAAATCTTTTAAAATTTTAGCTGCGACACGGTTATTTAAAAATTCACAGGTTTTGATTCTCATGAGAAATTCACTGATAAATCTACTTCTACTTTAAGCGATAACCGTTCCTCACAGCTGCATTATTTCGAGGAACATGACAAACAAAACAATTATCATTGATGCTGCGCATCGCGAAGAAACGCGCGTCGCAGTTTTAGAAAACGGCATTCTACAGGATTTCGACCGCGAAGCCGTCGCCATCAAGCAAATCAAAGGCAATATCTATCTTGCAAAAGTAATCAGGGTTGAGCCGTCATTGCAGGCATGCTTTGTTGATTATGGATCAGATCGTCATGGATTTTTACCCTTTGCCGATATTCACCCCGATTATTTCCAGATTTCCGAAAGCGAAAAACAACGTCTGCGCGAAATAACTCAACCTACAAAACAGCAGGAAGAAGAGGAAAATCAGCCTCAAAATAGCAACGAAAATAGAAATAACGATAAGGGTGAAAATGAGGAATCAATCACTACCGGCTCTTATTCGGTTGAAGATGAAGCCGATCTTTATCGCGGCAATATTCACAGCATCTACAAACGCTACAACATGCAGGATGTCATCAAAGCCGGCCAGATGATTTTAGTGCAAGTTGCTAAAGAAGAACGCGGCAACAAAGGTGCTTCGATGACTTCTTACATCTCAATCGCCGGCAAATATTGCGTTTTGATGGCCAACACCCCAAACAAAGGTGGTGTCTCAAAAAAGGTGGATAATTTCCGCGACCGCAAACTTTTGCGTTCGCTTTTGAATGAAATATCGGTGCCATTAGATCGCTCGATAATCATTCGAACCGCAGGCGTCGGCAAAAAGCCGGAAGAAATCAGGCGCGATTATGATTACCTGAGCAGATTATGGGATAACATTCGGCAAATTGCCAATTCCTCCACTGCGCCAAATTTTATCCACGCTGAAGATGACGTAATCCGCAGATGCATTCGCGATATCTATAACGAACAGGTCAATGAAGTTGTGGTTGAAGGCGCAACGGCTTATGAAACCGTGGTAAATTTTGTCAAATTGACAATGCCAAATGCGCCGCAAAACATCAAACTTCATGATGAACGTATTCCGGTTTTCAACAAACATCGTGTCGAACAGCAAATCGACGCTCTTTACGAAAAGCAGATTTATCTGCCATCCGGCGGTTCAATTGTGATTGATCATGCTGAAGCTTTGGTTGCAATTGATGTCAACTCCGGACGCGCCACCAAAGAAAGCGGCGTTGAAGAAACTGCCTTCAGCACCAATCTCGAAGCAGTCAGAGAAATAGCCAGACAACTACGCTTACGCGACTTGGCCGGATTGATCGTCATAGATTTCATCGACATGTATGAACACAGACATCGCCGCAACATTGAAAGAGCGTTGCGTGATGAGTTGCATGATGACCGCGCCCGTATTCAACTTGGCAGAATCAGCGTGTTCGGCTTGCTGGAAATGTCGCGTCAACGTCTTGGAGCAAGCTTTTTTGAAATCATCACCGAACCTTGTAAACATTGCGGTGGCACTGGATATGTGCCTTCGGTTGAAATTCTGGCGGTAAGCATTTTGCGCGCTATCAGACATGCCTGCATTGATAAGCAGGCCGGTGTTATTTACGTCTACGCCAATGCTGAAACCATCGCCTATATGCTCAACTACAAAAAGAACGACATCGCCACAACCGAAAACAGCTATGGCATTCATATCTTTATGCATGTCAGCGACGAAGTCGGCGCCCAGGGATTCAACATCAAAAGGCGCAAAAGCCTTTCTGACGACGAAAAACGCGAGATTGAAATGCAGGTCACAACCGGCAAAGTCAATCAACTTGGATTGGAAAAAAGCTATTTTGAAAGCTACGAAAACCGGACAAGCGAAGAACCGGAAAACTTCAATCGTCGTGACCGCAACAAAAAATTCCGCGACAAAAGCCGAAAAAACCGCCGCACTGATAATCGCGATAGAAGAAAATTTACAGAAAGAAGAGATGGGAATAGAGCGACAAATGAAGGAGTAAAAAAATCTTTCCTCGGCTCTTTATTTTCATTTGGAAAACGGAATTAGCCCTGATCTGGGATTAGTATAACCCCAATAACGCTTAAGGAATTATGGCTTAAGTCTACAAACTCTAAGTAAAACCAATAAACTCCACCACACTGTCACCCCGCACTTGTTGCGGGGTCCATTTGGTC